>Ga0209162_1000783_pt1 | contig 33468 bp, 29 predicted proteins | sample YNPNPMetaG_FD_187121 | JGI IMG/M metagenome (GOLD analysis project Ga0209162, IMG submission 187121) | Anoxygenic and chlorotrophic microbial mat microbial communities from Yellowstone National Park, USA - YNP NP MetaG (SPAdes) (version 2) ...
GCTCCACGAGGTGGGCATTCTTGCGGGCGGCGACGGCGATCTGCGCCTCGACCTCCTTCCTCTCGGCTTCCACATCCAGCGTGGGCTTGGGCCAGTGCGGCGCGCCGGCCAGGTAGACGCGGGCTACGCGCGCGGGGCCGTTCCACGGCATGGAGCGGAAGGCTTCGAATTCATCGGCTTTCAACAGGCCGGAAAACGGCAGCCCGCAGAGGGCCGCGTGAAACGAGCGCCGGGTGAGCATGGCAGGCCTCCTGATTTTCAGATCCTCAGATCCTGTTTATCGCTCCGGAGGCCGGGATGCAAGCCCGGCGCTATCTGCCCGAGGAGCCGAACCCGCCCGCGCCGCGGCGCGTGTCGCTCAGCTCGGCTTCCACCCACTCGATGGCCTCGTAGCGCGCGACGACCATCTGCGCGATGCGGTCGCCCTTGCGCACGAGGTAGGGCGCGCGGCCGAGGTTCAGCAGGATGACGCGGATTTCGCCGCGGTAGCCGGGGTCGATGGTGGCCGGGGCGTTGGGCAGCGTGATCGCATGGCGAAGCGCCAGCCCGCTGCGCGGGCGGATTTGGGCTTCAAAGCCAGGCGGCAGTTCGATGGCCAGCCCGGTGGGCACCAGCGCGGGTACGCCCGGTTCGAGCAGGACGTCCTCGACGGCATGCAGGTCCAGCCCGGCGTCTTCTTCCGGCCCGTGCGCGTAGCGCGGGAGAACGGCGTCGGGATGCAGCAGGTTCACTCGGATGCGCACTGCCCGCTATGATAACAGCCGTGCCTCGCGTGATCACCACAGGGCCGATGCCGCCCGAGAAGCTTGCCTATGCGCTGGCCCGCTACAGCCGCTCGCCGGACTCGATCCGCGACTCGGTGGAGTGGGTGCGCGCACACGACTCTTCGAGATTCCTCGAAAGTTTCTACTTCCAGTACGGGCACGCCTCCATCGCCGACCTCGGCCACCTGGCCCTCTGTTTCGAGGGCATCAGCGAGCTCGCCGCGGTGGAGATCGAGGACGAGCCGCTGTGGGACGGGCAGGCGCGCTCGTCCCGCTACCAGGATTTCGCGCGCGGCGGGTTCGTGACCCCGCCGGAGGCGCAAGGGGATGCGGCGCAGATCTACGCGCAGGCCGCGCAACAACTGCTGGAGGCGTACCGCCGCCTGCACGCGCGCATGGTGGAGCACCTGAAATCGAAGCTGCCGCGCCCGGAATCGATGAAGCCCGACGCCTACGAGCGCAACATCGCCGCGCGCGCCTTCGATGTGGCGCGCTACCTGCTCTTTCTTGGCGTGCCCACCGGCGTCGGGCAAGTGACCAGCATCCGCACGCTCGAGCGGCAGATCCGCCGCTGGCGCGCCTCCGAATACGCCGAACTGCGCGAGATCGGCGAAGAGACCGCCGCCGCCTGCGCGCGTCCGCCCGAGGTGGAATGGGAGCCTGCGGCCAGGCCCGAGCCGCTCGCGCCGACGCTGGCGAAGTATGTGGATCCGGACCCGTACCCGACGGCGGCGCTTGCGGCGGTTTCGCAGTGGGCAAGCGCGAATCTGCCTGCATGGGACGGCGCGGAAACCGGCGCGGTGCGGCTGACACGCATCGACGAGCCTTTGGCGGGCATCGCCGCCACGCTGCTGTACAGCGTGACGGAGCGGCCCTTCGAGCCGCTGTATGAGACTGTGCGATCGTGGAACCGCGCGCGGCAGATGGAAGTGGTCGAAGCCGCGCTCGGGCCGCGCGGACGCCGCGACGAACTGTTGCGCGCCTTCCGGACCGCGCCTTATGCGTTCGATCTGCGCATCGACATCGGCGCCTACCGCGATCTGCACCGCCACCGCCGCTGCCATCAGACGCGGCAGGCGTGGACGTGGCGGCACGGCTTTGAAACGCCGGACGCGGTCCGCGAAGCCGGGCTGGACAGTGAGTACAACGCCGCGCTGGAAGCGGCGCGGCAAGCCGCCGGGCGGCTGCCAGCGAAGGTCTCCCATTACCTGCTGCCGTTCGCCGCGCGCGGGCGGTTCCTGTTCCAGATGGATTTCGCCGAGGCCGAATACATCATCCGCTTGCGCTCGGGCGTCAAGGGCCACTTCAGCTACCGCCGTGCGGCATGGGAGATGAAGCAGGAGATGGAGCGGGTGGAGCCGGAGCTGGGGCGTTTGATCGAAGCCACGCCGCCGTGGGTCGAGGACCCGCTCGTCCGTTGAAGCGCGCGGCTGTGATATTCCTGTCCTGAAGCCATGCAGGAAACATCCAGCCTTGCCGCCGCGCTCACGGTGGTCGCCGGGGGCGTGCTGCACGGCAGCTTCGCGCTGCCCATGAAGAGAATGGCCGCGTGGAAGTGGGAAAACACGTGGCTCGTGTATTCGGTCAGCGGCCTGGTGGTGCTGCCGCTGCTGCTGGCGCTCGTCACCGTGCCGCAGTTTTTCGGGGCGGTGGCTGCCACCAGCCCGGCTGTGCTCGCGCTGATCGTGGCCTGCGGCGTCGGCTGGGGCGCCGGCTCCACGCTGTTCGGGCTCGCCATCGACCGCGTGGGCATGGCGCTGACCTTCGCCATCGTGCTCGGCATCACGTCGAGCCTCGGGTCGCTGCTGCCGCTGCTGATACAAAACCCGGAAGAATTGTTCTCGCGGCGCGGACAGATCCTGCTGGCCGGGCTGGCGCTCGTCATCGCCGGCATCATCGTCTGCTCCAAAGCCGGCGCGCTGCGGGAGCAGAAGCAAAACGAGCAGGCCGGGCGAGCGCAGAAGCGCGGCGGCGTGTTCACCGGGCTGTTGATCTGCATCGCCTCAGGCGTGCTGTCGCCGGCATTGAACTTCGGCTTCGTCTTCGGCGAGCCGCTCAAGCAGGAAGCGATCCGCCTGGGCGCCAGCCCGGACTTCGCCGGCAACGCCCTCTGGGCGCTGGCGCTGGCGGGCGGGTTCTTCGTCAACGCGGGCTACTCGGTGTATCTGCTCGGCAGGAACCGCACGTGGGGCGTCTATTCGGGCGCCGGCACGCGCGGCTGGTATTGGGCGGGCGCGGCGCTGATGGGCTTGCTGTGGTATAGCGGCGTCAGCATCTACGGCATGGGCGCGGCGGCGATGGGGAGGCTGGGCGGCGTGCTCGGCTGGCCGATCTTCATGAGCACGGTGATCATCATGGCCAACGTTTGGGGCGCAGTGACGGGCGAGTGGAAAGGCGCCGGCGCGCGCGCAACGCGGCTGATGTGGGCGGGCGTCGTGATCCTGGTGGCCGCCATCGCCGTCATCGCGCAGGCGAACTGAACCTGTGGCGAACAGGCAAGGCTCCTTCGGCGCCTGGCCTGACAGCCTGTCGCGCTGAAGCCGCAGCCTGGTTTCGTCACGCCGGTGGCATCCGAAACCCGTTTCGGACGTCCGCCTCCGCAGGTCAGCTCAAAAGCCCGCACTGGCGGATCTTGCCCGTTGCATACCTGGAATTCGGAACCTTGGCCAGGCCCGGCCTGCATGCCGGCACAACAGAGAACAACCCAGCCTTGCACACCCCCTGATCAGCCTCCGGGGCCGTCGTTCAGACCGCCGGTCCCACCAGTGCCCTCACGCCCCCGCCCGGAATGGCCCGCCAGATGCGGCACGGCGGGTTCAGGCATCGGCCGTTTGTACAGCGCAACAAGCACTGACATCGGGCCTCGGCAACCGGAACGGGAGCCATGACTGCCCGATAGCAGGTTCTGTTCCCCGTGTCCTGGGGGATCCGGCTACGGACGCAATTGCATGAATCAATCCCTTGTGCGACGCAGACTGCGGACAGGCCAATCATCGCGATCACAAGCGGAAAAAACCTCGTTTCAGTTCATATTGCGAGGTTCCGGAATCGAACCCCCGACAACCTGACTTTCCCAGATCAAAAACTCTACTTCATTCCGGGCGCGGTCCAGCATGTTCAACAGGATCCCGGCGTTGACCGCAAGGCGCCTTTTGTAATGGGCCTCAGCGACGTTGTCTGCCAGCAATGCCACGACATCGATCGTCTCGTTGATTCTCGCAAGGTACTCCCGCCTCGCCTCCCCGGACATTGCCAGAACATTCTCACGCAGTTCCCGTTCCGCCCGGATGCATAACCGAAGCCCGGTCTGGAGTCCGCCGTTGTCGGGGCCGAGAAGCACCCCGTCATCCAAGATCACGGCGTCGAGCAGGATCCGGATCTCCGCGCTCCCGGCAAATTCCGCAGCCCGCCTCTGCACATCCATCGACGCCCTCCTGGGCATCCACCATCACGAGCCTTTCACGAAGAACGCGCGACTCCCCAAAAGGACCCATCAGAATACTTTGACCCGGATGAGGTTCGCGCCTGTCAACGTTCCGGGTCGTGAGCCAAAGCGAGCTCAGCGATGTGTTTTGTCCGCCGGCGCTCACGCGCTCGTAGCGGATCATCACCGCGACCAGAGCCCTCGTGGAGCTGTTCTTCACAAGAACCGGCCAAGGCTCGACCGGGTGGAGCGCAGCCAATCCTGCCGGATCGACTCCCCTGCTTATCGCAGCCCGAGATTCCGGACTGCCAGAGCAAACCAGCTCGACGCCGGATCCGGGAAGGCATTGGCGGGAAACGCGGGCTTGCGAGCCCGGCGACATGGCAACCAGCAGACCCGAAATCATCCGGATGGTTTTGTGCGCCGAAAAAGAGCAATTCGACAGACTGGCCATGCCGGAAGATTACCCCCTTCAGTTGCCAGTCAATCCTGTTTTTCGATTCCCGGACGATCTTCGTTGCTTCACCGGACGCCGGCAGGAACTGCGCCGTCGCCCGAAGTTCGCCGCGACACAGCGTCGAGCGCGTGAAGCTCCGGTTCAGCGGAGCGGCCGGAAGCCTGATGCGCGGTCCCCCGCGCGGCCCGGCTCATCCTGGGGGTGGAACGCCGCTCGCGACTCGGCGCCGCAGACCGGTTAACGCGGCGGGCCCGAACCGCCGCGCACCGGAACGGCCCTCGGGAAAGCAAGATCGGTGTTTTTTGTTTCGGGCAAGAGGAAGACGAGCGCCGCTGCGGCGAGGAAGAAGCCGGAGTTGACCGCGAGCGCGGCGCCCACGCCCTGGCGGTCCGCCAGCGCGCCGACCAGGACCGGCGCCAGCGCCGACAGCCCCCGCCCGAAGTTGTAGGCGAAGCCCTGCCCCGCGCCGCGCAGCGCCGTCGGGTACAGTTCGGCGAGCATCGCGCCGAACAGCGAGAAGAAGCCTGTTCCAAAGAACCCGATCAGGGGGCCCATCCAGAAGAGCAGTTCCGGCCAGTGGCGCGGCGCCATGCCGTAGAGCGGCGTGAGCAACGCCGCCGCCAGCACGTAGAAAGCGAACGCCGGGCGCCGCCCGAAACGGTCCGCCAGCACGCCGAAGCACAGGTATCCGGCAAACGCGCCCGCCTGCACCGCGAAGACGAAGCCGCTGGTGCGTACGATGGTCATTCCCGCGCCGCCTTCGCTCGCCGGCAGGGAGAGGAAGCCGGGCAGCCAGGTGAACAGACCCCAGTAGGCGAACAGCACGCTGGTGGCGAGAGTGGTCGCCAGCACGGTGAAGCGCAGGTGCGGCGGGCGGAAGATGGCATTCCACGGGGTGCGGGCGCGCTGCTCGCGCCACACCTGCGGCTCTTCCACCTTGCGCCGGATGTAGAGCGTGAGGAGCGCGGGCAGCACGCCGACAAGGAACAGCGCACGCCAGCCAAAGCGCGGCAGAATCAGCGCCGTCACCCCCGCTGCCGCCATGTAGCCCAGCGCCCAGCCCGACTGCATGAAGCTGGCCGCCTTGGCGCGGTGCTCTGCGGGCCACCACTCGGCGACGAGAGTCGCGCCGGCGCTCCACTCGCCGCCCAGCCCCAGCCCGACGAGCGCGCGCCAGAACACCAGATCGGCAAGCCCGCGCGAAGTGGCCGTGCCCGCCGAGGCGAGCGAATAGAGCAGGATGGTGTAGATCAGCGTCTGTCTGCGTCCGATGCGGTCGCTGAGGAAGCCGGCGGCGACGCCGCCTGCGGCGCTGGCAAGCAGCGTGGCGGAAGCCGCCAGCCCCGCTTGAGCGTTTGTCCAGCCGAACTCCTGCCGGAGCGACGCCAGCGCGAAGACGTACAGCAGCACGTCCATCGCGTCGAGCAGGAAGCCGAGTTGCGCCGCCCAGAGCGCGCGCCAGCGCGGCGTGCTGAAGATGCCCTCGAAGAATCGCAACGTGGCGCCAGTATAGCGCCGCGACTATTCGTAGTGCAGCGCTTCGATCGGGTCGAGCCGCGCCGCGCGGATCGCCGGCGCGAGCGCCGCTGCCACTCCGACGGCGAACAGCACGCCCATCGAAACGAGGATGGGCTTCAGGCCGACGATCAGGCGGATGTCGCCAACGCCGGTCGTGTCCTTGAACGCAGGACCGAGGAAAGGCATGGAGCCGATCACCGCCGTGGCGCCGTAGCCGAAAAGCACGCCGAGGGCGCCTCCGGCGAGCACGACCAGCACCGCCTCGCAGAGGAACTGCCGCAGGATGACGCCCCGCGGCGCGCCCAGCGCCTGCACGGTGCCGATCTCGCGCGTGCGCTCGAGCACCGACGCGAGCATGATGTTGGCGAGGCCCACGCCCCCGATGGCGAGGGTGAGCGCGCCGATGAAGCCGAGCAACAGCTTCACGGCGAGCGACATGCCGGTGATGATGTTCATGAACTTGGAGAAGGCGAGGATTTCCACGGCCTTTTCATCGGCAGGGGAGAAGCGGTGCAGTTCGGCGAGCTTCGCCCGCACCATCTGCATCGCGCGGTCGCGCGAGTCCGGTGTGGCGGGCCGCCAGACATAATACCGAGGATACTGGATGTCTCCAAACACGGAAAACGTCTCGTAAGGGATGAAAATGCACTGGTTATCCCGGCGGTTATAGTTGGAAATCTGGAGCTTGTTATCCATGACGCCGATGACGGTGAACCGCAGGCCGTTGAGAACAATTTCCTCGTTCACCGCCGGCGCGCCGCCGAAGACCTCCCTGGCCACTTCGTAGCCGAGCACCGCCACGCGGTGGCGGCGCAGGCGGTCGTCCTCGTTGATCCAGCGGCCGTCGGTTATCCGGATGTTGCGGATGATGCTGTATTCGGGCCAGACGGCCCGGATCGTGGCTTCCTTTTCCCGGTTCCGGTAGTGCAATTTGAGCCCGTGCTGCATGATTTCCGGGGAGAGGAATTCGACCAGCGGCACGCTTTCCTTGAGAACTTGCGCGTGATCGTATTCCAGCCGGATCTTGCGGCCGGTGCGCATGCCGCCCGCCTGCTGGCTGGTTTGCCCGCCGAAGGTGATGATGAGGTCCTGCCCGACGGCGGTGAAAGCCTTGACGAGCGCGCGCTCGAAACCGTCGCCGAAGCTCATCAGGATGACGAAGCATGCCACGCCCCACGCCAGGCTGAGCGTCGTGAACAGCGTGCGGTGGCGGTAGAAGCGCAGCGCTGCGAGGCTTTCGGAGAAGATAAAACGCCACCCCATGGGTCACCTCTCGTAGCGCAGCGCTTCCACCGGCGTCAGGCGCGCCGCGCGCCGCGCAGGCGGCAGCGCCGACAGCACGGCGACCGTGCCCAGCGCGAGCGTCGCCAGCGCGAGTGTCTTCCACTGGATGGGCAGCCCGGCGAACATGGCGGGGAGCGGAAGCGAATTGACCGCCCCGGAGATGGCCAGGGTCAGCGCCAGCCCGGCGGCGCCGCTCAGCCCCGCCAGCAGGACGCCTTCGAGAAAGAAATCGAGCAGGATGCGCCGGCGCGTGGCGCCCAGCGCCTTCTTGAGGCCGATTTCGTTGGTCCGCTCGGCCACGGCGATCATCATCGTGTTCATCACGCCGATGCCGCCAAGGGAAAGGGTGATCAGCGCGATGGCGCCGAGAAAGATTTCCGTCGCGTTGAAGATGGCGTCGAACATTTGCGCGCTTTCAATCGAATCGAAAATCCGGAGCGCGCCCTTGTCGGTGGGCGAGAAGCCGTGCGCGCGGGCGAGCACGGCGCGCACCTGGGCCTGCGCCTCCTCCCACTTCGAGATGTCCGCCGGGCGGTAGAGAAACCCGTAGACGCGATGCTCGGCGTATGCCTGCCTGTCGGACGGCGCGTCGCGCAGCAGGGTGGTGTGCGGGATGAGGATCTTGTCGTTGTCCCATCCGTCGTAGGAGCTGTTCTGCTCCTTCTCGCTCATCACGCCGATGACTTCGAACGGGTAGTTGTTGATGTAGATCCGTTCCCCGACGGGGCGCGGGTTGCGTTCGAAGAGCTGCTTGCGCACGCTGGCCCCCAGCACGGCCACGCGCCGCGCCTCGCGCACATCGGCCTCCGAGACCGTGCGGCCGAGCTCGACGGGCAGGTTCCGCAGCTTGAGGTATTCAGGATTCACGCCGACGGTGAGGAAGCGCCCGGCGTTGGTCGCGCTGCGCGCGGCGACGTCCCACGTCTTGTGTTCCGCGGAGATGACGGCCACGGCGGGGCAGTTGGCCCGGATCAGTTCGATGTCGGACTCGCGCAGCCGGATCTGCCGCCCGGCCCTCTGCCCGCCGGCCTGTTCCTCGGTGACGCCGCCGAAGACGAAGACGATGTTGTCGCCGATCTGCGACATGTTCTTGCGCTGGCCCTGGCGGAAGCCGTCCGACAGCGCCGACATCAGCACGAGCGAGGCGATTCCCCAGGCGATGCCGAACAGCGTGAGGAAGCTGCGCAGCTTGTTGCGGCGGATGTTCCACAGAGTCTGCCGCAGCAGATCCGCGGCAAGCTCGCCGGCGTGCATCCTCCGCCTCGGCGCCTCCAGGGCGATCCTTGCGGCAATGGCGGCAGGGCGGGGCTCGGCAATGCTGGTCACGTTGTTGTCCTGCACATGGAAATACGCACCTCGGCGGCGCGGGTTCCGCAGTTGTTACATGCCGCGCGCATCCGGGCTTCTGGCAGAATATGGACCATGCAGTCCGGCAGGCGGCGCGAGGACGAGAAGACAATTCGCACGGGAATTGTTTTCGACGCCCGCTGCCTGCTCCACAAGCCGCCGCCGGAACACCCGGAGTCCCCGGATCGGCTCCGCGCATTACAACGCCGGCTGGAACAGGAGGGATTACTGGCCCGGCTGGCGGCCATCCCGGCGCGGGAGGCGGGCGACGACGACTTGCACCTGTGCCACACGCGCGCCTATCTGGCCACGGTGCAGAAAGACATCGCCCGGCGCGCGCCGATGCTCAGCACCGGCGACACGCAGCTCAGCCAGCATGCCGACTTGAGTGCGCGGCTGGCCGCCGGGGCGGCCATGGCGGCGGTGGATGCGGTGATGTCCGGACGCGTGCGCAATGCGTTTGCCGCCGTGCGCCCCCCGGGGCACCACGCGACGCTTTCGCGCGGCATGGGTTTCTGCCTCTACAACAATGTCGCCATTGCCGCGCGCCATGCGCGCCGTGCCTGGGGCGTCGACCGCGTCCTGATCGTCGATTGGGACGTGCATCACGGCAATGGCACGCAGGACATTTTTTACGACGACCCCAGCGTGTTCTTCTTCAGCACGCACCAGGCGCCGTGGTATCCCGGCACGGGTTGGCCCGACGAGACGGGCGACGGCCCGGCGCGCGGAACCACGTTGAATTGCCCGTTCCCCGCGGGTGCCGGCCGGCGGGAGATTCTGGGCGCGTTCCGCCGCAAGCTGGCCCCGGCGATGGAGTGGTTCCGCCCCGCGCTGGTGCTGGTGTCGGCAGGCTTCGATTCGAGGCAGGGCGATCCGCTGGGTCTGTTCCGGCTGCGGGACGAGGACTTCGCTGAAATGACGGAGATCGTGCTCGAGATCGCCGATCGGTGGGCCGGGGGCCGGGTCGTCAGCGTTCTGGAAGGGGGGTACTCTCTGGAAGGGATGCCGGGGGCTGTGGCGGCCCATGTGCGGGTGCTGGCCGGGATCGCGAGCAGGTGATGGGGCAGGGTGCGGGCATTTGGCGGGGTGGTCAATCCGGGGGCGCTGGAGACGCACAGAAACGCCCTTTTCGGGCTGTTCGGGTTGTGGGGGAGCGGGAGGGGGGCGGATGGGGGAAATCCCTCCCGCTCCTGGCGGGTGGTGGAGCCTTAAATATAGCAAACTCGTGAAAAAATGTAAAGGGTCCGCGTCTCGGAAATTTCCTCCCCAACGAAACCCACGAAAAATGGGGTCAGACACCCAATGCACCTTTTTCCTGGCACCTGTTTTGCCGACGTTTCCACAACATATTGGGGGTCTCCCCCCAGGAAGCCGAGCGTCGTGCCGAACTCTCGCCTTCGGATGCCGCTCCATGGCGCCGACCCCTTGGCTCCAGCCCCTTCTGTAAAGTTCGACATCCCGTTTGGAATCAATTCCTTGCGCCCCATCGCTCGCGATGCCAACCGGTTCGCGGCCGGAACTGGCCGGCGAAACCGGAAAAGGTGCATTGGGTGTCTGACCCCATTTCCGGGCTAGACTGGTGGTCTGTCCGGCATGGAAGAATCACGGCCACGGCGGCAATGGCTCGAGCGGTGCCGGGAATGGGTCCGGCCCTGGTACCTGCGCGGCTTCTACTTCCGCCTGCACCCGGAGCGCCGCCCGCCCGAATTCTCCGGCTGCTGGACCGTCCCCCACGAATTCCAGGACGCCCCGCCTCACCTGGACATTCCTTCCCCGCACCCCGAGCTTCCGGATGTCCTGATCCTGCCCATGACCGACTGGCACCACCGCCTCCAGCGCAGCCAGCGGTTGGCCATGGCGCTGGCGCAACTCGGCCGCCGTTGTTTCCTGCTGAATCCGCATCTGGGCCGCGAATACCCGCAGTCACCCTGGCGCCGCCGCCCGCCGGCTCTGGCCCAGCTTGCGGAACGCGTTTACGAGATTCACGCCCCGCTGCCGGCGGAGCCAGTGTTTCACCACCGTCTGCTGAAGCCGTCCGAATCCCGCGCCGTTGCCGATGCCATCGACTGGGCTCTCCGGCGGGCGGGCACGCAGCGGCTGGACATTCTCTTCGCTCTGCCCACCTGGAAGGATTGCGCCGTCGAACTGCGCCGCCCCTGGCACGCTCTGCTCGCCTACGACTGTCACGACTGGCTCGCCGGTTTCCCGAACATGGCGCGCGTCATTGTCGATGCCGAGCCGAAGTCCATGGCCGTCTCGGATCTGGTTCTGTTCTGCTCCTCGGGGCTGAAGGAGCTGTACACCTCACGGCTGCCCGAGATCCGCACCCGCGCCCACTTTGTCGGCAACGGGATCCCGGACTGGCCGGAACCCCCGAAATCCCGGCCGCAGTCTCCCGTCGTGGGTTATGTGGGGGCGCTGGAAACGTGGTTCTGGACGGAGGCGGTCCGGGAGGCGGCGCGGCGCCTTCCCCAAGCGCAATTCCTCCTTGCCGGCGATCCCTGCGCGAGCGTCCGCGCGTCGCTGGAGGAGCTGCCCAACGTGACGCTCCGGGGAGAAATCCCGGCCCGCGATGTGCCCGCTTGCCTGGCTGGCTGCCGCGTGGGGCTGATTCCGCGCACGAGCGCGCTGTCGCGCTACATGGCGCCGATCAAGGTGTTCGAGTATTTCTGGTTCGGCCTGCCGGTGGTCTCCGGAAGGATGCCGGAACTGGATCGCTTCGGCCCGCTGGTCTATCAGGCATCCACGCCAGACGAGTTCGCCCGCGCCGTGGAGGAGGCCCTGGCAGAGAACGATCCTGCCCGGGAAGAGGCTCGCCGCGCTGAAGCCCGCGCCGCCACGTGGCGGCGGCGCGCCGAGGCGTTGAACGAGCTGCTCGTCGAGACGCGGCGCCGCAGCGGCGGCCGGGTATCATAAAGCTCAGGACATGAACTGGCAGGGCAAGCGCGTGGTCGTCACCGGGGCGGATGGTTTCATCGGCTCGCATCTGGCCGAGCAGCTCCACGCGGCCGGCGCCGAGGTGACCGCCCTCTCGCTGTACAATTCGTTCAATTCGTGGGGCTGGCTCGAAGAGATCCCCTGCCTTCCGGCGATCCGCGTGGTCACCGGCGACATCCGCGATCCTCACTTCTGCGAGGAGCTGCTGCGCGGCGCCGAGGTTGTCTTCCATCTGGCCGCGCTCATTCCGATCCCCTACAGCTACCGCGCCCCGGCGAGTTTCGTCGAAACGAACGTCCATGGCACGCTGAACCTTTGCCAGGCGGCCCGCCGCCACGGCGTGGAGAGATTCGTCCATACGTCGACCAGCGAAGTCTACGGCACGGCGCGCTACGTGCCCATCGACGAGTCCCACCCCCTTTGCGGCCAGTCGCCGTACGCGGCAAGCAAAATCGGCGCGGACGCCATTGCCCTCAGCTTCTACTATTCGTTTTCGTTGCCGGTGGTGGTGGCCCGCCCGTTCAATACCTTCGGGCCGCGGCAGTCGGCGCGGGCCGTGATTCCCACGATCATCTCCCAGATCGCCGCCGGGCGCAGCCGCATCCGCCTCGGCGACGCCACCACCACGCGCGACTTCACCTTTGTCGAGGACACCTGCCGCGGTCTGATGGCCGTGGCCGGCGCGCCCAACGGCTGCGGCGAGGTTTTCAACATCGGCACCGGCCGCGAGATCAGCATCGAAGAGCTGCACCGGCTCATCGCCCGCCTGATGCAGCGCGAGGTGGAAGTCGAACAGGATCCCGAACGCCTGCGGCCGGAGAAAAGCGAGGTCCGGCGCCTGCTTTGCGACGCATCCAGGCTCCGCGCGGCCACCGGCTGGGCGCCCTCGGTGACGCTTGAAGAGGGACTCGCGCGGACCATCGAATGGTTCTCCGATCCGGCCAACCTCAGGCGCTACAAGACGGAGATCTACAATGTCTGACCGCGCCGTCATTCTGGCAGGAGGGCAGGGAACGCGGCTGCGGCCTTACACCGTCGTCCTGCCGAAGCCGCTGATGCCGGTCTGCGAGTACCCGATCCTGGAAGTGGTCGTCCGGCAGCTGGCCCGCCACAACTTCCGCCATATCACCATGGCGGTGAACCACCAGGCCGAGCTGATCCGCGCCTTCTTCGGCGACGGCGACAAGTGGAACCTGCGCATCGACTACTCGCTGGAAAGCCAGCCTCTCAGCACCATGGGGCCGCTGCGGCTGATTCCCGATCTGCCCGAGCATTTCCTCGTGATGAACGGCGACGTGCTCACCGACCTCGATTTCCGCGAGTTCCTCACCGGCCACATCCGCGCAGGCCGCGCTTTCACCATCGCCGCCAGCCGCCGCGTGCAGGTGATCGACTACGGCGTGCTGGAGGTCGACGGCGCGGGCCTGCTGCGCGGCTTTCATGAAAAGCCGTCGTCCACGTATCTGGTCAGCATGGGCATTTACGCCGTCAGCCGCCGGGCGCTTGACTTCATCCCCGAAGGCCGGCGCTACGGCTTCGACGACCTGATGCGCGACATGCTGGCCGCGGGCGAGCCCGTCCACGTGCAGGAGCACCCCGGCTACTGGCGCGACATCGGCCGCCCCGATGACTACATGCAAGCCATCGAGGAATTCGAGGGCCCGTTGAAGCAGGTGCTGCTGCCTTGAAGATCCTCGTAACCGGCGCCCAGGGATTTGTCGGCTCGCATCTCATGCCCCGGCTCCGCGCGCTGGGCCACGACGCGGCGGGCTTCGACATCGAGCAGGGCGATCTGGCGCGAACCATGCCGGATGCGGACGCGGATGCGGTGATTCATCTCGCCGCCCGCTCCTCTGTCGTGGAGAGCTGGAACGACCCTCCCTCGTTCTACGAAGCCAACGTGCTGGGCACGGCGCGGATTCTCGAGTTCTGCCGCCGCCGCGGCGCGCGGCTCGTCTTTGTCAGCTCCTACGTTTACGGCCGCCCCCGATACCTTCCCGTGGACGAGGATCATCCGCTGGAAGCGTTCAACCCTTACGGCCACAGCAAGATCCTCGCCGAGGAGGCAGCGCGATACTACAGCCGCGCGTTCGGGGTCCCGCTGGCCATCGTGCGGCCTTTCAACCTCTACGGCCCCGGCCAGAGCCGGCAGTTCCTGGTGCCGACGCTGATCGAACAGGTTCTGGATCCAGCGCGGCCTTCCATCGAGGTGATGGACGCGCGCCCGCGCCGCGACTTTCTCTTTATCGATGACTTCATCGATCTGCTGGCGCGCCTCGCCGACACCGGCAAGCAGGGCGTTTTCAACGCGGGCAGCGGCGCCTCGACCTCGATCGGGGAGCTGGTTCGCCTCCTGTGCGAGCTGGCCGGCGTCGACAAGATGCTCGTGGATCTGGGCAAGCCCCGGGCCGAGGAGGTCCTCGACATGTATGCCGCCGTGGGGCGCGCCCGCGCCGAGCTCGGCTGGCAGCCGCGCACGCCGCTGCGGGAGGGGCTGGCGCAAACACTGGCGCAATGGCCCAAACCGGTCGGGGGACAATAGGAGCCCGCCCCCGGCCCGGTTCCCATCCGGCGCTCAGGGCACGAAGCGGTAGCCCACGCCGCGCACCGTCTGGATCCACCGCGGCGCCTGGGGGGTGTCCTCGAGCTTCTGCCGCAGCCAGGCCACATGGACATCCACCGTGCGCGAGGTGACTCCGGAGGCGTATTCCCAGACGGCTTGCAGGAGTTTTTCCCGCGGCACGGCCTGCCCGCGGTGCTCCACGAGATACCGGAGCAATTGCAGCTCCTTGCCTGCGAGCGCCACGGGGCGGCCCGCCTTGGTCGCCACGCCGTGTTCGAAATCGACCGCCACGTCGCCGAACTCGAAGCGCGCCAGCGTCCCCCAGGAGGCTTTGCGCGACCGCCGCAGCAGGGCCTCGATGCGCGCCATCAGCTCGGCGGGGGCGAACGGCTTGGCCAGATAATCGTCGGCGCCCGCTCGGAGCCCCACCACGCGGTCGGCCACCTGCCCGCGCGCCGTCAGCATCAGGATGGCCGACTCGCACCCCTGCCGCCGCAGCTCCTGGCACACCTCGAAACCGTTCTTGCCCGGCAGCATGACATCCAGCACGAGCAGGTCGTAGCGGTCTTCGAGCGCTTTCTTCAGGCCTCCGGGCCCGTCGCCGGCCGAGTCCACCTCATAGCCCTCCGCGGCGAGCAGGTCCGTGAGGGTCAGCACAAGCCCCGGCTCGTCCTCGACGACGAGAATGCGCGCGCTCATCCTCTCACGCCTCCGGCGGAAACGCTCTGCGCCTCCTCGGTGGCGGGCTGCGCCGCGCGGAGGCGCAGAATGAACTCCGTCCGCTCGCCTGGCCGGCTCCGGGCCTCGACTTCGCCGCCGAAGGACTCCACCGCGCTCTTCACCAGGGCCAGCCCGAGACCCGTTCCGTGCAACTGGTCATCGATGGCGCGGCGGCCGCGGAAAAACGGCTCGAAGACGTGAGGCAGCTCTTCCGCCGGAATACCGGGGCCGTCATCGGCCACGCGGATTTCCACCCCGGCGGGGCCGCCGGAGGCGGTGACCCATACGCGGCCGCCGCCGTACTTGATCGCGTTCGAGACCAGGTTCCGGATGCACTGGGCCAGCGCCCGCGGCTCGGCGAGAACCGGCGGCAGCGTTTCCGCGACCCGCGTCTCCAGGCGGCAGCCGGACTCCTCAAGCAGCGGCTGGCAGGAGGCGACCGCTTCCCGCACCGCCCCGGCCACGGGCACCGGCTCCAGCGCCGCGTGCCGGGCGGATTTTGCCCGGGCGAACTCAAGCACTTGCTCGACAATCTGCGTGAGCCGCTCGCTCTCCTTCTGGATCAGCGCCCCGTATTTTTCCACCGCCGCCGGATTCTGCGCGAGCCGGCCGCGCAGGTTGTAGGCGGCGGTGCGGATCACCGTCAACGGCGTCCGCAGCTCATGGGAAACGCCGGTGACGAACTGCATCTGGAGCTCGGCGAGCCGCTGCGCCCGGCGCGTGGACAGGATCAGCGCCGACAGCGCAGCCATCATCAGCAGCAGAATCGCGCCCGTCACCAGGAGGTTCAGCAGCCGCGTGCGCGCCACCACGGCATCGAGCGAACCGGCCCTGTGCTGCAAGGAGAGCCAGAGGCGGCCCGCCTCGGCCGTGGCGCGGCGCCCGCGCGGGGGGTGCCGCATTCCGGGCGGCGCCATCCGGCGGAACAGATGGTCGTAATTGAGGTCCACCACGGCGACTTCGGCGTCCGGCTTTCCGCCCGCGGGAGCAGGGCTGTTGGTGTAGAACACGAGCGAAGGATCGCCCCGCCAGGAAACCCGGACATGGTAGTCGTTCCACGCCTCGCCCAGATTACGCTGGAGGTGCTCCGGGAGGAGCGTGTCCCGGAGATAGCCGGCGTTCAGCTCGAAAACCAGCCAGGAAGCGCGGCGCGGATCAAGCGGGCCGCGCCCAATGCGGGAAACCTCAAACAGCAGGGCTTCCTTGGGAGAGGGCGGGTCGAAAGGGAAAGGCCGGCCGCCGGCGGCCTGCGGGTCGAGCAGCGCTGCCAGGCGCGCTTCCATTCTTGTGCGGAGCGCCTGCCACTCCGGCGGCCAGGCCGACTCGCGCACCTCCCCGCTGGCGGCATCGAGCAGCCAGAGGGTCAGCTGCCGGCCCTCCAGCCTGAGCAGGCCGATGCGGGAGAACAGCTTGTCGTGTGGCGCGGATTCGCGCCACTGTTGATACAGATCTCCGAGCTCGGAGGGCTCAAGGGCCCCGTCGGGAGGGCGTCCGGACGGCAAGAATGCCGCGACGGCGCCGGTCAACTCGGCGTTGACGCCATTGGACAGCCGCACCAGCGCCGCTTGCAGGCCGGCGCGGAGACGGTCGCGCTCGGCGCGGGAAGCCTCGTCAATCCAGCGGTATTGCAGCAGGCCGAGCGCCGCGCACAAGGCCATCAGCAGGAGCGGAAAGCCCCAGGCTTGTGCGGCGATCTTCGGCATCCGGAGCTTCGGCCAACCCGGCATCTCAAAATCAAGGACGAAAACCGGCCGCCGCAAGGCAACGGCGGCCGGCAAAAAATTGTTAAAAGTCCTCGCCCTCGCGGCCAATATGAAACCGCGTGGCAAAGAGCGGAATCTGTGTTACTGTCACAGGTGCCACCGGGCTTGAGGCCGCAGGAATGAATCGCCGCATATTTTGCACAATCTTGGGCGCCGCTTGGGGGCTGCTGCTCGCAGGGGCGCCATCCGCAGGCGCCGCGCCCGGTCTTTACGTCGTCGAGCTGGCCGACCGGCCAGCGGTGGAAGCCGCGGCCCGGGAGACACGGGCGGGCCGCGCAGCGCGCGCGGGCCGCGCGTTGCCCGAGTGGCGGCGCCATGTGGACGGGGTGCGCTCGCGCCAGGCCGGTGTCTGGCGTTTGGCGGAAGAGCGAGGCGCTGTGGTGCGGGGATCGGTGAGCATCGCCGCCAACGCACTGTTTGTGGAGATGGACGAGGAGCAGGCGCAGGCGCTCGAATCCTTGCCGGGCGTGCGGCGGGTGAGGCCGGCGAGGGAATACCGCATGACGATGGACGCCGCGCTGCCGCTGCACCGGATCCGCGAGGCGTGGGAGCTGGCCGGCGGGGAGAACCGCGCGGGGGAGGGCGTGAAGATCGCGGTGATCGACAGCGGCGTGGAAGCGACCCACCCGGCGTTCAACCCGGAAGGGTTCCAGGCGCCGGAAGGATTCCCGCGGACCGGCTCGGTGCTGGACGAGCCGAACACGTCGGCCAAGGTGATCGTGGCCCGCAGCTACGTGCCGCTACTGTTTAACTGGGATCCCGACCCCTCGGCGATGGATCACGTGGGCCACGGGACGGCGGCTGCGATGATCGCCGCCGGCGTGCCGCACGAAGGGCCGATGGGCTGGGTGAGCGGCGTGGCGCCGCGCGCCTGGATCGGCAACTATCGCGTTTTCGGCACGCCCGGCTACAACAGCACCACCAACGATGCGGCGCTGCTGAGCGCGATCGACGACGCCATCGCGGACGGGATGGATATCATCAATCTCAGCCTCGGCGTGGACATCTCGCTGCGGCTCGAGGAAGACACGCTGGCCCAGGCGGTCGAAAACGCTGCCGCGGCCGGGGCGATCGTCGTGGTCTCGGCGGGCAACAACGGGCCGGGCTGGAACTCGCTCGCTTCGCCCGCCACCGCGCCAACGGCGTTGTCCGTCGGGGCATCCACCAACAGCCGCACCTTCGGCTGGAGCGTGCGGTTCGACAATCACGCCCCGGTTCTCGCCATTCCGGGCAACGGCCCGCCACCGGCGGAAGCTGTGAGCGGCGAGCTGGCTGACGTGTTCACCGTTGACGAGACAGGCCTCGCCTGCGATCCGCTGCCCGAGGGCAGCATGGCCGGGCGCATTGTCCTGATCCTGCGCGGCGCGTGCACATTCGAGACGAAACTGACGAACGCGAAGGCCGCCGGCGCTTCCGGCGCGCTGATCCAGGCCCGCGAGGACGCTCCCGAGCCGGTCACCATGGCTGTGGGCACGGCCGACCTGCCGGCGATGATGATCTCTTACGGCGACGGGGAGCAGATCCGGCAATGGATGCGGCAGGAGGGCGCCCTGGCCGCCGCCATGGACTTCACGTTCTCGCGGGTACAGCAAGGCCCGGGGCGATTGGCGGGCTTTTCTGCGCGCGGCCCGAACGTCGATCTCGGCATCAAGCCCGATCTGGTGGCCACCGGCACCGATCTGTGGATCGCCACGCAGACGCTGGATTTCTTTGGCGAGATGTACGACCCGAGCGGCTACACGCTGGTCGACGGCACCAGCTTCTCCGCGCCTCTGGTAGCGGGGGCGGCAGCAGTGCTGAAGAGCGCGCGGCCTTCAATGGACGCCCGCGCGCTGCGCTCCGCGCTGGTCAACACGAGCGCCCCGGCGCCGGATGAAGCCACTGCGTGGATCCAGAAGAGCGGGGCGGGGGGACTGGATCTCGAAGCCGCCGTGCAGACGCCGCTGGTTTCTTCCAACGTCTCGTTGAGCTTCGGCGTGGCCGCTCCCGGCGTCGCGCCGGAGGGACGGAGTTTCACGGTGACGCACCTCGGCGAGACGCCCGAGACGTACTTCGTCCGGGTCGAGGCCCGGCGCGGCGCAGTGGCGCCGGCCGCCTCGGTGGAGCGGATCGAGCTGGCTCCGGGCCAGGAAGCCGAAGTCACGCTGGAGTGGCCGGAAGCTGCGCCGGACACCGGCACCGTGGAAGGCTTCGTGGTGTTTGAGGCCGCCTCGGGCGGCGCGGTGTTGCGCGTCCCCTACTGGCTTGGCGTGACCCGGGGCGAGCCTGCCGGCTTCACGGTGCTGGACGCCACGACGCAGGGCCGCCGCGGGTCTTTCATCCGCGATGCGGTCATCTTCCGCGTGGTGGACGAAAACGGCGCGCCGATCGGCGACGCTGACGTGCTGGCCGAGACGCTCGAGGGAGGGCCGGTTTTCAGCGTCAACAATTACGACAGCGACTCGCCCGGAGTTTACTCGATCACCGTCCGGCTCGGCCTGCTGGCGGGGCCGAACCGCTTTCGCATCCGGGCCGGCAACGCCGAGCTGCTCGTCACGATCAACGGCATCTGAAGACACGGTTTTGATAACGTGAACCCTATGAGGGTTCTCGTGTGCATGGCCGCGCTTGCCATGTGCGCGCAGGCCGAGCATCGCCTGCACGCGCTTGGCGTGACCACGAAGGGCTGGGTGGTGGGCGCCCCGCTGCTGCCTGGCGGCGTGTTCATCCGGCAGTCCTCGGGCCAGTGGGTGAATGCGGGCTACCGGCACCCGCTTCTCACCGCGCTGGCATGGTTCCCGGACGCGCCCGGCACGCTCTACGTCGCCGCCGGCGACGGCGTCATCCGCATCGACGCGGCGGGCCGCTGGCGCGTGCTCACCGACGAGACCGTCACCGAGCTTCAGGACATCAGCGCCGGCTCCGGAGGAGTGCTCGCCTTCGGTCACACGGCCGGCTTCCGGCTCTCCGAAGACCGCGGCCGGACGTGGCGCGAGATCTCCGGCGGCCTGCCGCGCCGATACGGCAAGGCGATCCGCATCGATCGAACAAACAGCCGCAAGATTGTCGTCGGAACAGAAAACGGCCTTTATGTTTCCACCGACGGCGGCCGCTCCTGGCGGCTGGCCGGTGCAGCCGGCTTCCAGGCGATGCGCATCGAGCAGTCGCCGCACGACGCCTCGTTCTGGCTCGCGGCGACCCAGAAGGGCGGCGTTTTCCGCAGCACCGACGGCGGGCTGACCTTCGAGGCGACGCCGCGCGACCCCGCGGCGGGCAGGAATCTCTACGACATCGCCTTCGATCCCGCCGACGCGCGGCGCATCGCCGTCTGCGGCTGGGGGCCGGGCGTGCTGGTGAGCGAGGACGGCGGCCTCACCTGGAACGCCCGCAATCAGGGCTTGCCGCGCCCCGATGTCTGGAGCGTCGCCTTCGACCCGGACAAGCCGGGCAGGTTGTATGCCGGCGTGCACGAGGAAGCCCTCTACGTGTCCGAAGACGCGGGCAAGACCTGGCGCGTGGAAGGGCTCCCCGGCAGCATCGTGCTCAAGATGGCATTCGTTCCGGCAACGGGAGGGGCGCGATGAAAAGGGCGGTTGCGCTTGCCTTGCTGGCAGCCTTGATGGCGCCGGCATCCTCCGCGCAGGGCTACGATCAGCGCCGGCGGCAGCTGATCGGCAAGATCGCGCGAGTGCCCGACGAGAAGATGGGCTACGGCCACATCGCCGCGCGGCTGTGGCTGCGCGAGGGCGTGCCCGCCGCCGAAAAGCGGCTCCGCGAGCTGCTCGAAGGCGACATCAGCGGCGACATGTTCTGGATGTTTCCGATGACCGCGATCGCGTATCTCGACCGCGGCCAGCTGTCCGATTCGACGCGCGCCCTCATGCGCAAGTCGTGGAAACGCTACTACCCGTTCCGCGGCGACACGGAAAACCACTGGCTGCTGTATTACACCTCGCTGTACCTGATGGCGCAGATGTGGCCCGACCTCGATGGCGAGGGCTGGTTCAACGGCAAGAGTTCCAAAGAAAACATGGAGGAGGCGCGGCGGTGGATCGACAGCTGGGTGCGCCTCACCACCACCAAGGGCCAGGGCGAATACGATTGCACGCACTACATCGGCGTGTATCTGCTGCCGCTGGCCTATCTGGCCGCCTGGGCCGAAGACCCGCGCCTGAAGAAACAGGCCGCCATGATGATCGAGTGGGTGACGGCGGACTTCGCCGCCGAGAGCCTCGACGGGATCTATGTCGGCGCCCATGCGCGCACCGATGACCGCCAGGTGGTGGAGAAATGGGCCGGCGTTTCCTCCGATTTCGCGTGGCTTCTTTTCGGACAAGGCAAAGAGACGCCGCCCTTCGGCGGATACGCGCCGTTCTACGCCATGGCCGACGGCCCCGAGCCCCCGGAGATCCTGCGCCGCATCGCCACCGACCGCAGCCGCCCGTACACGCACTACGAAAAGAAGCGCACGCGCAACCGCTGGCGCTTCCATGACGAATTGCACGGCCCCGTCTACAAGACGACCTACATGACGAAGGATTATGCCGTCAGCTCCGACCAGGGCGGCGTGCTCCAGCCGGTGCAGCAGCATTCCTGGGACGTGACCTGGCGGCTGGAGGATCCCGCAGGCCGCCACAACACGCTGTTTTCGCTGCACCCGTATTCGGGCATGGTGGAACTGGAGGCGTATTTCACGTTTTCTCCGGATTTCGGCACGGAGGCAGTCTGGCGGTCCAAGACGACCTACGACTCGCCGGACAAGCTGCTCGGCGGCTCGCCGTACGAGCGCATTGCGCAAAGCGAGGATGCCGTCATCGCGCTGTATGACATTCCGGCGGGCACGCGTTTCCCTCACATCAACGGGTTTTTCCCGAAAGACCTGGAAGAATTCGAGGAGGACTCGTCCGGATGGATTTTCGTGCGCGGCGGGCGGACGCGGATCGCCTGGCGCCCGCTGGCGCCGTATGTCTGGAAGCCGATGGCCGGAGGCGGCAGGCGCCTGTTCAGCCCGCATCTGAAAAACGGCGCGGTGGTGCAGGCGGCCAGCATCGACGAATTCCCCACGGCCGAGTCGTTCCGGAAAGCGGTGCGCGCGCTGAAGCTCGAGTTTTCGCTCGAGCCGCGGCCGCGCGTGGTGTTCCGCACGTTGCGGGGCAAGTTGATGGAGTTCACCCACGGCGAAGCGCCGCGAATCGACGGCAAGCCGCTCGACTACGCCAATTGGCCCGCCTTCGGCTGCCCGTTTCTGAACGCCAGGGCGGGCGAGCCGCGCCTGGAGATGACCCACGGCGGCGTGCGCCGGGTGCTGGATTTCCGGACTTTGACCGTGAAAGAAGAGAAAATCGCCGGCCCACGTTGAGCCGGCGCCAGGCAAAGGAGGCCTGATGGAAAGAAGATCATTTCTCGGCGCGGCCGCATTCTCGATTGTCAAGCCTGAGCTGGTGCGCGGCACGCAGCGCAACTCTGCGGTGCGGATCGGGCTGTTCGGCTGCGGGGGGCGCGGCACCGGCGTGGCCGAGTCGTTCCTCGCCAACACGGGCGCGGTGGTCACGGCGCTCGGGGACTTGTTCGAAGGGCAGCTGGCGAAGGCCAAGGACCGGCTGGATACGGCGGCGGCGAAGGCGGGCAAGCCAGCCATTGAACGCGCGCAGCTGTTCGCCGGGCCGGATTCGCTGGATCGGCTGCTGGAGTCGAAAGCGATCGACGCCGTGCAGATCTCCACGCCGCCGTATTTCCACCCCGAGCATCTGGCCAAGGCTGTGGCTTCCGGCAAGCACGTTTACTGCGAGAAGCCTGTGGCCGTGGATGTGGCCGGCTGCCTCGGCGTGATCGAGAGCGGGAAAAAGGCGCAAGGCAGGCTGAGCCTGGCGATCGGGTTCCAGCTGCGGCACGCGCCGCCCTATGTGCAGATGCGGGACCGCATCCGCGACGGCCAGATCGGCGCCGTGATCTGCGGCCTGTCGCATTACTATGCGGGCGCCATCCGCCGGCCCGAATGGCCGAACGCCTCGCCCGCCGAGCGGCGGCTGCGGAACTGGATCCACGACAAGGTGCTCAGCGGCGATATTTTCGTCGAGCAGAACATCCACCTGGTCGACCTGAACAACTGGCTGCTCGGGGCGCGCCCCATTTCGGCGCAAGGCGTCTGCGGGCGGCGCGGCCGCCGCGACCAGGGCGACTGCTCCAGCCATTACAACGTCACCTTCACCTACCCGGGAGACGTGCACATCACCGTCACCTCGACCCAGTTCATTGAAGGGACGTGGGACGTGGGCGTGCGGCTGTTCGGCACGGAGGGCAACGCCGAGCTGCGCTACGACGCGCCGGTGCGCATCACCGGCCGCCGCCCGTGGGACGCGCCCGGCGTCGGCAAGCCGGAGAAAACCGAGGACACGGCGGCGGTCGCCGGGGCGTTCAAGGGCGCCATCGAGGACGCCGACGCGGAGAAAGAGAAGCACTGGATCGCCAGCATCGCCAGCGGCAATTTCCTCAACGAGGCCGAGCAGGGCGCCGAGAGCACGCTGAGCGCGATTCTGGGCCGCACCGCCGCTTACATGGGCCGCGTCTGGACGTACGACGAGGTGGTGCGCAGCGGCGAGAAGTGGGACGCAGGGCTCGACGTGCGCAAGCTCTGAGGCGCGCGGGACGGGCGGCGCGGCAGATCTGCTATCGTGGAAGATTCCCCCGATGGAATCGACGCTGCCCGACATCCTCGCCCGCATTGTCGAAAAAAAGAAGGCGGAGGTTGCGGAAAAGCAGGGCCAGAGGCGCAGCCTCGAGCTGACCGCGGACTTCCAGAAGAGCCAGCGGCGGGATTTCCGCGCCGCGCTTTTGCGGCGGCAGCCGGCCATCATCGCCGAGATCAAGAAAGCGTCGCCGAGCAAGGGCGTGCTGTGCGATGATTTCAACCCCGGCGCGCTCGCGCGGGCCTACTTCGCCGGCGGGGCCGCGGCGCTTTCCGTGCTGACGGACGAGACGTTCTTCCAGGGCTCGCTCAGCCACCTGAAGACGGCGCGGGCCACCGCGTATCTGCCGGTGCTGCGCAAGGATTTCACCATTGACGAGATCGACGTCGTCGAAGCCGCCGCCGCGGGCGCCGACGCCGTGCTGCTGATCGCGGCCATCCTCACCGCGAAGGAGATCTCGCAATTCCGGCAGGCGGCCCGGCGCTACGGGATGGCGGCGCTGGTGGAGGTCCACGACGAGGCGGACCTCGACAAGGCGCTGGAGGCGGGCGCGGACATCATCGGCGTCAACAACCGCGATCTGCGCACGTTCCAGGTCTCGCTGGAAACGGCCGAGCGGCTCGCCCTCCGGCTGCCGCGCGAAGCAGTGCGCGTCGCCGAAAGCGGCATCCATGGCCGCGCCGACATCGAGCGCCTGACTGCTGCCGGCTACCAGGCGTTTCTCGTCGGCGAGCACCTGATGAGAAGCGCCGACCCTGCGCAGGCGCTGAGGGAGCTGAGAGGCGAGTGACGCTGGTGAAGATTTGCGGAATCACGACGCTCGAAGATGCGCTGGCCGCCTGCGACGCCGGCGCCGACGCGCTGGGCTTCAACTTCTGGCCGCGCAGCCCGCGATACATCGAACCCGCCCGCGCGGCGCAGATCATCGAGCGTTTGCCGGGCAACATTCTTGCGGTCGGGGTCTTTGTGGACGCCCCGGCGGAGGCCATCGAGGAGACGGCCGCCGCGGCGGGCATCGAAATCGCCCAGCTTCACGGCGGCTGCGGCATCCCTCGGCTGCGGTGGTGGAAAGCGCTCGAGGCCGGCCCTGACGTGCGGCGCCAGATGGAACAATTCGAGGCGGAAGCGTTCTTGCTGGATGCGCCCGCCGGCGCGCTCCGGGGCGGCACGGGGCGGACGTTCGACTGGCGGCTGGCGGCCGGGCTGCCGGGCCGGATCGTGCTGGCCGGCGGGCTGGGGCCGGACAATGTGAAAGAGGCGATCGAAGCGGCGCGGCCGTGGGGCGTGGATGCCTGCTCGCGGCTCGAGAGGGCGCCGGGGCGCAAGGATGCCGCCCTCGTGAGGGCTTTCATTCGCGCCGTGCGGGAGACAGGATGACCAACAAACCGATCCAGGTGCCGGACGAGCGGGGGCACTTCGGCCCCTACGGCGGGCGGTATGTCCCCGAAACGCTGATGGCGCCATTGGAAGAGCTGGAACGCGCGTTCCATGAGGCGCAACGCGACGAGGCCTTTCAGCGCGAGCTGAAGGAGCTGCTGGAAACTTACGCCGGCCGCCCCACGCCGCTGTACGAGGCGCGGCGGCTGAGCGAAGAACTGGGCGGCGCGCGGATTTTCCTCAAGCGTGAAGATCTGCTCCACACCGGCGCGCACAAGATCAACAACTGCCTGGGGCAGATCCTGCTGGCGCGCCGCATGGGCAAGCGGCGCATCATCGCCGAGACGGGCGCGGGCCAGCACGGCGTCGCCACCGCCACCGTGTGCGCGCTGTTCGGCATGGAATGCGTCGTCTACATGGGCGAGGAGGACATGCGCCGGCAGCGGCTGAACGTGTTCCGCATGCGGCTGCTGGGCGCAAAGGTCGTGCCGGTAAGGACGGGCAGCCGCACGCTGAAGGACGCCGTCAGCGAGGCGATGCGGGACTGGGTGACGAACGTCGAGACGACCCACTACCTGCTCGGCTCGGCGCTGGGCGCGCATCCCTACCCGCTGATGGTGCGCGAGTTCCACCGCGTGACCGGGGAAGAGGCGCGCCGGCAGATTCTGCAACGCGCCGGCAGGCTCCCGGACGCTGTCATCGCCTGCGTGGGCGGCGGGTCGAACGCCATCGGGATCTTCTCGGCGTTCATCCCCGACGAACGCGTGCAACTGATCGGCGTCGAAGCGGGCGGGCGGCGCCTGGCGCCCGGCGAGCACGCGGCGCGATTCGCCGGCGGCTCGCCAGGGGTGTTGCAGGGGGCCTACAGCTATCTTCTTCAGAACGGCGACGGGCAGGTGTTGCTGACGCATTCGGTCTCGGCCGGGCTGGACTACGCCCTGGTCGGCCCCGAACACGCCTGGCTGCATGACACCGGGCGCGCCGAGTACGTCTCCGCCTCCGACGCCGAAGCTCTGGAGGCGGCCCGGCGGCTGGCGCGCACGGAAGGCATCATCCCGGCGCTCGAAAGCGCCCACGCCGTGGCCGAGGCCATCCGGCGAGCCCCGAAGGAAAAGGGCCGGATTTTCATCGTAAATCTCTCCGGAAGAGGCGATAAGGACACGGATATTTACCGCGAACATTTCCCGGAACTGGACCAGACGGATGGAAACGACTGAAAGGATTTCGCGCCGTTTCGCTGAAGCCCGCGCCGCCTCGCGCCCGGCGCTCGTCGTGTATCTGACGGCGGGCGACCCGTCGCCCGAGCGCACGCCCTCGCTGGCGCTGGCGCTGGAGCGCGGCGGCGCGGACATCCTCGAACTGGGCGTGCCCTTCTCCGACCCGATCGCGGACGGGCCGGTCATCCAGCAGGCCTCGGACCGCGCCCTGAAGGCCGGGACCACTGTTGGGCGCGTGCTCGAGATTGCAGCGGAAATCCGCCGCCGCAGCGAAATTCCGATCGTCCTGTTCAGCTATATCAACCCGCTTTTGCGGTACGGCTTTGACAAACTGTGCCGGGACGCGCGCGCTGCCGGCATCGACGGCGTGCTGGTCACCGACCTCAGCGTGGAGGAGGCCGGCGAGCCGGTGGAGTCGATGCGCAGGCACGGGCTGGACCGCATCTTCCTCGCCGCGCCCACCAGCACGGACCGCCGGCTGGATCTGGTGGCGCAATACTCGAGCGGCTTCATCTACGTGGTCTCGCGCACCGGAGTCACCGGCGCCCGGGAGACCGTCAGCCGCGGCGTGGAAGAGCTGGCGAGGCGGCTGCGCGCGCGCACGGCGCTGCCGCTGGCGGTGGGCTTCGGCATCAGCCGCCGCGAGCACGTCGAAGAGGTGGGCCGCTACGCTGACGGCGCGGTGGTCGGCAGCGCGGTGATGCGCGTGGTGGACGGGAGTCCGGACGAGGAACTGGAGGCGAGGCTCGAGGGGTTGTGCAGGGAGCTGAGCGGCAAGCGATGACCATTGAGGAAGCGCAAGCGGCGCTCGACGAATTGCGCCGGCAGATCGATGTGCTCGATCTGCAAATTCTCGACCTGTTGAACCGGCGCGCCGTGGTGGCGGCGCAGATCGGCGACGTGAAAAAGGCCGTGGCGCTGCCCGTCTACGAACCGAAGCGCGAGGAACAGGTGTTCCGCAACGTCACCTCCAACAACCCGGGGCCGTTGTCGGAGGCCGCCGTGCGCCGGCTGTTCGAGCGCATCATCGACGAAATGCGACTCCTGCAAAGGGAGCGCCTGGGCAAGGAGCAGGGCCGATGATCATCATCATGGAGAAAGGCGCCACCGAGGAGCAGATCGAAGCGGTCATCGAGAAGCTCATCGGGCTCGACTTCAACGTCCACCGCTCGACCGGCGCCGTGCACACGGTTCTGGGCGCGGTGGGGCCCTCGGAGCTGGTCGACCCGGACGAATTCAAGGTGATGCCCGGCGTCATGGAATGCTACCGCGTGATGACGCCCTACCAGCTCTCGGCCCGCGCCGCGCGGCCGGAAGGCACGGTGATCCGGCTCTCGGGCGGGCGCGCCGGCGAGGTGGAAATCGGCGGAGCCCGCGTGGTGCTGATGGCCGGTCCGGGCAGCGTCGAGGGCGAACAGCAGCTGTTTCGCTGCGCCGAGCTGGCCGCCCGCGGCGGCGCGCGGCTGTTCCGCGCCGGCGGGCTGCGGGCGCACCTCTCGCCGCAGAACGTCGCGGCGCCGGACGAGGACTCGCTGCGGCTGATGCGCCGGGCCGCGGACACGTTCGGCATGTTCCTGGCCGGCGAGGCCACCGAGGCGGGCCTCGTGCCGATGGTGGAAGAGCACGCCGACCTGCTGCTGGTCGGCTCCCGCAACATGCAGAATTACCCGCTGCTGCGCGCCGTCGGCAAGGCGCGCAGGCCGGTGCTGCTCAAACGCGCGCCCTCGGCCACGTTGCAGGAGCTGCTCGTGTCGGCCGACATGATCCTTCAGGGCGGCAATCCGCACGTCATCCTGTGCGAGCGCGGCGTCCGCACCTACGGCTCGTATACCAAGAACACGCTGGACGTGACTGCGGTGCCCGTGCTGCACAAACTCTCTCACTTGCCGGTGATGGCGGACCCGTGCCGCGCCGCGGGCCGCCGCGACATGGCCCCGGCGCTGGCGCTGGCGGCGGTGGCGGCGGGCGCCGACGGCCTCCTGCTGGACGTGCATCCCGACCCCTCCAAAGTTCTCGCCGAAGGCGCGCAGTCGCTGGAGCCGGGCCAGTTCATGGAGCTTGCCCGGCAGTTGCGCTCGCTGGCGGCGGCGCTGGGAAGGAGCTTCTGACGCTCTGATGGAAACCGTTGCCATTGTCGGCGTGGGGCTGATCGGCGGCTCATTCGGGCTGGCGCTGAAGAGCGCGGGCTTCCGGGGGCGCATCCTGGGCGTGAGTTCGCCGCAGACGATCGAGAAGGCTCTGCGGCGGGGCGCGATCGACGAGGGTGCGAGTCTGGAAGAGGCCGCGCCGCGCGCGGATCTCGTGTATCTGGCCGGGCCGATCCGCGCGATTCTCGACACCTTGCCGAAGCTCGCCGGACTTGTGCGCGCCGGCGCGCTCGTTACCGATGCCGGCAGCACGAAGCGGCGGATCTGCGAGGCAGGCCGCGCGCTGCGCTCCGGGCTGTTTCTCGGCGGGCACCCGATGGCGGGCAAGGAGAAACGCGGCGTCGAGGAGGCGGAGGCGGGGCTGTTCCGCGGCCGGCCCTATCTGCTGACGCCGGCGCGGCCCGGGGACCTGGAAACCCCCGCCGCGGGCGAGTTTCTCGCCTGGCTTGAACGCATCGGCGCCGAGCCGCGCGTGATGACGCCGGACGAGCACGACCGCGTCGTGGCGCTCGGCTCGCATCTCCCGCAAATGCTCTCGACGGCGCTCGCCGCAACGCTGGCCGCGCAGGAAGACGCCGCCAAGGTGGCGCAGGCTGCCGGCCCCGGGCTGCTCGACATGACGCGGCTCGCCCTGAGCGGCTGGGACATCTGGCGCGACATCCTGGAAACAAACCGGGACGAAATTGTTCGTGCTATCGGGTTATTCGAGGAGCGGCTCCGGGGGTTGAGAACGGAGCTCGAACGCGGCCTGCCGGAGGACGACTTCCGGCGCGGGGCGGAGTTCGCGGCGCAGCTGCGCGGAAGCCGGTAGGGCATCGGGCCGGCGCGCCGCGGGCGCACGCGGTTTTGCCCGGCGCGAGCGCGGAAACCGCTAGAATTTTGGCAATGGGGAAACTGTTCCGCACCGGCGTGTGGATCCTTGTCGCCTGCACGGGCGCGTTCGCGCTCGCGGGCGTCGCGCTGCGGCGCGGCGAAACGCTGAACAGCGCCTGGCTGGTGACAGCCGCCGTTTGCACGTATCTGGCTGCCTACCGCTTCTATTCCGCTTTCATCGCCGCGAAGGTGATGGCGCTCGATGACCGCCGCGCCACGCCGGCCGAACGGCTGCGCAACGGGCATGATTTCGAGCCGACGAACAAGTGGATCGTCTTCGGCCACCACTTCGCCGCCATCGCGGGCCCGGGGCCGCTGGTCGGGCCCACGCTGGCCGCGCAGTTCGGCTATCTGCCCGGCGCGTTGTGGATCATTCTGGGCGTGGTGCTCGGCGGGGCGGTGCAGGACTTCGTCGTTCTCTTCGCGAGCGTCCGCCGCGACGGCAAGTCGCTCGGCCAGATGGCGCGGGAAGAGATCGGCCGCATCGGGGGAGGCACGGCGCTCCTGACGGTGCTGCTCATCATGATCATCCTGCTGGCCGTCATCGGGCTGGTGGTCGTCAACGCCCTGAAAGGCAGCCCGTGGGGCACGTTCACCATTGCCGCCACCATGCCGATTGCGGTGTTCATGGGGCTGTATCTGCGCTTCTGGCGGCCCGGGCGCGTGCTGGAGGTGTCGCTGATCGGCTTCGCGCTGGTGGTGGCCTCGATCTTCGCCGGCGAGTGGGTGGCCCACCATCCGGTCTTCGGTTCCTGGTTCACGCTCGGCGGCATCGCGCTGGCCATCGCGCTCATCATCTACGGATACGCCGCTTCGGCGTTGCCGGTCTGGCTGCTGCTGGCGCCCCGGGACTACCTGAGCACGTTCGTGAAGCTCGGCGTGGTGCTGTTGCTCGGGCTCGGGGTGCTCATCGTGCGGCCCGACTTGCAGATGCCGGCGCTCACCCAATTCACCGACGGCACGGGGCCGATCTTCGCGGGCAAGATCTTTCCGTTCTGCTTCATCACGATCGCCTGCGGGGCCATCAGCGGCTTCCATGCGCTGATCAGCTCCGGCACCACGCCCAAGCTGATTGCGCGGGAAAGCCACATCCGCCCGGTGGGCTTCGGCTCGATGCTGCTGGAAAGCTTCGTGGCGATGATGGCGCTGGTGGCCGCCTGCGCCCTCGAGCCGGGCGTGTTTTTCGCGGTCAATTCCCCGGCCGGCATCGTGGGGGCGACGCCCGCGGCCGCCACGGCCACGATTACCGGCTGGGGCTACCCGGTCACGCCCGAACAGATGCGCGACCTGGCCCGGCACGTCGGCGAAGAAACGCTGTTTTACCGCACCGGCGGGGCGCCCTCGCTGGCCCTCGGCATGGCGCATATCTTTTCCCGCATCGCCGGCAACGACGCCGTGCTGCGCTTCTGGTACCACTTCGCCATCATGTTCGAGGCGCTGTTCATTCTGACGGTGATTGACGCGGGCACGCGGGTGGGGCGCTTCATGCTCCAGGACTTTCTCGGCCACATCTGGAAGCCGCTCGGGCGGACCAGCTGGATGCCTTCCGTGCTGCTGACCAGCGGGCTGATCGTGGCCGCCTGGGGATACTTCCTCGTGCAGGGCGTGCTCGATCCGCTCGGCGGCATCAACAGCCTCTGGCCGCTGTTCGGCATCGCCAACCAGCTGCTGGCGGCCGTGGCGCTGTGCGTGGCCACCACCATCCTGATCAAGATGCACGGCGCGAAATACATGTGGATCACCGTGGCGCCGCTGGCCTGGCTGGTCACGGTCACCTACAGCGGCGCCTGGCAAAAGATCTTTAGCGACGCGCCCCGGGTGGGCTTTCTCGCGCAGGCGCGGCTGCTGGAAGCCGGCCCGCAAACGGCGCAGACAAAGCAGCTGATCTTCAACAACCGGCTCGACGCGGCGGTCTGCGGGCTTTTCATCGTGCTGGTGACGACGATCCTCGCCGACTCCGTCCGGGTCTGGGCCGGCCTGCTGCGCGGCACCCGGGAGGCCCGCAACCTGGAAGCCCCCTTCGTGCCGACGCAGCTCGGGGCGGAGGAACTGGGATGAGGCGCGCCTGGCACGGCTTCTGGCGGACGCTGGTCGCTATCCTGCGGGAGCTGGCCGACGAGCGCGCCTACGAGCGCCATCTGCGCATCCACGGGCGCGTCCCGTCGGGCGAAGAATGGCGGCGCTTCAGCGAAGAGCGGCTGCGCCAGAAATACCAGCGCCCGCGCTGCTGCTGAGGGCCGGCCTCAGGGGAGCACGGGGAGTTCCGGCCGCCGCCGTTCCTCAGGGATCGGCACCACTTCCGGCGCCTTGTACGCGGGCCGGGCGCCGTGGCTGAAGTCGAGATACAGCTTGCGGCGGAGGATCCATTCCGGGAAATGGGCCAGCCGGAAAAGCGGCCATTTCATCGGCGGGCCGAACAATTTCCGGCCCAGCAGATAGTAATAGACGGGAATCCCCAAATTGAATTTCCAGTGCACGCTGCGTTGGCGGCGGAAAAAGTCGATGTTGTAACGCCAGCAGGTGAAGAAAAATTCCCACTGAAGGTCGGTAAGATCAGCAATCCGCGCGCCGTCTTTCGTGGCGAGCTTCGTGTCTTCCAGCGGCACGAAAAGCGTGGGAATGACGCACCATTTGGCGTCCTTGAGGGCATAGAGCAGGTCGAGGGACTGTTTCGTGTCCTCGCGCGTCTCGCCCGGCAGCCCGATGATGAATGTGCACATCGGGAACCAGTTGGCGCGGTTCATGATCTCCATGCCCTTGAGGACCACGTCCGGCCATTGCTCGGGGCGGAACGGATAGCTCTTGCCCTTCATGAATTGCCGGAAAAGCCGCACGGAGCCGGTTTCCAGGCCGACGAACATCATCGCGTAGCGGTTCTCCGGGTGAGTGGAGGCCGGATGCTGGTTGACGCTCTTGTCCACGGCCAGGTGCAGCTCCTCGACGATCTCCGGCCGCACCACCACCGGGGCCATGGTGCCGTGGGTCATCATGATATGCTTCACGCCCGGCACCGCGGCCACGCTCTCGAACAGCCGCCTGAGCGCCGGCACGTTGGTGGCGAAGCGCTTGCCCTGCTCGTAAAGAAAGAGATCCTCGGTGCAAAGCGTGATGGTGTCAGCGCCCTGCGCCACGGCGCGGCGCACGTTCTCGAGAATGTGTTCCAGGGGAATGCTCTTGCCCGAACGGAGGGCCACCGAGCAGAACTGGCAGCCCCGGCCGCAGCCGCGCGTGATCTCCACGACGCCGAACGTCGAGCGGTTGATCCCGGCCGGGATCGATTCGAGCTTCGGGGACTTGCATTCGATTCTCGCCGGCAGCTGCTCGCCCCGCACGGCGCGCTCGAACAGGTCCACCGCGATCTCCTCGGCTTCCCCGTCGACGAGGGTGTCGATTCTCCATTGGGCTTGGAGCCCTTTGTGGGCGATCTGCCACGCGCCGGGGCCGCCCACAATCAGCCTGAGGTGATGCCGGTGCCGGTCGATCACCGGGTGCTGGATCAGCCGGCGGAATTCGGCGGCGTTGATGGGCTCGCAATCCCTGCCGTAAAAGCCCGCATAGACGTCCGTGGCGAAGGTAATACCCAGCGGATTATGAGCATGAATGCCGATGACGCGCGTGTCTTCGCCGACGAACAGGGGCAGCTGATCCGGGTAACAGACGGCGACATTTTCCTCGCCAAAATGCCGGACGAGCAGCGCCTCGATGACGCGCAGCCCGTTGGGCACGTATTTCGCCGTCCCGTCCGGATTGACTTCCACCGCGGTGGACCAGTCCGTGCCCATCCAGCGGGCGTATTTGTCCGGGAGCGTGGCCAGCAGCATTTGCCGCCAGGTGCTCCGCTGATATTCGGTGGATTCCGATGTGCTGGCAGCGAGAACGATGAGCTTACCACGCGAGCGCGACAACAGGAACCTCCGTGGAACAACTTGAGTTTGGCGCTGCGAGCAAACGCTTTCGCTTGTATCATATCCGACTCGAAAAACGCGATCAAGCAAACTGGCGGTTGCAGTACAGTATGATCGCGCCCGCGCCGCCGGGTTCAGCGCGGCAACGGCTGGCCGGATCCTTCCCTGAGCGTGACGAATGTATTGACCCCGGGCAGTTCGAACACTTCGGCCATCCCGCTGGGCCAATAGACAGTCACGCGCGCCGCGGCGGCGTTGCCAACGCCGAAATGGAGGCGGAGATCGTTGGCGGAGTAGAAGCTGGCCTGGGAAAGCACGGCCCTGGCCTGTTTCCTTCCGCCGTATTCGAGCACCGCGCGGGCGCCGATGGCGGCGCGATTGGACCTGGAGCCCACAAGCTGAAGCTGGATCCAGTTGCGGCCCTCGGCGTGCAGATCATTGCGCAGCAGGGAAGGCGGCTCGTTGCGGTTCCAGAGAACGATGTCGATGTCGCCGTCGTTGTCC
>Ga0209162_1000784_pt1 | contig 33449 bp, 27 predicted proteins | sample YNPNPMetaG_FD_187121 | JGI IMG/M metagenome (GOLD analysis project Ga0209162, IMG submission 187121) | Anoxygenic and chlorotrophic microbial mat microbial communities from Yellowstone National Park, USA - YNP NP MetaG (SPAdes) (version 2) ...
ACATGAGCACTCTCATGGCTGTTTTATCGTTATTGATGATGCACATGAGCTTGATCCTTCTGTGCTTGAGCGGCTCCGTGCGCTGACCAATATCAATTCTAATGGGCGGTTTCCCTTTCGGCTTGTTTTGTTTGCCCACACTATGCTCCTTGACATGCTTCGCGACCCGTCTCTTGTTGCACTCGGGCAGCGGATACGAAGCCGCTGCCTGCTTGCACCACTGGATTTGGAAGAGGTGCGGGAATATATCTACTATCGGCTCTATAAGTCAGGCAGTAGTAAGGCACCGTCGTTTACTGATGATGCAATTCAGGAGATTTTTCTTGTCACCAAAGGTATCCCCCGACTTATTAACACCCTTGCTCACGCATGTCTTGCAGAAGGCGCAGCGCAGGGTCTTGAGGTTATCAGTCATGGGATTGTGGTAGCGGCGGTGCAGAAGACCGGTCTCATTCCACAGGAACAGAAACCACAAATACAGGTGCTGCAGCGCCCTCGTGTGACTGCAACACAGGAGGAGGACGATATATCGGAACTGGTTCCGCTCAGGGCTTCTGACACAAAACTCAGTGCGCCCAATGACCGCAGAAAGAAGAGAGTAGTTCATGCTGCTGAGCCATCCCGTCCCCTGTTTATACCACTGTGCATATTAGCACTTATGTCGCTTGTGGTTGTTGGAGCTGCTGGGTGGGAATATTACCGGTGGCACAAACCCACGGAACAAACTGAATCGTTGAGCCAACCGGTAAACACGCCTCAGGATACCCGTGAGATTCCTGACCTACGGGAAGCGCCGACAACGACCGCACTTCCATCACCATCCGTTCCTGAGACCCAGATCCCACATGAAGCAGTCCCAACTTCTGAAAAAACCACAGACAATATTGTTGCTCCTGCCCCCTCTGGAGTAGCCACGGTGCCGGAAGCTTCCCCACAGCCTGCAGTACATGATGGGAACCGGGGCGCTGAGCAGAAAATCGGAACACCTCAGCAGTCCTCCAAAGACACCACATCGTCAGAGGCACAAGGCTATATTGTTTCAGTACCGTTGCATAAGAGTGTTGTTACTATAGCGCTTGATACCAAACAAAACACGGTATGGCAGCGCAGAGAGCAGGGTATCTCCCCGAAGGAGGTCAGCACTCTTGACTGGAAACGGGGAGACGGGCTTTTTATTGTGGGCATGGATCCGCGGCAGGGAGCGTTCTTTTTTCATCAGATGAATTTGATAAAAGACGCAGATGCTGCCGTTCTTATAAACCAGTGGAAAAATAAAGGGATCTTATCGGGGCGAGAACTGATTCCTGTGCTCGCTGTTGCTTCGCCGACTCAGCACGATGACTCGCTCCGTGAAAACGCTGACGAGCTGCCTGCTGTGGTTGCTGCGTGGGCAGACGCATGGCGACAGAAAAATGTTGACCGTATGATGTCGTTTTATAGCGATATTGTGACTATATACGATATGGACAAGGATAAACCGTTTATATTTACCAAAGCTGAGCTTACCAAACGAAGAAGCGAAGTGTTTGCCAAATGCGGAGCGATTTCGCTTGAGCTTTCAGACCCGGTCTGTGTCGTTGATCCACGAAACCCAGACCATAGTGCTGTGATTTTTTCGCAGCGTTTTCAATCGCAAACGTATGCTGATGAGGGAGAAAAGGCTCTTTTTTTACGTCTGGAGCAGGAGAGCACGGGGACAGCTCGACAATGGAAAATTATTGGCCAGCTCTGGGTTCCTTGGAAGACTACGCAGAACAAGCGATGACACTGCGTGGAAGCACTGAAATTTTTTAATGAGAGGACACAAGGGAATGCGCTGGGAACAAAAATTCAGAGGTAAAACGAACAAGGTTTCGGATTACACTGTTGCAGCGTCCCGTATTGTAACTGGGCAGCGATACGCTCATGCCTCAGAGATGGTTCGGGGAGGCAGTGTTTTTGCAATGGGTTCAGCAGTGCCACCGGTTTTGACGAAAATTCATCGCTATCTTGATGACATTTGGGCAAATATTTACCTTGAAAGCCACGAGCGACAAAACATGCTCATGCTGTGTGGCGCAGTACCCGGCGAAGGGTGCACCTTTATTTCTTTTCACCTTGCTCTGTTTTTAGCGCTCGAGCATAATCTGAAGGTCTTGTATGTGGATACTGATGCAGGCGGTAACGGCAGCATTCCGATTATTCCCGGCATTGAGCGTCTGCCCGGTATAGCTTCCTATTTCACTTCACAGCAATCCCTTTCGTCACTGACACTCCGCTCAGAATATGACAACCTTTTTGTGCTGCCGTCGGGATTCCAGACAATCAGCGAAGGGGCACCACATCGAAATAGTATTTTTAAAAAGGAGGCGGTCGAAAGTTTTATGAGTTACTGCCGGGGCAATTTTGATATCACCATCATTGATAGCCAGCCGATAGCCTTCAATCCTGTCATGATTGGATTTGCACGTCCACTCGGGAAGGTGGTTTTGGTATGCCGGTATGGATACTCGCGCCGTGAAGTTACAAAAATAACCGTGGACAAACTTATTAAAAACAATATCACCGTTATTGGCGTCATTCTCAATGAACGGGAATATCCCATCCCCCCATGGGTCTACAATATTCTGAAATAAAACAAAGGGCTTTGCGCAATCAGCACCGTTAACGCTTCCACGACCATTCTTCACCTCATTGATGCGCTGAACTACGGCGGCGCACAGAAACTTCTTGTGGAACTCGCATCGCGGATCCCCCCGCAGGTGTGCCGCATGGTCGTCTGCGCTCTCCAGCCGCCGGATGACCTTGCTGCTGCACTGCAAGCACAGGGCGCTCAGGTTGTGTGTTGCAACCGACGGCGACCAAGCATTCTTCAGGGTGTTCCATTTGCAACTTATGTTATCAAAAACCTGCACGACATCGTTCGGCTGTGTAAACGTGAAAGAGCTTCGGTGGTGCACTGCCATCTGTCTGATGCTGAATTTCTTGGCATAGCTGCGGGTCGGTATGCTCGAGTGCCTCGAGTTGTAACGTCAGTCCACTACCCTGACCTCCTTCCGCCCCGCACACGGGGAAGTATCCGCAATGCACTACGACGTATCTTGACCCAATTTTTGTACTGCAATGCTGACACGATTATCGCTGTTTCAGAGGAGGTGGCTTCCCGCGTACGGGAGCTTGCTCCCGGAAGTTCTGCAAAACTGCGCGTGATTATCAATGGCATTGATACTGCGCATTATGCTGACCTTGGAGCGCCTGCATTTGGCGAGCATGTTGTCTTGACCACAGTCGCACGACTTGCGCCACCCAAAGGACACTGTTTTTTGCTCGAAGCGATTCGCCTCTTGCACCTTCACGGCAGGCACCTTAAGTTACTGCTTGCAGGAGAGGGGGATTTGCGTGCTGAGCTTGAGACACAGGTCAATGCAAGCGGCATCGGAGACCTCGTCGTTTTTTTAGGGAACTGCTCAGATATCCCTGCCCTGCTTGGGACAACCGATATTTTTGTGCTTCCTTCGCTGTGGGAAGGCACGTCGCTAGCGCTGCTTGAAGCAATGGCAGCAGGTCGTCCCATTGTTGCCTCTGATATACCCGGGATCAGAACGGTGCTCCAGCACGGTTCTACTGGGCTTTTAGCGCGCCCGGGTGATGCACCTGCTCTTGCTCAAGCAATCAGTGTATTTCTTGATAACCCCTCGTTTGCCCGGGCATGTGGGGCGCAGGCAAAAAAAACCGCGCAAGAACGTTTTGATATCAGCCGAACACTTGCCGAATTATATGACGTCTGGGGTGTTCAAGAAATGTAACTAGTGGAGCTGCTATGCGTTATTATCTATTGGCATTGCTTGGAAAAATGCTCTCTAAGCTCCGTCACCCTGAGGAGTTTTCCCATGTTTCATGGGGTGAGTTATTTTCCTACACGCTCAGACAGGGATTCCAACTATGGCAGGGACAGGGAACAGCGTGCCTTGCAAGCTACCGCTATGTAGACGAGCATGATGCAGCACTGGACACTCCCTGGGGTACGCTCTTTGTTCCCCGCGTGCTTGACAAAACAGCGCTGCGCTACCTTTTGCGCGAGACGCTTGATGTGCATCACTGGCATCATTTTGACACTCCTGAAACACCGGTTGTTCCGGGCGATGTTGTGGTTGACTGCGGTGCGTCTGAAGGACTGTGGGCGCTCTCAGTTGTCGGCAAGGTGAGAAAAATCTATCTGATTGAACCCCAAGCTGCTTTTATACGGGTGCTGAAAAAAACTTTTGCAGAGGTTCTTGCCTCAGGTACCGCAGACATCCTTCACTGTGCCGTGGGGAGTCATGACGGAACCTGCAGTATTGTCAGCGGGAGCGATGCTGATCTGATGAGCACGGTTGTTCCGAGCAGCAACGGGAGCATACCCCTGCAGCGGCTTGATACTCTGTTCCCTGAACAGCACGTTGATTTTATTAAGGCTGATATCGAAGGTGCAGAAATGGAACTTGTACAGGGTGGCACAGAACTTATCAGGCGTTGCAGACCAAAGATCGCTTTAACGGTGTACCATGCACCGAATGACTGGCGAGTTTTGTGCGCGTATGTTCAGGGAATTGATGCCTCGTATCGGTGGAGACTGACCGGCATGACCGCATGGGGAAAGCCGCTCATGTTGCATTTGTGGGTTCCCGACCGTTGCCCAACGTAATTCAGAAAATCAGTGTAGGGCATGATGAACACGCACGAAAACAAACGCAACCCAATGCACACATCACCTGTCCGCGTTGCGGTGATCGGATTGCGCGGCATACCGGCTACCTGGGGAGGGATTGAGCACCATTGTGAGCAACTCTACACGCGGCTGGCTGCTTTAGGCTATGCAATAACTATCTATGGTCGGCGCGGCTATATGCCGCCCCATATTACGTGGTACCACGGGGTACGGGTTCGCCGCATGCCTACGATAGCAACAAAGTATTCTGATACGGCTCTGTATACTGCAGGTGCTGTGCTGGCTTTGCTTGCAGACAATCCCGATATTGTCCATTTCCATGCGCAAGGGCCATGTCTGTTTAGCTGGGTGCCGCGGCTCCTGCGACCACGAATGAAGGTTTTTTTTACCTGTCACGGTCTTGACTGGCAGCGTAAAAAATGGCCGGCATGGGCAGCACGGTTGCTCAGGATTGGGGAGTGGTGTTCAGTTAGATTCCCCCACTACCGCATTGCTGTTTCTCGCCATTTACAGCAGTACTATCACGAGACCTACCATACCGAAACTCACTATATACCGAACGGTATTTCGCTTCCCGGGCAGCTTTCTGCAGAACAGCTTGCTCCCCTTGGGCTCAATCCCAAGGGTTATCTTCTCTGGGTAGGGCGAATTGTGCCCGAGAAACGGCTTGAGGATGTGCTCCAAGCATATCTGCGAACTCCACGAGACTTGGTGCTTGCGATTGTCGGTGAAAGTGCTGACGGCAAGGATTATATGCGATATCTCCAGAACCTTGCCGGAGGAACGAAACAGATCATTTTTGTCGGGTACCAGTATGGTACTACTCTGCACCAGCTGTATGCCAACGCTCTTGCCTTTGTGACTGCATCTGAGCTTGAAGGGCTTCCCTTGACCCTCCTTGAAGCGCTTGCCCACGGCACGGTTTGCATTGCAAGCGATATACCACCTCACCGGGAAATCCTTGAGCCGCTCAATGGAATGCTCTTCCCAATAGGCGATATTGCCGCCCTCGACCAGTGCATTACTACTGCTATCCAGCTCGAGACGAATGCACGAACGCAGTTCGGACAGGCAGCAAGGAGCATGATTGAGCGCATGTATTCATGGGATACCGCAGCAGCCAAAGTTGATGCGCTGTACCGCCAATCCCTGAGCACCGGCATTGATACTCCAGCACAGGACGCTGTCGTATGAATGATCATTCCTATGATCATATCGGCAAAGCAGGCATTGTGCTTCTGTTGCTGACGGTCAGTGACAAACTGCTTGCAGTTGCTCGTGAAATAATTGTTGCAGGGCGGTTTGGTATTTCTTCCCAGCTTGATGTCTTTAATCTTGCCTGGGCAGTGCCGTGCATAATTTGTCTCTTTTTTTCTGGTGCCATAACTGGAGCCTTCGTTCCCCTGTATGTGCAATGGTCGCACACGCGGGGCATGCAGGAAGTTCAGAATGCCTGCAGGCTTGTGCTCTGGGGTGTGACGACACTGTGTGCGGTGATTACCGGACTGCTGGCTCTTGTTGCGCCCTTTTTGTTCCCCATGCTGGGGTACGGGCTTCCCGCAGTGCTCCATGATTTTGGTATTACTGCCACACGGTTGCTGGCGCTGCTCGTGGTGTTTGATGGTGCCGGTATGGTGCTTGCAGCGCTGCTGCAGGCTGAAAAACGATTTGTCAGTTTGCAGACAGCACCGTTGTGTGTGAATGTTGTGATCATCATCGTACTGCTTGCTGCCTATGAGCGCATGGGCATCGTGGCGCTCATTATCGGCGTACTTGCCGGCACGCTCTGCAAAACCCTATTCATGGCAACAGTGCTGCAGCGATCAGGATTTTCCCTGTTTAAAAGACCATCCGCTGATTCTGCTGCGGCACGCATGTTTGTCATGCTTGCCCTGCCGCTGCTTGGAAGTGAGCTGATTGTCAATGTTAATTTTCTTGTTGATCAGATTATGGCAAGTACCCTTGCAGTAGGTTCGATCTCGACACTCAAATATGCCTATCGGGTGTATGATGTGCCAGTCCAGATTATTATTATCGCGCTTGCCCGAGCGCTTTTCCCCTTTGTCAGTGAGGCTGCCCTAAATAAACACCGTGACGATATGCGGCGCATGTTTCATCACAGCATTATCTTTTTGGGGATCGTGACTGCACCGATGATCTGCGCAGGCTGCCTGTTTGCCCATGACATGGTGCGGCTCTTGTTCGAACGGGGAGCTTTTGATGGAGCAGCAACGCACCAGACAGCCCAGACCTTTGTGTGCTATACGGTTGGCCTCTTTTTCTATGCCTATGCGTTCATCAACGGGACTTTCTTTTCTGCGCTGCAGGCAACCACAGTCCTTTTTCGTATGGGCTGTCTGTCGGTTATCGTTAATATTGTATTGAATAGTGTCTTCATGCGTTTTATGGGCGTGCAGGGTATTGCGCTGTCAACCAGCGTGACCGGAGGGCTCATCAGTTCTCTCTTTATTTTGCTGATTATCCGACGCCTTGGCATTACTGATATGGGACGTGTTTTTCGTGCGCTCATGCGCATCAGTGCTGCTGCTGGCTGTATGGGTGTTGTGGGTTTTGTGGTGGACCGGCTTGCCGCCGCACTGCTTCTGGCAGACATTCTGAGACTGTGCTGTGCCGGAGGGGTTTCGATTTGCATCTATGCCGGCAGTCTCTGGCTTTTGCGCACACCGGAGATAGAAAGCTATGTTGGTTTTTTCAAACGGTTACTGAAAACATAGGATGTTCTGACCAGCGTTAATTGATGTGGGGTGTGGGTGTTATTTTTGACCAACCATGCGGATAATGCGTAGGGTCCCCAGTGGCATGCGCCGAGCAAGCGGTAAAGTAATCCCTTGAGGGAGTTGCAGCAAAAACCTTTCAAGCAAACGAACCGGTGCTACCGGCAGGTGAAACCGGATGTTGCGCGAAGCGCCAATGATGAGGCGCAGCCGTGAAAACCCGGCAGCGGTAAACAAATCGGCGAGCTCAAATGCAGTATATTCCTTCAGATGCAATCCGGTTGCGACACGGTCAAAATATCGTGAAATATCATACGGTCCTGATAACCGATTCGGCGTCATACAGATATATCTGCCGCCCGGGGTGAGCACCCGGTAGAGAGCATGAAGCTGTGCCTCTGCATCATCTGGGTGGAGATGTTCGATAAGCTGATTGCTTACGGCAATAGTAATAGTCTCTGCGCGGAGTGGGAGCGTGCATCCATCGGAAACAATTCGCACCACGTTGTCAGGCAGCGGTTCGGACTGGTGCATGATGACTGGTGAAACATCAATGGCATAGAGGGCTCTTACCTGCGGTGCGAGTGCACGGGCAAGTGTGCAGTCCCCGCATCCAATTTCAAGCACGGTCGAGCTGGGCGAAAGATATGGCTGCAGGATGTGCAGCTGCTCTGCAACTGTCTTGTGGATGATCTGCGGGCTTTGTTTGTGGATAAGTTGTGGATGGTGGGGAACCCTACGGAACAGTTCATCATAGATCTGGGTATACAAGTACCGACGCTCATCAGGAGATGCAATGCGCAGACGCTGGGCAAGTTCCTTTTCTATGACGTAGTGCTCACGCCGTTGCTGATCGGTATGGTCAGAGGCAGCTACCGGTGCGAGCAGTGTGTGCCGGCTGGTCATGATGTGTCTGCCTGTCAGGAAAGTATGTGGAGTTTTATTTCTGAGTAGCATATACTATGACTTGGCTGCAAGGGAAGCCTTTTTGTTTCCTGCGCAGAGCCTCGCCGCAAGCTGCAGTAGGTGAACCAACACACATCGTTCTTGAGGTCTGGTATGGGTCTCCATAAAAAGACGGCACCGTGCGTTCGGGTAGCACTGATATATCCTGAAGTAAAAACCCGACTTTCGGGCTGTAATCCACCGTATGCACTGCTGTCTCTGGGGACCATGCTCCTGAGAGCTCACCTCGACGTAAAACTGTTTGATGCTGATGCGTACCATGGCAGACAGGAAGGGCTCGTCAGGGACCTTGTCAGCTACCAGCCTTCCATTACTGGTATGCCGGTCTATGCGTCATCATTTAATGCTGTTGATAGTCTTATACGGCTGATACAGGCACAGTCGCTCAACACAGAGATCGTGCTGGGAGGCCCTGAGGTGACTGCTGACTGTGATACGGTTTTTGAAGCCTTTCCTACTGTGCGGTACGGACTTATGGGCGAGGCTGATGAGAGCTTTTTAGACTTTGTGCTGCGGTATGCCCGCGGTGGCGATGTTCACAACGTTCCGGGGCTCGTCTATCGAGATGGAAACCGTCTTGTGAAAAATCCACCGGAGATTATCGCTGATCTTGACCGGCTTCCGGTGCCTGATCGAACACTTTTGCAACAGCACTATGTCCGGGGGCTGTACTGGCGACTCGGGTGTCGGGGAACCACGGATATAGTGGTTACCTCTCGTGGATGTCCATTTAACTGTAACTTTTGTTTCAAAATCAGCCGCCAGCCGCGCTATCGTTCATCGGCACATGTTCACCGTGAAATAGAGCAGATACTGTCGCTCGGCATTAAAAATATTCATTTTATGGATGACTTGCTGGTCGTCAATTTTCAGCGGGTGCGGGAAATATTCGACCCGTTTGACCGGAGCATGGGCATCCGATTCAAGGTTCGATCGCGGGCAAGTTTTGTTACGGATGAGATTGTCGCCTATCTTGCGGAAAAAGGCGTTCGCGAGATTGTATGCGGCTATGAGAGTGGCTCTGACACCATGCTCAAGCTTATGAATAAAAGGGTAACCGTTGAGGAAAACATTCGCGCGATTCGGACAATTAAAAAGTATGGTATTAAAGCATTTGCCGACATGATTATTATGTATCCCGGTGAGACGTGGGAAACCGCCCGGGAAACCGTGGCGTTTATCCACGAGGCAAAACCATCCTATATCAACTGGTCGTTTTTTATGCCGTTCAACGGAACACCAATCACGCAGGAATTGCGCGCGCGGGGACTTCTGGAGGGGAAATGTTCGATCAATCAGCAACCGGTGGTCCGCTATGATTATCTGAGACCTGATGAGTTCGAGCAGCTCAGTCAGTACCTGATTGACGCCATGAACTCGTATAACAAGCAGTTTCGTGAGGTGATGCTCCCCAATCTCAAGGATGTGCTGCTCAGCAGTGGTCTTCGCCAGTACCGAATTCTTTTTTCCGCCTACGCACGGTCGCTTTCCTCGCGGATATACCGCCGCGTGCGCAGGCATGCCCAGTAAAAACCGTCTCCCGGGAGCTCATGACAGTATCTTCTCCACGACTCTGCAAAACACAGCAACCTGTCGCTCCGGATAGGTTCGACTTACTTCCCGTGCTTTTCTCCCCATGGTTTCTGCATGAGCAGGGTTGTTCAGTAGGACGTGCAAATGCTCTCTGAGTTGTTCGGTGCGCCCTGCAGTGTAAAAGAGCGCTGACTCATTGTGGACAGCATATTCTCGCGTCGCGGGGTTATCGGTGACAATCAGTGGCCGACCAAGCGCCATCACTTCAAGCATTGCTGTTTGTCCTGCAGCAACAGCGCTGTGCTTCAAGGGAAGCACCACAAGACGGGCACGGGCAATGAGATTGATGAGCTCATCACCCACGGTTTTTTGTGTTACCAGCGTGATGTTTGCTGGAAGCGGTTGGCGCGGCTGATACCGTTGTGAAAGGATGATGGTCTGAACGGGAAGGGTTGCAGCCGCATGAACCAGTGTGTCATAGTCGCGGTCACTGTTGCCATAGGCAAGGATGTAATTACCGGGTGGTTGTGGCATCACGTCACAATAGTGAGGCGGCGGAATCATCGGAAAAAAACAGATTCGCTCAGGATGAATATTGAACATCCTACTATACCGTACTGCTTCTTCGCGTGAGGTGCTCAGGAAAAAATCAATTCCCGGTATGGCTGCATGCAGTAGCATGAGCCGCAGACGGTATGCAGGATCTGTGCGAGTCGGGTTGATGTGGAAGTCGTAGATGAGGTGACATGGCGCTGCGCGGGTGCGGAACAAACGGTTCAGCAAACCGTACCAGATGCCAAGGCGCATTGACCAGGAAACGATGACATCATAGGATGACCGCACACCCAGGGCACGGAGCGGAAGATAAAACTCAGACAGCCATATTGTTGCTTGCTGCCACCGTGCAGCGGGTATGAAGTTATACAAAACCGGCTGCATGAGCTGCACACTGCTGAACTGTTCTGAAATGCGGCGGTAAAAATACCAGCGACCTTGTTCTTCCCAGTTAACCAGCACCAGCAGCCGAATCTTTTTTTTCATACACGCAGTGTTATCGTTTCACCTGAGGGATGCCGGGGCGTGCGGAATTGGTACTTCTGACGATTTGAAACTGGACTCTGCGGTTCTGCGCCCTGCCTTCGGGGTTGTCGCTGCCCGCAGGCGTTTCATTGGGTGCGATTGGCCGGAACTCGCCATAGCCGAGCATCATCAGACGTCGTGCGGGAATACCTGCATTGATGAAATACCGGTACACTGCCTGCGCTCGACGTTCTGACAGTCGCTGATTATATTCATCTGTTCCCTTGGCGTCGGTGTGCCCTTCGATGGTGAGGAAGACATCGTCGTGAGTGTTCAGATAATCAATACATTCCTGAAGGATTTTGACATATTCGGGTTTGATGACCGACTTGTCGAAATCAAAGTGAATCATCCCCAAACTGACGACCTCAAGTGGGCATTCCTTTTCAACAGGTGGTTTTTCCGGCGGATAAATGACGGTTGCGTAGTGTTGTTTGTCCTGATCGTAATAGAATGCAATACCCTCAGCATCCCAGACTTCCTTATATTTCATAACCATACCTTCACCGTACAGCTCGTAGAGGCGCCGTGTGCCCCGGTATTCTTTGGGAAAGGTTGCGTTGTCGGTTTGGGCAGGTGAACCGATGCGGTCTTCAAGTTCAACCGTTGCTTTGTTCTGAATTCTTGTTGAAGGCGCATAGGTAAGCCGCTGGGTACCCTTTTGGTTATCAAAACTTGCCGTCACCTCGTGTAGCGAGAAACTCTCGCTGGGTGTTGTGTGAATAACGCCTTTAAAGTTTCTGCCCATGTAAATGCGCTCCACACGCAGTGCGTCATCAAGAAAAACACTGCAATCAAACAGGTCATACTGGAAACAGCGACCGTCGCTTTTGATGCGGTCGGGCGCGCCGATTGATGCTATGAGCTCGTGTTTGGTCATCCCGAGCGAGATGGTTCTTTCAATACCGCCGTTGTTGACGGTTATGTTGCTCAGACACAGTCCATCGGAAAGGGCAACCACGGCGAAGGCACAATAAAAAAGAATGGCTCCACAAAATGTTTTCATGCTGTTGCTCTCCTGGTGCTATGGGTATGAGAAGGAGGCGATGCTCGTGCTCCTATAGGTATGGTAGTTGTATCGGAAGCTTAGGTGTGGTTCTTGACGGATTTATCTTAGAGCCCTGTCCCTGTCATGCAGACGGGCTGTTAGCTGTTGTGCCCCCGTGTCTCAAGGATAGTGCGCAGCATTTGCCTGTTTTCTTTGACCCACGATATCAGAGCTTTGAATCCTGCCCGGTATGCAGTGCGTGGTGACCATCCGAGCAGGGCATGGGCTTTGCTGTTGTCGCTGATAAATATTTTCTGATCACCCGGACGCCATGGCTCATATGTGAAGTTGAGATGCAGACCCTCGGCTTGAAGAATGTCAAAAAATTCGAGCAAAGATAAGGCGTTCTGGGGTCCGCCGCCGATATTGAACGCTTCACCCCTCAGGCGGTCTCTGTTTTTTAGGGCACAGCCATAGAGTTCAGTTAAATCACCGACATAGAGCAAATCGCGTACCTGCTTGCCATTACCATATACCGTGACCGGCAGCCCAAAGACTGCTGCGATCATAAACCATGCAACCCAGCCCTGGTCTTCCACCCCAAACTGTCGTTCGCCATAGATGCAGGACTGCCGAAAACTGACTGTTCGCAGATTGTAAATGCGGGCAAAATCAATGACGTACTGGTCACCGCATCCTTTGGAACAGCCATAGGGCGAATGGAAATCGAGGTTCTGTCCTTCACCAATGCCGTCACGGTTACTGAATGTATAGCGTGTTTTTTGCTCGACGACGGACACATTCTGAAGGTTGCCGTACACCTTGTTGGTGGAGGCATAGATAAAAAGCGAGTCGGGACTCAGGGTGCGCACACATTCCAAAAGGTTAAATGTGCCGGCTGCGTTGACTTCAAAGTCAATGCGCGGGTTAGCAACTGAAGTGGTAACCGCTACCTGTGCAGCAAGATGAATAACCGCAGCAAACGGCCCTTCACTGGAAAAAACTGTCGCAAGCCTGTCACCATCCCTGACATCAATAGCATGGTGGGTGTGGGGGACACGTGTTTCCTGAAGCCAGCGCAAATTATGTTCAGTGCCCTCCCGCACGAGGGTGTCAATAATAGTAATAGTGTAGCCCTGTCGGGCAAAATATGCGGCGGTATGGCATCCGATGAAGCCGGCACCACCGGTAATGAGGATTTTATGGTTCATAGGCTTCCCGAGGTGCGTTGTGATTGAGCAGTGCGTTTGATATAGGTTCTGATAAAAAGTTCTTCAAAACAGGTTGCCATACGGTGAGCGCTCAGTTTTTCTTCGACAAGCTGCCGTGCCGCATGGCTCATTTTGGTACGGAGTGTCGGGTTTTGCAAAAGTTCAAGCACGCGCTCTGCAAGTGCACGGGCATCGCCTACCGGAACCCGGTAGCCGATTATGCCCGGAATGACAATTTCATTCATAAAACCAACATCGGTGCAGACAATCGGTATGCCGGCTGCCATAGCTTCAATCGCGGCAACCGACAAGGTTTCTTGCTCGGGTTTTGACGACAGGGTGTTAACATCAACAGCAGCCAAAATGTCGGCAAGATTTCGCTGAAAACCGAGAAAATGAACGCAATCTGAGAGCCCCAAAGTTGCGGTTCGGGCTTCAAGTGCCGGTCGCTGTGGCCCGTCGCCGATAATTAAAAAATGTGCAGCGGGCACCGCCAGCCGTATCAATCGTGCTGCATCAAGAAAGATCTCATGAGCTTTGTCCGGTCGTAAGACAGCCAGAATACTTACCACAGGGCTGTCGCTGGGGATGCCAAGCCGCTCGCGCGCTTGCTGCGGAGTCAGTATTGAGCGAAAACGCGCGGGATCTACGCCATTATAGATGACTTCAATTTTTTGCAAAGGAATTTTTTCGACCTCAGCAATATACTGTTTGTGCCCCTGTGCTGCTGCAACGACACAATCAACACCTGCATGGAGCAAGCGGCGGCACAGCATGGTCAGGGGGTGAAGCGGATAACGCTTAAAGGTTTCGTTTTCCCAATTGACACACACCGGAACCCCTGCACGACGAGCACTGAGCACACCATACAGTAGAGTATTGAGATGGTTAATCAGCAAAAGAACATCGGTGTGGGTCTGCTGAAAGAGACGGGCAAGTCTCGGTATGCCGGCAAGATCAAACCGCGACCGGAGAATATTGGTGATGGTTTCATCGCCGAGCCCAATGACTTCCTTACCCACCATACCCGGATCGCGCAAAAAGAAGACCCGTGGCACAAAATGGTCACGGCTGATATGTTTCAGCAGCATCAGCAAAAGCTGTTCTGCGCCGCCTACGGCAAGCGATGACACCACCACGGTAAGATTGAGTTTTCGGTTCATGCTGTTTCTCGGGTTGCGCTTATCTGGTATCTACGTCTATGACCGTAAACCACGAAACAGAGTTGTCAGCTCATGAAGGTGTCGGTCAACCCCGAGGTGCTGCTCGACAAAGGTGCGACCTGCTCGCCCCATATTCTCAAGACGCTTGGGGTCCGCAAGCATCCAAGCGATGCGGTCAGCAAGTTCCGCAACGTTATCCGGCGGAAAGAGCCTGCCCGTCACCATGTCCTCTATCTGTTCGGGGATGCCGCCGATAGCGGCACCAACAACCGGAGTGTAATGAGCAAAGCTTTCATAAATACTGAGCGGTGCATTATCATACCACCGGCTTGGAACAACAGAAAAAAGCGCTTGGCTGATAAGCTGAGAAAGCTCGTCCCCCTGGACAAAACCACAGAAGCGAATGCGGCTGCGGAATGCAGGCAGTATGAGGCTGCGGAGCCGCTCTTGTTCACCATCGTAACTTCTTCCAGCGATGACAAGGTCTGCTGGTGGTGCACAACGCTGATATGCCGATATCAACGTGTCAACGCCCTTTTCAGGAGAAAGTCTGCCAAAGTAGAGTATATACTGCTGTTTTGGGTGGGATACGGGCAGGTCTTCAAGAGCAACAGGATAGCGTATGACGTGGATACGTTCAGCAGAGAAACCTGCAGTGGTGAGCATTGTTTTCATGAAAAAACACGGTACGATAAATGCGCTCACGTGGTCATATATGCGAAGCCATTTCTGAATATACATGCCGGCAACGCGCACTGCTGATGCGGGGAAGTTTTTTTTTACACACCGGTATACCAACCCGTGATAGTAGTTGCCGGTAATACACTGAATGCAGGGGCGATTGTTGCGCAACAGCGTGTACGCAGGGCATATCAGATGATAGTCGCCAACATGCATGACAACAGGAATGCCGCGGCGGTAGAATGTATTGATAATGCTCGGTGACATGTAGTTATAAATATTCAAGACATAGCCAATGTCCACAGGTCCCACTGCATCAAGGAGCTTTTCTAAAGCGTTCTGCGCAGTGCGGGAATAAATGCTGCGGGAGAGAAAACGGACGCAGTTTGCAGGAGTAAGTTTAATCTTGTGCAGATGAGTTTGCCACGGGTCGGCAGGCGGTTCAAGAAAATAGCCGCTATACGGTGATTCCCAGCTTCCTGCATACCGGACGCTGAAGGGAATGGCACTATGTCCACATGCGGGCAGGTGCTGGAGGAGTATACTGAGATACTTTTCCGTTCCACCGTTGAGAAAGAAATATTTGTTACAGAGTACGATATTCATGGCGTATCGGTTGCGATGACTACTCTGAACATGCCAATGCCGTTGAACCCCAGCAGTGCTTCACGGGAAGCGCTTTGGGTACAGTGAAGAGCATTAATGGTGACCTCTGGCAGATCAAGGCTGCATTTTTCAAATGTCTGACCGCTGTCGCGGCTTATATAGAGTCCGTCGGCAGCAGTGTAGTCATAGGAAAGCGTGCCGACAAAGACAATCCGAGTATCTTGTGGGTGCAGTGAAAGGGCATAGGCTGCGATTGTCGGCGATGTTTTGCCGGGCAAAGTTGTTTCACGCCATGTTGCTCCGCCATCAGTTGTGCGGACAATTTTTTTTGCAGGGCAGCCGACATAGATCCGTGACGGATCTCCGGGGTCTATTGCCATGCCGAAGGTAAAATTATGACCAGTAGGCATACGGTGCCAAAGTCTGCCCGCATCGGTTGTCCGATAGAGTCCGCCAGCCTGTGTGCTTGCAAACAACACCGATGAATCATGCGGGTGCATGAGCAGTGCGGATGGACCACGCACATACGGAGTTGTAATCCCTGAATTGAGTGGCGACCATGTCCTGCCACTGTCAGTGGTCTTAAAGATGCCGTACCCGTTTGTGGCAACGTACACAATCCGGTCGTCGGCGTGATCAATTTCTATGTTGGTCGCCAAACCGTCAACATACCCAAGCCGGGGAAGCGGTGAGTCTGGCAATGAGAACCCTACATCGTTCCAGTGCTCCCCTCCGTCATTTGAACGATAGAGTGCAATGCGTTTTTTCTTTTCCCACGGATTTATGAGCAGATACATGACTGCTGGGTCTTGGCGGGATATTTCGATTTCTTGGGCATGGCCATCAACAACCCCTGACATTTTTCTTTGCCATGTTGTTCCGTTATCTGGCGATACCATGAGACCGTTGTCGCTCACTGCCATAAACACAAAGCCCGGTTTTCGGGGATCTGTCTTAATGTCGTTCACCACCGTGTTCTGTAAGCCACGGTGAAGCTGAGTCCAATGGTCACCTGCGTCAGTGGTTTTCCAGATATTCCACCAGTCAGTCAGATACAGAGTGCGAGAACGCGGGACGGGGGAAATGCACTCAGCAGCTGCCAAGGAAGCTGCCAAATGCCACGTGAGCACAGCATCCTGCGCACGTGAAAATCGAGAGCATTGGCTCCATGTTGCACCACCGTCATCTGACTTAAAAAGCATGTGTGGCCATGTTTCAGGGTGGGTTGCAAGGTAGAGTGTTTCAGGCTTACCCGGAACCAGTGCACAAGCTTTGTACCGAAGTGGTTTTTGTTGCAGTATGGTCTGGGGTTTTGCAGGTACTCCGACAGCCTTCCATGCATTGGCGGTGGCATTCCAAAGGTATAAACCAGTTGTCTCCTCCAGAGCATACAACCGTCCCTCAGAGAGGCTGAGGATACTGGTTACCCGTCGGTGTGCTTCGGGGAGTCCGTTGTTGTGTTGCTGCCACGCTGCGGTGCGGTAGCAGAAAACCCCCTGATCGGTTCCTGCGTACAAAAGACCGTTTGCTGCGGCAAGGCAAAAGACAGGTGCGGGAAGAGAGCTGGGTATTGCGGAAACTGGTGCAGAACCATTGTCAAGACTCATCTGAAAAACGTTGCCGGTGTCTGTTGCAATATACAGTTTTTGCCCGATGATGGCAAAAAGGCTGTTGCCGCTATACCGCTGGCGATAGCAGATCGTTGAACTTTTTTTTACCCAGTGGTCACCACGATCCCTGCTCATATAGCATCCATCCCATGCAAGCAGAAAGACGGTGCCCGGCTGCGTCGGTACAAATGCAAGGGAGGCGATCGCAAAGCTTTCAAGCCCTCGTCCTGTCAGGCGGAAATGAGCTCCTCCATCAGTGCTTTTGAAAACGCCAGCGACATCCGAGCCGACTAGGACAACATTGGGATCATGGGGATCAACTGCAACGGTAGTGAATCTCCCGCCCCCGCCATAACCGCACGCACGTACTATGGTGTCATGTACGCTCACAGGATTGCCACTCCCTGCAAGGCTTGTTTGGAGCATACAGCACCAGATAAGCGCTGCACTGAAAAGCAAACGGTTCATTATTTTTTCAGTTCCTCTTTTGGCTGGAGGCGGTTTGTTTTGAAGCCGCTGAACGTAGCGCTGTAGGTTACATAGGCATGTTCGATATCGTCATAGCCGGTCATGCTGATGGTACCGCTGACGGTTGTTTCATAGAGTGACAAGGTCATTTTCCCTGTTTGTGCAAATATCTTTGTCGGCAGTGCCACTGCCTCAGCTTGCGCTTTGCGCTTTTTTTCAAGCTGCGTCATAAAAACTCTTTTTTCAAGAAGCACGGGGCTCAGGAAAAAGAAATGAATACCTGCCTCGATACCGACCGATGGCTTGAGTTCACTGGTAATTGCACCGCCTTGAGCGGTCATAACCGTTGCTTCTGAATTCCAGTAGAATGAATTTCTGGCATTGCGCTGTGGATATCCCTGAACAGTCAGAAGATAGGGGTTTGAACTTGCATCAGGAGGGATAGAGAGCGTCAGCAGTGCTTTTGCACCGGTGAAGTTTTCTTTGTTGACGGTTCCGGAAAGACTGATCAAGAACTGTAAGGTTGAGGTTTCTTCCTGCTCAAGAATTGATTCCTCTGCCACCCCCTCAACGTTTTTTTGACGGGGCTGAGGTGTTTCATCGGTGAGCCATGCAGGGGGCTGCGCATAAAGCATCGTGTGGCTTGCGTTGAGCAGCATGAGAAGAGCCGTCAGCGCTGCGCCCAGCAGTTGCAGAAAACGACGATTTTGGGGTGTCCACTGGTATGGTACTACCTTTTGACACGATCCTTGCAGCATGTGGAGTATGTCCTGTCACGTTCCTCTGTATGTCTGTGTATCGGCAGCAACGATGCAGCGCATGAGAAGAATAAGGCGGTGAAAAAGCCATGCACCAGCCAAAAGCAGGCACAGAAATACTGCGAGTTGTCCGACAAGGGGGACAGTGTCCGTTGTCCGTATCACGGGATTGTATTTGATGAGCAGCGGGCCATGGAGAAGAAACAACTCATAGGAATATCTGCCGCACCAGAGTAAAAATCTGCTGACAAAACCAGCGCGGTTCAGATAGATGAGCAGGCTGCACATGCCAAACGCACAGAGTAATCCGTTTGCTTCACTAATAACTTTGCAGACAATCTGGGGGAGTGTAGCACTGGCTAAAGGATAGAGCGTTGCCTTAGAGAAAAACACCCAGAGCATTGCTATCCCTGCAGCAGCTCTGACACGGCGTTTGTGCTGTTCATAGAAGGTACTGAGGTGTTTGTAGTAAATGCCGCAGGCACATCCTGCGGGGAATGCAAAAAGCTGTGACCAGCCCTGCCGGGTAATATAATAGTCGGCAAAAAAAATGAGCGTAGCAAACGCGCTTAAAAGCGCTAAGGCACGCTTTCCGCGCAGCTGTATCATGGTAACGGAGAAAAGGATGTACCAGAGAAGTTGCACGGTGATGTACCAACGCACATAATCGAGATGCGTGGCTGCTTCATTCATGTTTATGCCGCAGAGCGTGAGCAGTATGGTCGGGAGTGGATAGGTTCTGCCGAGCAGTACCGCATCAAGGACAAGGAAAAGAATCGTTGTACACCAGTAAGGGATCAAAACGCGCTGCATGCGCCGGACGATGAATTTACGCATTGATAGAGGCTTGGCGCTGACGCTCATGGTTAGACCGAAGCCGGAAAGCAGAAAAAAGAAGGCGATTGCATCGCCGCTCAGAATGAGCAAGGCTTTCTGCTGGGAAACATGAAACCAAAAATGTCCAACGATAACCAGCAGGATTGCCACGCCCCTTATCTGGTCGGTTTGAACAGGTGTAAGAAAGGCAGCGCCTAAGGATGGCGATTTTTTTAGTGATACAAGCGCTGAAGCACCAAGCAGGCAGAGGATCGCCACGTTGACAGCATCAGGAGAGCCAACACCAAGCTTTACGGTTTCAAAGTTTTGAACAAGTTCACCCAACACACAGACTCCGTTCTGAACAACGCCCTTATTGCGACAAAGGAGTAGGCAGGGCAGCAGCACTCGTGGTCTGAAGCAGGGGTAGGATGCAGCGCACCAGATGTGCTGCAAATTTTTTCAGCGCTGGATAACGGTTGAATGCATCAAACAATTCCTGACGATGGCAATAATACCACCTGATGCCTGCCGCGCCCCATGCGGTACGGGCAAGCACCTGGTCGCGGAACGCACGCAACGTCAGGAGGTTTCGTTGTCCTTCGCTGGCAAGAGCTAACGCAATCGGGCACTGATCAGGCGGATTGGTATCAGGCACGGTCATGCTGATTGCAACCTGTTCAACCCCTTGATTATCGCCAATGCTGATGGTTACCTTCACCGTTGCCGTATATTGCCCGGGTTCTAATCCATTGCGATCAACGCTGACCGATACGCTCTGATTATCTCCTGCTGAGAGTTCCCCTTGCGGAGGAGAGAGTGTGACCCATGCAACGGTTTTATTGTCAGCATCAACACAGGCTGCATGCCAGAAGAGAGGAGACTGCGTGTAGTTTTTAATGGCAAATGCCATTGAAGAGAGCGTTTCTCCAAACTCAAGATGGGAAGTATTTACAAAGGGAGGGGCAACCTCCATGCTTACTGTGACCTGAGCATTCCCGCCGTTTGAAAAAACCGGCATGGTTGCAGTGTAGATGCCACGGGCAAAACCTTCGCGGGTGATGCTGATCGTCACCGTAGTTGCTTTTTGTGTTGTGCCGCTGCGGGGCTCGATGGCGCTGATCCAGCCTCCAGCCTGTTTATAGGCGATATCGCCGATGCTCCAGGAAAGCGTTCCACCACCGGCGTTGGCTATTTGAAACGAGACCTGCGACAAGAGCGAGCCCGCATCAACAAAAAGGGGCACGGAAAGGCTTGGAATATAGGGCGATGGTTGGGCTGTCGCGACGGCATTGAACAAAAGACATGTCAGTAATGCAATGGTAAAGAAGTGAAACAATATTTTTTTGATCATGGCTCTTCGGATAAATGGTATGCGGCTGCACCTCATGAAAGTAAGCTTAAAACGCTTCGCGGAAAATAGCAACAGCAGAAAATAAAAAAGCAGGGTTGAACAGATGTGCTTTTATGTCAGGGGAAAAGGTATTTTATTGCAGTACCCTTGGCTTACTTATTTTCTGGGACTAAGGTGTCTTCTGCCGGATAGAAATTGAATACCAAAAAACTTTGGGTGTGATTATTTATCGCAGATGGTTATATCAACCATGGCCGGGCTACCAGAAGTGATGTTTGTGATATCGTCAATCGTAATGATGCCCTTATAGTCTGGCAGGTACGCATTTTTAACCACCGCATCAATTGGCGCCATGCTGAACGGCGTGTCCATAAGATCTATTGCACCATCGGGCGGCACTCTGGGGATTGGGCTGTGTGCACATTCGGGCAGTGCACCAAAAGAGTTCAGATTCATAACCAAGATATCATCGGTTGACGACCCCAACGCCGATGACTGTCCTGCAGCCATAAATCCTTCCCCGGCATGTTGCATAACTGTATGAAGGCAGTAACTTTCCGTGCAGTCGGCAAATTTCATCTGCCACAGTATGCTGCCATTTGCGTCAAGCATCAGGAGAAACTTGTTTCGGGTTTTGGCTTGGTTTTCTTGGATTTCACCGAACACATAATATCCGCAACCGTCCGGTACTTCACGGATGAATTCAACACGTGATACGCGCGTAATCGCGTCCCGGCACTGGAATGACTTCTGCCACTGGATACTGCCATCAGGATTGGTTTTGAGGATGAAGGGTTCCCATACCTCAGGGCTGCTTTCATAGATGCCGTCAATGAGAAAGCCGTTATCGCAGGAGGTGGGCTGCATATGCAAAACTTTCTCGATGGTGTTCTCTATGCCGTAGCGTTTTGCCCATTTGAGGTTTCCCACGTCGTCGGTTCGGATGATGCAAAAGTCGCGTTCAGATAGATACGACGGAACCGATGTTTTGATATACGGTCCTGCCGCGGCAAAGTCACCGCCACGTGTCTGACAGACGGCTTCTCCCCATTCTTCGACAAGGAAGCCTTCAAAGACGTCGTATTTTTGACCGTATGTTTTTTCCCAGATGACACTGCCATTGCTGTCGCAGTGCCTGAGCAGTAGATCGTTTGACATGGTCAGCAATGTCCAGTCCGCTCCGCTGCCGATGAAGCCTCCGTCAGCGGTCTGACGGTATAAATGCGTCCAGTAGGCCCGAAGGGAAAGATCACCACCCCCCGTAACCTTGTTCCAGAGTATATTCCCTTGTGCGTCGAGCTTCATAAGAAAGAAATCTTTTGCTGTTTCGGTCGGTGCATTTATGTCGCCGTCAATCATATAGCCACCGTCGGTGGTTTCCTCAAGCAGTTGCACCCATATCGTATAGGAGGTGTTTGGAACGATTTTTTTCTTCCAAAGGATTTCACCGTCCGCGTCGAGTTTCAGGATAAAAACATCCCACTGGCTTGCTGATAGTTTTGAGGTGCACAGGGCTACGTACCCGCTGTCAGATGTCTGCTGCACTGACTGAATCCAGTCTTCCCTACCTGCAAAACCATACGTTTTAGCCCAGCGTTTGTTGCCGTTAGAATCAAGTTTCAAAAAGAGCGTATCTGTTTCATGGGATGACGTTGTCAGATCAGTGGCACCGCCAGCAATAAGTAAGCCTCCATCCCGTGTCGGCAGCATATGGTCAGCCCATTCTGCGACCGAAGTATCCCCGTACACATGCATCCAGTTTTGTTGGCCATAAACGCTCAGCGGAACGCAAAAAAACACAGCAAAAATAAAAAAAATTCCTTTTCTTATTTTCATTTTTCCCCTTTCTTGAAGGAGGCTGTTTCGTTTTTTGCGTTCAACTGCGGGTCTTGGTTTTTTATTGCCCAGAAGTTTTTAATGACCGGAGCCTTTTTTGTATCCTCGGCATTTGTTCAGGCACCGCTGCCTTGACTGGACCAAAGGTTGTTGCATTGCCCGCCGTATCCACGCTTTCAAGAATATAGTAATACAGCCCTCCGGGCGACACGCTGCTGTCACGGAACCGGTAGCCGGCGCCTGCAACCGGAGAACCGGTCGCGGGAATGAGCGCTTCATTTATTTTGGCGTATGCGCCGTCAGCTGACAGGGCGCGGTACAGGTTAAAACCCGCATTGTTGATTTCCGAGTCGGTAATCCAGACCAGATCAACGTGATCGTCCGCCGGATAGGCGTCAAAAAATGACAGGGTTATCAAATCTTCTTCGCAGATATCGGCGTATTTAAATTCGGGGATGCGCTTGTTGATGTCGGTTGTCGCAACGGCAAGGGGCGAGTCATATTCCGGAAGATGCGCATCCTGCGCAACCGCATCAACCGGTGTCATGGCAAATGGCGTGTCAATAAGCCTGATTTCACCGCCATCAATGGTAACCTTGGGACATTCGGGAAGCTCACCCTGTTCATTGAGTTTCATCATAAATACATCATCAGTATAAGTGCCAAACGCCCACGTCTGCCCGGTTGCCATGAATGCGCCGTCGGACTGTTGCCTGATGGTATGCATCCAGTATCCTGCCGCACCACCCACAAATTTTTTCTGCCACTGGATTGTTCCGTTTGCCGTGAGCTTCAGGAGAAATTTGTTGTACATCCCGGTACTGGAGGTATAGGTGTCGCCAAACACGATATAGCCACCGTCACGTGCTTCACGTATAAAGGCAACATGCGATACGCGCGTGTCAGTATCCGGTCCGCGGAATGATTTCTGCCACTGGATGTTTCCGGCGCTGTCTGTTTTGACAACGAATTTATCCCACACACCCGGACTGCTTTCATAAACTCCATCAATCAGGAATCCCTCGTCAGAGGTTTGCTGCATGTCCTGAACATCCTCAACAATGCTGTCAGTACCGTAGCGTTTTTCCCATAAGAGGTTACCGCTTGCATCAGTGCGAACCAGACAAAAATCTCGCTCATAGGGATATGGTGGCGAGAGAATGACTTTAACATATGGTCCTGCTGCAGCAAATCCTGTATCACTTGTCTGCCGGACCGCAACGCCCCATTCGTCAACAAGATACCCTGCGCTTTCATTGTATGTTTCACCGTATGTTTTTTCCATGACGACAGTGCCGTTTGAGCTGTAGCGTCTGAGCAGCAGGTCGTTGGATTTAGTTAAGTATGTCCAGTCAGCTCCACTGCCCACACTTCCGCCGTCAGAAGTTTGCCGGTACAGATGCGTCCAGTAATCCCGTGTCAGATAATCGCCGCCGCCCGTAACCTTGTTCCACAGAATATTACCGTGCGCGTCAAGCTTCATGAGAAAGAAGTCTTTGGTGCTGCCGTTTGGTGCGTTAAAGTCACCGTCAATCATATAGCCAGCGTCAGGTGTTTCCTCAAGAAGCTGAATCCAGACCTGATAAGGGGTGTTTGAGATTATTTTTTTCTGCCAGACGATGTCGCCGATTGCATCAAGCTTCAAAAGAAAAACATCCCACTCGCTTGAAGATGTTTTTGAGGTGCACAGGACGATATAGCCGCTGTCAGATGTCTGCTGCACTGACTGCACCCAGTCTTCCCTGCCGGCAAAACCATATACCTTTGCCCAGACGTTTTTACCATCAGGATTCAATTTCAAAAACAGGGTGTCAGTTTCATACGGATAGGTGGTTAGCTCAGTTGCGCCGCCTGCAATAAGATACCCACCATCAGAAGTTTGCAGGATATAATCGCCCCATTCAGCAACAGGCTCTTCACCATAGACTTTTGCCAAATACTGCTGCTGACTTTGAGAGAGCGAAGGCAGAGAAAGAATAGCTAAAAAAAGAAATAATAAATTTAATTTTTTTGTCATTTTGTTTTTTCTCCAATAAAATTTAAAAATTTATTTATCAATTTAATAATATAATTAACACAAAATAAAAGTTATCACAATACGGTCAAAGTATTAGGTTATAATTTTTAACCAAAAACATGCTGAAGACTCCGGGCGTAGGTCTGGAGATGAAAGCGTGCCAGCCAAAGGCTGGTAAAGAGATAATGAGCTATGATATGCTTGATCAATGGAAATACGATACAGTGCCCATGGAGCATATCACCACCAATACCATATAGTCTGGATACCCAAGTATCGTAAGGCAATATTAAAGGATGAGGTGAAGCAATACGTTGAGCAGCATCTCAAAGACATCTGTGGCTATCATCCTGAAATAGTAATAGAGAAACAGAGCGTACAAAAGGACTATGTACCTTTGGTCATAATCATACCACCAAAATTTAAAGTTTCCGAGGTAGTTGGTAAAATAAAAGCAAACACAGGCCGAGAGATACTCAAACAGTTTGCTTGGATAGAGAAAATATATTGGCGTAATGAATTTTGGTCACTGGGCTTTTTCTCATCGACAATCGGCATCAATGAAAAGGTCATAAAACGCTATGTTGAGTTCCAGGAAAAAGTCGATAAAGGTGCTGTTCAGTTAAGTTTTGGTTTTTAGGGACACGGGCGTAAGCCCGTGGGTATCTACTCTTTATAACTAATAAAAAAAATTGAAAAAAATCATAAAACAAAGAACAGCCATGCTTTACGAGTGTTGGGAGTGCATTAGTCTTGACTTAACATTATGAAGGGGATAAAAGAATAAAACACGATAGGGATATGGGTTTTGAGAGATGGAATAACATTGATTAACCGGACGGAAAAATTATTTCAGCCATAACAACGGTTATGAAACAGCACATAGAAGAACTTTTAAAAACAGTATGTTTGCAGTGCATGCACCAAGGACTGCTCCAGAGAAGGGAACTACCTGATTTTAGTGTAATAGCTCCCCGAAGCAAAGAACACGGGGATCTTGCAACCAATATTGCCATGCTTCTTGCAAAAACCGAAAAAAAACCACCGCGTGACATTGCCCAGATTCTGGTTTCCCAGCTTGAGGGAAGAAGTGATCAGGTAGAGAAGCTTGAAATCGCAGGAGCAGGGTTTATCAATTTCTTTCTCAAACATGAAGCGTGGCATGAGGTGCTGCACCAGATAGCTGAGCAGGGCGATCGCTTCGGTGCTTCTGAGGAAGGCAGAAATAGAAAAGTTATGGTGGAATTTGTGAGCGCCAACCCAACAGGTCCGCTGCATATTGGTCACGGAAGAGGTGCAGCGCTTGGGGATGCACTCGCCCGTGTTCTTTCTTTTGCCGGCTATGAAGTTGTCCGTGAATACTATATTAATGACGTGGGCAATCAAATGCAAAACTTAGGCCGCTCGTTGTACCTGCGGTATCTTCAGATATTGGGTCACGAGGTAGCGTTTCCGGATGGACTGTACCAGGGTACCTACCTGATAGATATCGCACGCGACCTGTTGCACGAGTGCGGTTCCACTATCGCCCAAATGCCCGAACATGATGCGATAGTTTTGTGCACCCAACATGCTGCAAAGGTTATTTTAGATGGGATTAAACAAGACCTTGAGCTGTTTGGCGTCTATTTTGACAACTGGTTTTCAGAGCGAACGCTTTTTGATAACAATAGTGTGCAAAAACTTCTTGAGCATTTTCGCGCCGCAGGGCTTGCCTATGAAGCAGAGGGTGCTCTGTGGTTTCGCACATCACAATTTGGAGATGAGAAAGACCGGGTGATGGTTAAAGAGGATGGCACAACAACGTATTTTGCTTCTGATATTGCCTATCACCAACATAAGTTTGAGCGGGGATTTTCCCAGATTATTGACATCTGGGGCGCTGATCATCATGGATACGTACCCCGACTTGCGGCAGCGCTCAGGGCAATGGGGCAGCCGGATTCAGCACTGCAGGTCATCTTGGTTCAGATGGTAAACTTGTTGCGTGACGGAATTCCTGTGGCAATGTCAACGCGGAGCGGTGAGTTTGTGACCTTGCGGGAGGTGATTGATGAAGTTGGAACCGATGCTGCGCGGTTTATGTTTCTGACACGGCGCTCTGACGCACAGCTTGATTTTGATCTTGAGGTTGCAAAGAAACAGAACGACGAAAATCCTGTATATTATGTCCAATACGCTCATGCGCGGATCTGCAGCATTATTGGTTTTGCGGCTGAAAAGGGCATACCCCTGCCAGAACCTTCGGCGGTGGCGATTGATCTTTTGACGGAGCCTGAAGAGCGGGATATTATAAAGAAACTCGCTGAATTCCCTGAGGTAGTAGCAGGCAGCGCCCGCGCATTTGAACCGCACCGCATTGCGGTATATCTGATGGAGCTTGTAGGGCAGTTTCACCGGTATTATAGCTTGCATCGTGTGATTAGCGACAATACGGCTTTAAGCATGGCACGGCTCTATCTCATACGCTGCATCAGTCAGGTATTGCGAAACGGGCTTGCACTCCTCGGGGTCTCTGCACCCGAAAAGATGTAGCTGCTCTCGAGATCAGCTCATGGGCATTGGAACAATTATTTTTTTTGGCGTCAAACAGGCGCTGAAAATAGTTCTCGGCATCGCTTTTACCGTTGCTGTTTTTTTCGGCGTCGGATGGCTGGTTGACTGGAATGCAACCAAAAATGCCCGCCTGCCTGATCATCCAAAATTTTTACCGTATGCTGATCGGCTCAAATCACCTGAGGCACAGATTCCAAACCGCAGCCAAGCGTCTGCACCCAAACCCAGTGACCGTGTGGTGATTGAATCCCCAGCAGAGCAAAAGCCCCTGCCACAGCAAATGCCCTCTGTGCCAACCCAGCAGGAACCTCATGTAATGATGCCTGAGCAGCAGCTTACTACCCCAAAGCCTACACAACAGCCGTCTTCTGCAAAACCTATTGACCGCAACAGTTCTGCTGCATCAAGCCCCCAGAATGTGCTGTCAGCAGGACTTACCTATACAATTCAGCTTGGCTCTTTTCAAAACGAGGCAGTTGCAAAGGCGTTTTCTGAGAGTCTTGTGGCAAAGGGGTATCCAGCATATATTCTCCAAACTGATGTTGCCGGCAAGGGGACGGTGTACCGGGTTCGTATTGGAAAATTCAAAACCATGGAAGACGCTCAGGCAATGGCGGTCGAACTTGAAAAAAAAGAGAATGTTTCTGCATTTATTACCTCTCGATAACATGGTGGATGGAGCGACACGTTTGGCTCACAGAAACTTTTGACAAAGAGGCTAACCATGACTGATTGCGGCGTTGTATTCATGACCGCATCCTCGCGCGAGGAAGCTGAGAAAATTGCACAAGCACTGATAAGCAAAAAGCTTGCTGCCTGCGTACAGATTATTCCAGAGATATATTCACGGTACTGGTGGGAAGGCAGGGTGTGCAATGACCGTGAGGTACTGCTCATTGCAAAGACCACGCAGAAGCTCTTTCCAGCACTCACTGCAGCCGTACAAGAGGTGCATTCCTATCAGGTCCCTGAAATTGTGTTTACCCCGATTTGCGATGGGTTGCCGCAGTATCTTGCATGGATTCATGACGTAACCGCTGCAGCTGAGGATCCCACCAGTAGCCCATAAAAACATAGCTTCTCTTGCATTTAGGCAGTGGCGTTTTTGCCTGCCTGCGCGCATGCGGCGCGATTTAGATTCCAGGTGAATCCAATGCACCGTACGAATCCTCTCAACGCCATTGCCTAAATGCGTGTGCAAGAGTCAACACCTGATATATTGCTCAATGCAGGTTTTGTTTATCTCGCATGGCATGTGCTCACCGGAAGGTATGCGGTGTTGAAAAGCGAATCGGGAACAAGATTGAACCATCTATAGTATTGGTAAAAATGTTTGGGTTGGTAGGTATAAAGCCCCTTTTTAAATTCCTTGACAAGGCAACGTAAGCCAGCTATAAAACTTACCTCACTGTTTTTGATGCCTAAAGGCAGTATGACAAGATGTCATTTTTTTCAACGCGCAGAAGCATATTTTGCCAAAAATGGCACACATCGCTCTCAACCCTTTGATTGGTTTTCTCGAAGCATAACGACACGTCTTTTAACCGTTTGAAATAGCTTTGCTTTAAAGGCAAAGAACCATAGCATACTTGGCACATGTTGTGCCAGTATGTAGAGTAACACAACGAATCTTATGAAAAGCTGGGTACACGTAGGAGGGTAGAACCAGCATAGGAAAGGAGAACAGTATGGCAGGTTTGACAGATTTCATGATCCCGATTGACTTTGGTTTGTCTGAAGAGCGCAAAATGATGCTTGAAATGCTCAAGAAGTTTAAGGAGAAAGAGACTCCTAAGGAAAAGATAGCTGAATGGGATGAGGCGAACCACTTCCCGGTTGACGTGTGGAAGAAACTCGGACAGGAAGGCATTTTGGGTGCTTGTTTTCCTGAACAGTACGGCGGCACCGGCGGCAATATCATTGATGAAACCCTGATCACCGAGGAAATTTCAAACGGCTTTTCCGCTATGGGACTTGCCTATCTGACCGGCGTGTGCTTTGGTGGTATGTCAATCCTGCATTACGGGACAGACAAGCAGAAAGAGTACTATCTCCCCAAGCTGATTGCTGGCGACTGGAATTTTGCTCTCTCCCTTACCGAACCCGGTGGCGGTACCGACATTTTAGGGGCGCTCAAATCACGCGCGGTTGAGCAACCTGACGGAACGTTTATCGCCAATGGTTCAAAGATTTTTACAACCGGTCTGCATGTTGCCAATACGGATGTCTTTATTGCCCGCACTGATGATGTTCCCAATAAGCCTGCACAGGGTCTTACTATTTTCCTGATTGACCGCGATAATATCGGGCAGCAGGAAGTTGACGGCGACCTTCTGAATCAGCGGTTCTGCAAAGGCATTACCTACCATAAAATCAAAAAACTCGGCAGCCATATCCTTGCATCCTTTGAGGTTTCTTTTGAAGACGTCAAACTTACCAAGGATCAGATTCTTGGCGAGCGGGGAAGAGGCTGGTATAATCTGCTTGCTACCCTGAACAACGAGCGCATTGTCTGTGCAGCGATTTGCTTGGGGCTTGCACAAGGCTGCCTTGAAGAAGCAAACCAGTACGCCAAGGAGCGCGAAGCATTCGGCAAACCGATCGGTCAGTTCCAGGCAATTCAACACCAGCTTGCCGACATGGCAACCGAGATTGAGCTTTCGCGGCTTATCACCTACAAGGCTGCGTGGCTGCAGGCAAATAATCCCAAAGATCCTTCGGTTGGCGTTATCGCCAGCATGGCGAAGATGTACACCTCTGATGCTGCATTCCGCTGCACTGACCGTGCAATGAGAATCCTTGCAGGCTACGGATTTACCATGGAATATCATATCCAGCGATACTATCGCGATATTCGCCAACTGGTTTTTGCGCCGATCACCAACGAAATGTGCAAAAACTACATCGGTCAGGTCATGCTTGGCCAGAATAAGTCCTATTAATACCCAGAGGGGTCTCTTCGTCAGTTGGGGAGACCCCATTTTTTTATTGGCAGGCAACGGGCTGATTCCCTTTCTCTAAAAAGCGCAGCTCATTGCGGTAGGTAAACACCCACAGGGGAAGTAAGCCCAGAGAACGATAACGACAGGGAGGAGGCAAGAGCATGGAACAACGATTCAATACAAGCTTAGTTACCAGTTTCGGGCCTTCACAGATGCTTCCTGATCTGAAATTCGCAGAGATGACTCCGGGATGGGACTGTGGCGGTGGCACGTATAAGATCACCAAGGAAGAGGTCGAAAAATTTTCCCAGCTCATGGGCGATTCCAATAAAGGCGATGTGAACGTGCCAGTTGGCATGATTTACATTTTTGGGCTTCGGATTTGCTGGGATCGTAAGGTGTTCATTGATGGCGCGGTAAGGGCTGGCGATAAAATTGTTTTTTATAAGCCTGCAAAGATCGGCGACACTATCACCACCAAACTTTCGATTGCAGACAAGAAGGAAGTCAGAAAAGAAAAGGACGGGAAAGTACGCATCAATAAGTTTTTGTATGTTGACATGAAGGCAACCAATCAGAACAATGAAAAAATTGTTGATATCCAGATGAGTTTTCTGCTGCCGGCGACCATGCAATAACATCCTTTTTACTACTCATCAAGGAGGAACCCATGAGCATGATAGATTTTAACAAGGTTAACGTCGGGGATGTGCTTCCCTCAAAAAGTCTCGCCGTAACACAAGAGCTCATCAATGCCTATGCCGACCTGAGTGGCGATTATAACTCGATCCATGTTGATGTCGAGGGCATGAAGAATAATCCGATGTTCGGTGGCTCGACCATTGCACACGGCACCATCAATGTTGAGCCTGTGCTGCAGGCGATTTGTGCAATTCAGGGAACGTTGTGGCCGCTTGAAGGCACCAAAATTGACTTGCAGTTTCGTGCACCGGTGAAGCCGGGCTATGTTATCTCAAGCGAGCTTACGGTGAAGGAAAAGAAGACCGAGGGATCCAAAAAGATCCTTGTGTGCGACATGAAAATTAAAAACAAAGATGGTGGCGACTGCGTTCTTGGAAGTGCTGAGATTGTGGTCCCCTAACCTGCACTGCGTGGTTTGTGACTTGTGCCCCACACGCTGAGCCACAAACCACACCCCTTTGTGCTCTGAAAAGTAGGCCGCATACTCTGTCTGGTGCGGTTTTTTTATATACGCTGACAACGGAGGGCTTAATTTTAAATCGTTTCTGGAGGATGGTACATGAAGATCAGCAAGGAGACAAAAATTGATCTGTTTACTCGGATGGTGAAAATCCGCACGTTTGAAGATGAAACACATAAGATTTTTATGGCAGGCAAGGAAATGCCGGGATTTTTGCATCTGTCACAAGGTGAAGAGGCAATGGCGGTGGGAACCTGCGCCAACCTTACCTTTGACGACGCAATTTACACCACCCACCGCGGTCATGGATGCATTATCGCCAAAGGCGCGGATCTCAAGCCGATGATGGCTGAGCTGTTTGGTCGTATTGACGGATGCTGCAAGGGACGTGCGGGATCCATGCACTTTGCCGATGTCAAGACCGGCTGCATGGGCTCAAACGGTATTGTGGGCGAAGGCATGCGCATTGCCATTGGAACCGCATTTGCCCAGAAGTACAACAAGACAAAGAATGTTACGGCGGTGTTTTTCGGTGAAGGCGCAACCGGCACCGGATCATTCCATGAATCGTTCAATATGGCAGCGACCCTGAAACTGCCCGTCATTTTTGTGTGCAGCATTAACTTTTATGCCCAGATGACGCATAAGTCAGTGCACATCCCGATTGAACATGTATCAGACCGTGCGGCAGGCTATGGCGCACCGGGTGTGACGATTGACGGCAATGACGTTGAATTGGTGTACGAGGAAATTTCAAAAGCCGTGAAACACTGCCGGGCTGGCAAGGGACCGTACCTGATTGAGGGCATCACCTACCGGCACCATGGTCATTTTATCGGTGATCCGTGCAACTACCGTCCTGCGGGTGAGCTTGAAGAATGGCTAAAAAAAGACCCCATCGTCCTGTATGAGAAAAAACTGCTCAAAGAGGGTGTTCTTGATGAAAAGGGCGTGCAGGCTATTAAGGATGAATGCAAAAAGCTTGTTGACGAGGCGGTTGCCTTTGCGCGGCAGAGCCCGCAGCCTGATATTGAGGAACTGTATAAAGATATTTTAGCGTGAAATGCTGCTGTATGACAGACAGAACAAACTGAGAACAACTCGTTCGTGCGGAGGACAGATATTATGGGAAAACCAATAATGTTTCAATGGGCAATTAATCATGCAATTGCAGAGGAGATGCGGCGAGACCCAACGGTGTTTATTATCGGCGAAGATGTTGGCAAACCCGGCGGACCGTTTGGCGTGACGCGCGGGATTATTGATGAGTTTGGTCCTGAGCGCGCGGTTGATACCCCCATCAGTGAAGGTGCTATTGTCGGGTTATGCGTAGGTGCTGCCGCTGCAGGACTTCGACCGGTTGCAGAAATCATGTTCATGAATTTTATCACGCTCTGTGTTGAAGAGTTTTACAATCAGGCTTCGAAAATGCGGTGGATGTTCGGCGCGCAGGTAAAGGTGCCGATGGTGGTTCGTGCCATGACCGCAGGTGGGTATGGCGCCGGGCCGCATCACTCCTCATCGCTTGAAGCATGGTTTGCCTCCATGCCCGGCATGAAGGTAGTTATGCCGAGCACGCCGGTGAATGCCAAGGGGCTGATGAAGGCAGCTATCCGTGATGACAATCCGGTTCTGTATGTCGAGCCGCTGTCGTCGTACCGTTTGAAAGCAGAAATTCCTGAGGGTGATTACATAACGCCGATCGGGAAATGCGAAATTGTTAAGGAGGGGAGTGATATTACCATTGTCAGTGTCGGTCGTATGCTGCAGGAAGCGCTCAAGGCTGTTGACACGCTCACCAAAGATGGCATTAAGCCCGAGCTGATTGACCTTCTAACCGTTAATCCGCTTGATATGGAAACGATCTACGCATCGGTGAAAAAGACAAATCGTCTGGTTATTATTCATGAGGCAAAGCAGACCATGGGTATTGGCGCTGAAATCGCTGCGTCGGTGCAGGAAAAGATGTTTGACTGGCTGGATGCACCGGTCGAGCGTGTTGCCGCTCCGTTTACGCATATCGCGTTCCAGCCCAAGCTCGAGCAGCACTATTTGCCTGACGCGACTAAGCTTGTCACGAAGGTAAAACAAATGCTTGGCTAATGCGCGGCGCTCATCGTTTGTGAACGCGATGGCACATGGAAAGGAGTTTATATGGCACTTGAAGTCACGATGCCCAAGCTTGGGCTGACGATGGAGACGGGGAAGATAACGGAGTGGAAGAAGAAGGAAGGGGAGCAGGTTCAGAAGGGAGAGATACTGCTGGTGGTGGAGACGGAG
>Ga0209162_1000786_pt1 | contig 33402 bp, 27 predicted proteins | sample YNPNPMetaG_FD_187121 | JGI IMG/M metagenome (GOLD analysis project Ga0209162, IMG submission 187121) | Anoxygenic and chlorotrophic microbial mat microbial communities from Yellowstone National Park, USA - YNP NP MetaG (SPAdes) (version 2) ...
CCCTCGGCGGGGTTGCCACTGGCAATCGATGGCACTCAGCGCTCATCATCGAGCGGACGGCGCACCCCGTGCCCGCCGCGATTGAGCGCGCGGGTGGAGATCATGGTTGTTTTCACATCCTTGTGACCGAGAAGCTCCTGGAAGGTGCGGATATCGTAGCCGTCTTCCAGCAGATGGGTCGCGAAGCGATGGCGGAAAGTGGGGCAGCCGGCGTGTGTGGCAATCCCCGCCGGGCAGATGGCGCTGCTGGTGGAACAGGAGGCGTCGTGGCGCGCGCAAGACCTCGCGCGCATCGTCCAGCACGTTCGGCGGTGGTGTGGGCCTCGCGCGACTCCGGGAAGGACCTGGCAAGCAACCGGGCCGGCGTTCAGCAGACAGCAGACTTGTCTTCTTGTAATCGGCAGGTAATCGGCGTGCGCTACGATACGCGCAGCAGCATCGCATCGAACATCCAACCAGGGGATCTTCGCTGCGCCGATGAACGCGAAACGGCCCACCCAGGGCAGAGAGACTGCGTGCGCGCCGGGCGCGCGGGGCGTTTAGCCTGCGGGGATGCAGTCCATTGCGGAGTTATGCCGCCAATGGCGCGGATTGTATTCCATCACAGTAGGATGCGTATCTATGGCAACACGAGCGTTTGACCTCAACATTGAAGAAGTTCTGGAAAATTGGGAAGTCGAACATGCCCTTCGGGAGATTATTGCCAATGCGCTCGACGAACAGGTTATCTCCAAGACTGCCGAGATAGAAATCTTCAAAGATAGGCAAGGCGATTGGCATATCCGAGATTATGGCCGCGGTCTCAAAATTGAGCATTTCACCTTGAACGAGAATCAGGAGAAACTGAACGCGCTTTCAGGAGTAATCGGTAAGTTTGGTGTTGGGCTCAAAGACGCGCTCGCTACTTTTCACCGCAGGGGCGTTGGCGTTCTTATTCGTTCTCCATTTGGAACATTTCGCCTCAAGCAAGAGCATAAGCACGGTTTTAGCGACATTGTGACACTTCATGTGGAGTATGATGACTCGCCCAACAACATGCGCGGCACGGAGTTTATTCTGCATGGTGTGACCGACGCAGATATGGCGAAGGCTAAATCACTCTTTCTAAAATTTGCTGGCGAAGAAATCTTGGAAACAACTACTTACGGTCAAATTCTGCGGCGTAAAGGGAATGCTGCCCGTGTATACATTTTGGGGGTGTTTGCCAGCGAAGAACCTAATTTCCTCTTCTCGTACAACATCACCAGTTTGACTGAATCAATGAAAAAGAAACTCAACCGAGAAAGGTTGAATGTAGGCAGGACCACCTATGCTGATAGAGTAAAAGCCATCCTCAAGAGTGTAAAAAGTAAAACAGTTGAAGATTTACTTGTAGACCAAGTTGAAAAACGTGCAACTGGCGAACAAAACGACGAGATGGCCTGGATTGAAATCAGCCAAATGGCTCTAAACCTCATGCACCAATGGCGAAAGGTGGTTTACTTCACGGAGCAGGAAATTCAGTTAAGGCCCAATATCCTCGATAATGTCAGGTCGGATGGCTATGAGGTGGTTGTTATTACCGAACAGCAAAAATCAAAATTGCAGGCCCAAATTGAAACAGGTGGGCCGCAAGTTCGGACTATAGAAGCGTATGTCCAAGAATACAATGCCAGTTTTAAGTACAAGTTTGTTGACCTCCATGAATTGACGCGAGAAGAGCGCCGCATCTACGATTTTACGCCCAACATACTCGCGCTTGTTGGTCTCACCCCCAATCGCGTTCCCCAAATACGAATTTCCGAAACAATGAGAGTGACCACTGATGACACCGAAGGAGTTTGGGATCCATCCATTCCCGCCATTGTCATCAAGCGCAGTAGACTTTCTTCACTTATTGGCTATGCCGCGACTCTATTGCATGAAGTTGGACATGCAACCACAGGGGCGGTTGACGCGACACGGGAATTTGAGCGTGTGTTAACAGATTATTTGGGGCGAACGTCAGTAGCGGCAATTGGAAGGTGAGCAATCATGGTCTGTTCCTTGAAATCCAAAAGGCGGCATAACACCGGGTTGCAGCCGACGTTGCTCCGCTACGCTCCGCAACGCGGCTGAACCCGACAGTTAGGCGGCTAGCAAATGAACACACAGCAGACGATGGACAAACCATGCTAGACAGAATCATTGCAAATGCCATATATCTTGTTCCAGCACGAGTTAATAAATTCAAAAAACAACATCTCGAAGAAGAAGTTTTAATTGCTGATGCTACAAAAGCCAGAAAAGTAAAATCCAACCAACAAGCGCGTTATGAAATGGGTTGGGTCATTGCAAGACGGGGCGTCCTGATGTTAACAACAACTTGCACCTGACGCCGCTCTGCTGCGCTTCGCGGCGCGGCTGAACGCCACTGTTGGGCGGCAACCCATCCTACTACACTGTCTACCACTTTGTCTGCATGATACCATATTATACTACTGATATTAACTCAGCAGAAAGGGGAAACCTATGTCAAATAATACAGAGCTTGTTCAGCAAGGGATCGCCGCAGTAAAAGCAGGAGATCTTGCTGCTGCCCGATTATTATTTGCCAATGTTCTTCAAACGGAACCAGAAAACGAAGTAGCCTGGCTGTGGCTCTCTGGAGCAGTCGCTTCTAACGCTGAAAGAAAAAGGCGAGCGGGCGGACGCTGTTGAGGAACGGGTGGAGGGGCTGCTGAAGCGCCACGATGTGGCGGAGTGGCTGAGAGCGTCACGGTGACGGAAACGGCCATCGTAACGCGGCGACGTGGGCGCCGGGGCCGCCCGAGTGCCACAACGCCCGTCGAGGAGGTGACCACGTATCAGGTGCAGCTGAGCGTCCAGCGCAACGCGGAGGCCATCGCCGAGGCCCAGCGTCTGGCCGGCTGGGGCATTTACGTGACCCATAGCGCCATTGAGGATGTGTCGTTGGTGAACGCCATGGCGTTGTACGGGGAGGAGTGGACGGTGTGTTGAGCCTGATCGCGTGGCAGGCCCGGCGCACCCTGGCCGCCGAACAGGCCACCCTGGCGGGGCTGGTGCCGGGCAACCCGAAGATGGCCACGGTCCAGCCCACTGCGGAGCGCTGGTTGCGAATGTTCACCTATCTGCATCTGCTCATCCAGCGGCTGGACAACCAACGGCTCGGCCAGGTGCGCGAAGCCTGAACTCCACTCCAACAACGCATCCTCCATCTCCTGCAGGTACCAGCCACACTCTATCAATTTGAAGCCTGCTTGAGCGGCGAACCCTCGGCAGTGGGAGGGTGGAAGCGAAAAATGCTATATCTACGTCAGCACTGTCGAAAGGTCAGATTGTACACGTCCTGTGTTTATTTTATGCGCATTTGACTTTGCCATTGGACATTGGCGGCAGTGGTGAGTTGGGTATGGTGCGCCGTTGTCTGGCGCAGGATGGCGCGGGATGGTGCGTTGTTGTTGAATCAGAGTGGGTTCGGACATGGAAACACCTCCAAAATGTTTTTTCACCGCAGAGGCACAGAGAACGCGGAGTTTCTGGTTTTCCTCTGCGCTCTCTGAGTCTCGGCGGTGAAAGACTGGCATCCCCCTATCCAGTCATCGGGATCAGATTCTCCAGGGCGATCTTGCGCTCCGTTTTCAGACCAGAGATGTATTCGGAGGCATCCAGAATCTCGATGCCCACGATGCGTCCGTCGGGAGCGTAGTTGATGGCGACTTCTTCGCTCAAACGCTGGGTAGTCACCTCGGCCGGCTCATCGCTCAGGCGGATGTACAGGGCATCTACTTCAGGATCATACGTTACTTTCATCGGTTTCTCTCCTGACTAAAAATAGAACGTGTAAACGGTCACCACGACAAGTGCATCTGATTCCCTGGCAACTATTGCCAATACCTGCTTGATGGGATAGTATCGGCCGCCCCACAGGCGTTCGTACTGAAAGTTCTTACGGTAGCCCAAACGGCCACGTTTGGCCGGTACTTGTTCGCCAGAACGAATGGCTTCTAACACCTCATCCTCAGTGGCTCCGCGCTCAACCATCTGTTGTAAAGCGTGACGAGAAAAATGGACTGACTTTTCCATGAATTAAGTAATTGTACTCCTGCTTCCGTCTCACTTTACACTTCGCCTTGCCCCGGCGATGACCTGCACCAGGCGTTCCATCTCGCGCTGGATGGCGGGCGGCTGGGGCGCCACAGCCGCCCAGCATTCCTTCTCAACATCGCGGCGCACCAGGTCGGTCCAGACCTTTTTGGTCTCCTCCCAGTGCAGGGCGAGGGCTTTCCATTCGGTCTCCAGTTGGGAAATGGCGGTGTTCAGGTTGGACATAGTTCTCTCCTGTATTAGGTGGTTCTCATCCTCGCTCCGGGCTGCCCATCGTCCCTTCAATAGACTCGGGATCACGCTCCCTCTCCGGATTGCCAGTGGCTTCCGGATGGCTGCCCACGCCGCTTGCTCCAGCCAGCGCTTCAGCCAGCGAAACGCCCTCCCGCAGCGGCTGCCAGGCATCGCTGCCGGCGGGACGCACGTACACGTCTGCCAGCCCCATCTCACTCTGGATGACTACCGCCACGGCGGGGACATTCTCCGGCCTCAACTCTTTCACCAGAGCGGCGATGCACTCGTTGGTGGGACACCACTGGGATGAAGTCGGGTCGGCCATCTTCTCTGCCTGGGCTGCAATCCATTCAGGCGAGCCTTGCTCACCATGTTGGGTCTGACCAGGGTGGAAGGGCGCATGACCGTGCGCCCCTACAACTTTGGATTCCAGCACGATCACGACAATCCAGGCGCGGTGAAAACGCGGTCAAAGCCGTGCCTGGGTTGGTCAAATGGGAGTTCCTGGAAGCCGGGTTGCTCACGCACCAGGCGCGCCGAGAGTGCCTCGCCCACCGCACCCAGCGCATGGCGCACGTCGGTTGCCAGCCAGCGAGTGATGGCGATAGCGGCAGCGGTCAAGCTCACGCCCAGTGCCGCCAATCCCGCGGCAGTGGCAAAGGTCTCGCCTACAGCCTGCACCGGCGGTGTGGTCACATAGCCGCTGGAGGAAATGCCCATCGCTACGTAGGATTGCAGCGTGGTAATTTTGCGTTCCAGGAAGGCATTGGCTTTGGGCAGTTCGCCACCCAGCCAGGCTTTGAGCCGCTGCGCCTGACGGTGGTACTCCTCAGCCTGTCTTTCTGGCGGGTCCACTCCTGGACGGTGCGCAGTTCTGCCTCTGCATCGAGTAACTCTTGCTAACGTAGGCGGGAGAGCGGCCGTCAATCAGCCGCAACCGCTATTGGTTCCAAGGTGACGGTATAGCCAAGCTGCTCGATGCGACGACGCATGAGCGTCAGCACGCGGTCCTTCTGCCGCTCATCCACGGCTGCGGCACCCCGTTCCTGATAGGTCGCGCCGGTCTTGAGCAGGGTGTAGACGATCGTGAGGAGCGTATGGGCTACGGCCACAATCGCTTTCTTCGCCCCCCGCCTGGTGACCAGCTTGCGGTAGCAGGCTGCCAGGGAGCTGTCTTTGACCTTGACCGCCGCCCAGGCAGCCTGGATGAGGGCTGCGCGCAAATAGCGATTGCCCTTGCCGATACGACTGCTGCGCCGTTTGCCCGCGCTCTCGTGCTGCCCCGGGGCGAGGCGGGCCCAGCTCGCGGCGTGGCCCGCATCGGGGAAGCGACTCATATCAGTGCCCAACTCCGCCATAATCACCTCGGCCACCCGTGGTCCAATCCCCGGGACGGCGTCACAGATCGCGCGGGCGCTGCGCCAGGTACGCGCAGACGGGCCGTCTCCGCTCGGACCAGGACGGTGCGTCGGTGCACCTGGCTCGCCGGGCGGTGCACCTGGGTCGCTGGGTGGCGCATCAGCGGCCTGGAGTGCCGCGTCAATCTGCCCATCGAACACCGCGATCTGCTCGTCCAAAAAGTCCAGGGGGGCCAGGTGCTGGGCGAGCATGAAGGCGTGATGGGGGGCCAGATTGCCGCGCCAGGCCTGCTCCAACGCGGCCCGCTTCGCGCGCAGGCGTCCCTTGGCCAGATCGGCCAGGACGCTGACATCGGTTTGGCCCGCGATGAGCGCCTCGAGCATCTGTCGCGCCGAGACCCCGGTCACGTCCGTGACCACCGCAGCCAGCTTGAGGTTGGCCCACTCCAGCACCTTCTGCATGCGGTTGACCACCGTGGCCCGCTCCCGCACCAGATGGCTGCGCTGGCGGGTCAGGTCACGCAAGGCCCGCTGCGGCGCCGGTGGGATGAAGCTCGCGCGCAACAGCCCATGGGCGAGCAACTCGGCCAGCCACTCCGCGTCCTTGACGTCGGTCTTGCGACCGGGCACGTGCTTGATGTGCTGCGCATTGACGACCAGCACGGTGAGGCTGTCCTCCAGGAGGGTATACACGGGCTTCCAGAACTCGCCCGTACTCTCCATGGCGACGTGGGTCACCCCCAGGCTAAGCAGCCAGTCGACAAGGGCGAGCAGGCCGGCCGTCATGGTCGAGAAGGTGCGCACCTCGGTGGTCAGGGTGCCATCAGGTGCGAGGAGGCGCACGCAGGCGACGACCGTCTTCTTATGCACATCCAACCCGGCACAACGCGCATGCACGACCTGCATCACACCCCTCCCCTGTCTCCTGAACGCATCCTGGCGGCTGGCAAGATGCTGGTTCGTCCAGAAACTAACGTGCGTGCTTCCCGGTCAGGGCCGGGTATCACAGAGTGTTGTGCTGTACAGCATCCGGGTCAGACTGAAGTTCAGACTCGTGGCACTACAGAAACTTCGACCTTGATGCCAGCCGTTCGTACCAGTGTACCATTTTCATTGGGCGTTGTGCGCGAATCGCATGGGCGGCTGAGGTGACCATCGTGCGCAGGGTTCCGCCCCCCTCCCAGCCTCCCCCCGCTGGGGGGAGGCGCCGGGTTCCCGCCCCCAGCGGGGGAGGGTCAGGGAAGGGGCTGTCACTGTGCCCGCGGAGCTATGGCGCGGGCGTCCCGCCCGCGCTCCCGGGCCGTGTGCATTGGGCGGGGTGCGCCACGCGCATGACCGTCTCACGTGAACATAAGCTGCTGGAGCAGGGGTGTGGGGAAACCGGGTTTCCCCATCCCTCCGCCCGCGGGAGGGTTTGGGAGGGCGCAGCCCTCCCAAGAACAACATTTTCATTGCGGCGTTGTGCGGCGCGAGCCGCATGGACGGCTAACGTGAACATAGGCTCTCGAAGAGGGGAATGGGGAAACCGAGTTTCCCCATACCTCAGCGGACGCGGGCCGGAGGCCCGCGCACCCAGGCCCCGGCCCCTGGGAGGGTTTGGGAGGGCGCAGCCCTCCCAAGAACAACATTTTCATTGCGGCGTTGTGCGGCGTGAGCCGCATGGACGGCTGGAGTGAAACAGGCAGTTTTCGGATCGTCTCGGAAATCCTTCGCTCTATCATCGCGTTCTCTCCACTTGAGATTATAAACCACAAATGTCCGATTGCGACACAAGTAAGCCGCCCAACGTATCCGTTCAGGGGGTGAGATTTGAGGGCCATAGGCGAGGTGCCGGCTGGCCGGCCCAGGAGGCCGTAATCGCCTCAACGAGAAAGGGCCAGAGCGGTCGCTCCTGCTGCTAACAGGTCGCGCTGACCGTGAGCATGCGCTCAACGAAGCGGCTCCCGCTCGCACTCTGTGTGCCATACCAGGAGCATGCGCTCAACGAAGCGGCTCCCGCTCGCACTCTGTGTGCCATACCAGCCCGTGCGCCACAGCCCTGCCGGACGCAACGCCCGTTCCGCCGCGTTGTTGGTCAGCTCCACACCCGCATGCTCGATACATGTCCACAGCGCTTCCCAATGCTTATGGTCTTTGAATACATAATCCGCTCTAGCCCGCGCAGGCGGGCTTCGCATTCCGTAGCCGAGGGCTTTAGCCCCACGGCCAGCCCGGCATAGCGGATGAATTTCTCAAAGACCATCAGCATCTCGGCGCACCGGCTGCCGAGGTAATTGGTTTGTTGCGTTGCCGGCTCAAGCTTCGGGCGCATCGCTGCCGGCATGGCCGTCAGCTGCGCTTTCATCAGCCCCTGCTCAATCTCGCCCGCCCGATCCTGTGCCCAGATCTTCAGCACCTCCTCGGCCTGGGCCAACCGTGCTGCCGCCGCTTCCTGCCAGGGGCCTTTGGCCTCGGCTCGCGCCCGCAGATTTCGCACCAGATGGGTCCACCACCGCTGGCGCCGTTTGCTCTCCAGCCGCCCGTGCGGCGCGAGCCGCACCCCGACGAGATGAACACAGGTTCTTCCTGGGAGGGCTGCGCCCTCCCACCGGGTGGGGGGTCTGGGGAAACCCGGTTGCCCCAGACCCCTGCGTGAGGGCCAGGCCCTCTCGCGGGCGGGGGCGTAGGGAAACCCGCTTTCCCCACACCCCTCGCCGAGGGCGTATGGTCACGTGAGACGGTCATGCGCATGGCGCACCCCGCCCGATGCCCATGGCCTGGGAGCGCGGGCGGGACGCCCGCGCCACGGCGCCGCGGGCACGGTGACGGCCTCCTCCCTGACCCTCCCCCGCCGGGGGCGGGAACCCGGCGCCTCCCCCCGGCGGGGGGAGGCTGGGAGGGGGCTGCACGCGGCGCGCGATGGTCACCGCAGCCATTCATGCGGCTGCGCCGCACACCGACGGGACGAACATAGGTTCTTCCTGGGAGGGCGCAGCCCTCCCGGACCCTCCCGCGGGCCGGGGGCTGGGGAAACCCGGTTTCCCCAGACCCCCAACGGTACCGGAGGGGCGAACCGTGTCTTAGAACATACCGCCGCGTGGGGAAATGAACCCTGAGTTTAACCACCTCTTAACACAACCATCACACGCTTGCAACCTCCTCCAGGTATAGTACACCCCGGCAACGACCCTGCTCCTCCGGGCGGCGCGGCCCCTCCTATCCCTCCTCGCGTCCCTTCAAGGTTTCCCTATGACGTGAAAGGAACAGGAACATGCAGGACCTTCAGCGAACGGTCCCTCGGCAGCCGGATGGCGCGATGTCCATGCTAGCGCTGGCCCTTAATCCGCTCTCCCTTACGCCTGGATGGATGGCAGCCTATCTGAACTACATGCAAGACGCGAGCCAGCGCTCCATCCTCTTCCTCGACGTGCTGCGACGGCGCGGCAACCAGTTCTTCGAGCACGAGGCCGCTGGCGCGCCGCCGGTGTTGATCTTCGACTATGAGTTGCTGATTGATGGCAAGGATCTGCCCCGGCCCTGCAATTACCTCCTCTACCGGATCGCGCCTGAAGCCGGCCAGGAGATTGACCCCAGGAAGCGGCCCTTTGTCATCGTCGATCCTCGCGCCGGCCACGGGCCCGGGGTCAGCGGTACCAAAGAGGACTCCCAGATCGGGGTGCTCCTGCGGGCCGGCCATCCGGTCTATTTCGTCAGTTTCCGCCCCGATCCCGTGCCCGGTCAGACCCTCGAAGATATCGGCAGGGCCGAGGCCACCTTCCTGCAAGAGGTGCGTCGCCTCCACCCCGACGCGCCGAAGCCCTGTGTGACCGGCAATTGCCAGGCCGGTTGGGCCGTAGCCATGCTCGCCGCCGTCGCGCCCGACCTGTCGGGCCCGATCATTCTTAAGGGTGCGCCGCTGTCCTACTGGTCCGGCGCGCGGGGCAAGAACCCCATCCGCTACACCGGCGGCCTGTGGGGTGGGGCCTGGATCGCGTCATACCTTTCGGCCCTGGGCAATGATCGCTTCGATGGCGCCTATCTGGTGCAGAACTTCGAGAACCTGAACCTCGCCAATACCTTCTGGACCAAACAGTACAACGTCTACGCCAACGTTGATACCGAGTCGTCGCGCTACCTCGATTTCGAGAAGTGGTGGACCGGCTTCTTTAAGCTGACGACCGAGGAGATGGAGTTTATCGTCAACGACCTCTTTGTCGGCAACAAACTCGGCGCAAACCAGGTCCAGCTCTCCGATGGTCGCCAGGTGAGCCTGAAGAACATCAAGGCCCCGATCGTGGTCTTCGCTTCGCGGGGCGACAATATTACGCCGCCACAGCAGGCCCTCAACTGGATCCTCGACGTCTACGAGAGCGACGAGGAGATTGTGCGTGACGATCAGGTGATCGTCTACACCCTCCACGAGGACATCGGGCATCTAGGGATCTTCGTCTCGGGGCGGGTCGCGCGCCGGGAGACCTCGGCGATCTATGGCACCCTGGAGTTCATTGACCAGCTTATGCCGGGCCTCTACGAGATGCTGATCGAACCTGTCGATGAGACCTCTTATGACCGCGTCGCGGTATTGCCGGAGTACCGCGTGCGCTTCGTCGAGCGGTCGCTGAACGACATCAGGCGCATGGACGATGGTCGCGATGAGGAACGCTATTTCGACACCTTCGCCCAGGTCTCCGAGGTGACGACGAGCTGGTACAAGACCTTCGCCGATCCCTGGGTGCGCCTGGGGGTGACGGAGCAGTCGGCACAGTTGCTCCGCGAGCTGAACCCGGCCCGGCTCCAGCACTACGTCTTCTCCAACCGCAACCCGTGGATGTGGCCCGTCGCCGTGATGGCTGAGGCGACACGCCGCAACCGTCGCCCCGTGGCTGCCGACAATCCCTTCGTGCTCCTCGAGCGCGAGGTTGCCGGCGCCGTCGAGACCTGGCTGGAGTCGGTGGGCAAGCTCCGCGACGCGGGGCTGGAACTCTGGTTCAAGAGCGTCTATGGCCCCCTGGGGCTGGGTATGCTGTTTCCGCCGCGGGAGAGCCGCAAGGTGACGGTCGAGTCGGAGGCCGAACAGGCATTTGCGGCGAAGGCCGAACAACTGCGCGCCCATATCGCCGAGGGAGGCTTCCACGCTGCCGTGGCGCGCCTGATCGTCCTGCTTTCACGCGCGGATCATGACGTCGAGCCACGGACCATCCACAATGTCAACCGTCTGGTCGAGCATACCCGCTTCGCCGGCATGCAACCAGAAGCGTTGCGGGCCCTCTTCAAGGATCAGTTCCTGACGGTCGTGCTGGATCGCCAGGGCGCGCTCGCCGCGTTGCCCCGGCTCGTGCCTGACCGCAACGAGCGTGAAGCGGCCCTTGCCCTGGCAGCGCAGGTCGTGCTGGCCGGCGACAAACCCAACCTGGCCGAACGAGCCGTGCTGGAGGAGATTGCCAGGACGCTGGGGTTGGAACTGGAACATCCCGCATTGAGCATGGTCGGCTCGCCGGATGGTGATGCGGGCGCCGAGGTGGCGCGCCTCCGGGCCGAGAACGAGCGCCTGCGCGCCGAGCTTGCCCGGCTTCAGCAGGGTGAGGGCATGGCCGTGGGGAACGACTGATCTGGTCGGGAGGGGATCGAGGACTTCGATGAACTGTTGGCGCGGGCCGCCGAACGCGCCCCGGCGCAACGTCTGGTGACCACCGCCGATGTTGGCCTGTTTACGGCCATTCTGGCCACCAATGCCGCGCGCCTCATCACCGGTGAGATCACCTACATTGATGGGGGCTACCATATTATGGGCTAAGGTATGGTTCAAACGAACTTGACAATCCGGCCTTCAACTCTACAGCTCTACACCTCTACCGACCGGTTCGGTGGAGGTGTGGAGGTGTGGAGGTGTGGAGCAACGGTCAAGCTAGGAGGCCCGATCCTGAACCATGCCTCAGGCCCGATCTTCCGCATGCGCCCGCATGTTCCGTCCGCCCCATTTCCGGCGTTCGATGACGGTCATGTCCTCGCGGACGATCTCCCGCATGCGCCCGCATGTTCTGTCCGCCCCTAAACCAGCAGGGGCGTGGGGAACCCGGGTTTCGCCACGCTCCTCCAGCCGGCCAGATTGCCATTCGTCAAGCGAAAGAAGGGGTTATGCCAGCGCCATCGAACACCCCCCGACCTTCCAACGACGGGGAAGTCAGCGTCAAGAGTAACGAACCGACGATCGAGCTTACCCAGGAGCAAATCGAAGATGTCAAGCGGGCCGATGCGCGCTCCGACCGGCGTCTGGCCCTGCTGGTCTTCCTCGCCACCCTGGCCGGCAACCTGCTGGCATTGATTGCCAGTCTGGCCGACGCAAGCGGTCTCATCGTGCCGCTCACCAACATGGTGTCTCCCATGCCCTCGGTGACGTTCGCCGGGAGCGCCACCATCCTTGGTGATGAATTGCAACTGGCCAGCGACTGGGTTGAGGCGTTCCAGAAACTTACTCAGGAGACATGGGATCTTCCCATAGCCGGTGAGGTCGAACGCACCATCCGCTTCACGGTCAATCCGGTGGGAACGGTTCAGGGGGTGGAACTTGCGACCGGCGGCTCGGTCAACCTGCTCGCGGCCTCCGAACCCCTCAGTGACCAGCAAATCAACCGCCTGACCTCTTCCGGGGTGGCCATCGCCTGTGCCGCGCCGCTCGGCTACGATGTCATTGTCTTCGTGACCGACATCACCAACCGACTGGAACGTGCCATAACGCGCGCGGAACTGGTGGGGATCCTTAGCGGCGCGATCCGCAGTTGGTCCGAGGTGGGCGGCAGGCCGGAGCCGATCCGCATCTTCGCCCGTGAGGGCAGTGGAACGACCGATCTGGTGCTGCAGGAGTTCCTCGGGCAGAGCGGCATGCCTTCCCATATTATTGGGTGCCGTTCCCAGGCCGAGTGTCTGAACCTGGCGTTGAGCACGCGAGGCTCGCTCTACTGGGTCAGTCTATCCTGGTTGCGCCTGCAACCGGACGACTATCTCGTTCCCGTCTTGATTGCCAATGAGATCCGCTGACCCCGCAGTTCGACCCCTATCCAGCCGAACTGATCCGCCCGTTGTACATCTATGCGCTCCAGAGTCCACGCCTGGATCAGCGCTCGGTCGAAGTGAGCAAGCAATTTCTCGAATATATCCGGGGCGTGCAGGGGCAGCAGATCCTCGAGATCCACTTTTTCTACACCTACTTCAAACCGCCGCCGGGGGTCGAACTGCGCCTGCCGCCCGGCTTTGGCCCGGCGCCGAGCGGGTTGCCGATTGTGTGCCGCTAGGGTGCCCAGAGGGATAGGGGGCATGCTTTGACAGGACTTATGCGAGGGGCGCGGGGAGGCGATGCCTCCCCACATGCCCCCCGTTCCCGCCCGCGGCGGCCAGGCAGCCTGGCGAAACGAGAAACGAGAAACGAATGGATCGTTCGCCGGGTTCAGACCCCCTCCCAGCCTTCCCCCGCTGGGGGGAGGCGCCGGGTTCCCGCCCCCGCCGGGGGCGGGTCCGGGAGGGGGCCGTTACCCCGTGTCCGCGGATCCGTGGCGCGGGCGGGACGCCCGCGCTCCCAGGGCATGGGCATCGCGGCGGAGTGCGCCATGCGCATGACCGTCTCACGTGAACATCGGCTGCTGGAGCAGGGATGTGGGGAAACCGGGTTGCCCCACGCCCCCGCCCCGCAGGGGGATGGGGAAACCGGGTCTCCCCATCCCCCCACCCGGTGGGAGGGTTTGGAAGGGCACAGCCTTCGTGAAAGTGGCTCGTTCGAGAGCGCGTGGGAGTCGAACCCACCGGCGAGGCTCGTCACCCCGCCCACAGGTTTTGAAGACCAGGGCAGCCACCGGGCCACTTCCGCTCTCGCCGCGATTCTAGCCCCCCGCCAGGCTCGCTGTCAAACCGTAGGCCTACGGTCAATGTCCGGTTGATCGTCCGCGCCGTGGGCATCATGGTCTTTGAATACATACTCCGCCGGAAAGCCACCGCGTATCTCCTGTCGGTGAAGGTTTATCTCCTGTACATATAAACACAGCGGTTGTACAATACGTCCGTCCTGGTGCGCCACCACATCCGTGTGTAAGGGTGGACGGACGATCCGCGCCGGTGCGGCAACGTCCGCATCGCGACGCCCCCCGCGCGTGGCGCCGGTCCCCCGCTCCCCTCTGCGGGAGCGGGGGAGGGGATGAGGGCGAACCGGCGCATCCCAACCCCGTCAATCTTGTCGACGCCTATGGGTTCTGTCCGTCCCTAAACCACATCAGCCGCCCATGCGGCGCGCGCCGCACACCGACGGGATGCACATAGGTTGTTCCTGGGAGGGCAAAGCCCTCCCAGACCCTCCCGCGGGCGTGGGTGTGGGGAAACCCGGTTTCCCCATCCCCCTGCGCAAGGGCTGCGCCCTTACCTTCCCGCGGATGGGGGCGTGGGGAAACCCGGTTTCCCCACACCCCTCGTCGAGGGCTTATGTTCACGTGAGGGAGGAGGACCGACGTGAGCCTCGCTGATGCCCCGCATGCGATCGCGCTGGAAGCAGCCCCCCGCGCTCGCCCGCCGGAAGCCGTTCGTCCGCTGCGGATCCTGCTGATTACGCCCAGGGGGAAAAAGGAAGAGGATAGCAGCCAGAAGGCGCTGTTCTCGATGGCGATCGGTGTGCTCGTCAGTATCACTCCGCCCCAGCATTCCATCGAACTCGCCGATGAATTGTTCGGCGACCCGATTGATGTCGCTGCGCCCTACGACCTGGTGGGGATCACGACGCGCACGATGAATGCCACCCGCGCCTACGAACTGGCCGATGCCTTCCGCGCCCGTGGCACGCCCGTGGTCCTCGGCGGGGTGCATGTGTCGTTTAACTACGAGGAGGCCCGCGCCCACGCCGACGCGGTGGTCTGCGGCGAGGCCGAGAACCTCTGGGCCGACGTGCTCGCCGACGCCGCCGCCGGCGCCCTGCGCCCGCGCTACGATGCCCGCGATTACCCGCCGGTGACGGCCATCCCCGAACTGAACTACGAACGTATCCTGCGCTCGGGCCGTCGCCAGCCGGTTGACGCGCGCAAGTCCATTCCCATTGCCATCACCCGCGGGTGCCCCTATACCTGCGCCTTCTGCGTTACGCCGAACTTCACCGGGCGCCTCTACCGCATGCATTCCCCCGAGGCCATCCGCCGGCAGGTGTTGGAGGCGAAACGGGTCTTTTTCCGCCCCTCGAAGTATGGCAAGACGCCCTGGTTCATGTTTACCGATGAGAACCTGGGGGTCAATAAGCAACGTCTCTGGGAGATCCTCGAGGTGCTGGCCACGTGCGATATCAAGTTTTCTAGCTTCATCAGCATTAATTTCCTCGAAGACGATCACACGGTCGAGTTGCTGGTCAAGGCCGGCTGTCTGATGGCCCTGGTCGGTTTCGAGTCGATTCATCAGCAGACGCTGGCCGCCTACAACAAGGGGCGCACGAACTCGGCGCGCAAGTACGCCGAGATTATCGCCCGCTGCCGCAAAGCCGGCCTGAACCTCCAGGCGAACCTGCTCACCAATCCGGCCATTGATACCTATGAGGACATGGCCGCCACTGAACGCTTCGTGCGCGACAATGATCTGGTGATGCCGATCTATTCCATTATTACCCCCTATCCTGGAACCCAGCTCTACAAGGAGTATAAGGAACGTGGTCTGATCGTTGATGAGGACTGGGATAAGTACACCGCCCATAATCTGGTCGTCCGCTGCGATCGCTACGATCCGCTGGAGTACCAGTTGCGCTACCTGGGCCATTTCCTGGGGATGTACTCCTGGCCGACGATCGTCCGCCGCGTGTTGCGGAACCGCAACCGGCTGGTCAATCTGATCACCAGCGTCCTGTTCCGCAAGAATCTCCAGGACCAGATTGCCAGTGTCAGGAGCGGCCGCCGCCGCCCCGTGCAGCAGGGCCGCTCTGTGGCCCCGCCGCCGCCCGCGGTCGAAGAGGTGGAGGTCGAGTAGCTCCCGTTCGGATAGTACCCCACCGCCACACCCCCACAGCTCCGCGCGCCCGGCCCAGAACACGTTGACGGGCCGGCGGATGCGAATCTTTACCTCTACTCCGGTTTGCAGGCTCGATTCTCCGCATGGCCCTCTGCCGTGCTATGCTGAAAGATCGACGCGGAGCGTAGCTTTACCCTCCACGTAGCGAAGGGAGGTGATCGTATGTATCGCTACGTGCTCCTTGCGCTCGTGTTGTGTCTGGCGGTCGCCGGGGCAGGCGTCGTCCTGGCCCGGCCTCCGACCCCGGCGCTCGCTGGTCCGGTTGTGTTTGAGGTGACCCCGTCGCGGGTGTATAACACCACCGCCAGCGAGGTGACGATCAAAGGGGTTGGCTTCGTCGCTCCACCGGTCGTCACGCTCAGGCTGGGCGATCTGTCGCCGATCGTGCTGAGCCAGGTCACGTTTGTGGACTATAGCACCCTTACCGTGACCGTGCCGGCGGAAACTCCCGAAGGGGCGTACGTTGTCAGTGTGTATAACCCCGATGGCGCAAGTGGCCAGACCGGACCCGCGGGCTTGACCGTCGTGCGTCCCGGCGACCGGCGTATGCGCGGCTGGGCGGCAACTACCCTGCTGCCGGGGGGCCGCAGCGGCTTCGCCGCGGTTGCCACGGCAGGAAACGTGTATGTGATTGGCGGGTTCTTGTCGGGCACGGCCGATAGGGGGGTCTTTCGGGCAACGATTGGCCCTGATGGCCAACTGGGACCCTGGCAGAGTATGAGCCAGTTGACCACCGCGCGTGGCGGAAGTGTGGCCGTGGTTAGCGGTGAGTATCTCTATGTCGCCGGAGGTGCTGTCGCGGTCGGCATTCCTACGGAACGCGGCATTGAGCGAGCCAGGATCGGGGCCGATGGCGCGCCTGGACCGTGGGAGGTGATCGGCGAACTGCCCGGGGTGCGCTACAGGGCCGCCGGTATCGTGGTTGGCGATTGCTTCTTCATCATGGACGGCATCACCACATCATTAGATACCTCTGGAGACACGATACGGGCGCGCATCGCTCCCGATGGAACGCCTGGGCCCTGGGTTCCAGTAGCGCCGACCCGAGGACGCAGCACGAGCGCGGCCAGCGCCGGTTCGGCCATCTACGTCCTCAACGACGATGGCACGATCGAACGCACGCGCATGAATCCTGATGGTAGCCTTGAAGCGTGGATCACGGTTGACCCAACCAGGGTCAACCATCGCGGTGGAGCGCTGGCCGTGTTCCAGGGGAGTCTGGTTGTGCTTGGCGGCGCCGGCGGCACCTTTCCCAACACCTACAGCCTGACCAGCGTCGAGCGCGCCGACATCAGGAGCGATGGCTCGCTTGGCCCCTGGACGCCCGCGCCCTCGCTGCTGATGAGCCGGTCGGACTTTCCCGCGGTAACGTGGGACCAGTGGATCTACGCGCTGGGAGGCACGGGAACGACCTTCCCCAGCGATCAGGCGGTAGAGTTCAGCGGTCCGGCGCTGCCGCCCCGGCTGTACATGCCGCTGGTCGCACGTGACTGGTTGTCGTGATGCGTTCCGTGCGCGCAGGCTTCGCCTGTGGCCGTTGATGCGGGTAAGCAAACGGGGGCGCGGGGACGGCCTGGCCGTCCCCGCGCCCCCGTTTCACGATGTTACGCTGAGGTTGCGCCCTCCTCGGGCGTGTCCGTCTCCCACTGGACGGGCCGGACGCGCGGCGGTCGTTCCATGCGTTCGGCGCCTGAGGCTATGCGTTGCACCACCCGCGCCGTATCCTCGAAGAAGCGTTGCCCGTCGCGAATGGGGAAGGCGAAGCGCAGCGGGCCAACCTTGCCCAGCACGTTGACCACGTTGCCGGGGAAGAAGGCGAGCTGGTCGCCAAAATCGCGCAGCATCGTCGCCACCAGTGACTGCGCGTTGTCAGTGACGGTGGTGCCGGGTGGCGGCATGAGCACATTGAGCACCAGCCGGCGGGCCATCTCGATGTGGCTCTGCACCCGGATCTCGCCCTCGCCGCGGATGATCGCCTGGCAGGCCAGGCGCTGACCCTCGGCCAGCCGCGCCTCAGGGATCCAGGCGCGTTCGATCTCGTTCGGCGGGCTGAGGTGCTCGCCCCCGGCAAGCACCTGGCAGCGACAGGTCTGGCAGGTGCCGACGTTGTCGCATACGAAACCGATGTGGGCAGCGTTGCGCCGACCGACGTTCAGCAGACGCTCGCCCACCTTGGCCTCCATTGCCACATCGTTCATGATCACCGTAGGCACATCGACTCCTTCTGCATTCAATGCGGGATCGGGTGAGTAGTGGTCCGACAAGGTACCTGTGCGCACCTGAGGTGACCATCGTTCGCATGGTTCAGCCCCCCTCCCAGCCTCCCCCCGCTGGGGGGAGGAGCCGGGTTCCCGCCCCCAGCGGGGGAGGGTCAGGGAAGGGGCGGTCACCGTGCCCGCGGCGCCGTGGTGCGGGCGGGACGCCCGCGCTCCCAGGTCATGTTCATTGGGGCGTTGTGCGCCATGCGCATGACCGTCTCACGTGAACATAGGCCCCAGGGGTGTGGGGAAACCCGGTTTCCCCATCCCCCACCCGGTGGGAGGGTCTGGGAGGGCGCAGCCCTCCCAGGACGTATGTTCATCCCGTCGATGTGCGGCACGAGCCGCATAGGGGGCTGGGACAACCCACGCGCCCGGGAGCGCGGGCGGGACGCCCGCGTCGCGTCTCGGCGGGCAAGCTGCCCGCGCTCCCGGGAGACATGTGAACGGCCCCGATATACGGTAATCTAAAATCTCCAATCCGCAATCCCTACACCACCACAATCTGTTCCAGGCCGCCATAGATGGCCCACCAGGGGCTGGCGCCCCGGGCGACGATCTGGTTGAGGGTCTGCAGATGACGCGCGCCGCGGTCCTCGAGCCAGACTTCAAGGGCCGCCAGTCCCTGTTGCCCGTAGACGGGCAGGCTCTCCTGCCAGGTGGCGCGGCCGCAGAGCAAGCCGGAGAAGGGCACATCCGCTTCGCCCGCCAGTTCGAGGGTTTCGGTCAACACATCCATGCTCATGCCGGCGCTGAGGTAGATGAAGGGCCTGCGGGCCACCCTGGCGGCCTGGCGAAACAACTCCCTGGCTTCCTCGCGGGTGTAGGCTTTTTCGCCGCGGAAGGCGCGCATGCCCTCCACGTACTGGGCCAGCACCGGCACCTCGATCATCAGCACGTCAACCCGGTACTCGGGCTTCGAGAATTCCTCCATCGCCGCGCTGACATAGCGCGGCTTGACGCGGGCAAACTCCAGCGAGCGGATGTCCATGCGGTCGTCGTAGGCGATCGGTTCGAGAAACAGGGCGATATCGTGCGCGGCGCACTCGGCCCCCACTCGCTCGACGAACACGTGCTTGAACTCGGTGATCCGCGGATCGTCGAAGGGATTGTAGTAGAGCAGGAGCTTGATCGCGTTCGCCCCCGCTTCCTTCAGGCGCCGCACGTTCCACAGGTCGAGCAGCGCCGGCAGCCGGCCACGGGCGTTGGTATCGTAGCCGCTCTTCTCGTAGGCGAGCAGCACACCCGTAGCGGGGGCGCGCTGCGCAAGGGCCGGCAGCCCGTACTCCGGATCCATCAGAATGGCGCTGGAGTAGCGCGATAGAATGCGGGTGACTGCGATCTTGAATTCCGTCAATGCGCCATCGTCAACCTGCCGGTCGTGGACCCTGGCGATCGCGTTTTTCAGCGAACCGCGTTGATCCATCGCCGCGGCGGCAATCACGCCACGCTCGTCGGCACAGGCCTGAATCCCCTCGAATTTTCCCCGCGTCATGGTCATGCTGGCCATGGTCTGATCTTCCCACCTTCTGTGCGTTGTACCAACTGTCCAGACGAGCATCCGGCGCTTCAACGCGACCCCGTCCCGGCGGGGGCCCGCGGTCGCATCTGGAGGGTCGCGCTCCTCCGTGCCGCCCCTGCAAGGAGCGGTCTCGGTGTCCATGAATGGTCTGTGAGCAATTCCTCCGCGTTCGCCCGGGCAGGAGGAGCCGGGTTCCCTCCCCCAGCGGGGGATGGCGAGAAAGGGGGCTATGCGGCACGCGACGGGAGCGTACCGCATAGCCCTGCTGAACCCATGCCTGACCCCTGCACATGACAGGAGGGCCTGCGGCCCCCCGCACCCCTCCATCGCGTACGTCCCATATATGACAAGACGTACGCAGTGGAGGGGTGCGGGGAGGCGTCGCCTCCCCGCATACCCCTTTTTTCCCGCCCGTGGTGGCCAGGCAGCCTGGCGAACTGCCCACAGCGCTCCCGCCGCGGGCGGGCAACAACCGGTTTGAGGAGGGCCGCAGGCCCTGCATCCCTCCCCGCCAGGAGGCGACCGCGTACGTTCTGTATATGACAATTATACCTGAAATAGCACGGAACGTGATACAGCGCGTCACAGCGAACCGGGATATGGTACAATACGGGTGCTGTGCACTCCTAGCACCAGGAACCCTGGAGGACCTATGAAGCAGGTAGTTGGCGCCCTGACGTTTGTGCTCGGGCTGATCTTCGGTTTGATCGGCGGCGCAGCGTTGCTGGCCTATGCGTACCAGGCAGCAGGGCTCTACCCGCCGGATGATGCCACGATCAAGTTCATCGCCCGTGAGCGGGGATGGCTTCGCGACGATGTGTAGCCGTGGGGGGAAATGGCGCCTGCCGTCGCCCGGCGCCAGAGCCTGCCGCGCACAGGCGCATTTCCCCATTTCATAAGCGCATGCTAGCACGAGGAGGTGCCTGATGGACAAGCCCTGGCTTTCGTCCTACGAGAAGGACGTCCCCCCGACGCTCACCTATCCCAACCAGACCCTCAGCGAAATGCTGCTTACCGCGGCGCGCACCTACCCCGACAAGACCGCCACCAACTTTGTGCTCAAGTATATGCTCGGCGGCCGCTATACGGTCGGCGGGCGCCTGACCTACAAGCAACTGAATGAACTGGTCGATCGCATGGCGACGGCCCTCTACCAGCTCGGGGTGCGCAAAGGCGAACGGGTAGCGATTATGCTGCCCAACTCGCCTCAGTACATTATTGCCTTCTTCGCCGCCATGCGCATCGGCGCGATTGTGGTCAATGTCAACCCCACCTACACCAGCCGCGAGTTGCAGTTCCAACTCAGCGATGCCGGCGCCGAGACGATCATTCTGCTCAACCTGTTCTGGCCGCGCTTGCGCGAGGTGCGCGCCGAGACGCCGTTGAAGCGCGTCGTCGTGGCCTATATTTTCGACACCCTGGGCTTTCCTTCGAACTTCCTGGTGCGCAGTGCGCAAAAGCGCACCCCTGAGTGGGTCGAGGTACTGCCCGAGCAGGATACGTTCTTCTTTCAGCACCTCCTGGAGAAGTACGGCCCCACCCCGCCCAGGGTCACGGTGGATCCCGGCGATACCGCCCTCTTCCAGTACACCGGCGGCACCACCGGCGTGCCCAAGGCGGCCATGCTCACCCACCGCAATCTGATCGCCAATGTGCTCCAGGTCAATGCCTGGCTGCCTACCGGGCGCCCCGGCGGCGAGAAGATGATGGCGGCCATTCCCTTTTTCCACGTCTATGGCATGACCGTGGCGATGCTCTACTCGATCTATCTGGGGTCGGAGATCATCATTGTGCCCAACCCGCGCCCGATCGACAATGTGATGACCGTGATGCAGAAGGAACGGACGACGCTCTACCCCGGCGTGCCGGCCATGTACATTGGCATTGTCAATCACAAGGATGTCGCTAAATACGATTTGCATAGCATCAAAGCCTGTATCTCCGGCTCCGCGCCGCTGCCCATGGAAATCCAGGAGCGCTTCGGCCAGATTACCGGCGGGCGCCTGGTCGAGGGCTTCGGGATGACCGAGGCCAGCCCGGTGACCCACTGCAACCCTGTCTTCGGCAAGCGCAAGGCGGGGAGCATCGGCGTGCCCCTGCCCGATACCGAGGCCAGGATCATCGATCTGGAGACCGGCGAACCCCTGCCCTTCGACGGCGAAACCCAGGGTGAGCTGTGTGTGCGCGGTCCCCAGGTGATGAAGGGGTACTGGAACCGCCCCGATGAGACGGCGGCGACCATCGACGCCGAGGGCTGGCTGCATACCGGCGATATTTGCAAGGTCGATCCCGAAGGCTACTTCTTCGTTGTGGACCGCAAGAAGGATATGATCAACGTCTCAGGCTTCAAGGTGCTGCCCCGCGATGTGGAAGAGGTGCTGTTCATGCATCCCAAGGTGCTCGAGGCGGTGGTGGCGGGCATTCCCAACCCGGCCCGTGGCGACGATACGGTCAAGGCATACATCGTGCCCAAGCCGGGCGAGAATCCTACCGTCGAGGAGATCAAGGAGTTCTGCAAGCTGCACCTGGCGCCCTATAAGGTGCCGCGCGAGGTGGAGTTCCGCACCGAATTGCCCAAGACGATGGTCGGCAAGGTGCTGCGGCGCCAGTTGGTCGAGGAAGAGAAGGCGAAACAGGCCGCCGGAACCACTGCGACTGCGGCGGTCTGAGGCCAACGAGAGGGCCGGGCAGGGGCGCGCTTGCGTTCGACCCTGCCCGGCCCTGCGCCATGGTCCCGCTACAGGTCGTTGCTCTCCCGCCGGATGGTGACCACGCGCACGCTGGTGTCACCCGAGAGCAGGCTGAGCGCGGTGGTGACGAAGGAGATGACCAGACCGCCCCAGAAGGCGTCCCAGAAGCTGTCGATGTGGAAGGCGATGTTGAGCTGGTCGGCCAGGGTCGAGGTGAGGCCCAGCAGGATCGCGTTGATGACCAGCCCGAAGAGGCCCAGGGTGAGGATGACCAGCGGGCAGGTCAGGAGATAGAGCAGCGGGCGCAGCAGGGCGTTGAGCAGCCCGAAGAGCAGGGCGATCACCCCGATGTGCCAGCCGGGGCCGCTGAAGTGGATCCCCGGCACGATCCAGATGGCGACGAAAATGGCCAGGGAACTGATGAGCCAGCGTAGAATGAGGCGCTGCCATGCTGGCCGCGCCGGCGCCGGCATCTGCTGATGGTTCATGGAATCAGGCTCCTATAGGCCGCGTTAGCGGCCCGACGAGGCGCACGCGCCTCACGGCCCACCATATGAGCCGTCCATACGGCTCCACCGCACATCACCACAATGAGCATAAGGTTGTTTTTGGGAAGGCTTTGCCCTCCCACCCGGTGAGGGGATGGGGAAACCGGGTTTCCCCATCCCCCTGCGTGAGGGCCAGTCCCTGCCCGATGAACATACGGTTGTTCCTGGGAGGGCTGCGCCCTCCCAAACCCTCCCGCGGGTGGGGGCATGGGGAAACCCGGTTTCCCCATGCCCCTGCGGGGCGGGGGCGTGGGGAAACCCGGTTTCCCCACGCCCCTCTCCGAGAGCGTATGTTCACGTTAGACCGGACGCGCGCGATGGAGGCGACCGCGTAGCTCCTATCATATGATACTATAACAAAAAGGGGGTTCCTGGAAGGCGTAGCCCTCCCAGTCTCTTTCACAGGCAGGGGGGCCGGGGCCTGGGTGCGCGGGCCTCCGGCCCGCATCCGCAACGGGACCACAAAGGTTGTCCTGAGAGGGCGGCGCCCGCTCAAACCCTCCCGCGGGCGGGGAGATGGGAAACCCGGTTTCCCCACACCCCCCTCCGAGAGCGTATGCTCACGTGAGACGGTCATGCGCATGGCGCACAACGCCGCGATGACCATGCCCTGGGAGCGCGGGCGGGACGCCCGCGCCACGGCTCCGCGGACACGGTGACGGCCCCTGCCCTGACCCTCCCCACGCTGGGGTTTAGGGGCGGACAGAACACATGAGCGCCGAGGGGCTTTATGGCGTTGGGATGCGCTGATTGGCCCTCACCCCTGCCCCTCTCCCGCGCGCGGGAGAGGGGCGATCAGAGCCGCGCGCCGGGGCGTCCCAATGCGGTAGAAGCTGCATTGGCTCGGATGTTCTGTCCGCCCCTAAACCACGCCGGGGGCGGGAATCCGGCGCCTCCCCCCAGCGGGGGGAGGCTGGGAGGGGGGCAGAACCCTGCGAACGATGTTCACGTTAGTGTACCATTCCATGGCTGCCGACATCCTCTCCACCCCCCTGTTCCACGCGGTGCAACGCAGCGCCGAAGCCGATGGCAAGGCGGCCTACTTCCGCCTGCATCGCTACCGCTTCGCGGCGATGCTGCGGGCAATGGGCGACATCGCCGGCATGGAGGTGCTGGAAGTCGGCGTTACCCCCGGTCATTTCACCGAACTGCTCGCCGGCGCCGGCGCCCGCGTGCGCGGCGTCGATCTTGATCCCGAACGGCGCCAGGCCCTCTGGCAACGTCTCGGCGTCGAGGTGCGCCGGGCCAATCTGGAACGCGAACCGCTGCCCTTCGATGACGCCTGCGTTGACTGGGTCGTTTTCTCCGAAGTGATTGAGCACCTGCTCTACTCGCCGCTGCCCGTGCTGCGCGAGTTCCGGCGCGTGTTGCGTCCCGGCGGGCGGCTGTTGATCACCACCCCGAATGAACTGTACCTTAAGAGCCGCCTGCGCACTATTCTGCGCGCGGCCCTCTGGATGAGCCTGAGCACCCGCGCCGAGTTCCGCCATCAGATGCTGCTGGAGGGCGAGGCGCGTTACACAACCCACGCCCGCACCTATACGATGGGCGAATTGACCTGGCTGGCGCAGCGAGCCGGCTTCCGGGTTATCCAGCGCCGCTTTGAGGCCCCCTGGGAACGGGTTGGCCTGGAAGCGGCGCGCCTGCGCACCGCCCCGCTGCGTGTGCTGGCCAAGGGCCTTTTTGCCGCCGCCACCGCCGCGCTGCCGCCGACCCGCTCGATGTTGCTGGTGGTCGGGCAGAAGCCCTGACTGAACATAGTCCCGCGGAGAGGGGTGTGGGGAAATCGGGTTTCCCCACATCCCCGCCCGCGGGAGGAGTGGGGAGGGCAAAGCCCTCACGCAGGAGAATGGGGAAAGCGGGTTTCCCCATCCCCTCACCCGGTGGGCGGGTTTGCGAGGGCGCAACTCTCCCAGGAACAACCCTGGTTGACCTACCCCGCCGGGACGGCATATAATACAGGCGATGGACGGGCCGCTAGCTCAACGGCAGAGCAATCGGCTCATAACCGACAGGTTCTGGGTTCGAATCCCGGGCGGCCCACCAGATGGGCGCTGACCGGGTGAGGGTGCGCTCCGGCGCGGCCCTTCACCCGGTCATTATGTATGGCATGGCAGAAAGACCATCGCTCTCCGCGATCATCCCCACCTGGAATGGCCTGCGCTACCTCCCCGCCTGCCTGAGCGCGCTGCGGGCGCAACTGACCCCCGATGATGAGATTGTCCTGGTGGACAACCGCTCCCGCGATGGGGCGGGGGGCTGGGCGCGCCGCCACGCCCCCGATGTGCGCGTGATCGAACTGCCGGAGAACCGCGGCTTCGCCGGAGGCACGGCTGCCGGCATCGCGGCGGCGCGAGGCGCCCTGTTGCTGTTGATCAATGACGATGCCCTGGCCGAGCCGGGCTGCGTGGCCGCGCTCTGGGAGGCCTTGCGCGACGCTCCGGGGGCCGGCGTGGCGGCGGGGGTGCTCACGTTCAGCCGGCAAGCCGATACGGTGGCCTCGGCCGGCATTCGGTTTCAGCGCGATGGAGTGGCAACCGACCATCTGCAGGGTCTGCCGGTGATGGCGCTGCCTGCCCGCTCCGAGCCGGTGTTCGGGGCCAGCGGCGGGTTGGCCCTGCTTCGCCGCGACCTGATTACCGATGTGGGCAGCTTTGAGCCGGCCTTCTTCAACTACCTCGAAGACGCCGACCTGGCCTGGCGCGCGCGCCTGCGCGGCTGGGGGTGCGTGCTGGCCCCTCGGGCGCGGGCGCGGCACGTGTACTCGGCCAGTGGCGTCGAGGGCAGCCCCTTCAAGCAACGTCTGCTGGCCCGCAACCGGCTGCGGGTTATCATCCGCTGCCTGCCCGGGCCGCTGCTGCGCGCCTGCTGGCCGGCCATCCTCCGGTACGACCTGCTGGCCCTCACCTATGGCCTGCTGCGCGGGCAATGGGCCATCCTTCAGGGCCGGTTTGAAGCGCTGCGCGAATTTCCCACCCTGGCGGCCCAACGCCGCGCCATCCAGGCCCGCCGCACCGCCAGTCTGTCCGATCTGGAGGCCTGGATCGCCCCCGCCGTCCCGCCCGTGGCAGTGTTGCGCGCCCGCCGCCGCCTGAACGATGTCCTTGCCCGGAAGTAGGATCCAGAGCCTCCCCCCAGCGGTGGGAGGGTGGGAGGGGGGCGCGCCACCGCTGCCTGCTCCCGCGCGCCGGCTCGCGAGGCCACGCAGGTGGCCTTCGCCTCCGTAGCCGAGGGCTTACGTGAACATGGGAGAACGAGGTTCCCCCATGCCCCCGTTTTCATCGGGCGGTGTGCGGCGCCCTCCCAAACCCTCCCGCGGGCGGGAGCGTGAGGAAACCTGGTTTCCCCATCCCCCTGCTTGAGGGCCAGCCTCTCCCGCGGGCGGGGACGTGGGGAAACCGGGTTTCCCCACACCCCTGCTCCAGCAGCCGATGTTCACGTGAGATGGTCATGCGCATGGCGCACAACGCCCGATGAACATGGCCTGGGAGCGCGGGCGTCCCGCCCGCAGCGCGGCTCCGTGGGCACGGTGATGGCCCTCTCCCTGACCCTCCCTCGCTGAGGGAGGGAACCCGGCTCCTCCCCCCAGCGGGGGGAGGCTGGGAGGGGGGCTGAACGCGGCGAACGATGTTCACCTCAGGCCGACGGAACCAGGCACCGTGCAAGACGTTCCGTCACACCCTGTGGTTACAGCGGAGTGCCGTGGAGGAGGTATACTACGCTCTATCGCATTCTCTGGCGTCGCTTTGCGCTGCCCGGCGGAGGCAGCGCTCTGGTTCAAGGTCTTCCATCCTATGGCATACCCCTTTTCCACCAGGAGCAAGCCGGCCCTTCCCGTTGCCACCTCCCTCAGCCATCCCGCTTCTCACCCCTCGCGCCCCGACCGGTTTGCCGCATTCGCCGCGCGCCTCCTGCGCGCGCCGTTGGCGTTCCTGATCCTGCCCGACGGCCACGGGCAGTGGTGCTGCCCTTCGCTTAAGCTCGCGCCCGATGCCTTGAACCGGGCCCTGGTGGCATGTATCTATGCCTCCTCCCGTGAGCAACCCCTGGTGGTTGCCGATCTTAGCCGCGATCCCCGCTTCGTTGCCAGCCCCTTGCTCCAGGCGCCCCTCAGCATGCGCTTTTTGAGCGTCTGGCCCGTGCCCGACAGCAACGCGCATCCCGCGGGAGCGTTCTGTGTGCTCGACCGGCAGCCGCGCGGCCTCGGCGAGGCGGAGCGCGCCATCTTCGAGGGCCTGGCGGCGTTCGCCGGGGGCGAGTTTCTCGCCGAGCGCGTATGGGCGGGCGAGGAGATGTGCCGCCATTTTGCCGCCGAGGTCCACGATGGCGTTGGACAACTGGTGCATAGCCTCTACTACCATCTACAGGCCCTGGAACAGGCGCAGCGCTTCGGCGGGCCGCACCAGCGCGCCAGCCTGCGCCGCCTGGTCAGGCTGGCGCGGCAGACGCTCGCCGAGACGCGCCGATTGATCGAGGGCCTGCGCCCGACGGCCCTGGAAACCCTGGGCCTGGCGGGCGCGTTGCGCCTCCTGGCCGACACCCTGCGCCAGGACGGCTGGACCATCGCGCTTGACGAGCGGCTGGGCCCCGAACGACTGCCGCCCGCGGTGGAACTGGCGCTTTTCCGCGTGGCCCACGAGGCGCTGTCGAACGCGGCGAAGCATGCCGGCGAACGCCGGGCGGCCCTGACCCTCGCCAGGGCCGGCGAAGCGGTGTGTCTGGAGGTGCGCGACTGGGGGCCGGGCTTCGATACCGCCCGTCTCGCCAGGAACACGCGCCTGGGGGAACGCCTCGGGCTGCGGGTGATGGGTGAGCGGCTGGCCGCGCTGGGCGGTGACCTGCGCGTGGAGAGCGCTCCCGGTGCCGGCACGCTGGTCGTGGCGCGCGTCCCTGCGCCCCGCGGGCTATGGTATGCCGAGACGGAAGAGGCGGGTCAGGGTCAGACGACGCCCTCAGGGGAACTTCCCTAACGTGAACATAGGCCCCAGGGGCGTGGGGAAACCAGGTTTCCCCATCCCCCCACCCGGTGGGAGGGTCTGGGAGGGCCCAGCCCTCCCAGGAACAACCGTATGTTCATCGCGGCGTTGTGCGCGAATCGCATGGACGGCTAACGTGAACATAGGCTGCTCACCTATGCGCATGTGGCGCCGCAGCCCCCCTCCCAACCTCCCCCCGCTGGGGGGAGGAGCCGGACTCCCTCCCCCCAGCGGGGGGAGGGCTGGGGAGGGGGGCCGTCACCGTGCCCGCGGAGCCGCGCCGCGGGCGGGCCGCCCGCGCTCCCAGGCGATGTTCATCGGGCGTTGTGCGGCGGAGCCGCATGGACGGCTAACGTGAACATAGGCTGCTCACCTACGCGCATGCGGCGCTGAACCCCCCCTCCCAACCTCCCCCCGCTGGGGGGAGGAGCCGGACTCCCGCCCCCAGCGGGGGAGAGCTGGGGAGGGGGCAGGCACCTTCGTTGCAACGGATTGCCGCTCGAGCAGGGGTGTGGGGAAACCAGGTTTCCCCAGGCCCCCGCCCGGGAGCGTTGGGGCGGGGGCCGCCCGCACGCAGGGGATGTGGGGAAACCGGGTTTCCCCAGGCCCCCGCCGGCGGGAGGATTGGGGCGGGGGCCGCCCGCACGCAGGGGATGTGGGGAAACCGGGTTTCCCCCAACGTCGCTTGTCTCGCCGCCTGGCAAGCGTTATAATCACAGTAACAGGCGAAAAACATGCGAGGGATGGCGCAGCCATCCCACGCCGCTACCGGCGGATCGTGGCACAAGGAGGAGGCAGCCATCGAAGATCTACGAACCCAGGACGGCAAGCGTCTGTACCCAACCGCGGCGCCCCGCACTCGCGCTCTGCTGGTCGGCGCCGAGGTGGCCAGTTTCCACAGCCCCTGGAGCGCCGAGGACTCGCTGCGTGAACTGGCCATGCTGGCCGAAACCGCCGGCCTCGAAGTGGTCGGCCAGGTCTCCCAGCGGCTCGATCAGCCCTATCCCAAGTTCTTCATCGGCCCCGGCAAGGTCAAAGAGGTCGCGGCCCTGCGCGAGCAACTCGGCGCCGGGCTGGTGATCTTCGACGATGAGCTGAGTCCTGCCCAGACGCGCAACCTCGAAGAGGTGCTCCAGGTAGGGGTGCTCGACCGGACGGCGCTGATCCTCGATATTTTCGCCCAGCATGCCCAGACCCATGAAGGCCGCCTGCAGGTCGAACTGGCGCAGTACCAGTATTTGCTCCCGCGCCTGCGGCGCCAATGGACGCACCTGGAACGGCAGGCGGGCACCAGTGGCGGCACCTCGGCAGGTGGCGTGGTTGGTCTGCGCGGCCCTGGTGAAACGCAGTTGGAAATCGACCGTCGGTTGATTGACCGGCGCATCGCCTGGCTCAAGGCCCAACTGGCCGATGTCCACCGTCACCGCGAACTGTACCGCAAGCGCCGGCGCCAGAGCGGCATCCCGGTGGTGGCCCTGGTGGGTTATACCAATGCCGGGAAGAGCACCCTGCTCAACGCCCTCGCGGGCGCCGATGTGTACACCGCCAACCAGCTCTTCGCCACCCTCGACCCGACGACGCGCCAGATTATCCTGCCGGGTGGCCAGGAGATCCTGCTCACCGATACGGTCGGCTTCATTCAAAAACTGCCCACCCAGCTCATCGCCGCCTTCCGCGCCACCCTGGAGGAGATCAACGAGGCCGATCTGCTGCTCCACGTGGTGGATCTGACCCACCCCAACGCCCAGGAACACGCTCAGACCGTCGAGGCGACCCTGCGCGATCTGGGCGTGGCCGATCGCCCGATGCTCACCGTGCTCAACAAAGTTGATCTGATGCAGGGGCTGCAGGCTGCCGATGTCGCCACCCTGGTATCGGAGATGGGGCTGCCGAGCGATTTCGTTGCCGTGTCGGCGCTCCAGGGCTGGGGCCTCGACACCCTGCGGGCGCGCATCGAGATGGCCCTGGGCGAGGCGATGGTCACCCTCGATGTGCGCATCCCCTACCAGCGCAATGACCTGGTTTCGCTCTGGCACCGGCGCGGCGTGGTGGAACGCGAGGAGTACGACAACGCCGGCACCCACATTCTCGGGCGCATCCCGCGCGAACTGGCGCGCGAGTTTATCCCTTATCAGAACCGCCCGAACGTTGTGAGGCGTTAAGCGCTTTCCCGGATAACCTGGTTATCCGCTTGCGGGCCGGGAGGGCAGAGCCCGCCTGGCCCTTTCCTTCGAACCATGCCTTACGGCAGATAGGCCGCCACCATCCACTGAAAGCCCTCCAGGGTCAGGTCGCCGGAGATGCGCAGGCGCGGCAGGGTGAAGGGGTCGCTCTGCGGTCCATCCTGGATGGTGGTCGTTGCCGAGGTGTAGCCTGCCTCGCGGGTGACGGCCACCACCGTGTCGCTGAAGCGCCCCCCGGGGTAGCAAAAGCTGACCACCGGCTGGCCGATTTCGGCGGCGATCAGCGCGCCCGACTGCCCGACCTGCGCCCGGAGTTCCTCCAGCCCCAACCCGGTCAGGTCGGGGTGGGAGATGCTGTGTGCCCCGATCTCCATCCCCGCGTCGCGCAGGGCGCGGATCTCTTCCCATCCCATGTAGCCCGGTTGCCCGACAAACCCGCTCACGATGTAGAAGGTGGCCACGAAACCGTGGCGCTGCAAGATGGGCAGGGCTGTAGTGAAGGCATCGGCGTAGCCATCGTCGAAGGTGAGCGCCACCGCCCGCAGGGGACAGGGGCCTTCGCCGCGCATACAGGCCGCCAGGGCATCCATCCGCACGCTTTCGTAGCCCGCGGCCTTGAGCCAGCCAAGCTGGGCGTTGAGGCTCTCGGGCGTCACTGAGAGACTGAACCCCAGGGGATCGGCGGCGCGGTCCACAGAGCGCACGTAGTGGTACATCAGGATGGGCACGTAGGGGCGCTCACCCGGGGGCGCGGGGGTAAAGCCCCGCGGCGCGGGGGGCATCAGTGTCGGCAGCGGCATCGAGACGGGGGGAGAAAGCGGCTCGCGCGCGCCGGCGATGAAGCGGACGCCGTCGAAGCTGCCGATTGCCCCGGCCGGGGCAAGGCGCTGACCCGTCTCCCGCTGGGAGATCAGCACCAGCGCCGCCGCCAGGGTCACCCCCAGCATCACCGGAAGGAAGCGCTTCATCGTGGTGATTGGTCTGTGCGACAGGATTTATGCCTACGTTCCCGGTGGAGGGACACCGAGAAGTTGCACCTCCCCGCACCCCCCATTGCGCGCGTCCTGCCAGAAGTCTGTAAAACCGCGGGAGGAACACAGGCGCTTGCTCGGGAGGGCGAAGCCCTCTCGCCCAGGATGTTTGCGAACATTTGTTCAATACGCCTGGTTACTATCATACCATAGCATGTCAAACACAGGGAGCGTGGTACGTGCTGCGCCCTTGCGTCTTCGCCTCACCCCGCGCCTGGTTGACGCAAAGACGCGAAGGCGCAACGTCTATGTATGGCTCTTTGCGGCTTTGCGGCTTTGCGTCAAACATCCCTTTGCGCCCTTGCGTCTTCGCGCCACCCCGCGCCTCGTTGACGCAAGGGCGCAAAGTGTTGACGCAAAGCCGCAAAGCCGCAAAGGGAGGAAGGGAACAGACATAGCTTTGCGCCTTTGCGCCTTCGCGTCAACAGGGCGCGTGATGATGGGTGACGCGAAGACGCAAAGGCGGGGCAGGACACCTGAGTCCAATAGGATCGGCCATTCAATCCGCTACCGCCAGACCGAGGGCCTCGCGGGCCTCGGCGGCCACGAAGAGCGAGCCGGTGACGCAGATCAGGTCACGGGGGCCGGCGAGCTGGCGCGCCATGGCGAGAGCCGCAGGCAAATCGGGAGCCAGCAGCAGGGGGCCGCGCAGTCGCGCGCGCACCTCGGCGGCGATACGGTCAATGTCCATAGCCCGATTGTGACGCGAGCGGGTAATCACCACCGCGGCGGCGGGGGGCGCCAGGGCGGCGGCGATGGCCCCGATGTCCTTGTCGCGCGAGGTTCCGAGGACGACGATAAGCTGATCGTGGGGTAGCTCAGCCTGAATGGCGGCGACGAGTTTCCGGGCCGAGTCGCCGTTATGAGCGCCGTCAATCAACACCGGCGGCGTCCCCGGCACGAGTTCGAAGCGCCCGGGCCAGTGGACGCCGGCCAGTCCCGTGGCAAGGGCGGCATCGGGCAGTTCCAGCCCCTGGTCGCGGAGCAGCATGGCTGTTCCCAGGGCCAGACGGGCGTTTTCGATCTGGAACGCGCCGCGCAGCGCCGTCACCGGCGGCACGGGGTAGGAGCGCAGCGCCGGGCCGCGGCCATGCGCGCAAACGAGACCGCCTGGATCGGCGATGAACAGGCCGGCGCCGACGCGCCGCGCCTCCTCGGCGACCACGGCGGCGGCCTCGGGCAGTTGGGGCGCGCTCACGGCGGGCGTGCCCGGCTTGAGGATGCCGGCCTTGTTCCAGGCGATCTCGCTCAAGGTGCGCCCGAGGATGGCCATGTGGTCATAGCTGATCGAACTGATCACCGACACCAGCGGCGTGAGCACATTGACGCTGTCGAAGCGTCCGCCCAGACCGATCTCCATGACGGCCAGATCGACCTGGCGAGCGGCGAAGTAGCGCAGCGCCAGCAGCAGGCCGACATCGAAGACGCTGGGCCGGCCGAGGGGGGCGCTGTCGAAGGCCTCGAGCACGGGCCGGGTCAGGTTCGTCAGGGCGATCAACTCGGCCGGATCGATCAACACGCGGTTGACCTGTATGCGCTCGCGGTAGGAGTTGAGGTGCGGTGAGGTGAAGAGGCCGACGCGCATCCCCGCCGCGCGGGCGATGGCCTCGATCATCGCCGCGGTGCTGCCCTTGCCCTTGGTGCCCGCTACCACCACCGCGCGCAGGGCCTGCTGGGGGGCGCCGGCGGACGCCAGCAGGCGGCGCATGCGCTCCAGGTTGAGCGCCGCGGCCTCGGGGTCAGATGCCGCCTTGCGCGCCGGATCGACGAAGCTATAGAGGTAATCGAGCGCGTCCTGATAGGTGCGGATGGCGGCCATGCAAGCCTCGTTGGTATGCGCTGCCTCGCATCATACCACGCGCGCGTCGTGATGGGTGACGCAACGACGCAAAGGGATGGGTGACGCGAAGACGCAAGGGCGCAAAGTATATGTAAGTCTCTTTGCGGCTTTGCGTCTTCGCGTCACCCATCATCACGCGCCCTGTTGGCGCAAAGGCGCAAAGCTATGTCTGTTCCCTTCCTCCCTTTGCGGCTTTGCGGCTTTGCGTCAACACTTTGCGCCCTTGCGTCAACAAGGCGCGGGGTGACGCCTCATCCCCTACAGCCCGTTCACCACGCGATGGATACCATGCTTTACCAGCCGCTCGCCGAAATTGATCACCAGCGCGAGCCTGAGCCCGGAAAGGCGGAGGTACGTGAGCGCCTGCGCCTCGAAGATCTGGTTGTACTCGACTGTGGCCTTGCACTCAACGATGACCAGGCCGCCTACCATCAAATCAACCCTGAGCGGCGTTGCCAGCGTGACCGTTGTTCCTATAGTCCTTCAGATAATGTTTGGGCCAGGCCGCTTTGCGAGGGCAATGAGCCGTCGCTTCAAGGTGGGAGCCCATAAGCTGACGGACGGCAGCCGGGTTGTTCTGGAAGGCGGCAAGAGCTGTATCCACTGCCTCGACGAGAGCCTCGAAGGTGGGGAAGGAACGGTTGTGGGTCTTGTCGCGCTTGACGTTGCGCCAGAGA
>Ga0209162_1000788_pt1 | contig 33356 bp, 24 predicted proteins | sample YNPNPMetaG_FD_187121 | JGI IMG/M metagenome (GOLD analysis project Ga0209162, IMG submission 187121) | Anoxygenic and chlorotrophic microbial mat microbial communities from Yellowstone National Park, USA - YNP NP MetaG (SPAdes) (version 2) ...
CCGCCGTTGAGCACGACGGCGTTGGGGTTGGCGGCTTTGATGGCCGGGTAGACCACCTTGAGCATCTCGCCATAGGCTCGCCCGCCGTAGTAGGGGTCGGTGGTGATGCCCCAGCAGCCATACATGGAATCATCCTGGAACACGGGGGCGTCGGGTTCGTTGCCGAGTTCCCAGTAGCGCACGTTGTAGGGCGGCCCGCTGTAGCGCCGCGCGACTTCGGCCATAAAGCGGGCGAAGTCCTGGTAGTGCGCCGGGTTGATCGGCGCGCAGTCAGCCGTGTAGGGCGCCGTGGCCCAGGAGGGGCTGCCGCGAACGATCACGATCAGGTTCACGCCCAGTTCACTCGCGGTGCGCATGTCCTGCTCGATGACCTGTACGTTCGGGTGATCCCAGCGGTAGCCGCCGCCGCGCTCAGGCTCGATGTGTTTCCATTCCAGGGCGTTGCGGCGCACCCAGGCCGTGCCCGACACGCTCATCAGCCGTAGCCCGCGGTCGGTGGTGAGTTGCGACATTTCGACGCCGAAGACATGCGGGACGGCATTGCCGGGCTGGCGGAGCAGCGGCAGGTAGATCCGCGCCGGGTCCTGGGCGCGCAGGGCAAGGACGGGGATGCTGATGAACAATCCGGCGATCAGGAGGGCTGCGATACGCAAGGAATGCTGGCGCATAGGGCTGGCTCAAAGGATGGGGTTGAGGTCGAGGCCGTTACAAATAAGGCTCTGCGCGCGTGCTGCCCCTCTCCCAACCTCCCCCCGCTGGGGGGAGGAGTCGGGTGCCCTCCCTCAACGGGGTAGGGTGGGGGCGCAGAGTTGATGTGAAACCCGGTCGCCGCGTGCTGCCCCCCTCCCGGCCTCCCCTCGCTGGGGGGAGGAGTCGGATGCCCTCCCTCAAGAGCTAACGTGAACATGGGGGAACCAGGTTCCCCCACGTCCCCGGGAAGGTGAGGGCGCATCCCTTGCGCAGGGGGCTGGGGAAACCCGCTTTCCCCAGCCCCCTGCGCAAGGGAGGGTTTGGGAGGGCGCAGCCCTCCCAGGAACAACCTGATTTTCATTCCGTCGGTGTGCGGCGCAGCCGCATGGACGGCTGATGTGCCAGCGTATTGGAGCTAGAGGCATGGTTTCGGCGCGCGGCCCCTTGTGCGCACCGGCGTGGCAGGAGGCGTGGGGGGCGCAGCCCTGCGCGATCCGGTTGCTCCGCCCGTGGGGGCAGGCTCCTGCGGTTTTCGCCACTGCGCGCGTCCTCTCACACGCGGCCTTCTGCTCGCTGGCGCTCATACCAGGCGATGGTCCGCCGCAGGCCCTCTTCAAACGGCGTGTGGGCTACGAAGCCAAAACGTTCTCTGGCCCGGCTCGTGTCGAGTTTGCGCCGGGGTTGCCCATTAGGCTTGCTGGTGTCCCAGACGATCCGCCCGTTGAAGCCGGTCAGCCGGGCCACCAGTTCGGTCAGTTCGCGGATGCTGATCTCGTAGGCGCTGCCCAGGTTCACCGGGTCGCTGCTGTTGTAGCGCTCCGCCGCCAGTAGAATGCCCTCGGCGGCATCCTCGACGTAGAGGAACTCGCGCGTGGGCGAGCCGTCGCCCCAGGCGACAATCTCACCGGCGCCGCTCTCGCGCGCCTCGACGCACTTGCGGATGAGCGCCGGAATGACGTGGGAGGTGCGCAGATCGAAGTTGTCGCGGGGACCGTAAAGGTTGACCGGCAGGAGGAAGATGGAGTTGTAGCCGTACTGCTTGCGGTAACTCTGGCTCTGCACCAGCAGCATCTTCTTGGCCATGCCGTAGGGCGCGTTGGTCTCTTCAGGATAGCCGTTCCAGAGGTCTTCTTCCTTGAACGGCACGGGCGTGTGCCTGGGGTAGGCGCACACGGTGCCCAGGGCCACGAACTTGGCGACCCCGGCCAGCCAGCTCTCGTGGAGCAACTGCAAACCCATCAGCAGGTTGTCGTAGAAGAACTCGGCCGGGTGCTCGCGATTCGCTCCGATCCCGCCCACCCGGCCCGCCAGGTGGATGACGAGATCGGGGCGCGCGTCGGCCAGCAGTTGGCGGATGGCCTCGCGCTCGCGCAGATCGTACTCTCGTGAACGGGGCGCCACAATGCTGGCGGGCGCCAGTTCGCGCAGCCGTTCCACTACGAAGCCGCCAAGGAAGCCCGCGCCACCGGTCACCACTACCCGCCGCCCGGACCAGAAGGCGCGCCGGTCGGGCCATAGGGTGCCGTCTGTCATGGGTGTTCTCTCTTTGTGCGCCGAGCGAAACGAATGGGAACGAACGGGATGGTTCGGGAGGGGCGCAGGCCCTCCCCCCCTGCCCGCCGGAAAGCGACCGCGTGACGCCTGATATTTTACCGCATTTCTCAGATACGTTGATCATCGTTGAGTCTGCCGTACTGCTACACCCTCCCGCAGGCTTAATTGTCTTTGAATAAATAATCCGGTATAGCCCGCGCAGGCGGGCTTCGCATTCCATAGCCGAGGGCTTTAGCCCCACGGCCAGCCCGGTATACCGGATTAATTTCTCATAGACCATACAGCCTGCAGGAGGGTCATTTCGCAACCTTGCCCAGGCGGGCGAGGGTGTGGGGAAACCGGTTTTCCCCATACCCCTAACCATCAGCCGCGCCGGGGGTAGGGGCGCGCGCGACGTTTCGTCACGCCCCCTCCGGGGGCGAACGCGGTTGCCTCCCGGCGGACCGGCGGTTCCTTCCTGCTGACGGGGCGTCTATGGCGCGCGCGCTTCGACGATCACCGGCTCGAAGCCGATCATCAGCCTCTCGCCCGGGGGCTGCGCCGCGCCCGACAGCGTGTAGCGCGCGCGGGCGCCGGCGGGCAGCGGTAGTTCGCGGGTCGAGCCGTCGTTGGTCCACGCGATTTCGTATGAGAGATTGCCTTTGCGGAAGCGGTGGAGTTCGAGGGCGCCATCACGGGTGACGCCGGTATGGGTGGCGTTCCCCAGCAGTCGCTGGAGAAACGCGAGGGTGGTATAGGCCGGACGCGGTTGCTGGTTGGCGTCAAGCAGCCCGCCGTCTTGCCAGCCAGGGCCGTTCAGGGTGTACCAGAGGGCGCCGTAGAGCCGGGCCTCGTGGGTCCGCGCGAAGAGACGCACAACGTAGTTGGCCTTGGCCTGCTCAAAGCCCTGCGGCGCACAGTTGGGGTCGTTGCGGTAGCATAGCAGCCCCCCCTCGTTCATCAGCAGGGGCTTGTCTACGCCATAGCGCCGCATCATGTCGCGCAGGTACGCCGCTTTGCCTAACAGGACGCCTCCACGATGGGCCCACTTGGGAAAGAGCAGATCCCAGTCCAGGGTCACCGGCCCCCAGTAGGTATAGCTGTGGTAGGCCAGGATGTCGAAGGCGGCGCCGCCGCCATTGGCGAGCAGGCCCTCAATGAAGCGCCCGGCCTTGCAGGGGAGCGGTCCGCCCGGGTCGCAGTCGAGCAGTAATCCGCCGACGACCACCTGCGCCTCGGGGTTGGCGGCTTTGACGGCGGGGTAGACTACTTTGAGCATCTCGGCATAGGCCGCGCCACCGTAGAGCGGGTCGTTCTCATCGCCCCAGCATCCGAAGGGGGAGTCGCCGGGGAGGACTTGAAAGGCAGCGTCGGGTTCGTTGCCGAACTCCCAGTAGCGCACGTTGTAGGGCGGGCCGCTGTACCGCCGCACCGTCTCGACAACGAAATCGGCGAACGCCCCCAGGGCATCGCCGCGAATGGGTCCGCAGGCTTTGTCGGTCACCGCCTGGGCCCAGGACGGGGCGCCGCGGATGATGACCAGCGGCGTGCCGCCGTTGGCGCTGATGGCGGCCAGTTCGGCTTCAAGGTTGGCAACCACGCTCCAGTTGCGCGCGCCGCGCTGTGGTTCGATGCGATCCCATTCGAGCATGTTGAAGCGCACCAGACCGCCGCCGATACCGGCCAGCGCGCCGATGGACCCGGCCACGCCGCCCTGGTTGATTTCGACGCCGAAGATCGGCCCCGCCGGAGCGTCTGGCGCCATTGCTTGCGCCCGCGCCTCGTTGCCGAGCAACCCCAGGAGCACCCGCGCCGGTTGGGGATTGTCGGGATGCCATTCGAAACGGGCGCGCTCGAACCACTGGGTGATCACCAGTTCCCCATTCGGGCCTGGCTCGGGGTTGGCCCTGGTCAACGGCAGGCCGAAGAGGGCCAGGGACTGCTGGTACGGGGATAGACCGCGGATGCGTAGCCCGTTGCGTTCCCAGTAGCTCTTGAAGCCCGTGTTCCGCGCCTGGTCGCAGACGTTGTAGCCGGTCTCGGCGAACCAGAGGCAGCCGGGTTGCGGGCCGGACTCGCGGATTTCGGCGCGCCAGTCGCGCCTGAGTTGCTCCAGGCGCTCGGCCCCGATGCGGCCCAGTTGCACCCGGTAGGCCGGCGGCTTCTGGGGATGATACTCCAGACGGGAGCGTTCCAGCCACTGGATGGTCACGGTGGTCCCGTCTTCAAGGGTGCGCTGTTCGGCCGGGCCGAGCGGGTAGCCGAACACCGGCAATCCGCCGTTGGCCTGCCAGAAGGCGGCAAAGAGCGGGTCAATGCAGGCGTCGATACCGGGGACGTTGGGAAAGCAGATCGGCGCGCCAGGCTGTGGCGCGGGTTGCGCGCCGGCAGGCGTCGCCGATGCCAGCAGCGCGGTCAGGGGTAGCAAGAGGAGGAGAAACCGCAGGGGCATGACGTGTCTCCTTTGGGTACAGTGTGCGACCTGCGCATAGTATACTGTACCTTTAGCTGGTCTCTATTACCGGCGTCGGGTGTGACGAACCATGCCGCACCATCGGGGGGTACGGGGACCAGCGGCGCGCGGTATCTGGCAGCAGTGGTGCGCCCCCCTCCCAACCTCCCCCCGCTGGGGGGAGGCGCACGGTCCACGCCCCGGCCCCGCCGCCCCTATGCATCCTGAACATCGTTATCCTCCAGGCGCGGCTCCTCGGCATCGATCAGTTCCAGGTCGAGCAGGTTGTCGCGGAAGATATTGGCGCGCAGGGTGTGGTTGCGGGGCCTGGGGCAGCGGGGCGTCAACGGCGGCAAGGGGCGCGTGCCGTGGTCCTGGTCGGCGGCGATGCGCACCGCGACGCGGTTGCCGGTGAAGCGGTTCGCTTCGATCAGCCAGTCGCGGCTGGTGTCGTTCTCGGGGTAGGCCAGGGCGAAGGCCGCGACGAACCTCGACCAGAGCAGGAGGCCATGGGTGTTCCAGGCCAGGTCGTTGTCGCGGGTGACGAAACCGAAGCCGTTCTCCACCGCCACGCCTGCCTGGCGATTGTGGTGGATGTGGTTCTGCTCCAGCAGGTTGTCGCGCGAAAAGCCCAGCCAGAAGCCGTAGTTGCAGCCATCGGCCCGGTTGCGCCGGAAGATGTTGCCCCGGCTGAAGGTGGCCTCGAAGGCGATGTTGGGGCTGAAGGAGCCGTCATTCTCTTCAAAGAGGTTGTCATCGCAGGGCACGGGCGTCCAGTCAGGGCGCAGGCCGGCCAGGAAGAAGCCATCGCCGCTCATGCGGGCCATGTTGCGCCGAAAGCGGTTGCGGCAGGAGCCATGGACGATCAGGAAGCCGGCGGCGTCGGCCCCCAGGTGCCCCTGGCCGCGGCCGCGCGGCTGGTAGCGGCAGCAGAAGTCGGCGTAGTTGTTTTCGAACAGGCTGTCGCTGGTGGCATACAGGTGAAAGCCGGCGCCGCTGCAGTGGTTGGCGATGGTGTCGCGCACCGTCAACCGCAGGCACCCGTAGCAGAGCAGGCCGTTTTGCTGGTGCTGCAGGTCGCATGCGCTGATCAGCGCCTCGCGCACCCCTGTGAGCATCACCCCGGCGCCGTAGGCCTGCGCCGCGGGGCGCCAGATGTCCAGAAAGACGCTGTTCGCCGGTTCTTCGGCGCTGGCGCGGGACGAGCAGTTGGCGATGGTCAACCCGGCGCAGTCTTCGGCGTAGATGCCGTGGTCGTAGGCCAGGAGGCGCAGATTCTTGATCCGCACCCCATCGTGCCCGGCGACGGTGACGCCGCGTCCCCTGCCCGCGCCGACCAGCATGGCGCCGTTGCCGTCGAGGGTCACCCCGGGGGCGGCGATGGTCAGCCCCCTGGGCAGGTAATGGACGCCGGGCGCCAGGACGGCGTCGGCGGTGATGCGCATGCCATCGGTGGGGGTCAGGGATGTCATTTTAGATTGTAGATTTTAGATTTTGGATTGCCGTAATTGGCATGAGACTTCATTATCCGCCCCGCTCCCCTGGGGGCTCACGCCGCTGGCTACCGGGTGCGACGCCTGCCTGCGCGGGCGAGCGCCGTCTGCGCGGCGCAGCCGCTTAGATTGTAGATTTTAGATTTTGGATTGCCGTAATTGGCATGAGACTTCATTATTCGCCCCGCTCCCCCGGCGGCTCACGCCGCTGGCTACCGGATGCGACGCCTGCCTGCGCGGGCGAGCGCCGTCTGCGCGGCTGCGCCGTACACCGATGGGATAAAAATAGGGTTGTTCCTGGGAGGGCGCAGCCCTCCCAAACCCTCCCGCGGGCAGGGGTATGGGGAAACCTGGTTTCCCCACACCCCGCTCCAGAGGGCAATGTTTAATAGACCATGAGCGCTTCCTGTTGCATGGAGCGGAACAATCCGCAATCTAAAATCTAAAATCTAAAATGAGGGGGCGGTCACCATGTGAAACGTGCTGCGCGATCAGTCCCCATCGTCTTCGAGGTGTCTGACGGTGCTGCGGCGACGCCTGGGGGCCGGAGCGGGTTGGGGAAGGAGGCGTTCCAGGGCGGCCTGGATGGTGGCGCGTTCCTCGGCGGAGCGGCGGGCGTGCTCGTCGAGCTGGGGGCTGTGGCGCATCCGCAGGGCCAGCGGCGCCACCCGCCGCAGGTCCTCGGCGCTGACCTGGTTGCGAAAGTCGGCGGCGGCGCGGGCGCGGGCGCCTTCGAGCAGGGCGATCTCGGCGCGATGGGAGGGGATCCGCAACTCTTGCACCAGGGTCAGGGCGGCTTCTTCCAGGGCCGGCGGCACGCTTACGTGGGGGAGGATGGCCCGCGCGGTTTCCACCTCGTCGGCCAGGGCGGCGGTCTGGGCGGCATAGGCGGCGCGAAAGGCCGCCGGGTCGGCGCGAAAGGCCCGCGCGCGGCGGTACACCTCGAGGCGCTGCCGGGGATCATCGAGGGGGGCGACCCAGACCCGCAGGCCGAAGCGGTCGAGGATCTGCGGGCGCAGCGGGCCTTCTTCGGGGTTCATCGAGCCGACAAGGACGAACCGCGAGGGGTAGAGGCGGGTCATGGCCCCCCGGCGCACGAAGGTGCGGCCCTGGGCCGCCGCGTCGAGGATCGCGTCCACCACCGCCGGGTCGAGCAGGTTGACCTCGTCAACGTAGAGCAGATTGCCGTGGGCGCGGGCAAGGATGCCCGGCTCCAGCAGCACCGCGCCCTGCTCGAGGGCCACCCGCTCGTTGATGCCCCCCACGACATCTTCCAGGCGCGCATTGAGCGGCAGTTCAATCAGGCGGATGCGCTCGCGCCGCCGTTCCGCGCCTTCTTCCGCCCCCTCGACCTCAACCGTGGGCAGAATGTCGAGCAACCCCCGCACGGCGGAGGTCTTGCCGACCCCATACGGCCCGCTGAGCAGCACCCCGCCGATGCCCGGGTTGATCAGCCCGAGGAGCAAGGCGGTTTTCAGCTCGGCCTGACCGACCAGGGCCAGGAAGGGGAAGGGGAGCAGTTCGTCCATGGATGCTACCGATGTGGAAGGGATGCGGGGTGACGCAGCCTCCTCGCAGGTCTCCTGGGAGCGCGGGCGGGACGCCCGCGCTCCCAGGCGCGGGTGTTACCCCGGGTGTGAACAGGTACGCGCGAATGACTGCCGGGTTATGGTTATTGAGACATTCATCCGGTATGCCGGGCTGGCCGTGGGGCTGAAGCCCTCGGCTACGGAATGCGAAGCCCGCCTGCGCGGGCTAGAGCGGAGTATGTATTCAAAGACCATAAGCCCTCGGCTATGGGATGCGAAGCCCGCCTGCGCGGGCTAGAGCGGAGTAATTTCTCCAAGACCATAACCTGGAAGCGCAGGTGGGCCGCCCGCGCTCCCGGCATCGTACAGTTCAGGCAGGGGGGTGGGGAACGCAGGTTTCCCCATCCCATGCCGGGGGCTAGAACATCTCGATCTCGTAGGCGCCGATGGGGCAATCAGGGCGTTGCCGATCAATGAACTTCACCACCGCTTCGAGCTGCCCGTGGGCATACTGCGCCGAGGTGGCGACGCAGGCGACGGCGAGGACGGCGCTCTGCCAGAGGTCGTGATCATCGGCCTCGATGACCGAGACGTTGAACTCGTTGCGAATGCGGGCGATCAACGATTTGACCACCTGGCGCTTCTCCTTCAAGGAAGACGCCACGGGGATGGACAGGGAAATGGTGCACAAACCGATAACCATACCGCGACGGGCGCGCGTGGCGCGTCAATTCAGGCTGCCCATCCCCGATGGCCCCTCGCTGGTATCGCGGCGGCCGTAGGGCAACAGGGTCAGTTCAGCGCGAAGGTTGGCGGCGATTTCGCGCAGGCGGGTCAACGGATCGCACTCCAGCCAGTGTTGCTTGAGGGCCATCGTGACCTGGAGGCGATCGGCCAGGTGGTAGCCGAGCCGGAGGGGATCGCGCGGCAGATCCTCGACCTCCACCTCCAGCCCGGTGGCGCCGGCGACGGCCTGCCAGTAGCGGTCGTAGGTGGCCCGCAGGTCCTCGGCAGCGACGGCGGCGGCGGGGGGGATGTTCTCGGGCAGTTCAACCACCGACGCGATCAGGTATGGAACGCGCTGGATCATCGCCTGGATGCGGAAACGCCGATCGCCGACCGCGGTCAGCAAGTAGCGACCGTCGTCCAGGCGCATATCGGCGCTGATCCGGGCCATGGTGCCAATGGCGTATGGCTCGGCGGGGCGCGCATCGCGTCGCCCCTCCTCCACCTCATCGCCCTCGCGGATCAACACGACGCCGAACGGACTGCGTTCCTCGAGGCAGCGCCCGATCATCAGGCGGTAACGCTCCTCGAAGATATGCAGATTGAGCGTTGCTCCTGGAAACAGAACCGTTCCCAGGGGAAAGAGCGGCAACTGGCGAGACATACATGTCCTGGGGGCCGAATGGCGAGCAGGCCCTTCCTCGGGGCCGGCGCCCTTCATCCGGCACAACTATGCGCCGGCCCGCAGGCTCGCTCCAGGGTCGGGAGCGGAGCGGCGCTACTCTTCGTGCCACGTACAGGTCCACAGGTTCAGGTCAACCGGGCCGATGTTGAGATCGACGGTCACCTCGATTTCGGGCGCCGAGAGGATCTGCAGCATGGTCGCGCTCTCGACCGGCACGGCAGCGCCCTCGTTGAACACCAGCGCCGGGCCGAGGCGCAGTCCCAGCAACTCCGGGCGCAGATCGGCGCAACTCCCGCCGATGGCCGCCAGAAACGGCCCCCAGTCAATCGAGCCGCGATGCAACACGGCGCGCACCGCTTGCGAGCCGGCGATGGCGTCGGCCACCTGCCGCGCCATCGCCTCGCCGGCGGCCCCGCGCACCCGCACATGAATGATCTTACCATTCTCTGCGGCATCGCGCACGATCTGTTGGGTGAGATCCGCGCAAAGCGCGGTCAACGCCTGTTGAAAGAGGTCAAATTCCGGCGAACGGGCGTCGCTGATCGTCGGCGTCCCGGCGGCGCCGTTCGCCAGGATGACCACCGTGTCGTTAGGGCTGCTATCGCCGTTGAGGTGCAGGCGATTGAAGGTGCGGGCGACGCTGTGCTGCAGGGCCTGCTGGAGCAGCCGCTGCTCGATGGCCACATCGCTGGTGATCAGGCAGAGGAGCGTGGCCAGGCGGGGATGGATGAGGCGCGTGCCCTTGGCCATGCCCGCCAGGATGATCCGCTGGCCCTCGCGCATCTGGACACGGTAGACCCGCTCCTTTGGACGCGAGTCGGTGGTGAGCATCGCCAGGGCCGCCCGGCGCCCGCCGCCACTGTCGAGTTCGCTGACCGCGCGGCGAATGCCCTCGCGCATGCGCTTCATCGGCAGGGGCACGCCAATGATGCCAGTTGACATAAGAAGCACCGCGTCACGGGCGATCTCTAACTCGTCGGCGACCAGTTTGGCGCATTCCACCGCGTCGTTGAGCCCCGGCTGGCCCGTGCCGGCGTTGGCCTGCCCGGCGTTGATCAGCACGGCGCGGATGGCCTCACGGTTTCGCGAGAGGATCGCCTGGCTCAAGAACACCGGCGCGGCCTGGATCAGATTGGTGGTAAACAGCGCGCCCACCCGGCACGGGTGCAACGAGTAGACCAGCGCCAGGTCACGGGCCTTGCTGCCGTCCTTCAACCCGCAGGAGACCCCCGTGGCGCGGAAGCCCTGGGGGCTGGCGATGTGGCCTTCTTCGAAGATAGCGTAGTTCATCGGTTGTCGTTGGATTCGCTGCTCAGGCGTTCCATACGGCCTGGCCGCTCAGGCCGGGGCGTGGGGAAACCTGGTTTCCCCGCGCTCCTCCAACCGGTGTTGGGCGACCAGACGCCCCACGAGGACATCGCTCACCAGACGCGACAGAGCAATCCCTTCAGGTAGTCGCTTTCAGGGAAGCTCAACAGCACCGGATGGTCGGGGGACTGGGTGAAGCGCTCGACGATCTGGACGTCGCGGCGGGCATCGAGGGCCGCGCCGAAGACGATCTTCTGAAACAGGTCCGCCGATACCAACCCCGAGCAACTGAAGGTTGCCAGCAGGCCCCCGGGGCGCAGGAGTTGCAGCGCCAGCAGGTTGATATCCTTGTAGCCGCGCGCGGCGCGTTCGACCTGGGCCTGGCTGTGGGCGAACTTCGGCGGGTCGAGGATGATCACGTCGAAGCGCCGCCCGGTGGCGCGGTACTGGCGCAGGACGCGAAAGACATCGCCCTCGATCAGTTCGGCGGGGATGGCGAGGCCGTTCAGGTCGAGATTGGCGCGGGCCAGGGCCAGCGCCGGCCCCGAGGAGTCGATCAGCGTCAGCGCGGCGGCCCCGGCGCGCGCGGCGTACACGCTAAAGCCGCCGGTGTAGGCGAACGCGTCGAGCACCTCGGCGCCCCGGCAGTAGGCGCCCACGCGGGCGCGGTTGATCGCCTGGTCAAGGTAGAAGCCGGTCTTCTGGCCGCCGCGCAGGTCGGCAAGCAGGGCCGGCCGTTCGCCGCACATCCCGGGGAGGGCGATGGGGCGCAGGGTCAGGCGCTCCGGCGGCGCTTCGCCCCAGCGCTGGCCTTCGTGGGCCGGCAGGCCCTCTTTCTCGCCGATCTCGGGGTCGCTGCGCTCGTAGATGCCTCGCGGTTGCAGCAAGGCGACCAGGGCGGCGATCACCGCGTCGGCGCGCGCGGCCATGCCCTGGGTCAGCAACTGGATGATCAGATGGGGGCCGTAGCGATCCACGATCAGGCCGGGGAGGCCATCGGCTTCGCTGAAGACCAGCCGGCAGGCGGTCTCGCCATCGCCCATCAGGCTGGCGCGCCCGCGCACGGCGCGCGCGACGGCCTCGCGGAGCCAGCGCTCATCGAGGGGTTGCGCGGCCTCCCAGGTGGCGATGCGCAGGCGGATCTGCGACCGGCCGCTCCAGAAACCGCGGGCAAGCCAGGCCCCATCGGGGCCAAGAACATCAACTACCCCGCCATCGGCAGGATTGCCGCGGACCGTCTCAATCGCCCCTGAGAACACCCACGGGTGTCGCTGCTGGATGGGCCGCTCGCGTCCGGTCTTGAGGACGATCTGTGCCATAAGCAAGCCTACGAGTGCCTATGGGAGCACAGTGTAGCAGAGGGGTGTAACCGGGTCAAGACGGGTGGAGGTGGGGAGGTGGCGTAATTTCTTGCGCGGCGCCTGGTTCCGCCGGGCTAACGTGAACATAGGCTCTCGAAGAGGGGCATGGGGAAACCGGGTTTCCCCACGCCCCCGCGGACGCGTGCCGGAGGCCCGCGCACCCAGGCCCCGGCCCCTGGGAGGGTTTGGGAGGGCGCAGCCCTCCCAGGAACAACCTTCTTTTCATTGCGGCGTGGTGCGGCGGAGCTGCATGGACGGCTGCGGTGACCATCGTTCGCAGGGTTCAGCCCCCCTCCCAGCCTCCCCCCGCTGGGGGGAGGAGCCGGGTTCCCGCCCCCAGCGGGGGAGGGTCAGGGTTGGGAGGACTACCAATCAGGGGTAGGGGGAAACCTGGTTGCCCCATACCCCCCACCCGGTGGGACAGTTTGGGAGGGCGAAGCTCCCAAGAAGAGCGTGCTGCCCCCTCCCAGCCTCCCCCCGGCTGGGGGAGGCGCGCGCCCATCACGGCAACCTGACGCACTCACGCTCGAGGACGAGCAACCCGTCACGGTCGAGATCGGCCAGCAATCCCCGCAGCCAGGCCTCGTCCGCGGCGGTGTAGTCGGGTTTGAGGCGGGGGCCAAGGTCGGCCAGGGGCAGGGCGGCTCCAGGGGGGAGGGCGCGCAGCGCGTCAATCACCCGGCCCCGGTACCAGCGGCGCGAGCCGGCGTAGGGTTCGGCCTTGCGCTCGGCAAGGCGCCGCGCCGCCGGCGGGGGCGCGGCGGCGGCCATGGCCCCTACCAGCGCCGCGTCGGCGGCGGCGCGGGCGGCGTAGGCGCGGCAGGCGGGCCGCAGGGGGCAGCGGGGGCAGGCGGGGGTGGCGGCGGTGCACACCAGGGCGCCCAGTTCGATCAACGCCTGGTTCCAGGCCCAGCCACGGCCCGGCGGCATCAGCGCCGCGCCCAGGGCCAGCAATGCGCGGTCGCTCACGTCGCCGGTCGTCTCGTCGGGGCCGATGCAGGCGCGCCGCAACACCCGGCGGATGTTCGTATCGAGGAAGGCCACGTCCTGCTCAAAGGCGAAGCATGCCACCGCCCCCGCGGTGTAGGGGCCGATGCCGGGGAGGCGCCGCAGCGCCGCCACCTCGCGGGGGAAGACTCCACCGTGCTCCTCCCCAATGACGCACGCGGTCCGTTGCAGGTTGACGGCGCGGCGATTGTAGCCCAGGCCCGCCCAGAGGCGGATCACCTCCGCCGTGGGGGCGCCGGCGAGCCGTTCGAGGGTGGGAAAGGCCTCCAGGAAGGCGTGGTACCTGGGGATGACCCGCTGCACCTGGGTCTGCTGGAGCATAACCTCGGAAACGAGGACGTGGTAGGGGTCGCGGGTGCGACGCCACGGCAGGTCGCGGGCGTGACGCGCGAACCAGGCGAGCAGCGCCTCGATCATCGCCGGAGGCATACGCAGCTAATCCCCTGCCGCCTTCACCCCACTCTCGCGGCGGGCCTCGATCACATCGCTGATGCGATTGAGGCGGTCGAGAATAGTGGCGAGCTGGCTGACACTCTGCAGGGAGAGCACCACATGCAGCACGGCGCGCCCGGCGCGGCGCGTCTGGCCCTGTTCCACCTTCTCGATATTGATGCCCGCCTCGGCGATGACATTGGAAATATCGCGCCAGAGACCCACGCGATCCCACGACTCGATGCGAATGGGGACGGGGTAGCCGCGCGGTTGTTGCCCGCCCCAGGTCACGTCAATCAGGCGGTTGCGGTCGCGCTCGTTGACGATGGTGCGGCAATCGGCGCGATGCACCGTGATGCCGCGTCCGCGGGTGACAAAGCCGACAATCGGCTCGTCCACGACGGGGTTGCAGCACCTGGCCAGGCGATGGTAGACCGTGCCCACGCCCACTACCTGCACGCCCACCGGCTGATTGCGCCCGGTAACGGGCGTTTGCGGCAGGTCGAACGACGGATTGGTCGCCCGCTGCTGCTCTTCCTGCTCGGCGAGAGCCTTCTGGGCCACGGTGCGCGCGGTAATCTCGCCGGTGCCGATCTGGTGGAAGAGATCCTCGACCGATCGCGCGCCCGCCAGATCCGCCAGGTGATCGAAACTGACCGTCAGACCCAGCCGCTTGACTTCCTTCTCCAGCAGATCACGACCGGCGGCGATATTCTCTTCGCGCTCGGCGCGGCGGAAGAAGCGCTTGATATGGTTACGGGCGCTCGGCGTTTTCACGAAGTTGAGCCAGTCGCGGCTCGGTCCCTTCGAGGACTTCGAGGTCATAATATCGACGATCTCGCCGTTCTGCAGGCGATAGTCGAGGGGGACGAGGCGACCGTTCACCTTTGCGCCGATACACTTATGGCCCACCTCCGAGTGGATATGATAGGCGAAATCAACCGGCGTCGAACCCTCGGGCAGATCGATGATTTTGCCTTTGGGCGTAAAGACGTAGACCAGTTCTTCAAGTTCGGGCTTGAGGCTCTCGACGAACTCGCGGGCATCGGTCAACTCAATGCGCCAGGAGATCAACTCGCGCAGCCACTTGATTTTGGCTTCATAATTCTGATCGCTGCGCTGGCCAAAACCCTCCTTATAGCGCCAGTGGGCGGCAATGCCGTGTTCGGCGACGTTATGCATCTCCTCGGTGCGGATCTGCACCTCGCAGTAATGGCCGCCGGGGATGATCACCGTCGTATGCAGCGACTGGTAGCTGCTCTCCTTGGGCACGGCGATATAATCGTCGAACTCCGAGAGCACCGGGGTCCACATACTATGTACCAGGCCAAGGACGCGGTAGCAGGCGCCCTTGGCGCGGTCGGGGTCAGATTCCTGCACGATCACGCGGATGGCGAGCTGGTCGTAGATCCGCTCCAGCGGAACGCCCTTGCGTTCCATTTTGCGCCAGATCGAGTAGATATGCTTGGGGCGGCCGGTGACCTGGGCGCGGATGCCCTCCTTCTCCAGGGCCTCCTTCATACGCTTGATGACGCGCTGAATGATCCGTTCGCGGGCCTCCTTGCGCATGGCCAGGCCCGCCGAGATCTCCTGGTAGCGCTCGGGATAGAGCGTCTTGAAGGCCAGATCCTCCAGTTCGGACTTGACTTGCCACATGCCCAGGCGGTGGGCCAGCGGGGCATAGATATCAAGGGTCTCGCGGGCCACGCGGCTCTGCTTGAGCGGAGGCATGGCGCTCAGGGTGCGCATATTATGCAGCCGGTCGGCCAGTTTGATCAGAATGACGCGCGGATCATCGGCGGTGGCGATAAACATCTTGCGGTAGGAGCCGGCCTGAAGCTCCTCCTTGGTCTTGTTCTCCAGCCCTGACAGCTTGGTGACGCCATCAACCAGGTGGGCGATAGTTTCGGAGAAGAACCGCTCGATGACCTCCAGGCTCACGCCGGTATCTTCGACCACATCGTGCAGCAGCGCGGCGGCGACCGACTCGGCGTCCAGACGCAGGTCGAGAATAATCGCCGCGACGGCGACCGGGTGGTCAATGTAGGGTTCGCCACTCTGCCGGTACTGGCCGCTATGGGCAATCGCGGCCAGGGCATAGGCGCGGCGCACGAGGTCGGTATCGGCGTCGGGGAGGTAAGATTGGAGCCGGGCGATCAACGCCTCGACGGTGGGGCTGTGGTAGGCGTTGAGATAGGCGGCGCGCACGCTCTCCAGACTGGCGTCGGGCTGCTCGTGCTTGCGCAGATGTTCGACAATCGACTCGATGAAGGGGTGCTGGAGGATGGGGTGGTGGCTCAGTGTCGCGGCTTCGGCGGCTTCTTCGCGCGGCTGCGGCGCAGGACGGCGCGGCCCTCCCGCGGCGCCCTGTGGGGCGAGACTGGTGGCTTGCGTGACGGGTTGCCCGCCGACGACAATGGCGCTATCGGTGTCCATAGCCGCACTTCCTCTTGCTCTGGGAGCGCGAGGCGACGGATCGGGGTCGTCTCGCTCTGGGCAGCCACGTGGCCCCCCTCCGCTGATCACGAACGCGGTCGGCGTGTACCGCCCGACCGCGCCTGAACCTCTCGCGATCCTCCGCGACCGCAACGTATGCGCAGATGATTAGTTTACAGCATAGCACCGCGGCGATCGCTTGTCAAGGCAAACGTCAGGCGCAAGTGTTCGCCTTTCTCCTGGGAACGTGGGCAGCTTGCCCGCGGAGACGCGACGCAGGCGGGACGCCTGCGCTCCCGGGCCGTTTGATCGGGCGTTGTGCGGCGCAGCCCCTGGACGGCTACCGTCCGCAGGAGGGTTTGGGAGGGCGCAGCCCTCCCAGGAAGAATCTTTTTTCATCCCGTCGAGGTGCGGCGCAGCCGCATAGACGGCTGAGGTGACCATCGTGCGCAGGGTTCAGCCCCCCTCCCAGCCTCCCCCCGCTGGGGGGAGGCGCCGGGTGCCCGCCCCCGGCGGGGGAGGGTCAGGGAAAGGGCTATCACCGTGCCCGCGGAGCCGCGATGCGGGCGGGACGCCCGCGCTCCCGGGCCTTTGCATCGGGCGGTGTGCGGCGCAGCCGCATGGACGGCTACCGTCCGCAGGAGGGTTTGGGAGGGCGCAGCCCTCCCAAGAAGAATCTTTTTTCATCCCGTCGAGGTGCGGCGCAGCCGCATGGACGGCCAACGTGAAAACGGTCCTTCGGCGAGGGGTGTGGGGAACGCCGGGTTTCCCGGTCACGCCTGCCGCTGGAGGCGGGCATACAACTGGCGGCGCAGGGCGTTGAGCCGCTCCCGGCAGGCCGGATCGTTGAGCGTCTCGATCGACATCAGCAGGGCGTCCTCGCCATTGTCGGTGTAGTAGCGGCGGCGGGTGCCCACGACCGTAAAGCCATATTTGAGGTAGAGACGCTGGGCGGCGTCGTTGCTCACCCGCACTTCCAGGGTGATCATAGCAGCGCCAAGCTCATAGGCCTGATCAATCAGGCCCGTGAGCAACAGTTCGCCAACGCCGCGGCGGCGATGGGCCGGATCCACGGCGATCGTGGTGACGTGGGCCTCGTCCGCACTGAGCCAGAGGCCGCCGTAGCCGACGATGGGGGCGGAGGCTGCCGTGTCGGGGGGGGGCGGTTGAGCCACGAAGGCCCCGAACAGTTGCGAAAGGAAGCCGGAGCGCCGCGCGGGCGCGGGTGAGGTGACCTGCGGCGGAGGCGTCGGACTGGCGCGGGCGACGAGGTAGCGGCAGCGCTGGGTATCACGGAGCTCGCGGCGGTAGGTGCTGGCCGACCAGGGGATTGGGAAGCTCTGGGCCTCGATCCGCTGGACGGCGAGAATATCTTCCTCCGTCATTGGCTCGATGAAATAGTACATCGTCTAACGTGAAAATAGTCCCTCGAAGGAGGGGTGTGGGGAAATCCGGTTTCCCCCTATCTCCACCCGCGGGAGGGGTTGGGAGGGCGTAGCCCTCCTACGAAGACCGCCCCTTCCCTCACCCTCCCCCGCGGGGGGAGGGAACCGGGCGCCTGCTCCAAGCGGGGGAGGCTGGGAGGGGGGAAACCCGGTTTCCCCCTCCCCTGCGGATGCGGGCCGGAGGCCCGCGCACCCAGACCCCGCCCCCTGGGAGGGGTTGGGAGGGCGTAGCCCTTATTTTGATCCCGTCGGTATGCGGCGCAGCCGCATGGACGGCTAAGGTGAAGATGGACGGTTGGGGGACGCAGGGCCGCGGCTGGCGCGGCCCCGATGGCGCCACGGCGCCGGTGCGGCGCTACAGGGGCCGGGCGCCGTTCGGGTCAACCACAAACAGGCTCTGATAGGCCCCATCCTTGCCGAAGCCGCCGCCGGTCTGGAAGACGCCGGTAACCTCGACCGCACCCCAGACGTAGCTATTGTTCGGCCCCAGGTTGAGCAGGGCCGACTGGTCAGGCGGAAAGCCCTCCATCCAGATCGGATCGCCCAGGGGTTGGGGACTGGAGCCGTCTTCCTCGGTGCTGATCCCTTCGGCGAGCACGTAGATCACCCCGTTCCAGAAATAGTAGCCCTGGGTGGTGACCGTCTGGCCGTTGTAGCGCTCCGGATGACGCTGCAGTTCAAAGAAGGAGACCTTGCCCTCGCCGAGGGGGCGGTCATCAATGCGCTGCTCCACGCGGCGCACCCGTTCGATCGGTTCGGCGCTCTTGACGTTGAGCTGGTACTGGTACTGCCCGCCCGGGCCATAGCCGCCGGTCGCCGAGAACTCGCCGCGCACGCGCACAAAGCCATAGACCGCGTCACCCGGACGATGAAGGTGTTCGGTGACCTCGGCGGGAAAGCCTTCCAGCCAGATCGTATCGCCTAGCGGCTGGGCATCGAGACCATTGTCGAGGGTGCTGACCCCCAGGGCCAGCACCGAGATGGACGGATCGCCGGGGCGCCAGACATAGGCGCCGTCAACGGTAATCTCTTTGCCGGCGTAGGCGCCGGGATTGGCAGTCACCTGCTGGACGTACAGGCTGGCGCCGGAGCCGCCCGACTGGCTGCCACAGGTGGCCAGCAGGGGCAGGACGCCGAAGAGCGCAACCAGCAGGACGATCGCATGCCAGGGTCTTGGGATCATACAAAGATCCTCCATCGAGCATCTGGGTGCAATGTTGGATTGTTGTTGATTGTAGATTTACAGGACATATGCGGTGGAGGCAACGCTGCCCCACATCCCCCGCTTCTCCGCCCATAGCGGCCGGGAGGCCTGGCGAAACGCCCACAGCTCCCGCCGGGAGGCGACCGCGTACCCCCTCGTAGATGTAGCCATGGCTCACCCCCACCTTACCGTTGGAGGGGCGGCGCTGCCTCTCCGCACCCCCCATCAACAATCTACAATCCAGCAGGGCACTGCCTCACGCGGGGAGCGAGGCTGAGGCACAGCGGAGTGCCGGAGATGGGCGTAGACGTTGGGCGAGGTAGCGTGCAAGGCGCCAGGCAAATGCCCGCAGGATTATACCAGAAGCGTTCGTAGGCGGCAAACCGTTGGCCGAATAACTGTTCACACCTGGGGTAACACCCGCGCCTGGGAGCGAGGGCGTCCCGCCCACGTCGCGTCTCCGCGGGCAAGATGCCCGCGCTCCCAGGAGAACTGTGAACCCTTACGGCCGAATCGCCCTGTTTACGGCCGGGAATATTCTTGACAGCCCGACTCGACGTTAGTATTATTAGCCTACCTATGGGGTAAGATCTCCATATTCCGGTTCGACTCAGCACATCGGGGCTGACGCGGCGTAGTCACCCCGCTCAGTGCACATTAACAACCGCATAGGAGGCCACTGTGATAGATCTACTGTGGGTCGCGCTGGCCCTGGTAGTGGGCCTGGGCATCGGCGCCGGGTTGGGGGTTGCCTATGTCAACCACGGCCTCAACTCCCTCGCCCAGCAGAAAACCGCTGAAGCCCGCTTATTGCTCGAAGAAGCGCGATCCCAGCAAAAGGAAATTTTGCTCCAGGCAAAGGATGAGGCCCTGCGCATCCGCAACGAGGCCGAGGCGGAGTTGCGCGAGAGTCGCCAGGGCCTGCAGAAGCAGGAAGAGCGCCTGCAACGCAAGGAGGAGAATCTCGATCGGAAGCTCGAGGGGCTGGAACGGCGCGAACGCCAGCTCCAGACACGCGAGCGACAGATCGAGCAGTTGCACCAGGAGGCTGAACGGCTCAAGCTCGAGCAGGTCGCGGAGCTTGAGCGGATCTCGCAACTCGGGCGCGAGGAGGCACGCGGGTTGATCCTGGCCCAGGTCGAACGCGAGACACGCGACGAGGCAGCGCGTCGCATTCGCGAGATTGAGCAGCAGGCGCGCGATGAGGCCGACAAGACGGCGCGCAAGGTGATCGGCCTGGCGATCCAGCGCTGCGCCAGCGACTATGTCGCTGAGGTGACGGTCTCGACGGTGAATCTGCCAAGCGAAGAACTCAAGGGCCGGATCATCGGTCGTGAGGGGCGCAACATCCGCGCCTTCGAGCAGTTTACCGGCGTGGATATCATCGTTGATGACACCCCCGAGGCCGTGACCCTCTCGTGCCACGACCCGGTGCGCCGGGAAGTGGCGCGGGTGGCGTTGATCAAACTTCTGAAAGACGGGCGCATCCATCCGGCCCGGATCGAAGAAGTGGTGCAGAAAACGCAGCTTGAGCTTGAGCACGTGATGCGCGAGGAGGGCGAGCGCGTCGCCTACGAGGCGAACGTGCAGGGCCTGCACCCGGATCTGATCAAGCTGCTCGGGCGGCTGAAGTATCGCACCAGCTATGGCCAGAACGTGCTGCAACATTCGCTGGAATGTTCGCTCCTGGCCGCGCATATGGCCGCCGAACTCGGCGCCAATGTCAACGTCGCCAAGACGGCCGCACTGCTCCACGATATCGGCAAGGCCGTCGATCACGAGGTGCAGGGGCCCCACGCGCTCATCGGCGCCGATATCGCCCGGCGCCTGGGGCGCTCCCCGGCGATTGTGCACGCCATCGCCGCGCACCACTACGATGAAGAACCGACCACCGTCGAGGCCTTTCTGGTCATCGCTGCCGATGCGATCTCCGGCGGACGCCCCGGGGCGCGCCGCGAGACGCTCGACCTGTACATCAAGCGTCTGGAAGCCCTGGAGACCGTTGCTACGTCGTTTCCCGGCGTGCAGCGGGCCTTCGCCGTGCAGGCGGGCCGCGAGGTGCGCGTGATGGTCCAACCTGACCAGATCGATGATCTTGCCAGTATTCACCTCGCCCGCGATGTCGCCAAAAAGATCGAGGAAAGTCTGCAATATCCCGGTCAAATTAAGGTGACAATTATTCGCGAAACGAGAGCCGTTGACTACGCGCGCTGACCATAGATGCAGGTGACAGGCCGCCAGGCCCGCCCGCCGGTCTGTCACCCCAATGTCCAGGTATTGCGTGGCTGCGCTCCGACGGGTTGTGGTACAATTGAAATCCTGACAGCTTGCTGCGTACCACCCATCTCACGAGAGGAGGCAAGGCTGCAATGAGCCTTGAGACGCGGTCTGATGACCAGCCTATCCTATCGGACCCAAGCAACACAGAGGAGGACCACATGACCAACTCTCAGCAGCTGCCTATGGCTCGCGCTGTTGGCGCTGCCGCCCCTCAGGGCGTCGAACCCCAGCGCTCAGCAGAGGTGCTGAAGGTGTCGACACGCTCGCGCCCGAGCGCCGTGGCCGGCGCCATCGCCGGTGTCATCCGTGAGAATGGGATGGCCGAGGTGCAGTCCATCGGCGCCGGCGCAACCAACCAGGCCATCAAGGCCGTCGCGATCGCCCGAAGCTATCTGAATGAGGAAGGGATTGATATCGTTTGCGTGCCTTCGTTTATCGACGTGGCCATTGATGAAGAAGAGCGTACTGCCATCCGCTTGCTCATCGAGCGGCGCTAGTGCTTCGACCGCGTCACCTCCTGCCTGCCCTCGCTGCCCGCGAGGGCTTTTATTTTTGCCCCTTGCCTGCGCCGCCGTTCCCTGTACAATTCTTGTAAGCCATGCTTTCGCCGCGCGGGCTATCGCGGAGTAATTTCTCAAAGACCATCATTGAAGCGTGTCGGCGAGCGCCGGTTGTATCGTGAGCTAGATTGCCTATGGACGAGATTGCCGCCTTTCTTCGCGCCTACCCGCCGTTTGATCAACTGCCGCTCGAGGCGGCCATGCTCGCCGCTGAGCATGTGCAGATCGAGTACTTCCCCGCCCATCACGATGTGTTGACCTTCGGCGGCCCGCCGGCCGAGTTTCTCTACATCGTGCGGAAAGGCATGGTTGATTTTGTGCGCGAGGAAGAGGGCGAGGTGCTCGTCTTCGATAGCCTCGGCCCCGGAGAGGCCTTCGGCTATCCCTCGCTCATTCGCCGCCGCTCGCCTATCGTGACCGTGCGGACCCGCACCGAGGTGCTGGCCTACCTGCTCCCCGCCGAGATCTTCTACCAGCTCCAGGCTGAGTATCCGCTCTTCGCCAGCTATTTCGCCGCCTCGGCCCTCCACCGGCTTGCCTCCGCTGTGCGTAGCCGTCACCAGACCGCCGAACCCTCGCTCTTCCAGACCAGGCTCCAGGAGTTGATCAGCCACCCGCTGATCGCTATCCATCCTGATGCCACGGTGCGCGAGGCTGCCCAGGTGATGCGCGATCATAATGTGAGTTGTTTGCTGGTCAATCTGCCGCCCTACGAGATCTATGATCAGAATTCGGGCATTATCACCGACCGCGATCTGCGTAACCGGGTGCTGGCCGCCGGTCTGCCCGACAGCACGCCCCTGCGCCAGGTGATGACCGCGCCCGTGGTGTCGCTGCCCGTCACTGCCCTGGCCTTCGAGGCCATGCTGCTCATGCTTGAGCGCCATATCCACCATCTGCCCGTGACCCGTGATGGTGTGGTGGTGGGCATGGTGACGCATACCGATATTCTGCGCCGTCAGAGCAATAGTCCCCTCTTCCTGCCGCGCCAGCTCCAGCGCGCCCACAGTCTCGAGGATCTGCGCAGCTACGGCGACCAGGTGGCCGCGGCCGTCGGCGCGCTGCTCGACGCCGGCGTGCGCGTCTCGGACATCGGGCGCGTCGTGGCGGTCGCCCACGATGCTCTCATCCAGCGCATCTTGCGCGATGTCGAGACCGAGCTTGGCCCGCCGCCCGCGCCCTATGCCTGGCTCGTGCTGGGCAGCGAAGGACGCTATGAGCAGACCCTGCGCACCGACCAGGATAATGCGCTGATCTACGCCGATGAGCATCCGCCTGATGCCCCGGAGTATTTCCGCGTCCTGGCCGAAACGGTGGTGGAGCGGCTGGTCGCCTGTGGCTTCCCGCGCTGCCGGGGCGATATCATGGCCTCCAATCCGCAGTGGCGCCAGCCCCTCTCGGTCTGGCAGGCGACCTTTGCCCGCTGGATCGATGTGCCCGATGAAGAGGCCCTCTTGCGCTCGGGGATCTTCTTCGACTTTCGCCAGATTCACGGCACGCTCTATGCCGAGGGGGGGCTGCGCCCGATCATCGCCCGCGCCCGCGGCAATAAGATCTTCCTGGGCCGCCTGGCCCGTGCCGCCTTGCGCAATCCGGCCCCCCTGAACCTGTTTCGCAATGTGGTGCTGGAACGTCGCGGCGATCAAAAGAATCTGATCGATCTCAAACATCGCGGCACGGCCATGGTGGTCGATCTGGCCCGCATCTTCGCCCTGGAAGCCGGGTGCATCGACACCAGCACCGTCGGGCGCCTGCGCCGCTCGTGGCCCGCGGCCAGCATCGGCGAAACCGAGGCCGAAAGCCTGGTCAGCGCCTTTGAATTGCTCAGCCTGCTGCGCCTGCGCCATCAGCGCGCCCAGCTCGAGCGCGGCGAGGCGCCGACCAATCTGATCGTCTATACTGACCTGAGCCCGCTCGAACAGCGGGAACTCAAGGAGTCCCTCCAGGCCATCGCCCGCGTCCAGCGAGGGGTCGCGACGGTCTATCAGACCGGACGGATCGCTGGATGACGCCGGGGCGCGAAGACGCACTATGGCCGGGGCATGTTGAGGGGTCGCGCCTCCGCGCCATCGCGTCACGGCACTCACGGGCAAGGTATGCGGAAACGCCGGAAGGGGGTCCAGGCTCCTGGATACCTCCCTGTTGGCACCAGGGGACGGGCCGCGTTGCCGCAACAGCATGCATTGAAGCTTCTGCCGTGCCGGGTGCGCAAGGGGGAAAACAATGAGGTTGCCCTGGCAACGCAAGCGGGACGTGCCCGAACTGGTGCGCGCTTATGAAGAGGGACCGTGGCCCGATGCGCGTTCGTACTGGCGCGATGTGCGCTATGCGGTCCTCGATGTCGAGACGAGCGGCCTCGATGCCCGTCGCGACGCGCTCCTGGCCGTGGGCCTGGTGGAGATCGAACAGGCGCGCGTCCGCCTCGACCGCCGCTGGTACTCGCTGATCCGCCCGCCCGCGGGGTTGCTGGTCGAGGCTTCCTCCATCCGCATCCACGGCCTGATGCGCGCCGACCTGGCCGATGCGCCGCCGATTGACGCTGTGCTCCCGGCGTTGCTCGACCGCCTTGCCCAGCGGGTGCTGGTGGTGCATGTGGCGCGCATTGATGTGGGCTTTCTCAATCAGGCCCTCGATCTGATCTACGGCACGCGCCTGCATGGCCCGATCCTCGATACCTCGCGCCTCGCCGCCACGCTGCACCAGCATGCCCAGTGGCTCGGCCAGGTCAGCCGTGATATGCCTATGCCCGCCATTCAGCTCCGCGCCCTGGCCATCCAGTACAACCTGCCGGTCTATCCGCAGCACGACGCGCTCAACGATGCCCTGACCACCGCCCAGCTCTTCCTCGCCCAGGCCACCCACCTGGAGCATCAGGGCATTCGCACCCTGCGCGCCCTGCTGCGCGCCGGGGGCGTGCAGTCCCGCTGAGTCGCGAAGGGGTTTCCCCAGGAGGGCCAGGCCCTGACGTGAACCTGGGGGAACCAGGTTCCCCCATACCCCCGCCCGCGGGAGGATTGGGGCGGGCGCAGCCCGCGCGCAGGGGGATGGGGAAAGCAGGTTTCCCCAGACCCTCACCCGGTGGGAGGGTGTGGGCGGGCGCAGCCCGCGCGCAGGGGGATGGGGAAAGCAGGTTTCCCCAGACCCTCACCCGGTGGGAGGGTGTGGGCGGGCGCAGCCCGCGCGCAGGGGCATGGGGAAACCGGGTTTCCCCACACTCCTCGCCGAGGGCGTATGGTCACGTCAGACGGTCATGCGCATGGCGCACCACGCCTGATGAAAACGGCCCGGGAGCGCGGGCGTCCCGCCCGCGCCACGTCTCCGCGGGCACGGTGCCGGCCCCCTCCCGGACCCTCCCCCACCGGGGGAGGGAACCCGGCTCCTCCCCCCAGCGGGGGGAGGCTGGGAGGGGGGCTGAACGCGGCGAACGATGGTCCCCGCAGCCGTCCATGCGGCTCGCGCCGCACCACGCCGCAATGAAAATGTTGTTCCTGGGAGGGCGCAGCCCTCCCACACCCTCCCGCGGGTGGGGGCATGGGGAAACCCGGTTTCCCCATGCCCCTGCGGGTCGGGGGCGTGGGGAAACCCGGTTTCCCCACACCCCTCGCCGAGGGCGTAGGTTCACGTTAGCCCCACGGCACGAGGAAGCATACCGGTTTATATGCTTCATCTTCATCAGCCCTCGGCTATGGAAGGCGAAGCCCGCATGCGCGGGCTAGAGCGGATTAATTTCTCAAAGACCATAACCACGGCGCACGGAGACACAATGACACTTCCAAACATTCCACAACTACCAACTATCAATGAGTTCGCCATCACCGTGGCGACGGTCAACGGCTCCGGCAGCCAGACGGCCAACCAGGCCATCGTGCGGGCCATCTTCCGCATGGGCATCCCGGTGAATGGCAAGAACCTCTTTCCCTCGAATATCCAGGGTGAACCCACCTGGTTCACCATCCGTGTCAGCGCCCGGGGCCATAGCGCCCGTCCCGCCGAGGCGCCCATACTGATCGCCTTCAACCCTCGCACCGCCGAGGCCGACCTGGCGGCCCTGCCTCCCGGAGGGATCTGCCTGTACCCCGATGATGGCCCCTGGCGCCCCCGGCGCGATGATGTAACCGGCTATTCCCTGCCGGTCAAAGAGCTTGTCGCCGCGAGCGGCTTCGAGCCGCGTCTGCGCGAGTATGCCGCCAATATGGTCTACGTAGGCGCGCTGGCCGCCCTGATCGGCATCGAGCTTGAGCATATCCGTGGCGCCTTGCTGCACCACTTCAAGGGCAAGGCGCAGCCCGCGGCGCTGAACTTCGGCGTGGCGCAGGCGGCCTATGAGCGTTTCGTGGCCGCCTATCCCCAGGCGCTCGCCGCGCCGCGCTTCCGTCTGGCACCGTTGCGGGCGACGGACGGCAAGATCCTGATCGACGGCAATACCGCCGCCGCCCTCGGGGCGATCTTCGGCGGTGTGAGCTTCCTGACCTGGTACCCGATCACCCCGGCCACCAGTCTTGCCGATGCTCTCGGCGCCTACCTGCCGCGCCTGCGCACCGGCCCCGACGGCCATCCCGCCTATGCTATCGTGCAGGCCGAAGACGAGATTGCCACCCTGGGCATGGCCGTTGGCGCCGGGTGGGCCGGCGCCCGCGCCATGACCTGCACCTCCGGCCCCGGCCTCTCGCTGATGACCGAGTTCGCCGGCCTGGCCTACTTCGCCGAAATCCCCTGCGTCGTCTGGGACGTGCAGCGCGTGGGGCCCAGCACCGGCCTGCCGACGCGCACCGCCCAGGGCGATCTGCGGGCAGCCGCCTTCCTCGGCCACGGCGACGCCCGCCACGTCGTGTTGCTGCCGGGAAACGTGGCCGAGTGCTTCGAGTTCGGCTGGCGCGCCTTCGACCTGGCCGAACGCCTCCAGACGCTCGTCTTCGTGCTCAGCGATCTCGATCTGGGCATGAACCTGTGGACCAGCGATCTCCTGGCCTATCCTGACGCCCCCATGGACCGGGGCAAGGTGCTGAGCGCCGCCGACCTGGAACGCCTTGGCAGCTTCGCGCGCTTCGCCGACCCCGAGGGCGACGGGATCGGCGCCCGGACCCTGCCCGGCAACCCCCATCCGCTCGCCGCCACCCTCAGCCGTGGAACTGGACATAATGAACGCAATCTCTACAGCGAGCGCCCGGAGGACTGGAAAGCCAACATGGACCGCCTGAGCCGCAAGTACGAAACGGCGCGGCGGCTCGTGCCGCAGCCGGTCGCGGAGGAAGATCCCGAGGCCACGGTGGGCCTGATCGGGTTTGGCTCGACCGAAGGGGTGATCCGCGAGGCGCGCGACCTGCTGCGCGCCCAGGGCCTGCCTACCAGTTTCCTGCGCCTGCGGGCCGTGCCCCTGGGCGAGTCGGCGCGCCGCTTCGTGGCGCGGCACCGACGCTGCGTCGTGGTGGAACTGAACCACGACGGCCAGATGCGCGACCTGCTGCGCATCCATTGCCCCGAGCACGCCGCGCGCCTGCTGAGCGTGGCCCACAGCGACGGCCTGCCCCTCACGGCGGAGTTTGTTGCGGAGTCGGTACGGGCACTGAAGCGATTGTAGAGTGTCGAACGACCACAACCGGAGCGCCATCTATGACCACTGCACGCCAGCCTGTCAACGCCCTTGGCCTGACCAGAGCCGACTACCGCGGCGCGCCGTCGACCCTCTGCGCCGGCTGCGGCCACGACTCGGTTGCGAGCCAGATCATCGCCGCGGCCTTTGAGTTGTCGCTGCCGCCCCATCGGGTGATCCGCATGAGCGGCATCGGCTGCTCGAGCAAATCAGCGGCCTACTTCCTGGGGCGCTCGCACGGTTTCAACTCCCTGCACGGGCGCATGCCGGCGGTGACGACCGGCGCGCACGTGGCCAACCACACCCTGATCCCCCTCGCCGTGAGCGGCGACGGCGATACCGGCAGCATCGGGCTGGGGGGCTTCAAGCACCTGCTGCGGCGCAATGTGCCGCTGGTCTACATTATCGAGAACAACGGGGTCTACGGGTTGACCAAGGGGCAATTCTCGGCCACCGCCGACGAGGGAGCCAGATTGAAGCACGCCGGGGTGAACCTGTTGCCGCCGATTGACCTGTGCGCCGAGGCCCTGCTCGCCGGCTGCGGCTTCGTGGCCCGCTCGTTCGCCGGCGACGCGAAGCAGGTGCGCGAGTTGATCAAGGCGGCCTTCGCCTTCCACGGCACGGCGGTGCTTGACGTGATCAGCCCCTGCGTCACCTTCAACAACCACGACGATTCGACCAAGAGCTATGCCTACGGCAAGGCCCACGAAGAACCGCTGCACGACGTGACCTTCATCCCGCGCTACGAGGAAATGGTCGCAGAGTTCGCGCCGGGGGAGGTGCGCGACCTGCGGCTCCACGACGGCCCGGTCATCCGCCTGCGCCGCCTGGCCGCCGATCACGACCCCTCTGACCGCCTGGCGGCCCTGATGCTGCTGGAGCAGGCGCGGGCCGCGGGCGAGTTCATCACCGGCCTGATCTACCTGAGCGAAGGCCGGCCCACTCTGGCCGAGAGCCTGGGTCTCGGGCCGACGCCCCTGGCCGAATTGCCCGCCGACACGCTGCGCCCTCCGCCAGAAGCCCTGGCGGCGGTGAACGACGAGTTTCGGTAAGTGTTCACATGTCTCCTGGGAGCGCGGGCATCTTCGCGGAGACGCGACGGGGGCGAAACGCCCTCGCTCGCAGGCGCGTGGGTTACGCCAGGGGTGAACAGTTACGAGTTTCGCTGAGACCTGGTTTTATGGGAGATCCACCGTTCGCAGCGTTCTGCCCCCCTCCCAATCTCCCCCCTACCCGAAAGCCAGAGGCTTGGGGAAACCGGGTTTCCCCATCTCCACACCTCCACACCTCCACACCTCCACACCTCCACACCTCCACACCTCCACATCTCCACGGTCTACAACGCCATCACCCCATACGGGGCATAAGGCACCAGAGGCAGCACATGTGGGTCGCTCAAGTTGATCCGCGCCGGTTGGGCGGCAAGGAGCATGGGCACGCCCAGGGCGCGGAGCCACTCTTCGTCGTCATCAGCATCGGGGGGCGCTTCATTGCCCCGGTCGCTGATCACCGCCAGGTCGCAGGCATCGAAGGCTACCCCGCGCCGCAGGATGTCTCCGGTATCGAGACCCGCCACCAGCGCCTCGGTGCGCGGATCGGCGAGCAGTTCACGGGTGGCCACGAAGCTGGCATGGTCAATCACGGCAGGTCGCGCCCCCAGGCCGGCGAGTTCCGCGGCCATGCGTTCGACGGCAAGGCCCCGCAGCGCCCCGCCGGTCACGGCGATGATGGGGATGCGCCCGATGCCTTCCCAGGGCGGTTGGGGCGCGCGCGCCTCCCGCGCGCGGAGCGGCTCGGGATCGAAGCTCCAGCCACGCGCGCCGTAGCCGATCTGCACCCACCCGTCGGACCGCGTGAAGCAGGGCAGGTTGCGGCGCCGGGCCTCGGCGACGAGTTGCAGAGCCGCCACCGGCAGCGCCTCGGCGCGCCGCCGGGCCTGGAGGGCGAAGAGCGGCCCGTCGCGGTCCCAGGTCCCATCGCCGCGGGCCTCGGCGCCGATCCCCTCCACCACGTAGGCGCAGAGATCGGCCCCCAGCCGTGGCGCGTCGGTGGCGAAACTGGCGCTGAGCAGATAGCCCGGCCCATCGGCACTGGCCGTAACTTCCAGATAGGCGATGACCAGACCGATGAACTGCGCGCCGTCCTTGATCGCCGCGCGCAGCCGCGGCGAGCGGTTGCTATCACAGCGCGCCCGCAGGTGCACCCCCGTCCAGGGGCCGTAGATGTGCGGCCCTTCGTAGGCCCGCAGGCGCCGCAGGGCGATTGGTGGTAGCATAGGGTTCGCTCCGCGCTGAGGTGAACATAGCCGATAGCCGGTAACCGATAGCCGATACCCCGCCGCCGTTTTCATCGCGGCGTTGTGCGTCCCGCGCATGACCGTCTCATGTGACCATGGGGGAACCTGGTTCCCCCATCCCCCCGCCCGCGGGAGGGTCTGACTCTCAAGCAGGGGTAGGGGGAACCCTGGTTTCCCCCTCCCCTTCCTTGCGGATGCGGGCCGGAGGCCCGCGCACCCATGCCCCCGGGAAGGTGCGAGCGCAGCCCGTGCGCAGGGGGCTGGGGAAACCAGGTTTCCCCGTCCGCTCACCCGGTGGGAGGGTCTGGGCGGGCAAAGCCCTCCTACGCAGACCGCCCCCTCCCTCACCCGCCCCCGCTGGGGGCGGGAACCGGGCGCCTCCCCCCAGCGGGGGGAGGCTGGGAGGGGGGAAACCGGGTTTCCCCTCGCCTTGCGGATGCGGGCCGGAGGCCCGCGCGCCCAGGCCCGTGCCTCTTGCTTGCCCGCGGCAGGGGTAGCATACCCACGATGCGCCGGGGCGTCAATGGGGTTGATCCGCCGCGACCACCGAATGGCTGTCGCCAGAAACCCTGTACACTGCTGCACCTGCCATGGCTCACTCCGATCTCGAAGCGCTGCGCGAACCGCACACGGCTCTGCTGCGGGCGGTGTTGGAATTAGCCAGTCCTGCTGGCGCCGGCGTGGCCCTGGACCTGGCCTGCGGCCCTGGCGGCACCACGGCCTGGCTGGCCAGCCGGCGGCCCGGCGGGTTAATCATTGGCCTGGACCGCGACGCGGCAGCGTTGCATGCGGCGCGCACGACGGCGCCCGCGGCGAGCCTGGTGCGGGCCGACGCGCATCGTCTGCCCATGCGCGCCGCGACGGTCGACCTGGTATGGTGCGTGGCGGCCCTGGGGCTGTTCGCCGATCCCGCCGCCGCCCTGGCCGAGGTCCGGCGCGTGCTGCGACCCGGTGGCGTGCTGGTGGTCGCCAGCGCCACCCAGCGCTGGGTGCGGCCTCGTCGCTGGCCCGTGGCCCTGCGGAACCTGTTGTCTGACCTATCGCTGCCGCCTGCCGATGACCTCGGGGCCGACCTGGGCGCGGCGCTCAGCCTGGCGGGTCTGCGCGAGGTGAACCTGCGGGCCTATCTCCTTGATCCGCCTGGCCTTGATCCCATCGCGGCGATGCTGCCCCTGCTCTCCTGGTCGGCTCTGGCGCCGCTGGTGGCTGGCCTCGGCCCCGCGGAGCAGGCGGCCTGCGCGACCATCGCCGCGGAAGAACCCGAACCGGAGCCGTTGCCGGTGCTCCTGGTTGCCACCGGGCGGGGAGGCGACGGCGGAACTCCTGTCAAGTAAGCAGGATGTCCGCGGTGGAGGGGCGCGGGGAGGCGTAGCCTCCCCGCATACTCCGCTTCTCCGTCCGCGGCAGCCAGGCGGCCCGGCGAACCGCCGACAGCGCCCCCGCCGGTGAGCGACGGGAACTCCTGTTACTTTAATGTAATTTCGAGTATAATAAAACAGGCCGCGGCGCCCGTGGCGGCAGCGCCGCACACGAACAGGATGGTGGTGCCTGGGAGGGCTTTGCCCGCCCACACCCTCCCGCGGGTGGGGGGCGTGGGGAAACCCGGTTTCCCCACGCCCCTGCGCACGGGCTGCGCTCGCACCTTCCCGGGGGCGGGGGCGTGGGTGCGCGGGCCTCCGGCCCGCATCCGCAAGGCGAGGGGAAACCCGGTTTCCCCCCTCCCAGCCTCCCCCCGCTGGGGGGAGGCGCCCGGTTCCCGCCCCCAGCGGGGGCGGGTGAGGGAGGGGGCGGTCTGCGTAGGAGGGCTTTGCCCGCCCAGACCCTCCCGCCGGGTGAGCGGACGGGGAAACCTGGTTTCCCCAGCCCCCTGCGCACGGGTTGCGCCCGCACCTTCCCGGGGGCGGGGGCGTGGGTGCGCGGGCCTCCGGCCCGCATCCGCAAGGCGAGGGGAAACCCGGTTTTCTCCCTCGCAGTCTCCCCCCAGCGGGGGGAGGCTGGGAGGGGGGCTGAACCCTGCGCACGATGGTCACCGCAGCCGTCCATGCGGCTCCGCCGCACCACGCCGCAATGAACATACGGTTGTTCCTGGGAGGGCTGCGCCCTCCCAGACCCTCCCGCGGGTGGGGGCATGGGGAAACCCGGGTTCCCCATGCCCCTCTTCGAGAGCCTATGTTCACGTTAGGAGGCAGCTATGTCCTTGAGTCGTGGTAATGGCGATGGTCCGGGGATCGTATGGTACGAAGGCCTGGGGTTCGACATTGGCGCGCGCGTGGAGATCGTTGACCCCGCGGAGCGCGAGGCCGTCGGGGCGGCGGCGGGCAGCGTGGTAGGCTTTGACGCGAGCGGGCCGCGACCGGGCGAGAGCTTTATCCGCGTCCTGGTGCAACCGGATCTGGCCACGCCGACGATTGTCGCCCTGCCCCCGGCGGCCCTGGCGCCCGAAGAAGGTTCGGAGCGGCAGGGGTTGGCCCGCTCGGTGCTGGCTGGCCTGGAGCAGTCGCTGGGAGCGAGCTTCGGCGAGTTGCTGGCCTGGCTGAACAGCGAGCAAAGCCGGACCATGGCCGCGGATCCCGCGATCCGGCGCCAGCGTGTGCGGGTGGGCGGGTTGGTGCTGCCGGGGCTGATCCTTCCTGAACTGGTCGAACTGGCAGCCGAGCGGCTGGCCGCGGGAGAAGAGCGGGGACGGCCCGCTATCCGGGGCTTCATCCCCCTCACGCCCCGCCGGGACGATTAAGGCGTCTGTGGAGCAGGTTTCCTTACCCCTCGCGCTCCGCTCCAGACGAGCGCGACGCGGCCCGGTGCTCACGCCCGATGGCCGTGCCCCGCGGCACGTTCACAATCTCGGCCACTTCACCTTCCTCGGCGTGCTCTTCCTCGTGCTCGTCGTGGTGAGGCGCGCCGTACTCGGTGACCAGGCTCGCCGCCCTGATCCGCCGCTCGTACTCCCGATCGATCGTCGCCACCAGGCGACGCCACCAGGATTGCTCGGCCATAACGTGGTTCCTCATACTGGCGGAAGGCTGCTCGCGCCGCTGTTCGGGAGGAGTTACTCGGACAGGCGTTCCGTTTCCGCCCCGTCAGCGCGCGCTCCATGCGGCTGTGATTATACCAGCGCCGGCAATCCCTGCGGACGATAATCTCCCCTGACAGGCGGGGAAACCGGGTTTCCCCGCGCGCGGGCCTTTCACCGTGTAAGTCGCACCTCGCGCAAGGGTGGCAAGTGAGGCGAATGGCGCGGTTTCCCCGCGCGCGGGCCTTTCACCGTGAAGGACAGCGTGCGTCACCCGCTCCCGGCAGGCGGTGAAAGCGGGTTTCCCCGCATCCGGGCACGCAAGGGTAACTGTTCACACCTGGAGTAACACCCGCGCCCGGGAGCGAGGGCGTCCCGTCCGCGTCGCGTCTTCGCGGGCATGATGCCCGCGCTCCCAGGAGAAATGTGAACACTTAGGCATGGTTCAAACGCACTTGACAGTTCGCCTCGACAGGGGACCCCAGGGGTGGCTGTGGAGGGGCCTGGCCCCTCCACACCTCCCCGCCAGACTGTCAAGCGCAAACCGCAGGTTTTGAAACATGCCTTACGCCCGCAAGGCTTGATACCTACTCACGGAGAGGCTCAGGCGGCTTCCCGATGGAGGCGCGCTTGCTCGTAGAGCAGCTCGCTGATAAGCTCGTCCAGGGTCGCCTCGGCTTCCTGGTAGGTGCGCGCGAAGCCAACCAGTTCGCCATCGAGGTACATGGCGAAATCACGGGTCTCCGGGTCGTAGATGATCGTCTTCTCGTGCATCTCCGTCACCTTTCGGAGTCAGTTGCGGTTGCGGCGAAACACCTTTCGCCGTTGTGCTGGTATAATATAGCACGTTTGTTCGATTTTTTCAAGGGCCTCGCTACAGCCGTCCACGCGGCTCCGCTGCACCCCGACGGGATGAACATCCTTCCTGGGAGGGCTACGCCCTCCCAAACCCTCTCACCGGGTGGGGGGATGGGGAAACCGGGTTTCCCCACGCCCCTCGCCGAGGGCGTAAGTTCACCTCAGCCGTCCATGCGGCTCCGCCGCACCCCGACGGATGAACATCCTTCCTGGGAGGGCGTAGCCCTCCCAAACCCTCTCACCGGGTGGGGGGATGGGGAAACCGGGTTTCCCCACGCCCCTCGCCGAGGGCGTAAGTTCACCTCAGCCGTCCATGCGGCTGCGCCGCACAACGCCGCGATGAAAATAAGTTTGTTCTTGGGAGGGCTGCGCCCTCCCAAACCCTCCCAGGGGCCGGGGCCTGGGTGCGCGGGCCTCCGGCCCGCGTCCGCTGAGGGATGGGGAAACCCGGTTTCCCCCC
>Ga0209162_1000790_pt1 | contig 33349 bp, 21 predicted proteins | sample YNPNPMetaG_FD_187121 | JGI IMG/M metagenome (GOLD analysis project Ga0209162, IMG submission 187121) | Anoxygenic and chlorotrophic microbial mat microbial communities from Yellowstone National Park, USA - YNP NP MetaG (SPAdes) (version 2) ...
ATAGTCACCGGCAGCTATGGCTCCAGTGCTCTTGCTCAGGCGCACCAGTGGGGCGATAATCTGGAGACCGAGCTGCTTCTGAAAATGAAAGATGGTCAACCAGACAGCTATGGCACTGACGGAAGCCAGCCCCACAGCCTCCAGATAGGGACCATAGACGGCCATCAGAGGCGTCTGAGCAATGACGAGCCAGCCGGTGTGTTCTACGCGGGTGACACTTCCCAGGAAAAGCGTATTTTCCACAGTGTAGAGCGATGTTGCCTCCCCCTGTAGCCCGCGCCGGAAAATCTCCACTTTGCTGATGTTGACCTGCTGCGCCACCAGCTCCCGTCGCGGATGGGCCAACAGGTTGCCGGAGCGGTCGGCGATAAAGTACTGAGTGCTACCCTCCGCCTCGATGGTCTTTTGCAGCTCTGACAGGCTTAACTCACCAACCAGTGTGCTGCCGTTGGAGAGGGGCATAACAAGATGCACCGTCGGCTGGCCGGTCCGAAAGGAGATGAAGGGAGAATAGATAACAGTCTGTGTAACGGGCTGGCGCAAGTACGGTTGACCGGACATATCCAGGCGCAGATAACGGGAATCCGGCGGTGTCATCAGAACTACAATGGACTTCTCATCCAGAAGGTAGATAGTGTCAAAGTAGCCATATGCCTGCCGGATAGTGTCCATATAAATCCCCACTCCTTGGCGGCTGCCCGTATCCGCCATTCGTGCCAGGCTGCTCAACACACGTGTGGCGTGATCCAGGTACATATCCACCATCCGCCCCACGGAGCGGGCTACCAACAACTGGCGGGTTGTCAGGTTGCTGCTCGCTGTGCGCGCTGCCAGCACCACGGTCAGCAAAGTGACAAGCAGAGCAGGCAGGAAAAGACGCAGAAACAGCAGGCGCGAAAGCATCTTACTCAGAGGTTGCGGATGGAGACGTTTCATTGCCCCTCCCCAGGCTCAAAGGTCGCCAGTTTCACAAATCGTCCGTCGCGGACGGTGACCAGGAACTGCGTGCGCGTTGTATCACCATACTCATCCAGCGAGATCAGGCCGGTCAGGCCGGGGAAGTCGCGGGTTTCCAGGAGCGCACGGCGCAACTGCTCGCGTCGGCCCCTGGACCAGGCCCCTCCATAACCCACTTTCTCAAGTGCCGCTGCCAGGACTGACATGGTTTCGTAGGAGTGGACGGCTGCAAATGGGGGTGTTGTGCCGAAGCGTTCCTGGTAGCGGGCACGAAAGTCCAGATAGGCCGGTGACCGGCTGTCCATATCAACACTGACTACCATCTCAATCCCCTCCACCGCCTGGCCACCGTTCTGTAGCAGGGTCTCGGTGTAAGCCCAGTACGAGCCGAACACAGGCAACGTCCATCTGACTATGCGTGCCCGCTGGGCGATCAGCGCGGTGTCCAGCGCCGAAGCAATGATTAACAACCCCTCCGGGTTTTGAGCACGCAGCCCGGCCAGGAGTGGCACAAAGTCCGGACTCGCTGTAGAGGAGAAGCCGACCACACCTGTGATCCGACCACCCTGGCTGCGGTAAGCATCGGAGAAAACGGTCCAGAATGTATGGGTGTAAGAGAGGTTGTCAACGTCGTAGATGATGGCCATGCTGGTCAGGCCGAGCTGCTGGTAGACACGCCAGGCGAGCAGGCGCGCCTCCGCAGAGCTGGTCTGATTGAGACGCAGAAAGCAGTCATTCCGGCCGCTCAACTCAGGGGACGCAGCGGTGGGGCTGATAAGCACTACACCTGCTTCTTCGGCCAGCGGGATAGCTACCTCGCTCTGTGTGCTTGTCATAGGACCGATGATGGCGGCTACATCAGCATCTATCAGCTCCCTGAGAGCAGCTCTTGTCCCTTCTGATGTGCCCTTGTTATCACGTACCAGCAGCTCGATGGGATGTCCGGCGAGACCGCCGCCAGCGTTGATCTGCTCAACGGCCAGCAGCACACCGTTGCGCCCATGCACGCCCAGATCGGCACTGTGGCCGGTAAGCTCACCGACGAAGCCCACAGGAATCGGCTTGCGAGCGACGCATCCACTCGCCAGCAGGAGGAGCAATAACAGAGTGACGTGCCTGCCTGCACCTCGTTTCCACACCAGGTATAACACGCCCAGGATAACAAGCTCACCGATCAACAGAGCCACGACGGTCACGGCCACATCCACCCAGAACGGCATAGGAAAGAGACGGATCAGCGTATCCGAATGGAGGAAGAGCCAGCTATCACCTTCAAAGAAGAGGCGGTGGAACGCGGTGAAGAAGCTATCCCAGGCCAGCAGCATATATGCACCAAGCACTACCAGCAAGCCGATGGTGAGCAGACAGCCGCCCCACACGGCAGAGGCAATGCCTTTGAGAGAACGTTCTCTGACCCCAAGCACCACCGCGCCGCACACCAGGATCGCAGCAGCAATGACGCCAGACACCATCAGGCGTTGATAGACGAACTGGACGTCAGCCATGTGACGCAATTCACGGGCGTTGAAAGCAGGTGAACCATCCTCCAGACGCAGCCCGGCCAGGAGAGAGAGCGGCGCGCCTGTCGCCAGGTAATCCACGCACACCCCGGCCAGGCGCACCCGCTCAGACGCGGACATACCGTAGGGGTCAGGCGGAAAACCTGCCTTGCCGTACTCCAGGCGGGTAAACCAATGGGATGTCACCAGGCGTACGTTGCCCATGACCAGGGCCACGGGAAGGCTCAGTACCATCAATAATTGGAGTAAGCGCAGCAAACGATCGCTTTTCATCTATCGCCCTCCTTCATAGCCGTTTTCATAACATACTCGAGAACCAGTGCATTGGTCATCCACTCTATGGTCGTCCGGTCATCGGTGAAGACCGTCTCCCCGGGCTCGATCTGACGCAGGTTGCGTACAGCAGCCTGTGCCGTCTGGTACAGAAAAGCGTTTTTCTCCAGAGCGGGCATATTAAGGGACAGGTTTTCAGCCCGACCTGGTTGCAGCGTTGCGATGACAACGGTGTTAAAACTGTTGGGCACCTCGATCACATAGGCCGATGGGAAGACCCGGAGCAGTGTCGCCAGCATTGCCTGGACCAGGCGGTAGTCATCCCCGGCACGGCCAACGTTGATGGCGACAACCCCATCAGGGGTCATATGCTCGCGGACCTGGCGGAAAAACTCAACCGTCGTCAGATGTGGGGGAATGTAGGGCAGCCGGTAGGCATCCACACCGATCACGCTATACTTATGCTCCAGATGGGCCAGACCGTAGCGCCCATCGGCAATGATGACGTTGAGGTTGGGCAGGTCATCCATGGCAAAGTATTCGTATCCTGCCTCCACAATTTTGCCATCTATTTCGATGCCGTCAATGGGGAGCGGTCCGTAGACGGCAGTGTATTGGCGGGCCATCGTGCCGGCTGCCAGGCCGATCAGCGCCACCCGTTCAACCCGATCCGGAGTATAGGGAGGAGGGTTGAAATACGGCGCGATGAGGAAATAATCCCAGGGCCCGCGAGTGCGCAGATTGTCCGGGCAGTAGATGGAATGGATGCCCTGTCCCTCGTTTAAGAGCAGAAAGCGGCAGCCCGCCTCGTTTTCCACGACCTGAATGTAATTATAAGCCGATTCCGTCTCGTAGATGGCGCCTGCCACAGCCTTCACCGGCTGCCCGCGCAGGAGAAAAGTCAGCAGCAGCACGAGTAGCGGCATCACCAGGTAGAGGGAAAGATGACGTGCACGGGCATGGACCAGGCCGATGAAAGCGGTGGCGAAAAGCAACAATGAAAGCAACACGAAGGTCAGACGGGTGCCGATTGCAGGAACCAACACCAGGTCGGGAAGAAATGCGCCCATCAGGCTGCCGAGAGTCGAGATGGCGTAGATACGTCCGGCGCTCTTGCCGGCATGGGCTACATTCTCCATCGTCAAACGGATGATGAAGGGGGAGATGCAGCCCAAAAGGGTGACAGGCACGCTGAACAGCATCAGTACCGCAGCGAATGCCCCCCCTAACACACCGGCATTGAAGCCGGCAAAGCCGAGCGCGGCCAGGCGCAGCACAGGGTGGGCGACAAAGGGGATGACACCAATGGATAGGGCAGCCCACGCGATGAGCCGATAGAGTGTGGCAGGATAAGGGGAGCGGTCGGCCCAGTACCCGCCAAGCATATAACCGGCCGAGAGATAGAGCAGAACCAACCCGATGACAGTCGCCCACACCAGGTTGGCGGTCCCGAAATGGGGGTATAGCAGGCGTGAGGCGGCCATTTCCACGGCCAGCGAGGCCATCCCACCGACAAAGGCGGTCGCATAGAGATAGCGCATACGCGAGGTCATAGGATTCAGTACGCCCCCTCCCCAAACAGTACACGGGGAATAGTATCCAGCAGTATTTTACAATCGAGCCATAGTGACCAGTTCTCGATATAGTAGATATCGAGCAGTACTCCCTCATCGAAGCTGAGCAGACAGCGGCCACGCACCTGCCATAAGCCGGTCATTCCCGGCCGCACCTCCAGCCGTTTCTTGTGCCATTCCATATACTGGCTGACCTCGCTCGGGAGGGCCGGACGCGGGCCTACCAGGCTCATCTCGCCGCGCAATACGTTCCACAGTTGCGGCAATTCGTCCAGGCTGAAGCGTCGCAGGAAGCGGCCCACCCGTGTCATGCGCGGATCATCACGGATTTTGAAGAGCGGGCCGTCCGCCTCATTCAGCTCCCGTAGCTGCTCAAGCTCGTTTTCGGCACCCTCACGCATGGAGCGGAACTTGTGGATCAGAAATGGCCTGCCGCCGGCCCCCACCCTGGTCTGCGAAAAGATGACCGGTCCGGGCGAATCCAATTTGATGGCCAGCGCGATCAGCCCCATCAGCGGTGCCCCCAATGCCAGCCCGAGCACCGCCCCCGCGATATCCATACCGCGCTTGATCAATCGTGCCGTCCGCCCGAAGCCTATTTCGCGCACGCCGACCAGGGGGATACCTCCCAGATCGTCCACATCCACCTGGCTCAGGCTCATCTGAAAAAAGTCAGGCACAATGCGGGCGCCGACATTTCGCCTCTCGCATTCCCGCATGATCGAGACGATTTTGCGATGGTACATCCAGGGAAGAGTGATGATCACCTCGTCAACTGCTTCCTCCTCAATCAACCGGGGCAGGTTCTGGAGAGGTCCCAAAGCTCTGAGACGGCCCAGGTCAGTGCTGCCCTTGTCGGGGTTGTCGTCCACAAACCCGACTATCTGGTAGCCCAACTCCGGGCGGGCCACGATGGTGCGCATAACAGTGCGTCCGGCCTCACCTGCGCCCACGATAATGACACGGGAGACCCCGATCCCGCGCGCAAACAGACGGCTCTGAACATAGCTCTGGACTATACGTCCCAGGCTCAGCAGCACGGCGGTGATGATACCTGCCTCAAGGAACAACGCACGCGAGTACTGAAAAGGCCGAAAGATGTCCAGGAAAAAGGTGGCGGCGAAAAGCACGACGGTCGCACGGGCCGCGGCGTTGACGATGTGGTAAACATGGTCAAGCCAGGACCTCCCACGCCAGCGGCGATATACCTGTTCCATATGCAGGGTCAGTACCATAATCAACGTGAGCAGAATGTAAAAAGGTATGTAACTGGACAGCGGATGATGGTAGCTGACATCACGAAACCATTGCAGTCTGTAACGTATCAGGTAAGCCAGCGTCATACCTGCATTGATCAGCGCAATGTCGGAGATGATAACCCACCAGGGGGCACGGTAGCTCGCCTTCACGTTCACCTCCCAAGAGAGGCGCTTAAAAATATCCCCTCTCACCGCGTAAGCACAGAGGAATCAGCGGTCTGCGGCTTTGCAGTGCAAACCGGGACTTTTTCAGCAGCCTCTAAGAGCCATGTGGTAGACCCGGGCCGTCTCGAGGGCAGTACGCTGCCAGGAGAACTGCGCCGCATGACGCAGGCCACGCTCCCGAAGTTCTTCTCGCAACGCCTCATCCGACAGCAGCATGTCCAGCGCTGCCGTCAGCGCTTCCACATCGTCCGGGGGCACCATCACCGCCGCATCCCCGGCTGCCTCCGGCAGTGAGGAGGCGTTCGAGGTAAGCACCGGCGTACCGCAGGCCTGTGCCTCCAGTACAGGCAATCCGAACCCCTCGTACAGTGAGGGATAGGCCAGCAGGGTTGCGGCATTGTACCACAGCGGCAGCGCTTCATTGTCCACGTAACCGGCACATACGACACGTTCCTGCAGGTCCAACGCTTCGATTCTGGCGAACAGTTCCTCGTAAAACCACCCCTTCCCGCCCACCAGTATCAGCCCGACCTGCCTGTCGCGGATGCGGGCGAATGCCTCAACCAGGCGCACCAGATTCTTACGTGGCTCCAGAGTTCCGACGCACAGGATGAACCGGGGCGGCAGCCCCATCCGATGCCGGAATTCCGCCACCTCATCTGAAGGCAGCGGGCGGAAAGCCGGGTCCACCCCGTGGTAGATCACGCTGATACGCTCAGAAGGAATGCCCAATAATCCCGTCGTCTCGGCAGCCGTCCAGGCTGAGACGGCGATCAGCCTGCGCGCCCGCCTGGCCGAAAGGCGTGTCATCACACTGAGGTAAAGTCGGTTGGCGGGACGGAACAATGCCGGGAAACGAATGAAGCTGAGGTCGTGAATGGTGATCACCATAGGACAGGAAGAGAGTAGTGGACCAACGAAGACCGGACCATGCACCAGTTCCGCCCCAATGGTGCGCAGCACAACAGGCAGAGCCAGTTGCTCCCATACCACACGCACCGGCGCCCTTCCTGTGGGCCAGCGAGAGCGGACCACGGTAAATGCCGTGTCAAAGGATGCTTCCCCTTCGCCCACCAGGACCGCGAAGCGCAGCCCCGTGTCGTTTTGACCGAGATGGCGGAGAAGCGCACAGATATATTGATGTACTCCAGCACTCCTGTACCCACGCTGGCCCGAGATCAGATGTGCATTAATAGCGACCAGGGGAAAACGCATACGAAAATTATATCACATTGCAGGGACCAGGCGAGTCAAATGTAGTCCGGAGTCTGGAGTCCACAGTCCGGGGTCTGGAGTCCGGAGTGGCCGGTCCGACGTCGGGCGCGGTGACTGCGGGGGCAAGGCTTGCCTCGCCCGTACACTTTTGGGGCATGCGGTCGGCGGGCGGCAGGAGGGCGGGCGGTCATGCTATGCCAGGATCGATCCACGGATCGCCAGCGACAAAGGGTTACAGGCCTGCCCAACGTCAACTGCGCTGGAGCACGAGGTTGCTGCGCAACCCCAACACTTCGAAAACCAGATCGGGCTGGCTATGCCCCTTAAGCTGGACAGGGCCAAGCTCATGCGCGATCACATGATTCCTGACCCGTTCGTAAGTGGTCACCCCGATGAGGATCTGCCCGGGTTTCGCGTGCGACTGGAGCACATAAGCCAGGTTGACGATGTCACCGATCGCCGTGTAGGTATGCTGAGTCGTCGAACCGATGTTACCAACCACCGCGTAGCCTGTGGTGATACCTACACCGAATTTTAGCTGCTCATCCGGCGGAGTATGGGCGTGTATCTCGGCCGTAGCCTGCTGTATCCTCAGCGCTGCACGTACCGCCCGCAGCGGATGGTCCGGCTGAGGCAGCGGCGCGTTGAAGATAGCCATCATGCAGTCGCCCATAAACTTGTCTATTGTCCCATCCTCGGCCAGCACCGCCTCGGCTGCCACGGTAAGGTGGCGGTTGAGCACCTCGATCTGGAACTCCGGCTCCACCCTTTCCCCGAATGAGACGAATTTACGAATATCGGCGAAAAGAACGGTTATCTCCCGACGAACACCGCCAAGCCGTATGCTCTCAGGGTTCGAGAGCAGTTGACTTACTACCCGGGGAGGGACATATCGCTCCAACGTTTCCCTGAGCTGATGCGCCTGCCGTTGCAATTGGTGATAATCCGTCAGGTCGTCCAGGATGATCAAGACGGGGAACGGCTCTCTGCCCTCTGCCATGAGAGGTTTGACACGCAGGCGCACTACTACATAGCCCCTGCCGGGTAGCTCCAGTTCTGACGTGTGCTCTATGGCCGGCTGTTCGCCCCACCTGACGGCTTCGACCAACGGTGCAATCGCCGCCCCCAAAACGGGCAATGCGTTGATGTAAGGTTGCCCGCGCACCTTCTCCGCGCTTACCGCGAGGATTCTTTCGGCTGCCTGGTTGAGGTAAGTTATATTAGCGAGGCTGTCAGCAGTAATAACGCCGCTGTTAACTTCGGCCAGGATAGCAAGAAGATGGTCTATCATTGGCGTGTTGCTGTCAGTGAAGATATACCAGCCATGCCCGCAGCGCTCTGACAGCCCGGCTGTACAGCTTATGCGGGATGCACTGGCCAGCGATATGCCGGGCGTGCTAATTATAGCCGAATCCATGCCAAATGCCAATGTGTTGCGCGCTTTCTACTTGACAGCGCCCTCGTATCAGGCTATCATAGTTTATAGGACAACTGCTCGCAGTCGCCCTCCAACTTTGGGATACACCCTCGCGAAACGTCACCAGCCACATACCGGCGTTTCCCGGACAGACATCCCAAAAACGGAGACAACCAGAAGGGCAAACGAGGGGGCACAATGGAACACTTTGTCAGAGGTGTCAATCTGGGCGGATGGTTATCACAGTACCAGGAGTACGGCCACGCGCACTTCCGCACTTTTATTACCCGCCGCGACATCGCACAAATCGCAGCCTGGGGCTTCGATCACGTCCGGCTGCCGGTGGACTACCCCGTTCTGGAGTCTGATGACTCACCCGGCACCTGCCGCGAGGATGGCTTCCGTTATATTGATGCGTGCCTGGAGTGGTGTCAGGCTGCCGGCCTTGGTGTCGTCCTGGACCTGCACCGTGCTCCCGGGTACACCTTCAGCAACACCCTGCGTAACGAGACCGCCCACCTGAACACGCTGTTTAACAGCGGGGCCGATCAGGAGCGTTTCATCGCGCTGTGGCAGGTTATCGTCAACCGTTACCAGAATGCCGGTTTGCCCGTAATTTTCGAGCTGCTCAACGAAGTAGTGTTACCGGATAGCGGCCCCTGGAACGCGCTGGTGCGTCGCACACTTGAGGCCATTCGCAAAGTCTCACCTGATGCACGTGTCATGATCGGGAGTAACCGGTATAATGCAGCCTCTGAGCTGAAGCAGCTCGAAATCTTCGACGATCCCAACGTCTGCTATACCTTCCACTTCTACGAGCCCCTTCTCTTCACGCACCAGAGGGCACCGTGGGTGCGCGTGGCCATGGAGTATAACCAGCCTCTCGAATACCCGGGAACATTCGTCGGGCTGAGGGAATTCCTCCAGCGAGCGCCGGAGTACCGCGCCGCATACGAGTGGCTGACGGATCGTCCTCTGGACCGTGCTCTTTTACGGGATTTCTTGCAGCCCGCCTGCGACTTCGTCCGTGAGACCGGGCGCGATCTTTACTGCGGCGAGCTGGGGGTCATCGGAAACGTTGATCCCGCCAGCCGGCGACGCTGGCAGCCGACCTGCTCGCTCTGCTCCGGGAAAACGGCATCGGCTGGGCAGTCTGGTCGTATAAACAGATGGACTTCGGCCTGGTTGATGCCAGCAGCCAGGCAGTTGACCCCGGCCTGATCGAAATTCTGTGCCAGGGCTGAGGGAAGCTCAGTTTCCCTCAGCAGGGATGAGTCGAGAGGCTCATCCCTGCTCCAGCTCGTCGGCCACCTTCTGGATGTGCCTCCAGGCGTTCTCCACATGGCGGCGTTCTGTGTTTGTCTGGCCGACACAGAAGCGCAGCACCACGCGTTCGTTCAGCCTGGTGTGAGTGAGGTAGAGCGCACCGCTCTGGTTCAGACGCTCCATCAGTGTCAAATTGACCTCATCCCCTCCTCTGTGACGGAAGCAGACCAGATTCAGAGGTACAGGTGCAGCCAGCTCAAACCGATCATCCGCTTCCACCCATGAGGCGAACTCATGCGCCAGTTCCACGTGGCGGCGTATGTGATACCTCAACCCCTCCACTCCGTAGTGGCGGATGACGAACCAGAGCTTGAGGGCGCGGAAGCGTCGCCCCAGGGGAATCTGCCAGTCCCGATAATCAATTACGGCACCGGATTCAGTGGCCTTGTTACGCAGATACTCCGGGAGGATGCTCAGAGTATTGATCAGCGCGGCGCGGTCGGCCACATAGAAGCAGTCGCAGTCGAAATTGGTGAACATCCATTTGTGAGGATTGAAGCAGTAGCTGTCGGCAAGCTCCAGACCGTTGTGAATATAGCGAAACTCCGGACAGATTGCGGCGGTCCCGCACATCGCCGCATCCACATGAAGCCATATCCCCTCTTGTTGACATATGCGCCCGATCTCGGGCAGCGGGTCCAGTGCATTCGAGGAGGTGGTGCCCACCGTCGCGCAGACAAAGCATGGCGTCAGCCCGGCCTGTTTATCCTTAGCGATCTGACGGGCCAGGGCATCCGGGCGCATCGCGTATTTCTCGTCTACCTCGATGATACGCAGGTTCTCGCGTCCCAGTCCCGCGATTTTGACCGCTTTCTCAATCGAGGAATGGGTTTGGGAAGAAGCGTAAGCGGTCAGCCGCCCGGTGCACCCGCGCTCGTTGCTGCGATAGCCGGTAGCCCGCTCGCGGGCGGCCAGGAGAGCGCACAGCGACGCACTGGAGGCAGAATCCTGGATGACGCCGCCACCGGTCCCGGTTGACTTGAATTTCTCCGGCAGGGCCAGCATATCTACAAGCCAGTCAAGCACATGTGTCTCCAGCTCGGTACAGGCGGGGCTGGTCGCCCACAACATCCCCTGTACTCCCAGCCCCGCCGAGAGCAGTTCTCCCAGGATCGCAGGAGCGGAGGCGTTCGCAGGGAAGAAGGCAAAGAAATTAGGCGATTGCCAGTGAGTCAGGCCGGGCAGGATCAGCTCTTCCACATCTTTGAGCATGGCCTCAAAAGGCTCACCGCAGATCGGAGGCTCTGCCGGCAGCCGGGCACGAATCTGCCCGGGCTCAACTCTGGAGAGCACCGGAAACGACTCAATGCGCCTGTAGTAATCGGCAATCCAATCCACCACGGCGTACCCATAGCTACGGAATTCATCAGGCGTCATATGAAAACTTTTTTCATCAGACATTGGATTCTCCATAACATGGTGGTATGACGACAGGTTCAACTGCCTGCCACAGACGTCGGGGTGAGTGTAGAGGTGGGGGTAGGGATGAAAAGCTCTGTCGCGGTTGGTGTTGGCGTGTCCGAGGGCTGCGGTGTGGGTGTCGCGACCGGCGTGTCGGAGGGCTGCGGTGTGGACGTGGCAGTCGGCGTGTCCGATGGCTGCAGCTCTGGCGTTGCTGTGGGCGTGTACGTGGAGGTGGGAAGCGGTGTCTCCGTCGGCGTGGGCGATTCAGGTGTGGGCACCACAGTTACGGCAGGTGAGCCGGTCGGTGAGGGGGATGGGACGATAAACGGCGTCTCGGTCGGTGTCGGGGTGGGGGTTGGCACAGGCGTCGGAGGTAAAGGTGGCAGGTAAAGCGCCTGACCAACATAGATCGTATAGCCGATCAGACAGTTAGCCCGTCGGATGGCTTCCTGGCTCACACCAAAGCGGCGCGCCAGCGAGTAAAGCGTGTCGCCCGGTTGCACAATGTATACCACCCACCCCGGGAACGGGCCGCACGGTTCGGCGTGCGGGGTGGGAGTCAGGTATAGCGAGGGCGGGAGATAGAGCCGTTGGCCGGCATAAATGGTCAGCGTACTCAGGCAGTTAGCCTCGGCAAGTGCCATGGCAGTGACGCCGGTGCGCAACGCCAGGCTGTACAGAGTATCTCCCCGCCGCACGGTGTAGATCACCCAGCCCACCGGCGGTTGACATGCGGGCACAAGCGGCGACGAGGGCGTGAATGTTGAGGGAAGTAGTGTCTCAATAGCAAAGCCGGTCGGGGTTGTCGTCTCCGGGATGGAGGTGGGCAGCAGAGGAGTATGGGTCATAGTGGGGAGGAAGAATGTGGGTGATGGAGACGCCAAGGCTACCGAGGTTACCGGCGGGCGGACTCCAGCCATGTCCAGAGTACTCATGGCGAATCCCCCAAGCAGCAACCCCACGCTCAGTATTGTCAGCATCAGGCTGAGGACCACAGGCCGGAAGCCGGCCTCTCTCCCCAGGCCGGCATCGGTGCGCGCGTGCCCGCTCACTCTGCTTCCTCGTCCTCTGGATATGTCAGCATCTCCGCCGGGAAATCAGGCACCAAAGAGCTCCTTTCTCCACGCGGTGTGGTGTTCGTGGCGAGTGGGAGGATAAAACTGAAGGTGGTGCCGACGCCCATCTCACTCTCGACCCACATCCGACCACCCAGCATCTCCACCATCGCCCTGGCAGTTGCCAATCCGGTACCGGTGTCACCAAGGCCTGCCACAGAGGAGTTTTCCGCCCGGTAAAATCTGTGGAAGATGCGCCGTTGGTCCTCCGGTGCGATTCCTCCCCCTGTATCGCTCACAGACACAAACAGGTAATCGGGCAGATCGCTCATCTGGTCACGGTAGCGTTCGAGCCGGAGGTGCAGATGCACATCAGTGCCAGGTTGCGAGCACAGGGAGGCGTTATGGAGCAGATGACGGAGTATCTGCTGGAGACTGTCACGCTCTACATGCACGGATGGCAACCGGTCAGGAATGTCCAGGCGCACACCCACCTGCCGCTCCTGGAACTGCGAGGCAAGCGACGCGATCACCTCTTCGACGAGGGGCTGGAGTGCCACCAGCGCAGGCGCTTCTGCGATCTGAACTGTCTCCCCGGTGACAGTTCTGAGCAGATCGTCGAGTACCCCGTTCATACGCTCGACGTTGACCCGGATGCGCTGGAGCAGTTGCCGCTGCGCTTCACCCAGGAGCCCCAGTGACTCGCTTAAAAGCAGGCCGGCATAGTTGGAGAGTGAAGTCGCCGGGGTGCGCAGTTCGTTAATCAGGGAGATTACTTTTGGGTCGGTCCTCTTGCCCGTCTGAGCCTGCGCAAGTTGTTCCTCCAGCTTTTGGGCTTTATCCTTCCAGATATTCAGTTGTGTTTCCAGCTCTGTGCGGGCCTCGGTAAGCCTGCGTATCTCCTCTTCCAGAACAGAAAGCTCTGGCCGGGCACTTTCTCTCGTGGCTTCAGCCTGCTCCAACAGGCGTAACCTGGTGGACATCTCCCCGACACGTTTGCGTTGTTGCTCCAGCTCAGCCTCTCGCTCCTTGAGCTGCTGACCCAGGTGTTCGATCTCCCTGCGCGCGGTTTCCAGTTGTTCCTGCAACCGGGTGGCCTGTTCCGACGGAACGCGGCGAGATGAGAGAGCCAGTGCAGCGGCCAGCGCAGCGCCAGTGGCCTGGATGAGCTGCTCGTCGCGCATCGTCCAATCGCGCCGGGAAGACATGTTGCCGGCCAGGAGGATTCCCTGGAGGGTACCGTCGTGAAGCAGGGGCTGCACCAGGAGGGGACCAGCCTGCTCAAAACCCAGATGGCGGTATAATGCCACGACGGAAGGATCCCGTACCGGCGCACCGGCACGCTGAAGTTGACCGCTTTTAATCGCATTGGCCAGGATGGGATGCCTGGACACCAACAACACTGCCTCCTGACTGGCCATTACGGTGCCCGTCGGGGGGTGGAGAGCCACGACGCGCAATTTCTGCGCCGGGGCGTTCAGCAACAGCCCTATTGCAACCATGTCGGCGTTCAGCGTGTGGGCTATAGACGGGGCTGCCACCCGCAGTTCCGCCTCCGCACTGGAGCTAACTTCGATGCGCTGAATAGCCTCCAGCACTCCGATCAGCTCCAGTCCAGTGTCAGTAGCGACGGAGGTCGGCGCTGCACTCAGGGCACGGCGGTAGACAAGCGCAGCCACCAGCGGGAGCGCGGCCAGATTGGCCAGCCTTACCCAACCAGCAGTATTGGACCCGGCGGGGAAGGGATAGAAAAGTTGCAGAGAGTGGCCTGAAAGCCAGAGCAAAAACAGACATGCCGCCAGGCTCCAATCGCCCTGACGCCACAAGAGGGAAGCGATCAGCGCCAGGCCCAGCACTGTGACAGAGAAGGTCTCCCACACCGTCTCATGCCAGTAGCCGTTGTAGGGCACCCCCCGGCTGGCAAGCGGTCGCCACAGCGCGGCCAGAACGGCATAAGCGATCACTGCCCACAGGAGCATGACAAGGAGGGCCACCACACCAACCCGTGTGTATCGTCCCGCAACCGGCAGGAATGCCCAGACTCCCAGCAACAACACAACCAGGTCAAGGAAACGCTCAAATGGAGGGAGGAAGGTGACAGGAGGTAAAATGCCAACCCGGTCCAGTATCGCGATGAGCATCAAAAGCACGCGGGTGAGGGTTAAACCCACACCTGCTACAAGCAGGCGTATCGCCTCCGCATCCTGGCGCTGCCGATTCCAATGCCCTAAGGCTATCCCCAGTATCAGTTGAATGGCAAAGAGCGTCACCAGGTGATATACCAGATCACCAGGGGGGACAATAATCAGCTCGACCAGGTCTTGGAAGAAGGGCATGTTTTGCTCCAGATGTTACCGCTTCCAGGTCGCAGACCTGTGGTCAGCCCTCGCTGACCGCCTCTTGCTGCACCTCTCAGTCGCGCCGGCGCAGGCCGATAGCTGGAGTCCAGAGCCACGGAGACGCTTCGGACCGCCAAAATCATAATATCACATCACAACAAGTACGTCAAGGCGCATCGTATTCGGGGTGTATTCCAAAGTTGCAGAACAACTGCTCGCAGTTATCCTGCAACTTTGGGACACACGCCGTATTCGCGCTGATGGATCACGGCCTGGAAGGTAAGCCATTGCCAGGACAGGCTGAGAGCCATCCAACCAACATAACAATCAGGCGGTGACCGGAAGTCACCGCCTGATTGGTTACCCGGTGGCTTTGCTTCCACTACTCATACCGCAGCGCCTCCACAACCGGCAACTGCGCCGCCTGGCGAGCCGGGACGATGGCCGCCAGCGCTCCGAAGAGCAGGCCGATGGCCACCGCCGCCAGCACGCCCGAAAGCGGGAAGGTGTAGGGAATGGGGAACATCACGTCCAGCCCTTTGACGATGACGTAGCCCAGATACAGCCCGGCCAGGATGCCGAACGCCGCCCCGACCGCAGCCAGCAGCAGCGCCTCGGCGGTGATCAGGCGGCGCACCTGTTTGCGGGTAGCGCCGACGGCGCGCACCAGGCCGATCTCGCGCCGCCGCTCGATGACGTTGATCGCCAGCGTGTTCATCATCGCAATCAACGCCGGGAAGGCCAGAAAGGCCAGCATGAAATACATGCCGGCGAAGACCGCCTTCATCATCACCAGCATCTGGTCAATGTACTGCTTGCCGGCCAGGACGGTGAACTGCGGGTAATCGGCGGCGACGGCCTTGATGGGCGCGTCCACCTGCTCCAGCGTCACGCCGGGGCGCAGGTTGAGCTGGATGAAAACGTCATCAGTGCGGCCAAAGTCGGCGGCCAGATTCTCCTGCGAGATGTAGGCCGTGACCACTTTGGCGTTCAGCAGGTCCGAAGCGTGGGCGACGATGGTGTAGGCCTGCGGGCCGTTGGGGGTGGCGAGTTCGACCGTATCGCCGACTTTCACGCCGAGCGTCATCAGGAACGAGCCGTTGACAATCATGTTGCGCCTGCTGGCAAGGGCCGCGTACGCCGTGGCCTCGTCGCCTTCTTTGAAGTCCAGGCCGCTGACCTGCGGGTAGGTCTGCGGGTCAAGCCCCAGCAGGGAGACCGGGCTGCCGTTCACGGCGCTGGAGGCGAAGCGCAGGGTGGTCACTGCCTCCACGCCCTCGATCTGCCGCAGACGGGCGGCGAACTCCGGGCTGGCGCCCATGTCGCTGTTCCAGACGGCAACGGACGGCGGGATGAACAGGTAATCGCTGCCAAGAGTCTTGTGGAGCAGGTCGTCCATCATGCCGCTCAAACTGGTGGTCATCCCGCCCAGGGCGACGATGATGGCCAGGCCGATCATCGTGGCGCTGACCGTCACGGTGACGCGCCCGGGCTGACGGGTCAGGTTGCCCCGCGCCAGGTCAGCGATGCCCTGCCGGGCGTAGAACCAGGCCAGCAGGCGGCCAAACGCCCAGGCAATCGGGCGCAGCAGGGCCGGCGTGACCAGAATCAGCCCGCCCAGGAAGAGCAGACTGCCGAGGGCGATCAGACTCATGTTCCCACTGACCAGGCCGAGCAACGCCAGGCCAGTCAACACCAGGCCGATGATGAAATCGGCGCCGGCGCGGCGTTTGTACTCCACCTCTGCCAGCGAGGGCCGCAGCGCCTCCAGCGGGGGCACGCGGCTGGCACTGCGCGCTGGCAGCAGGCTGGCCAGAACGGTCACGCCCACGCCGAGCAGGACGGAAGTCACCGCCAGCGTCGGCGAGACGACCGGCGCGCCCATGTGGAGGTTGATGAACGCTTCCATAGCCGGTTCCGCCAGGCGAACGATGAACGCCCCGAACAGGTAACCCAGAACGAGGCCGATGCCCGATCCGATGACGCCTTGCAGCAGTCCCTCGGCCAGGATAATAGCGGTGATGGTGCGGCGGGTAGCGCCCAGAGCGCGCAGCATGCCAATATCGCGCCGCCGCTCGGCGACGATGGTACGGAAGGTGTTGAAGATGATGAAACCGCCCATGAAGAGGGCCAGCACGCCAAACATGTTCATCGCCGCCTGGCCAAGTTTGATGCTGGCGAACATCTCCGAGCCGGGCGCCAGCGTCCCAACCTGATAGTCGCTCCCCAGGGCGGCTTTGATGGCGGCGATTGCCTCGTTGCGAGTGGCGTCATCCAGGCTGGTCAGAGCGACGCGCAGGATGTTGATCTGTCCGGGCTGGCCGGTCATCGCCTGCGCTTGCGGCAGAGTCACCAGCACTTCCTCGTTGCCGGGCAGGGTGCGTGGCGGCAGGAGGCCGACGATGGTCAATTCGGTCAGGCCGTCCACCGAGGGCAGGCGGATGCGGTCGCCGAGGCCCACGCCCCAGGCGTCGGCCAGGGACTGCGAGATGACGGCCGCGTCGCGATCATCCTCCTGCAGGAAGCGCCCGCCTTTGCCGATAAGGTAGGCCTGCAATGACTGCGCCGCCTGCGGCTCAATGCCGACCAGGTTGACGGCGCTGATACGGTCGGGGCGGGCCGGGTCGCTGTCCACGAAATCGGGCGGCAGGTTGACGGTGCGCTCCAGCGCGGCGGCGTAGGCGCGGACGCCGGAGAGGCCGTCCAGGCGGCGGGCGGTCTCCTGCGGGAATCCGCCGCCGGAGACGTGGGTGATGGTCACGTCCACCGCGCCGCCGGCGGCCATCATGTTGGCCTGGAAGGCCTCCAGCATGGTCGGCAGGATGATGTTCATGCCGAAAATGATCAGCACGCCGAAGATGACGGCGAGCGTGGTCAGCAGGGTGCGCAGTTTGCGCCCGCTGAGGTAACGCCAGGCGAGGGTCAGTTGGAGGTTCATCCCTTAATCTCCAATTTCTTTCATCTTGTCGGCCAGCACCTGGGCATTGTCCTTGTTCTTGCGCTCCAGGTTCGTCTCGTCCACCACCTTGCCGTCCTTGAGGAAGACGATGCGGTCGGCGTAGGCGGCGATACGCGGGTCGTGGGTGACCATGACGACGGTGCGGCCATATTTCCTGGTCACGTCGCGTAGCAGGGAGGCGATTTCATCGCCGGAGCGGGTGTCGAGGTTGCCGGTCGGTTCGTCGGCCAGAATCAGGCCTGGCTCGGCGACCAGGGCGCGGGCGATGGCGACGCGCTGCTGCTGCCCGCCGGAAAGTTGGTCGGGGCGGTGATGCAGGCGGTCGCCCAGCCCGAAGCGGGTCAGCCATTCGGCGGCGCGGCGCCTGGCCTCGGCGGGTTTGACGCCGTCCAGCGTGACGGGCAGGGCGGCGTTCTCCACCGCGGTCAACACCGGGATCAGGTTGTAGAACTGGAAGACGAAGCCGATCTTCTGGCGGCGCAGCCGGGTCAGATCGTCGTCTTTCATCTCGGACAGGGAGACGCCTTCGATGCACACGTTGCCCTCGGTAGGACGGTCGAGGCCGCCGATGAGATGCAGCAGGGTGGACTTGCCACAACCGCTTGGCCCCATCACGGCGACGAACTCGCCTTCGTTGACGGTGAGGTTGACATGATCAAGGGCGGTCACGGCGGCTTCGCCGCGGCCGTAGATTTTGGTCAGGTTTTCGGTCTGGATGATGGACATAGGGCCTCCTTTAAGGATGCAAGATGCAGGATGCAAGATGCAGGATGCAGGATGCAAGATGCAGGATGCAGGATGCAAGATGCAGGATGCAGGATGCAAGATGCAGGATGCAGGATGCAAGATGCAGGATGCATATGTGCGGGAAATTCATGGCTATGGTGAACGGGTTTTGGGTGGGCGGCCACGGGGGCGGGGTTCCGGTTGCGGGACGGGTTGTTGCCGGACCTCCTCCAGCCGGGCCTCTACCATGTCCAGCCAGCGCAGGTCGGCCTCCAGGTGCATCACCACCTTGTCCAGAAAGAGGACGTAGGCCAGTTCTTTCTGGGGGTCGGCCTCCATCCGCTGGCGGGTGAAGCGGTGCAGTTCCTGGTACAGGGCGGCCCGCTGGACCTGGATGAGGCGGTGCAGGTCGGTCCCCTCCACCAGCAGGCCGACCATCAGTTTGACGAAGAACTCGTCCCGGTGGTGGTCGCCGACGACGCCGGTATAGAACCACTCCTGGAGGGCATCGTGACCGGCGGGGGTGAGGGCGTAGATGCGCTTTTCCGGCCCGCCCTCTTTCTCCACACCGACCTCGGCCACCAGCCCGGCCTCGGCGAGCCGCTCCAGCGTGGCGTAGACCTGGCCCGGCTTGACCTCCCACGTGTCCCGGCCGCCGACCAGCGCCTCAAAGGCGGCGCGCAGTTCGTAGCCGTGGCGCGGCTGTCGGGCCAGCAGTCCCAGAAGAGCGTGGCGGACGGACATAAATAGACTACGAATGATTAGTTTTTTAAATTATAATACAGGGGGGCAGATTTGTCAAGAATAGTCCGCCAGACAGGAGATGTCCGTCGCGTTTTTGCGTCCACATGGTAAAGGCACGACGTCGCCACCAGGGGATCCGAAGCGGCACGGTCGGAGGTTGGCTGCAACGGGACCCGGAACCATTGTCCCCAAACTCGTGACGCTCGCCTCAATCGTTACCACCAAAAAACGAGCAATATGGTATAATATACAGGAGTTACGCAGTTGCGATTGGATTGGTTTGTGGGACAAGGCGTGATGACCAGGAAACAAACTACCAGGCGCACAACCGCCCGTTCGGGTGAACGGAGCACAAAGAGGGAACCCAGAGATGGGCGCCGCCGTCGCTCGCAACCGGAGGTGCGGGCCCGGTTAACTCCTGATCAGAAGCTCGACCTGCTGGGTTATGTGCTGCTCGCCTTCGCCATCTTCACCATTCTGAGCTTCCTCTCCTCCAGCCGTGGGCTGATCACCGGCAAGTGGCTGGAGTTGTTGCGGCAGGGCTTCGGCTGGGGTGCTTATTTGACGCCGCTTTTCATTGGAGCGGTAGGGCTGTGGCTCATCCTGCGCGATTTCGGCGACCGTCTGCCACGGCTGACCCCTATGCAGATCACCGGTGTGGTGCTTGGTTATCCCGCCCTGCTTCTCACTTCCCATCTGATCGCAGCGCCGGCCTTCTTCGGCGGCGACCTGGTGGCGACGGCCAGGGCGGGTCACGGCGGTGGCTACCTGGGAGCTATGCTCAGCAGGGTATTGCTGGAGGGGCTGGGCGTTGCAGGGACGATCACCCTGCTCGTCACCTGGTGGCTGATCGTCCTCATGCTGCTTTTCGGGATCACGGTGCGGGAATGTGTACAGGCCCTGCATCTCCCTACGGGCAAACGCCGGGAAGAGAAAACGCCAGCCCCTGCCCGGCCATTGTCTCCTGCACCTGCACCGCCCACAACCTCTCCGCCTCCGCGTCCGCCGGTGCTATCCGTCCCGTCCAGACCCGCCGCCGCTCCCCCTGCACCGCACACCACTCCGGTTCCCCCGCGTGTCATAGGGGGCGAGCGTACATGGCAGCTACCACCGCTTGACGAAATTCTGGAGCCAGGCACAGAGCAGGACATCAGCGCGGGCTTCCTGCGCCGCCAGGCACGCATCATTGAGGAGACGCTCGAAAGCCTGGGGGCGCCGGTATGGGTCCGGGAAATGAACCCCGGCCCGGTCGTGACACAGTTTGCCGTCGAACCACGCGTGATCATCAACAGCAACGGCAGCGAGACTAAAGTGAAAGTCAGCCGCATCAAAGCCCTGGCCGACGACCTGGCACTGGCACTGGAAGCCAAAACGTTGCGTATCGAGGCCCCCATCCCCGGCAAAGGGTTGATCGGCATAGAAGTGCCGAATCCGGAGATCGCGATGGTTTCCCTGCGGGATGTCATCGAGTCCGAGCAATTTGCCGCCCTCGACTCCCCGCTCCGCATCTGCCTGGGGCAGGACGTTTCCGGCGTACCTTATGTCGCCGATCTGACCGCCATGCCCCATCTGCTCATCGCCGGCACGACCGGCTCCGGAAAATCGGTGTGCATCAACGCCATCATCGCCACCCTTCTGCTCCAGCGCACTCCCGACGAGCTGAAGTTCCTGATGGTAGACCCCAAGCGGGTGGAGTTGACAGGGTATGAGGGAATCCCTCACCTGCTCGCCAAAGTGGTCGTGGAGATGGAACGGGTCCCCGGGGCGCTCCAGTGGATTCTGCGGGAGATGGACGGCCGTTACCGTCACTTCGCGGAAGTGCGCGCCACCAACATCCGCGATTATAATGAGCGTGTCGCGCCGCAGAGAGGAGCCAATCGGATGCCCTACATCGTCGTCGTCATAGACGAGCTGGCCGACTTGATGATCACGGCGCCCCAGGAGACGGAGCGCGCCATCTGTCGCATCGCCCAGATGGCGCGCGCGACCGGTATACACTTGGTGATCGCCACCCAGCGTCCCAGCGTGGACGTGGTCACCGGCCTGATCAAGGCCAATTTCCCGGCCCGCATCGCCTTTAACGTCGCTTCGTCAGTTGACTCGCGGGTCATTCTCGACATGCCCGGCGCCGAGCAGTTGCTTGGCAGGGGCGACATGTTGTACCTCCCTCCTGACGCTCCCACACCGGTGCGTCTCCAGGGAGCTTTCGTCTCCGATGAGGAGCTGCGACGCCTGGTACACTTCTGGAAAGCGCAGAGCAGGCCGGAAATGGGGGCGATGTCGGCAGAAAAACCGGTGCAGCAACCACTGTGGGAGGAAATGCGCCCGCAGCAGGAGAAGGTTGCAGAGTTCGAGGATGAGCTGTTGCCGGAAGTGATTGAGCTGGTGTTAAGGGAACAGCGAGCCTCCATCTCGTTGCTCCAGCGCAAGCTGCGGATCGGCTACACCCGCGCTGCACGCATCATGGAGATTCTCGAGCAACATAACGTTGTGGGGCCTCAGCCGCCCGGCGGGCAGGCCCGTGAGGTCTTCCCGGCCGCAGCCCGCGCATTGCTCAACCCCAAAAAGGAATAGCGCCGGGCACCGTCCCTCCCGGTCCGCACGGGGTCTTTGAGCTTGCTGAACCGGTGCACTGACATGACACTTGAACTGAGCAAACTTACCGGACAGGTTCAGGCGATGGGCGGGGAAATGGCCGCCCGCCAGCACAAATACGACTCTCTGGTGAAGCTGGCCCGTCGCTGGCTGGAGCAATACGCCGGGCAGGGGGAGCTGTTACGCCAGCCAGCTCAACTCGTCCGTGCAGCCATCCCCACCGCCGAACCCCTCAATTTCCACAGCCCATTGCCGCCGCTACCGCCCCGCTTCACCGTCGTGGCCGCTGACGGCTCCCAGATTCAGCCCGACAGACACGGGGCGGTGCTTTATTACCTGATCAATATCGGTAGCCTGGTCTACCGGCACGGCAGTGGCGAAGCCCCGCTTGCCCACAGCGAACCATTCCTGGGCTACGCTGAAGAGGAACTTTACGAGGATGGCCTGCTGCTGAGCGGCAATCTGCTTGACCTGCGGCGGGATATTGCCGAGGTGACCCGGCTGGCCGACCTTTGTGCTTCTGAACCCCAAGGACCGGTTGTGGCACTGGTGGATGGCACATTGCTCCTGTGGGTGCTGGAGGAGCGCTCCGAGGAATGGCAGCGCACCCAGGTAATGCGCTATCTCGACCAGCTCAGGCGCATCCGGGAGAGCGGGGCGACGGTGGCCGCTTTCGCCAGCAGGCCGCGCCGTAGCGAGGTGTCACGCCTGCTCCATCTGGCCAGCGTGGATGGGGATGCACAGCGGGCCGTGCGTGAAGCGAATCCCCTCGAACACCTGCCTGACCGTGCCATTTTCGAGACCCTCCCCCCCGGCGCTCGCTCCGCTCTCTTCATCAGCCCGGCCTCAGTCAATCAAAATTTTTACCTGCCCGCCGGCCAGGCCGTCCACTTCTTTTACCTGAACCTGTCGGCGGAGGAGGAAGAGCCGGTTATTGCGCGGATAGAGGTGCCGGCCTGGGTGGCTGAGCAGCCTGATCAACTGGCACTGGTGCATGCAGCTATCGTGGCCCAGGCTCGCATCACCGGCGACTACCCCTACGCGCTGGCTCGCGCCGATGAGCTGGCCTTCATCAGCGCCCCGGAGCGGGAGGCACTTGAGGAGATGATCGCCACCTCTATGATGCGAGTTGGCGTGATGCCCACTCCTTCGCCGAAGGCATATTACAAAAGCCTGACGCGAAGCGGGAGGAGGAGATACGGGAGATGAAGAACGTCAACCTGCGGGTCGGGCGCGTGTTGCGGGCCAGCACGCGCGGTTTCACCATCGGCTGCGCAGTGATGCAGCCGGATATTCCGGCCTTCGGCTCGTTCGTGCGGGCGGACGGGGCGACACCGCATAGCGCCATCTACGGCCTGATCTACGATGTAAGCCTGGAGGATGACCCATTCGTGCGTCAGTTCATCAGCGCCAATCCCCCCGAGGAGGTCGTGCGCGATCAGCGCCAGAACCGTCAGGTGCCCATCGAGGTCAGCGTGCTGACGGTGGGATGCGCCGATGGAGAGCACATCTACCATTGCCTGCCGGCGCAGCCTCCGATCACCCTCGACTGGCTCTATCAGTGCGACGAAGAGGAGGTGCGAGCCTTCACCGCCCGTTTCGATTACTTCCGCCTGGTACTGGAAGCCCGTGAAACACCGGCGGACGAGTTGCTGGCCGCCAGCCTGCGCTTCGCTGCCGCAGCCCGCCCCGAAGAGGAGCGCGCCGGGTTTCTGACGGAAGCAGGGCGGGAACTCTCGCGCCTGCTGGCCGGCGACATGGTACGACTGGAAGGGCTGCTGCGCAGGCTGCGGGCAGAGATGCTGCGCGCCGGAAAGAGCGAGGCATGGTAACTATTCAGCCGATTGAAATCGCCCTCTTCAGGCGCTTCGCGCCAGGTGTCGGCCTGCGCCGACACTGCCTCTGATGGTGCAGCAAGGCAGGGGCGATTGATTAATCGCCCGTACCTGGCGCAGGCCGACCAATGGCCGCAGGCCCAAAAGGGTGTACGGGCGAGGCGCGCCTCGCCCCCTACAGTCACCGCCTGAATAGTTACGAGGCTTGAACGGACATCCGGTCCCCCGAGAGATTCGCAAGCAGGTGCAGGGGATTCTCAGACACGCTTTTAGATAGCGAGGAGACTCATGAATACACGTTCTCCCACCCAGGAACTCGATGCCTTCTTCGGCCCCCGACCGGCTGCGCCACCGCCTGTCCAGCGGCTTGGCATCGTCGTTGGCGGCAGCCTTTCCAAAGGGCTGGACGTCAAACTCGACCCCACCACAATGATCGAAGGGCTGGCCGTGGGCCGCTATGTCGTCGTGCACGGCCAGACCGGCCGGCGCTTCTTCTCCATCATCACCGATGTGCAACTGGATTCCCTCAACCCGCTGATCGAGAAGGCACCTCCCGACACCTCTGACCCTTTCCTGACCCGTGTCTACCAGGGGAATCTCGTCTTTGGTCGCATCCACGTTGCTCCCATGCTGATGCTGGACCCGCCCGCGGGTGGCAGGGAACGCGAACCCAGGCCGGTCAAAACTATCCCGGCCCACTTCTCACCGGTCTACCCGGCCACCGAGGAGGAGGTCAGCCTGATCTTCGGCCGGGAGGAGGAGAAGGGTTACTTCTACATAGGCGAGCCATTAGAAATGGAGGGCATACACGTGGCACTCGACCTGCGCCGCCTGGTTGAGCGCTCGACAGGGGTGTTTGGCAAAACCGGCACCGGCAAGACTTTTCTCACGCGCACGCTCCTGGCCGGGCTGGTGCGCGCAGAAAAGCTGGCCGTCGTCCTCGTCTTCGACATGCACAACGAGTACGGCTGGAAGAGCAAGGACGAAAAGCGCCAGGAAGTTAAAGGACTGCGCCAGATATTCCACACCAGAGTTGCCGTCTTCACCCTGGATGATGAATCCTCCAGGCGACGGGGAAGCAAGATTGACGGCGTTGTGCGCATCGGGTACGATCAGCTTGAGCCTGAGGACGTGGACAGCCTGGCCGGTATCATGGCCCTCTCCGATGTACAGGTCGGTGCATTGTACTTCCTGCGCCGCAAACTGGGGAAGCAATGGGTGGCCCGGTTGCTGGACGAGGAGGACCCGCTGGAGGAATTGGAGGATGCGCTGGAAAGGGGCACCATTCACGGCGGCACCCTGGGGGCCATCCAGCGCAAGCTGGGGTTATTCCGCCGCTTTGCCTTCCTCCAGGAGCGCGCGACGGCAGACCCGGTCAGAGAGATTCTGGATTATCTGGACCGGGGCATCAACGTGGTGCTGGAGTTCGGACGCTACGGCAGCAGCCTGGAAGCATATTTGCTGGTGGCCAATTACCTCACCCGCCGCATACACGAGCACTACGTGGAACGCACCGAGGCTGCCCAGGGAAGATCGGAGAGCGCCCCCATTCCCCTGGTCATCACCATTGAGGAGGCGCACAAATTCCTGGCCCCCGAGGTAGCCAGGCACACCATTTTCGGCACGATCGCCCGCGAGCTGCGCAAGTACAACGTAACACTGCTGATCGTTGACCAGCGCCCCAGTGGGATTGACCCGGAGGTGATGAGCCAGATCGGCACCCGGATCACCTGTCTGCTCGATGACGAGGCGGATATACGGGCAGTCTTCTCCGGCATCAGCGGGGCAGGTGCTCTGCGCGAAGTACTGGCCCGCCTGGATACCCGTCAACAGGCGCTGATCATCGGACATGCCGTACCCATGCCGGTGGTGGTCAAAACCCGCACCTACGGTACGGCAGAATTTTACGCCGAGATGGGTGCCTCCTCTATCCTGGAGGAGAGCAGAGAAAGGGCGCAGGCGGTGCTGAATCGGGGACGTCTCCTTTTGCGCGGCGAGGAGAGCGAAGGAGAGATCTGAACGCAGGCCCGGGCGAGGCGGTCACTCGATACCGGCGTTGGGCGCACTTTCAGGTATGCTATGTGTACGGTAGCGAGATATGGAGGAAAGCTTTATGAAGATCCTTCAAGAGATTGAACAACTCCTCACCAAGATCACACCCGCAGAAAAGGCGCAAGTGTTGCAATGGATCGTGCGTGATTTGGGAGATGCTTTTCCTGGGGTCGAGAGCATACCGAATGTTTGTGGTGGTGAACCGTGCATTGTACGCACACGAATCCCTGTGTGGATGTTAGTGCAAGCCAGACGACTGGGCGCGAGTGAGGCGGATTTATTGCGTAGTTATCCCAGCCTGCGGTCAGAAGATTTGGTCAACGCCTGGGCTTATTACCGCCTCCATCGAGAAGAGATTGAACAACAGATCGCTGAGAACAAGGCGGCGTAACCGATGGCACGCTTATACGCCAATGAGAATTTTCCTCTTCCAGCCGTGGAGGAATTGCGACGGTTAGGACATGATGTGCTAACCAGCTATGAAAGCGGTCGGGCGGGGCAGGCAATCCCCGATGAAGATGTGCTGGCGTTTGCTGTAGCGGAAGCGCGTATCCTGATAACACTCAATCGTAAGCATTTTGTAACTATTCAGCCGATTGAAATCGTCCTCCCTGGGCACTTCGTGCCGGGTGTCGGCCGCAGGCCCAGGAAGGCTGACTTCAGTCAGCGCCTGAATAGCATTTTGTTCGTTTGCATCAAAGGTATGCGGACCATCCAGGTATCATTGCTGACGTGAGGCCGGTACACAAGAAGGCATCGGTACAGGAGGAGGGAGGGTCTCAGGCAGACGGGGGCTTTGGCCTGCTCCGGACTGAGGACCGGACGGAATGTCTACCTCCAAACGTGCAGTTGCCAGGCGCCGGGGGCGAGTAATTGCCTCCAATGGCGTGCCTGTGACAGATGCTCGTGTACTGAAGAGCCGGGTGAGGGGAGTACGGGCACAGCGGCGCTATGCCCCTTCACGTACGGTTCGGGAGCGGCGGTGGGGCGGTCGCCCGCCCCACCGGCCGTAACTTCAGCCGACCGCTTCGCTCGCTTGCGCTCGCTTCGCGGCGGCTGAAGCGCGGGCCATTGCCCTCAGCGCCCCCTGACTCGATCGCATAACACGGAGGTGAAGGTTGAAATACATAACCCTGGACCATTTGAAAATCTGGCTTGACAGATTGGCCGGTCAACATGATCTGATAGCTCCCCGTGATGTTGACGGGCATGTGCTTTACCGACCGGTAACCTCTGCTGCAGAAGTTCTGTTCGACTACGAGCGGCCAGAACTCTCGGCCAGGGAATATTTCCTGCCGGCTACGGAGACCATACTACGCATCGAGAAAAATAAACAAGAAGTGATCCAGCAGGAAGTGTTGCCGGAGCGTACCCAGGTCATCTTCGGGATACGCCCCTGCGACGCCCACGGCCTGGCCGTCATTGATGCGTTGTTCCTGAAGCGGGAGCCTCCGGACCTTTACTATGCTCATCATCGCCAGCGCACAACACTGATAGGGTTAAGTTGCCCGCAGTTGTGGGACGGTTGCTTCTGCACTTCGGTTGGGGGAGGGCCAGATCAGTCAACGTGGCTGGACCTGTTGCTCAGGAAGGAGGGTGCAGGGTACACGATAGAAGTGGTGACGGCAAAGGGGGAGGCGCTGTTAGAGGGAGCGGCGGTCGAGGAGTGGTCGCTCAAGCCCGCTGGTTCTGAGGCTGGCGCTGCAGCTATGGCCAATCCGCTGCCGGTAAGCGCGCCCGAGAAGTGGCGGCAGTTGTTTGGTGAAGAGCGACTGTGGATGCGCCACGGCGAACGCTGCCTGAGCTGTCGCCTGTGCACTTATGTATGCCCTGCCTGCCGTTGTTTTGATGTGACCGATCGGGTTGTAGCAGAGCGCGGGGGTGTCACTTATATCGAGCGCATCCGCGTGTGGGACGCCTGTACCAGTCCCAACTACAGGCGTGTGGCCGGCGGTCACAACCCCCGTCCTGCCAAAGCGGAACGGCTGCGGAACCGCTTTCTGTGTAAATTCTGTTACTACCCCACGGATTTCGGCCCCATCGGCTGTGTGGGCTGCGGACGGTGCGTCGTCTACTGTCCGGTCAACGTAGATATTACCGAGGTGATGCGAGAGGTAGCAGAGTATCCAGAGGCCTGACGGCGGAGGGAATGCTACCGGGCCGGAAGACGCTCCTGTTGGGATGAGGGCTTCCCCTGGTCAGAATTGCCCTTCCTGATTTCGGCGGCCAGCAATTTATGTACCAGAGCCACTTCTTCCTCGCGGGTGTGCACCCTCCCGTCCAGGCGGGCGTTGCGCAGCGTTCTGAGCAACCGCCCGAACAGCGGGCCTGGTTTCAGCCCCATCGCCTTAAGGTCATCCCCGGTAAGCTCTGGCTCAATCAGACGCCACTCTTTCTGGTAGTTCAGCAGTTGCCTGCGCACTCTGCGGCGGTCGGTGGCCAGCCATGCAACGGCCAGAAGACGAGAGGGGTAGGGTTGGAGCAGGCGATATACGTCACTTGGGCGACGGGCTTTCCCAAGTTGTTGCAACGTTTTCTTCAGCTCGGGAAGCAAACGGAGTTCGTCCGCATCATCGCGTTTGATGTTCAGGCGGGTAATCAGCTCTTCCAGCGCCTCCCTGTCAAGATTATAGGCAAGCAAGGCCAGATGTAGATATACATCGTCCTGCGCGCCCAGGTTCCACACCTCCCGATCCCAGCCGTTGCCGTTTGGCCCGGGCTGTTCCGCTCCACGGAGGGCGCGGTAGCGGGTCTGCAACCAGCGATCGCAGTGCAGGCCAGGAGAGATGTGCGCCAGCACGCCCAACTCTTCCAGACGACATAGCGCCAGTTCGGGCTTCTCCTCGCGGAAAATCAACTCCAGCTCATGCCTGATGCGGTCGCCGCTGACCCGCTTGAGCATAGGCAGTGCATCGGCGATCAATTCCTCGCTGCGCTGATCCAGCCGAAAGCCCAGCCGGCTCTCCAGACGCGCTGCTCTCAGTATCCGGGTTGGGTCGTCTATGAAGCTCAGACTGTGGAGCACCCGGATCACCCCATTGCGCAGGTCGGCCTCCCCCCCGTAGAAATCGAGCAATTCACCCCAGTGATCCGGGTCCAGGCGGATGGCGAGGGTGTTGATGGTGAAATCCCTGCGGTGCAGGTCCTGAGTGATCGAACTGCGCTGCACCTGAGGCAGAGCGCTGGGATGGGTATAGAACTCAGTCCGCGCCGTGGCAAAATCCACGCTGGAGGGCAGCTCACCCGTGACAGGCGCGACGGCCAGTTTCTCCCAGACCTGCTGCGAGAGCAGCCATTTGGCGGTGCGGAAACGTCTGTGAACGCGTACCCGTCCTCCCAACTCTGCAGCCAGGCGGTTGGCCAGTGCGATGGCGTCCCCTTCGACGACCAGGTCCACATCCACTATCGGCTGTCCCAGCAGCAGGTCACGCACCGGGCCGCCCACAAAATATGGGACGATCCCCATTTCGTGCGCGGTGCGCGAGATGTGGCGCACCAGCGCAAGCACTGGCGGGGAGATGGCCTGTTCGAGCAGCTTCCTGATCTCCTCACGACGCGATGAGGATGGGGACTGTCCCCACAGTTTGATCAGGTCGGTGCGGGTGACCACCCCCACGAGACGCTCGTTTTCTATGACGGGCACCTGCCCCCAGCCACTTTCGATCATTACCCGCTGCAGATGTACTATTGAGTCGCCACTGTTGACGGTGACGCTGCCGGCTCGCATTATCCTGGAGACAGGGACATCGGACATATTGAAGTTAAGGGCACGGTCTACTTCACGACGGGTAAGCAGGCCGACCACACGCCCTTCCGCAACCACCGGATAGCCCTCATGGCCCGTACGCTGCATACGCGCGGCTGCTTCGGCAACGGTGTCATCAGGGGAGAGGACCTGCACACCTCGTGACATTATGTCGGCCACGGTGACACCGGGACGCACAGCCGCCGGCAGCATGGCCAGCAGCTTCTCACGCACTGCGTGAAGCGGGCGGCCACGGATGAGCGCTGCCGCCGCACGGGCATGGCCTCCACCACCGAACTGTCTGGCGACCACGGAGACGTCTATATCGTTGGTGGTACTGCGAGCAACAAGCTGGATACGGGAACCGTCGCCAAGCGCGACGAGCACGAAGAGCGCTGACGGCTCCAGCAATTCGCGCAGCTTGTGGGCCAGCGTAGAGATTTCCTCGGAGAAGTCAGATGCCTCGGCCCAGGCCAGGGCGATAGTGTGACCTTCGAGGTCACAGGTCTCGCAGTGCTCCAGTAATTGCTCATATAGCTCGCGCTGCTCGGGAGCCAAAGGATGATGCAGGAATTCGTTGACGATGGCCAGACGCGCCCCCTGCTCCATCAGCCAGGCGGCAGCGCGCGCATCGCGGGGAGAGGTGCCTTCATAGGAGAGAGAACCGGTGTCCTCATAAATCCCCAGGAGCAGAAGTGTGGCCTCGACGTTGCTCAACCGGATAGCGCGCGCGGCTATTTCCTCGGTCAATAATGTAGTGGTGGCGCCCAGCGGCTCACCGGAAAAACTCCATCCGGCAGGTAATTCCCGGTCCAGGGTATGATGGTCAATAACGTCAACCTGTAAGTCACGTTCCATCCCGCCGAGTGTAACCAGGCTCTGCGTGTCCACAAGGATGACGCGCTGGATCCTGCGGCGGCGGGGCAGATCATCCGGGTGCACCAGGGGCAGCTCGGCTCCGTAGAGGGCCAGGAAGGCACGTCCGTTCCGGTTGATGCGGCGGGGAAGCACAGGTATGGCGGACGGGAACAGCTTGCTCGCTCCGACCAGGCTGGCAATGGCATCAAAATCCGCGTTCTCGTGAGTGAGAATGATCTCTATAGACGTTACCTTGTTCAGCTTACTCCCTCCAGGCCGCACCGGCCGTTTCGCCGGCAGGCACTTTCTCTAACTCTCTGTCCACAGGGCACTCCGCACGAAGATCACTGCCAGCCCATCTTGATATACCCGCACCCATTCGTCTCTCTCCTCCAACAGGCGGGCAAGCGGCAAATCGCTCTCTATCAGGACGTAGTCCACTTTATAATGATCCAGCGGCACTCGCCAGTCTCCCAGCAGCCAGTAAGCAAGCATATACTCGTGGATAAAGGCATCGCCGTAGACATCAGCACGCCCGTCAATGAAGACGCGCAGGCCATGCCATATCAGGTAACCACCCCAGTTGTAACTATTATACACTCGTTTTTCCGTCAGGCCATGCTCCTGGATAAACCTCAGGGCGTCCGCCGGGTAGCGGGTACGCTCTATCTGCTGTTCCTTCGCCAGCACGTCCAGGAAACGCCAGCCCACCCCTGCGATCATCACCAGAAGGAGTGCCCAGTTGAGAAGCGGCAGTCCGCTACCCTCGCCGCGGAAGAGAGGCCGCAGCAGCCCTGCCAGCGTCCGGCTGAGCGGTGGAGCGGCCACCACCGCGAAAAGTGGAATGTGCCGGACCGAGACCAACCCGGCGAAGCCGAAGCCGAAAAACAGAAACAGCTCAGAGAGGGACGGCGACGGGCGGGCGCTTTTGCGGCACGACAGGACCAGTGTCAGCGATCCCCCGAGCAGCAAAATGGCGAAGAGCCAGTACTCCCTGCGATGAAAATCGGGTGAAGCCCATTCTTGAATGTAACCCTGCATGGCACCGCTGCTCAACGTACCGAATGGATACAGGAGCATGTGATAGCCATTGGGATTGGCCTGCGCAGCGAGCATGCAGAGCACCAGTGTCAGAGCAAGGTTACGCAACGCAGCAGAGGTGGAATAGAGCTTTACCGGCTCATCGGCAGGGGCGAGCACATATGAGAGCACATCTCCCAACAGTACCACGCCGATCACCACCGGCCCCAGATAGAAACCGCCGTGCAGGTTGGCCCACAGCGCTGTCAGTACAGGTAGCGGCCATAAAATCCCGCGTTGCAGATTGCAAATCCCGGCCTGTAAATCAGGAGCCCTTGAGCGCAACAAAACTGCCTGGAATAACGCGAGAAACAGGGCATTGAGCAATTGCGGGCGCGCTCCCCAGGTAATGGCCGAGGCGAACGCAGCCACCAGGACTGTAAATACCGCCACATAAGGGGGGGCACCCTTCTCCCTGCCCCCCCCAGAGCACGCAGAGTGGTAGACAAGCGTGAAGGTCGCCGTTACAACCAGCGATGCCACCACGATCAGCGCGGGAGTCCCCCCGGCCCTGTACAGAAGATACATCAACACATCTGTCAACCACTCGTGGGCAAACCAGCGCCGACCGGTAGCGGTATAGGAAAACACATCCTCACGTGGGATAACGTGCCCCTCCACTATGTAACGCCCTGTTGCCAGGTGCCACCACATATCGGGGTCCCATGCCTGGCGCAGTGAGGCTGCGCTCAGAGCGAGCAGGAGTATCGCCACGGCCAGGCGACGTATGGTGAGCCAGCGCATCATTCGGATCATTCTCCCTTGTCGGGGCTCCGCAGCACCGCGTGTAACCATTCAAGCAAAATCGCCCTCTCCGAGCGGCCTGCGCCGACATCTCCACAGGCGCACAATGAACATGCCAGCGCAGGCCGACCTACCTTAATCACCCGAAGGAACATCCTTGAGACGGATCAGATACCAGGCAGTCCGGTCCAGTACTATGCCTCCGCGCGTTTCCGCTGCTACAGCCAGCCAGTCTGGATCACCGAGTGTTGCGCTATCCAGCGAGTACCAGAGGGTGTTGCCATAAGCCACCACGTCACCCTGGGTTACCCGTCCCCATTGGGCAGTCCACCTGAGCGTGCTTTGCGGTGTGAAGGCTCGTACCAGCAGGTGGTAGGAATAGGCACGGCTGACATGGGTGCGCGTCTCCAACACAATCCAGAGCTTATCGTGGACGCGAAATATACGGAGACCGGTTATGTCTGCCCCGGCGGACACTTTGCGCACCAACCTGTCAGCGGCAGGAGCAACGCGTTCCGGCGAAGCCTCAGATACGCCGGCGTTGCTCCCCATCGTCTCTCCCTCGATGAACCCGATCTCAATAGCGTTCTCCACTTTCATGAACATCTCGTTGCGCCTGACAAAACTGAGCAGGTAGGAACGCAACACGCGCTGTTGAGAGTCGTATGCCTCTATTGCTTTACGTTTGGTTGCCAGCTCCGTTACAGAGAGAGGAAATTGAAGCCACTCGCCGACCTGGCGCAGACGACGGGGCGGCAGGAGGCTTTCACCGGGCTTCAAGCCCATAGGCTGCGGATACAGGCCGTAGTGAACCAGGTAGCCAAGCAATTGCGGCCTGTAGGACTCGTCCCCGGCGCGTTCCATTTCCACAGCGAGAGCCATAAACACGCCCAAAACGTGGTGGTCTGGATGCTCATCATCAGGGTGGGGGATCACAATCAGATCCGGCCGCTCACTTCTCACTATCTCGCGCAGTTGCTTCAGCAGGACCTCTCCGCCGTATGGAACACTGGAGTTAAAAGGATAAGGGTTGTATTCCTGCCTGGTGTAAGGGGAGCGGTAAGGCCGTTCTTTCTCCCAGTACTCCCACCACAGCGCCGACAGTCCCCCATCAGGGTAACCCAGGAAAGTGACCTGGCCAGGCTGTAGACCCAACCTGCTCAAGGCTATCAGTGACTCGTTGTGGCGACGTTCGCCCAGCGCCAGGAAATCCCTTGAGGTCGGGAAAATGCGCTGTGACTCTACAACTGCTGCACGGCGATATCCATCGCCGGCGGTCACAATGACGACACGCACATCCATCCCATGGTGGAGCGCAGCCTGGATCAGTCCGCCTGCTCCCAGAACCTCGTCGTCGCAGTGGGGTGCCACCACCAGCAGACGGTGATACGCCTCCAGCTCCAGCACGGGGTATGCCTCCAGAGGGAGATCGGAGAGCGCCAGACGCCGCTCATAATCCACGGAGGTCGCTGTCAACAAAAGCACCACTACCAGGCCGCTGATCAAT
>Ga0209162_1000792_pt1 | contig 33210 bp, 22 predicted proteins | sample YNPNPMetaG_FD_187121 | JGI IMG/M metagenome (GOLD analysis project Ga0209162, IMG submission 187121) | Anoxygenic and chlorotrophic microbial mat microbial communities from Yellowstone National Park, USA - YNP NP MetaG (SPAdes) (version 2) ...
TGTTCCAAATTTGCTCCGTTTGCAGAATTTCTTCCAATGAGAAATAACGATCCGAATCGCTGCTGCGGTTGAAACGGTAGTCATGATTGCCCAAAATCAGGTAGTAAGGAATTTTGAGTTCACCCAATAATGCCTGCAATTTTTTAATGCGATTATTCGACTCATCGGGGATGTTGGGTTCACTATTGCCATAAACGCCTGCAACCAGATCGCCTGTGATCAGCAATAGTTCCACCGATGGAAATTTATGGGAATTAATCTGTTCGATCAATTGCGCCAGTCGATGATCCTTGGATTCATCATTGCTGATGTGGGTATCCGAAATGACGATCGCCTGAAAATCGGCTGAGAAATTGGATGGTTTAAATCCGATGCAACTGACAAAGAGACCAATAAGCAGTAGAGAAAATTTAATGGTTAATTTCATGGTTTTTTCCCGAAAATATTCCCAACGGATTGATGAAACCAACGGATAAAAATTCTAAAAAGAACATCCGTTGGATTCATCTATCAGTTGGGAGAATCAAAACAATCGTCCAACAATTTTGCCCAACGGATTAATGAAACCAACGGATAAAAACCTAAAAAAACATCCGTTGGGTTGTTTCAATCCGTTGGAAAATCAATAGAGCAATTTAATTCTGCTGATATCAAAATTTATTTCAGACCCTTTTTCCATCACATCCCGTTCGCTATTTTTGCCCAACGGATTGATGAAGCCAACGGATAAAAAACCCCCAAAAAAACATCCGTTGGGTTGTTTCTATCCGCTGGAAAATCAATAGAGCAATTTAATTCTGCTGATATCAAAATTTATTTCAGATCCTTTTTCCATCACATCCCGTTCGCTATTTTTGCCCAACGGATTGATGAAGCCAACGGATAAAAAACCCCCAAAAAAACATCCGTTGGGTTGTTTCTATCCGTTGGAAAATCAATAGAGCAATTTAATTCTGCTGATATCAAAATTTATTTCAGATCCTTTTTCCATCACTTCCCGTTCGCTATTTTTGCCCAATGGATTGATGAAGCCAACGGATAAAAAACCCAAAAAAAAACATCCGTTGGGTTGTTTCAATCCGTTGGAAAAAATTATCAAGCACCAATTTCATCCCAAAGAAATCTTATCCTTCACCTGTTCTTGCCACGTCACGATCTTATGCTTCAACCGACTTTTCACCTCCTCATATCCCTCCCGATAAAACAGATTGGTCGTCTCCAGCGGATCTTTATTCAGATCAAACAACTGGCATTTGTCCTGATCGCTCCAGCACAGCTTCCAGCCATCGGGCGTAATCACCGTTCGAATGGAAGCATCTTCGGCTCGCTTGACCTCCTCCGCCGTAACTCCAGGTAGTGCTGGATAGGTCTCATCGCCTCGCAATTTTGGGTTCCATTCGATAAAAACATCTTCAGCAACAGTCTTGCTCTCTTTCAACGACGGTAGCAGGCTTTTTCCCTGGAGATAAGTTTCAGTTTTCTTGCCCATCAATTCCAGCAGCGTGGGCACGAGATCGATATGACTGACTGGATTGCTGACGATGTGTTGCCGTTTGTTAAGTTGGGGAATTCGCATTAGCCAGGGCACGCTCACGGATTCCTGGTACATCACGGTTTTGTTGAGCAGTCGATGGGCGCCCATCATGTCGCCGTGATCGCTGGTGAAAACAACGATGGTGTTATCGGCCAGCCCCAGCTTTTCCAACTGCGCCAGAATTGCCCCCACACTCAAATCGACCTGGGTGACCAATCCCCAGTAATTGGCTGCCAGCCGCCGCCACTGTTCCTCGCTTCTCAATTCCTTACCTTTGTAACCATTCTGATAGAGCTTGTTTCGGATCAAACGATAGCGCAGCGGCTCATCCTCTTCCAATGGATCATTGAAATTGAGCGGGAGATCGATGGTAGCAGGATCGTGCTCGTCATTCAATGGCCCAAAAAACGGGGGATGAGGCTCTAAGAAATTGACATACAACAGAAATGGCTCACGGCGATGTCGCTGCAAAAAATCACACGCCTTTTGCTCCAGAAATTTGGGCTTGCAATGCTCCAGCGGCAATCGGGAAGCAAATTCTCGTGTAAAATCGCCCCGATCCCGATCGGGCTGATAGCCCAGGGACAATAGATATTCGGCGTAGCTGCTTTTGGCATTGCGATCACGTCCCTCGCTAAAATATTCCCAATAGATATCCTCGATGCTTATCCACTCCTCAAATCCGTGCTGGGCAAACACCTCATCGCCCAGGTGCCATTTGCCGAAATATCCCGTGCGGTAATCGGGGTCGTTCAGGATTTCTGGAAAGCAGGGAATGTTCGCTGGCAGGGAAATATTATTTTCAGTGCAACCGTTGGTATGCGGCCAGAGCCCCGTCATCACCGTGGAGCGGGACGGCGTGCACACTGGCTGGGTGATATAGGCGTGCTCAAATACCACGCTTTCACTGGCAAGCTTATTCAGATTCGGCGCATGAATTTTAGAATTGCCATAGACCGCCATGGTATCGGCCCGCTGCTCATCCGTCCAAAGGAACAAAAGATTGGGCTTGCGAGCCGATCTGCTGCAGCCGATGAGATTAAAGCCCAGTGCGGCGAGGGCCGAGGTTTTGATGAAATGGCGACGAGAGCATTTTAACGTGTCCGTCGGTTGCTTAAAAATGCCATTCGGTTTCATTCTATGTGATCCCTCTCAATTTAATGATAGCGTTCAATTCAGAGGCATGGCTAAAGGCTTTTTATTAATTCTTCAAACAGCAAAATCTTTTTCGCATCAGCGGAATGGATCAAAAACGGTTCAATATCCTTGCAGAGCAGATTTAAATTAAGTTCCCCAATTTTCGCTAAAAGTCTGGCTTTCAACTCATCCATAGTGGCGATGTTGGCTTTGACCTTTAAATAGGCTAAATCAGGCGCTGTTTTGCCAAACAAAAAAATGGCATCGTATAAATCTCTCCCCAACGTGCGTTTTCGGCTCAAAATGGCGAACAATTTTTGTGATAACAACATTGCCACTGGAACGACGGTGATATTGGTAAAAACATCAAACTTGTTTAAAATGACCCTGGAGGGTGAATAATCGATCGCTTGTGGTTCAGTATCCACGGTGATCAATAATTTTTCTTCACGATGCCTGGATATGCCACTGCGTTGCAGAATATCTAAAAAAGCAATATAACAGTGAAACGCACCTTTAAACAGGGTGCGGATTTCCACCAAATGACCTTCAAGCTGGAGCTTCTCGTGAATGATTCTGGATAACTCCTGAAAGTCATCTTTTGATAGGTGAAAATTATCAAAATCGAGTTCTTCAGAAAACCGATTGCTACCATGAACGATCCGAATCGAAGTCCCACCCATGAAAGCCAATTGGCGGGCATAAGCGGAATTAAAAATTATCTCCAAAATTTTGTATTGCAAATATTCTCGAAGGATATTTCGCTTAAAAACCCGATACGATTCAGGATAAAATGATTCAATCTGACCGATGTCAAGCATTTTTCATGAACTCCATCAAACGATGTACCCTTTGAGATAATTTCGACTGCCTGAACTTTTCCAGATAATTTTCTAATTGGCTCTCATTGATTATTTGCCAGAAGATTTCTACATTCAACCGCAAGCTCAAAAAATCATCCTCGGTCTGGATATGAGGGTTGATATAAAAATAATCGAGAACAGCCTTTTCTGGACTGGCGATCTTGAAAAATTTTCCATCGTTATAAGCAACCAAATTATAGCCAAAGAATAAAGCGGGCTTGATTGTTCGGTAAATGAATTCGCCAATCGGCGTTGAGAATCGGCTCGTTTTTCGTGTCCCCGCAGAAGTAATGGCATAGACGCTTTCTGGGATAAACGAATAGTGAGAAAGCGCCATTTCGAACGAGACATACGAGGGCGCATAAATTCGATTGGCGATTTCGGCCAGGACCTTTTCATTGATTTTTAAATCGGAAAAAATATAAAACCCTTTTATTATTTTTTTGATATAGCCCTTATCCTGCCACTCGCTCAACCTGCGTCGCTGAAAATTCGCATCAATTTTTTTTATCTCTTGTAATGAAAATACTGTGAACGGTTTGAGCGCCTCTTTAAAGTCCATGAATTTCATTCTATTTCTCTAAAATGTTAAAAATAGCATTTTTGAGAAATAAAATACACAATTTCTTTGACGAAAGCAAGTATTTTTTGATTTTTCATCGAGGGGTATTTGGCATAATAATCTCAAATTCATTTAAAATTCCTCTGGCTCTCAATGGCATTTTCTAGCACTGCGCTGCTTTGCTCAATTTCCGTCCGAACCGAGATGAGAAAATTATCCGACAAAATAATCTTCTCGCTACCGCTGCCATGCACCCTTACCAATGTCCCAATAGGGTTCAGCGGCTTGCAGCCATGAATCCAGGCATCTTTGACATTTTTCAACCAGAAAAATGGAGCAGCGGTGGCTGTAGATTGAGCCTGGATCCCTGCCAATTCCAGATTGCTAACATCGTCACACCAGATCACCGAGCGCTGGTCTGGTTCTTGGAACGATAAAAAGATGTCGCTGAGCTGGATATTTTTCGCATGACGAATGAAAAAACCATACGACGGCAGTTTACCAAACATCCTGGCCTTGGGATATTCATCGGCCAATTCAGGAATCTCTCGCTCAGAATCGGTTTTTTGGCCGCCGCCTCGATAGCCGATACGGATATTGCTGAGCGTCACGTTTTCGATGGGATGCTCTGGGATGCCGCAGATGAAATCGTTGCTCTCGGTGACACCCGTGGCCTGAATGTTATGAATTATGACGTTTTTAATCGTTCCAGGAGACTTTCGTCGTTCTTCTTCGGTCAAATGATACGGTCGCATCCGATTCCCCAGCCGCATGACGATCACGGCATAAGAATCCCGCATCGAAATATTGGAAATGGTAATATTATTGACCTCGCCGCCATCGACGCTGAGCAGACTAATCCCTCTTGTGCCGTAAAAAACGCAGTTGGAAATGCTGATATTTTCAAACCCACCTGCCGATTCCGTGCCCGTTTTGATGGCAGATTTCAATCCCGAGACGATGCAATCGCTGATGACCACGTCACGACAGGGTCGGCGGCTGAACGTTTTCAGCACAATCGAATCGTCTTCCGAGCTGATATGGCATTGGGTGATTAGAACTCGCTGGCAGCCATCGATGTCCAATCCGTCGTTATTCTTGTTCGAGTAGCTATGGACCGTGATCCCCCGAATCGTCAGATCGTCGCATTCGACATAATGTTGCACCCAGGCTGCCGAATTGATCAGCGTGATATCCTCGATTTTTACGTTCTGGCAGCGGAGGAAGCGAATGATGGCGGGTCGAGCCAAACCTTTTTCTATCGGATAAAACTCAGGGAATCCCTGTCCATCAATGATGCCGTTGCCCTGGATAGCGATGTTTTTCGCATCATGGGCGAAGAACAGACAGGTGCCAAACCGTCTGCCGCTGCTGTCGGTAAACGAGCCATATTGCGGATCGAATTGGTTCAATTCGGTGCTGCCCAAAATCGTCGTCCCTCGATCCAGGTGAATCGTCACATTGTCCTTCAACACAACGGTTTTGATGAGATATTTTCCTGGCGGGAAATAGACTGTGCCCCCGCCGTGGGCTGAAGCCGAATCGATGGCGGATTGCACCGCCTGGGTATCGTAATCAGAGCCGTTGCCGTTAGCTCCCAAATATCTTACGTTGTAAAAATTCAGCATCGGATGATTGGCTAATGCGGCATCAAGAAAAATTAAAGTCGCAAGAGTGATCGATAAAATGAGCGATTGAAATTTGTGTTTATTCATTGGTGATTGAAATTTTATTATATACTTGTTAAGGATCGAAATATAACACACCTTAGTCATTGCGGGGTTCAGTGCGCCGAATTGCTTTGGGCGTAACCTTAAGTATTGGTAATGCCACAAAAACCCGAAGACACAAAGAAATCAGATTGCATTTCCGAAAAATATCCCTAAAAAGCACTCCGTTGTCATCAAATTCTTTTGCCGCCATAGCTTCGTTTTATATGATAATTGGCCGCATATGCTTCGTGTCGTTGTGCCTTTGTGGCCAGTATCATCTCAGGTTGACGCCTATGGCCTGGCGGACAGAGACGAAGCAATCCTGTTGTTTTAAGCTGATTGCTTCGCTTCGCTCGCAATGACATTTTTTAAACCATGTGACAAATCGAGCCTGAGTGAGTATAAAATTTTTTTTATCTAAAACCACCCCGCAAAACAAATCAGAGTACACAGAAGTGATTTTCTCTCTGATTTAAATTTCGTGTTTTCGGCGTGTGGGCAATGCTTTTTCATTTTCCTCTGGAATGCCATTAAAATCCTTACGGATTAACTCCAATCGGATCCCAAATCGTCGCTGCAATGTGCTGCTCAACGTTCTGCTCGCTGGTGAAATAATAGATCGTCACCACTTTGCCATCGGATCGGACTACCGATCGGGTGTAGCCGATGTCATTGGTCAGGGGATCGTCCCGCAAAATGATTTCCTTGCCCCAGCTTTTGCCGTTATCATTGCTAATTCGGGCACGAATGCTGAAGGGAATGCCACGATAGCCGTAGGTGACGCACAGGCGCCCGTCTGGCAATTTGACCATGCTGGGTGGATTGCCGTTGCGCTTGCCGCCATCGGTATCCGCAACTTTGCTCAAGAATTGCCACGAGGCGCCGTTGTCCAGCGACTGATAGACATCGATCCAGTTCCGTTGCAACGCATATCCCTCTGCTGGGGTCGGGTCGTAGCGGCGGCGTAGGGCAGATACAAGCTGGTTTTCTGCCAGCCGAACCGTGGAAGGCATCACCGAGCGGATCGTGTCTGTTTCTGCCATCCATGACACGAATCGGATAGTCTGGCCGCCGTCCGACGTGCTGGCGCAAAACGCCCGATCCTGAAGGCTGGCTTTGACATTTTCCACTTTGGAAGAGAGAAAGAACAGACAGCTTTCAGCGCCCGTGACCAGATAATCGGTTCGGGAGGTCAATTGTTTCAAGCCGAAATCGGGAAACAAAAAGGGCCCTTGCCAGTTTTTTCCTCGATCATAAGAAATGAAAAACTCATTGGCCCAGCAGCGCATGGCGAAATCGGGGTGTCCGAAGTTGATTTTTTCTTTCATTGCCATCGGTGTGCCGCCATCGCCAGCAAAATTGTCAGGGTCTTCTAATGACCAGGTCTCGCCGCCATCGAGGCTGCGGGCCAGCAGGTAATAGGATGGTTTCGACTTGTCCCGAGAGTGATGCAATCGATCCATCTTATAGTGTGCCTTGACCAGTCCAACCAGAATTTCATCGCCCCACTGCCAGACGCCGTTGTTGGCGGGCCAGCCAAAAAAGATGCCTGGTTCATAGCAAACGATCACATGCCTGGCGGGGACAGTGGCAAATTGGCTGCGGTCGATGGCTTTTGGATCAGGCTCGATCAGCCAATTCCAATGGCTGGCTTGTTCTCTGGTGTGAATCAGGTATTCGGGAGCAATTGGCGACTTCGGCGCCCCGTCCCAGCTCCATTGCACGCTGAAATACCCCTCGCCATCAGTTTCGTGCCGATAGGTCAGCGTAATGGGATAGCGATTTCCTTTTTGCATGCTGAGTTTCGACATCGCTTCGCCCGCATCGCCTTTCGCCTCGATTTCCGCTGCATCGCCTACTTGTAGAAGCGCATGCTGGTTGCTCGCCAAATGGAATGTGACTTCACCGTTCACCGGTGCCATCACCAATCCCTCCCATTTTCCAGACCACTGCTGGCTAAAGCCATTGGCCTCGCCCCAGTTCCGATCCAGGCTTTCCAGCAGCGCAAGATCCTTGATGCCCGTCAAATCGGGATTGCCAAAATAGGCACCAACCAGACCCTGATGAGATTTATCAGGTTGGTTTTGACAGGCAATATTCAGAATTGATAGCGTGGCGATCATTTGAAAAAGAATAAACATTGTTTTAATCTGGTGCCTCATTATGACCTCCGCTTCTTGTTTGCAATTGAATCAATATCCTTTAAGGACACTGAAAAAGAACTCACAGAAATGATTCTTTGAATGCTTTATTCCTTTTCTTTTTTCCTATCCATTTCTTGCCCAACGAATTGGTGAAGCCAACGCATAAATACCAAAGATCGCATCCATTGGGTTGTTGCAATCCATTGGAAAATCTTTGCCGACATCAAAATTTATTTCAGAACCTTTTTTCCGTGCCTGTTCCTTTTCCGTGTCCCCTAAAATCTTAGCTCACGGAATTGGAACTGACACAGAAATAATTTATTTAAATTCTTTTTCCGTGTCCGTTCCTTTTCCGTGGCCTGAATAAATTTAGCCCACGGAATTGGAACTGACACAGAAATGATCTTCTAAATTCCTTTTCCGTGTCTGTTTCTTTTCTGTGTCCTGAATAAATTTAGCCCACGGAATTGGAACTGACACAGAAATGATTTTTCTAAATTCCTTTTCCGTGTCTGTTCTTTTTCCGTGTCCTGAATAAAGTTAGCTCACAGAATTGGAACTGACACAGAAATGATCTTCTAAATTCCTTTTCCGTGTCTGTCCCTTTTCTGTGTCCTGAATAAATTTAGCTCACGGAATTGGAACTGATACAGAAATAATTTTTTCAATTCCTTTTCCGTGTCTGTCCCTTTTCCGTGTCCTGAATAAAGTTAGCTCACAGAATTGGAACTGACACAGAAATGATCTTCTCAATCCCTTTTCCGTGTCTGTTCTTTTTCCGTGTCCTGAATAAAGTTAGCTCACAGAATTGGAACTGACACAGAAATGATTTTTTGAATTCCTTTTCAGTGTCCGTTCTTCTTCCGTGTCCTGAATCAATTTAGCCCACGGAATTGGAACTGACACAGAAATGATTTTTCTAAATTCCTTTTCCGTGTCTGTTCTTTTTCCGTGTCCTGAATAAAGTTAGCTCACAGAATTGGAACTGACACAGAAATGATCTTCTAAATTCCTTTTCCGTGTCTGTCCCTTTTCTGTGTCCTGAATAAATTTAGCTCACGGAATTGGAACTGATACAGAAATAATTTTTTCAATTCCTTTTCCGTGTCTGCCCCTTTTCCGTGTCCCTTAAAAATTTAGCTCACCAAATTGGAACTGACATAGAAATAAATTTTTAAATTTCTTTTCAGTGTCCCTTTTTGAAATTAGCTTTTCCTTAACGTTGATAAATCCCAAACAATTGTAGATTAGTCTCGCTCCAAAAAGCTATTAAGCCGTGATGTAAATTAAGTCGGCGCAAATAAGATCGCATGCGAAAGATATCATACACCCTAGGCTTTTCTGAACCCGCAAGAATAGCAACAAGCAAAGCTTTATTCACCAACCAATAATCAATAGTTTTTGGATTGAATTTAATATTTTCAATTTCAAGATTTATCCGAACGTTGTTGTCATAAGCAATTTTTCTATGATTTAACTCAATTTTAAAACAAGCTTTATAGATTTCGCTATGGTAACCAGGACCTAATTCGTTATCAATATTGTTGACAGATGAGACTACTTCATCTAAGATATTTTTTGCTTCAAGCGTACTAAAAAAGTTCTTATCCCAGCTTTCAGTATTTTGTTCGTGTTTCGCATCAAATATAACACGTTTTGTAAAAGCTTTATGCAAACCGAAATTGATCAGCAATCCTAATCGCAACTTAAGGAGTTTCAGGTAAGTTATAATTTGGGCAAGGTTATCATTAAGGAATCCAGTCTGAATACATTTTAATTCAACTACAATTTTATCTTCCACAATCTCATCAATTTCAAAATCGCCTATTTGATTATTCAGATAGTCAAGATGAGCAGTTGGTTTATATTTGGCTTGTAGACCTTGCCTAGTTAAATAGTGATGAAATATTTTATGATAATTTATTTCATCAAATCCAGCACCAACAATTTTGAAAGCTTCAAAGGCACAGCCGATGATTTTGTAGCTGAGCTCTTCATAAATTAGTGGTGTATTTTCTTCCATATTTCCTCCCCAATAATAAGGATGTTAACGGAAGTATGTTTAAAACTTCTTTTTCTGAGCCTCATGAATTTTAGCCCACGGAATTGGAACTGACACAGAAATAATTTTTTAAATTCCTTTTCCGTGGCTGTTCTTTTTCAGTGTCCTGAATAAATTTAGCTCACAGAATTGGAACTGACACAGAAATAATTTTTTAAATTCCTTTTCCGTGGCTGTTCTTTTTCAGTGTCCTGAATAAATTTAGCTCACAGAATTGGAACTGACACAGAAATGATTTTTTTCAATTCCTTTTCCGTGTCTGTTCCTTTTCCGTGTCCTTTAAAATTTCAGTACACGGAATTGGAACTGACACAGAAATATTTTTTTCAATTCCTTTTCCTTGTCTGTTCCATTTCCGTGTCCTGAATAAATTTAGCTCACAGAATTGGAACTGACACAGAAATGATTTTTCTAAATTCCTTTTCCGTGTCTGTTCCATTTCCGTGTCCACATTTTACAAAAGTAGGATTTAGAACTATCGCTTTATTTCGTTCTCAGATCATCAATCCAATAGCGACACAGCGGCGCTTTTTCTTCCGACCCAGGCAAATCCTCGCTATCCAGCCCCGTCGCCCGAGGAGCACCCTCGTCGACGATTTCGGGCGGAACATAACCCCGATAGGGTCCAGTTCGGAACACTATCCGCTCCAGCGATTCAGTTTTTTCGGCAAACGGAATGTCAGCGATCGCCAAATTGCCGTTTAAAAAGACCTCATATTTTTGCGCATGACAATCGAACTTGAGGCTTACATCGTACCAGCGATTCAGCTCAATCGGAACGGGCGTCGGATCCACGGTGCGATGATCCGCCGCCAGCCATTCGTTATCGATGCGCAGGCACATCGGTCTTGTGCCGTGCTGATCCTGCACCTCAATCTCCAGCGCATAGCCCTGGGGCACCTCTTTGGCGTTGAATCGAAAAGCGATTTCGACGACCTTGCTTTCAGGAAAAATCCGCTCGGCCAGGGCATAATCGTATGGCTCTTCGTCCATTAGTTCAAGGCATTTTGTATTTGAAACAGGATCGTGGACAACGCTGATCGGCGCCCAGGTGGGTATGTATAGATTCCACTCCTTCAAATCCAGTTCGGAATTGGCCTGTTCAAAATCATCGAAAATATGATGATCCACCTTGCCTGTTATCGGCACCGTCACCCTGGCGATCCACATATCCTCTTTGTTCACGCTGTAAACGATCCACATCTCATCGCCTGGGGGATTGCCATTGCCAGGAATGATACCACGAAAATATTGCGGGCCAATATTCTTATGGATGCCCCGATAGCGCCGCAGCGGGACTTCGCCTCGCAGGCACAGCATATTATCGAAAATATGTCCGTCATCGCTGGTGATCACAATCATCGGAAAACGATTTCTTCGGGTGGCAGATTGATTGTGGACGATGGCGTAGCGACCATCATCGGTTTTTTGTCCCCAGGTCTTGGCGCCGCAGGTCCACAGCGTTTTGTTCTGAGCGATCTTTGTCCAGGTCCTGCCACGATCGGGACTCAGCGCCGAATACTGGTTTTTCCACAATCCGACGATCACGCCGTCGGGCCGCTCGTAGAAACAAAACGCCTTACCAGCGCCCTTTGAGGTGACCACATTGGCAGCAAAATAATCCGCACCCGCCACTTCACCAGGGTCGATGACATAAAAGCCATCCTTGCCCCGATCTTCCTCCCACCACTGCAGCGTGATCAATTTATCATTCAATAATGCCTCACACGCCTGGACAAATCCTTTATCCTTGCTGGTCTTGTAAAATGGAAAATTGGTGTTGCTCTCATTCCAGCCCGCATGGCGATTGTAGCGAATGAAATAAATCGGGCCGAACGTGCCGTCCTCATAAATCTCCCGAATCACCCTGCCCAGACCATTGCCCGCATTGGGCGAATGGCGGGGCGTGGCACAATAGCCGTAAAAGCCCGATGTCAACAATCGGCCATTGGGTGCCACATAGAATCCCATCCGCTGATGCATCACGGCTTTGGTGCCAGCGGGGATAATATAATTCTCGCCTCTGATTTCTGGCAAATCATATTCAGGAAAAATGACGACAGGATTTGACCAATGACGTCCGTCTTCGGAAGTCATGAGAAGCGTCCTGCCTGGCGGATCATGTTCGGCGATCAAATTGCTCAAATACTGATAATAAAATTTGCCCTTCCAGTAGGCTAAATACGGTTGATGGTTGTACGTCCAGCCAACCTCGCCGCCCTCGGGTGGATGTGCCCGATTGGCACGAAGCACCTGATAGTGGTGCACGCCAACGGCATGAGGCAATCTGCCATCGAAAAATCGTTTATCTGGCTGCCGATCCCCGATGTATTTGACGGGTTCATTGGCAGAATCATTTATGGACGAAGGAGTTTGTGCTGAACTCATAAACGAAAATCCCAAAATCATCAACATTAAATTGAAAACAAGAAACCCAAGTCCGAATTGAAATAGTTTTTGTTTTTTCATACCTGCCATTATTTTCACTCCAATTTTTACACTGATTAAAATTAAATTGATTATTAGCTCACGGAAAAGGAACTGACACGGAAATGATTCTTCAAAAGTGTTTTTCCGTGACTGTTCCATTTCCGTGTCCCTTACTTAAAAATTGGTCACGGAAAAGGAATTGACACGGAAATGATTCTTTAAAAGTTTTTTCCGTGACCGTTCCATTTCCGTGTCCCTTACTTAAAAATTGGTCACGGAAGTGGAATTGACACGGAAATGATTATTTAAAAGTTTTTTCCGTGACCGTTCCATTTCCGTGTCCCCTGTTCAAAAATTGGTCACGGAAAAGCAACTGACACGGAAATAATTCTTCAAAAGTGTTTTTCCGTGACTGTTCCATTTCCGTGTCCCTTACTCAAAAATTGGTCACGGAAGTGGAACTGACACGGAAATGATTCTTTAAAAGTTTTTTCCGTGACTGTTCCATTTCCGTGTCCCTTGCTCAAAAATTGGTCACGGAAAAGGAACTGACACGGAAATGATTCTTCATAAGCTTTTTTCTGTGACCGTTCCATTTCCGTGTCCCTTGCTCAAAAATTGGTCACGGAAAAGGAACTGACACGGAAATGATTCTTCATAAGCTTTTTTCCGTGACCTTTCTATTTCCGTGTCCCTTACTCAAAAATTGGTCACGGAAAAGGAATTGACACGGAAATGATTCTTCAAAAGTGTTTTTCCGTGACTGTTCCATTTCCGTGTCCCTTGCTATAAAAATGGTCACAGAAAAGGAACTGACACAGAAATGATTCTTCAAAGGCGCTCCCCCAAAATGGCCTCAACCACCAGGATGGTTCACCATCCTTCCACATCTTAGCCCCATCCCTCGGGATGCGCTATCGAATCGCCTTCACCGCATATTTCGGTCTGGGATGTTTAGCATCGAAAACCAGCAGTTTCTCCATCGGTTCAATCACAACGGTGCTTTCGTCAATCGATCCAGCTTCATTCACTACCCTTGCTAATTCAAGCCCAAAATGTTTGGCAAAAAATTTATACATTCCAATCCGTTTGGAATAGCCATAATCATGTCCCTCATCTGGCAAATGCAAATTCTCCACTTTATCCTCGGCCCCAAACAGGCGATAGACATTTCGAATATAAGGGAACTCCACTTCGGGCGTATTTTTCGTCCAATCCTTGCCGTCGGAGATAATCAATTGGGGACGGGGCGCTGTCAGCGCTGCAATCTCGGCATTATTGGTGAGATGATTTTCGCTCTGGTGGATCGGCATGCCGCTTTCGCAATTGCAGCCACCAAAGAAATGGGCCGAGACCATCACCACAGGGACTGAGGCAGCGATCCGATCGTCGACGGCCATCAACAAAAACGTCTGCGTGCCTCCGCCCGAAGCGCCAGTCACGCCGAGGCGGCTGGGATCGACCTCCTTCAGCGATATTAAAAAATCGACAGCTCGAATGCTATTCCAGGTCTGCAGCTTGACTGCCTTTTTAAAATTCTGGTGCGATTCAGGAAAGCTATAGTCCTCGAACTGCGTGGATTCGCCCCAGCCGATCATGTCGTAGGCGAATACCACGGCGCCCATTCGGGCCAATGTGGCGCAGCGGTACTGCATGTCAGGACGAAACCTGCCACCGCCATTCGGTTCTGTGAAATGGCCATGCGGACAGAGGATCCCTGCATACGGCTTTCTGCCCTTCGTGGGGCGATACAAATTTCCCGTCACGAAAAATCCTGGCAGGCTTTCAAAAGCAACATTGGCGACCGTGTAGCCTTTATAATTTCGTTTGCTGCGAATGATGGGATTCAGCGGGCATTTTTCTGGCAAGGGCAAAAGCTCGGCGCCTCGAAGAATTCCTTCTCGAATCCGAGCGGCTCGGGCCTGCCATTCCTCCAGATTGGAATAGCTCTGGGCGAATGCCGCCAATTCCTCTCTGGCTTGTTCTTCGGTCAGAAAATTGCCCTGGCGAAGCTGGGATTGAATAGCTTGTTCTTCCTGAGCAAAGGAAGTTGCGACCATAAAGATGAAAATGATTGAGAGTTTTGTGAATTCCATTGAATCAACTCCGTAATCCATACCCAGAATCAGTTTTCCGATTTTAACCCTTGCGAAAAGTCCGAACCTTCGGAAGGGTTAGTCGATTTGAATTCGAAAACGAATTCATTTGATGTAAATTTTAAAGCTTACCCGTTAACAATGCTGCAGACCTGGCATCCAGATAAAGCTTTGTTCTGGGATGCTGCCGAAGTATCGATGCTGGAACATCAGGCGTCACTTCTCCTTCGACGACGTTTTTGACGGACTCCGCTTTGCGTGAATCAGGAACGGTGCAGATGATAAACCGTGATTTCATGATCTGACGAATCGACATGCTGATCGCCCGATCGGGCACTTCGTCCAATGTTTTGAACCAACCCTCGCCAAGCTGCTGGCGGCGACAGGCTTCATCCAGCTTCACAATAATATACGGCTCCTCAGTTAGAAAATCGGCGGGAGGATCATTGAATGCCAGGTGGCCGTTCTCCCCGATTCCCACAAAGGCCACATCGATGGGATGGCGGGCAATGATCTCTCCAACCCGCTTGCACTCCTCCAGGGGATCATTTTCACCATTAATAAAATGAAACTCCTGGATCGGCACTTTCTCAACAAAACGCTCTTTCAAATATTTTCTAAATGAAGCAGGATGAGTCTCTGGCAAGCCGATGTATTCATCGAGATGGAAGCCAACCACCTTCGACCAATCCACGGTTTCTTTCACCAATGCTGCCAGCATTTCGAACTGCGAAGCGCCAGTAGCTAAAATGACATTGGCCCTGCCCCTTGCTGCAATGGCCTGGCGGATCAATGTTGCTCCGTCGGCTGCGGCTTTTGCGCCCAGTGCTGATTTTGTTTTGAATATCGAGATTTTCATTCTTCATTCCACCTAAATTTCTAAAATGAACCATGACGCTTGAAAATGATCACTCTTTGCCCACGAAATACACTGAATGACACGAAATCCAAAAGATAAAAAGTGGTTTCAGTGTTGTTTCGTGTGTTTTGTGGGTCAATTATTGATAATTTTTTCCATTTTAGAATTTCAGGTTTCATTCAATACATCGATTCAATCGGTTGCTAATGATTGAATTTTTGGGGTGATAAATTAATTGTCAATTTTGAATTGAGAATTGTCAATTGTCGATTAAAAAAAGGAACTATACCAGCATCCAAGCCAAAAATGCAATCACCAAAATCCCTACTATCCCCTGAACCAATGTCGCCAGCGTATGACAGCGCAGCGCCGTGGCAGTATTCATATTCGAAAATTGAGCGACGACCCAAAAATAACTATCGTTCACATGCGAGACGGTCATCGAGCCAGCACCAATGGCCAATACGATCAGTGCCTTAGCGATTGGACTCGCCAATCCCATGGGCTCCAGCAACGGCGCTACCAACGCCGACGTTGTGATCAGCGCTACCGTCGAAGAGCCCTGGGCGGTTTTCAACAAGGCGGAGATGAGAAATGGTAGAAAGATGCCAAGCTGCCACTGCGCCATGTTTTGCCCCAGGGTGTCGCCAATATTGGTCCCTCGCAGCACGTTCCCGAAGGCACCGCCAGCGCCAGTGATCAGAATGATCACGCCAGCATTTTTTAGTCCGTCGGCAAACCAATCGAAATAGCTTGCACCCGATCCATTTCGTTTCAATCCAAAGGCGAGAAACACGCCGATCAGCAACGCCATGACGGGGTGTCCGAAGAAGACCAGCAGATGGCGGATAAATCCTGCTCCCAACGGCATGGTGGGATATTCGGCAATTGATTTTAATGAGATCAAAAGAATCGGCACGATCAATGGCGCAAATGATAATCCTGCACTGGGCTGTTTTTCAGGTTGCTGCACTGGCTCGGAAAAAGTATCGGGTGTAATTGGAAACCGCTTGGCATAAATCAGCGCCCACAACAGTCCTGCGATCGTCGTTGGAACGGCAACGAGCAATCCCAGCAGGATGATCAATCCAATATCAGCGCCGATGTTGGCCGCCGCTGCCAGAGGGCCTGGCGTTGGCGGAACAAAGACATGGGTCGAATAAAGGCCTGTGGCTAAGGCGACGGCCAGAACAGCCATGGAAATTCCAGTCTTCTTGCTGAGCGCTTTGTTCAAGGCGGATAGAATCACAAACCCCGAATCACAAAATACAGGGATGGATACGAGGTATCCTGTGATGCTCATCGCCAGCGGGGATTTTTTTTCGCCGACGATTTTCAGCACACTCGAAGCCATCGCTCCAGCGCCACCGCTTTTTTCGAGAAATGTGCCGATCACCGTCCCCAAGGCAATGACGATCCCGATGCTTTTGAGCGTGCTGCCAAAGCCTTCGGTCAATTTGGCAAGAACATCAGTGGCATTCAATCCTGCCAGCAATCCCATCACGATTCCTGCTATCAGGAGAGTGAGAAATGGATGCAATTTAAATTTGGTTGTTGAAATGATGATGGCGAAAATGACGATGATCAATAGTAAAAAACTTAGCATGACTTGAGCTCCTGAAAATCCCAAACCACAAAAAACAAAATTCAAACAAATCTCAGTTTTTAACTTTCAAAGCTTTTAAGCTTTTGAAAGCGTGGAGTCGAATCTTTGGGTCACGGAAAAAGAACTGACACGGAAATGCCTTTTTAAAAACTTTTTTCCGTGACCGTTCCATTTCCGTGTCCCTTGCTCAAATATTGGTCACGGAAAAAGAAGTGACACGGAAATGCCTTTTCAAAAGCTTTTTTCCGTGACCGTTCCATTTCCGTGTCCCTTGCTCAAATATTGGTCACGGAAAAGGAACTGACACAGAAATGCCTTTTCAAAAGCTTTTTTCCGTGACCGTTCCATTTCCGTGTCCCTTGCTCAAATATTGGTCACGGAAAAGGAACTGACACGGAAATGCCTTTTCTAAAGCTTTTTTCCGTGACCGTTCCATTTCCGTGTCCCTTGCTCAAATATTGGTCACGGAAAAAGAACTGACACGGAAATGCCTTTTCAAAAGCTTTTTTCCATGACCGTTCCATTTCCGTGTCCCTTGCTAATAAATTGGTCACGGAAAAAGAACTGACACGGAAATGCCTTTTCAAAAGCTTTTTTCCATGACCGTTCCATTTCCGTGTCCCTTGCTAAAAAAATGGGTCACAGAAGAGGAACTGACACGGAAATATTTTTTTGAATTTTGACCTTTGGACTTTGAAATTTTCCCATGCTTCTGAATGAATCTGAACAAAGGCAACAACGTATCCCCTCCCCCATTGGGCACATCTTCCGAAACCCCAATGGCAAACCGATCCCCTGGCGCTGTCTGTTTCAATATCTCTTTCACCTGGGATTCGATTGCCGCTGTTCCGAACAAATGAACCGATGACGGGAAATGGACCAATAGCGATTTTCCCTTCCAGATTTGGCGAGCTTCTGCCACCGAGAGATCGCAGTCAGGCGGCGGCGTAAACGATTCGATGAAATCGAGCGAGGTTCTGGCGATCAGCGGGGCTAATTTTTTATTATTTCCATCCAGATGGGCGCCTGCATAAATGCCTTTCGAGTGCAGGATCTCACAGGCTTCTTCAATGTTCGGAAAGTAATATTTCAGAAATCGTTCCTCACCGATCACCTGAGGCTGGGTATTCCCCTCGATCACGGCAAATTGGGCTGGAGGAGTTGCCGTAATTTCTACCCGCTTGCGCCAATCTTGTTTTAATACATCGCACAAATGCAGCAGCCGATCCCGATTTTCTGCCCACTCGATGCTGAAATTTTCGATCCCCATAAATTCGTAGATCAACTCGTGCATGGGCGAATGAATCGTGGTCGGACGAGCAATGGACTGATCCGCCAGCTTTTGATCATCCGCCATGAACCGCTCGAAATCGGGCACGTAAGTTCGACTGGCAATCAATGCCTCCAGCGCCTCGTAATCGCTCGGATCACCGAATAGATATTTTTCAATCCAGATCGTATTGGGCACCAGCCGTTCGACCGTGGTCAAGTCTCCTGCAGGTGTCGAATAAGTCGTATGACGAATCGTGCTGCCATCGGGGGCTATTTCATCCCGATGCTCGATTTGAATTCCTTCCAGCCTTCTTTGCCAGACCGAGCTCTTATTGATCACCAGCACGCCCAATTCCAGCAACTGATCGTTCAGCTTTCCACCTGGCAATTTGTTATTCCAGATGGTCATGGGTATTGAATCAGGCAGCTCACCTGTAAAAGCAGATAGGAATCGTTCTTTAGGAGTCATCATTTCATCAATTGAATTTCCAAATTTCAAACGACAAATAACAAATAATATTCAAATCCCAAATTCAAATTTTCAAACGAGCTGTATCATCCTTTCAAAGGTTGACAATCCTTGAAAGGGTCCATAATGTTTGGAATTTCAGAATTTGAATATTGAAATTTATTTGTATTTTGTTTTTTGTTATTTGGAATTTCCTTCAAAACCATCCTGTAATTTCAGCTAGCAATCTTGAATAATACACGAAATCTTTCCACGATATATCAAACGGCACCCCATGATCGCAGCCAGGAATAAAGCCACCCGATTTGATCACGGGCGTCAAGCGGGTCAATTCATCTTCAATTGCTTTTCCACCTTTGGCAATGCAGCGTTTATCCACGCCCTGGCGAAAGGCGATTCGTTTCCCGAATCGATCTCGATATTGAACGATGTCATTACCCGCTGCCACCTCAATCGGATCGCAGACATTGAAACCCGCCTCGATCCAGATCGGTATCAATTCACCGATAAAGCCATCCGAATCTTCATCAATGATCGGAACCCCTGCTTGATGAGCCTCGGAAGCCCATCGTTTCCAGCAGGGCAATAAAAATTCTCTAACCATGGCAGGACTGATCATGGCCTTTTCTTTATAGGCCATATCTTCATTGATCCAGATGCGATCGACAATCCCAGCATCGAGGGCCCGAGCCATGGTCTGAGAAACAAACTGGGTCCAAAAATCAATCATCTCTCGCACAAAATCGGGATCTTCGAGAAATAGCAGACACAGCGGCTCAAACCCACACCATTCCCGCAACTGCCAGAACGGACCTGAAAATTGCAGCGTCATGACGTAGTCTCGATGCTTCAATTTCTTGACCAGTTCATCAAAGCCTTCGGGATAGCGGGAGGGCTCGCCTGGATCATAGCGCTGTTTCATGGCCTCAAATTCCTGGCGATTCGTCACAGGAAATTTATGCCATTTTCGAGTGACAAAATCCTTTGGATGACGAAGGTAGGTATAATCATATTCATCCGAAATTTCCACGATATTGCCCATCCAATCCTGAACGATATAATGTCCATCCCGATGTTCCAGCACCTTCTCCTCAAAGATGGGGATCATGCGGAAATTTACCAATCCCTCGAACGGCGGATAACTTGGTGGCGGGGCTTCAATGCCGATAGTCTCGCACAGAAATTCGAACCAATTCCGATCGGGAGGCAATCCCTCCTGATGCCAGCGAGCCAGAGTTTTTTCCCGTGGTTTGCCTGGTTCGAAGGGGATTTTGTCAGGAGATCCGAATGTTAGAGTTTCGATGAAACGTTCTCTTGAATTCATAGCCCACGAAATACACGGAATTACACGAAAATTTTGCCCACGAAATACACGGAATTACACGAAAATTTTGCCCACGAAATACACGGAATTACACGAAAAATTTTTATTAATGAAAACATTTAACTAAAAATTATTTAACACTTTTGATGATGCTTGCTATTTCCTCAGTTTCTTCTTTTGAATAGAATCGATGTCGGTCTTTGGTTAAGATGAGTCTTTCAAATTCGATTTTGGGGTAGTGCCCAAAATTAAATAGTAATCCCAACTCTATTTGAGTCGCACTCAAATAATTGACAAGCTGGGCACGATGATCGTCAATCAGATGAGAAACGGCTTTTATTTCAACAATGATTTTATCATAACAAAAGAAGTCTGGCCTGAATCCGTGTTTCAATTTTCTGCCACGGTATTGTAGTTCAATTTCATCCTGAGCTTTAAATGGTATATTCTGATATTCAAACTCTATCTCCAGGCACTCTTGATAAATCGCCTCCAGAAATCCACACCCCATTGTCTTATAAACGTTAAAACAGGCCCCAATAATTTTGTAGCTCTCCTGCTCATAAATCAAATCGGACATAACATCCTCCATTGCCTTAAGTGTTCTTTTTAAGGATTTGCAGGGTTGTTTTTACTTTACTGTCTTTTTTAGTTTCTTGTCTTTAATCTGAATTATTCAAAAATTCTCACCGCAGAGACGCCAAGCCGTAAGGAATAGACGAGTTATGCTCTGCTGTCGATGAGAACCAAGCTAAGATAATCAGGAAGTTGGAGTTCTCTGATCTTATTAAAATTCAAACTTTGCGTCTCAGGGTCCTTGCGGTTCATGAGAGATTCAAGTTAAAGAGACATAATTATTTTTGTATACTATAAGTTTCCGTGTTCTTCCGTGTGTTTCGTGGGCCAGGATTACATGATGTATGTATTCAAACACAAATACCTCAAATCCTCATTCGTCGCCTCGGCGCCATGCCAGGCATGCCTGGGCACAAAAACAATATCGCCTGGTTTGACCAAAGCCTGTTCCTCAGAGATGGTAATGCGCCCCGATCCTGATAGCATAAAAAAGGTCTGCTCCTTTTCGGGGTGCATTTCCAGTGCTCCTTGGCTGCCTTTGGGCCTGGTAACAATGAACATTTCAAACCGCTCCGTCTCGGTTCGGTCCAGCAGCAAACGACTGTTAACCGACTTCGATTGGCCTGGATCGCCCTTGTTGCAATCAGTGATATGTTTGGGCCTTTTGGTTGAGGAAGCCGCCCGCTCCGCATTTTCGACCGTAGCTTTGCCCGTCTCCGCCTGCTGCTTACGAATGTGTTTGACTTTTTCGATATGCTCGGCAAAAGTGCCATGCCCCTCTTTTTCTGGATTGTTGAACACATTGAACAAGATATAATGCAAGGCCTCGTTCTCCGCAGCAATGGTCTGATGCTCTGCACCCAGGGGCACGTAAACCAGAGATCCAGGTTTCACATTGAAATTTTTATTGCCGACCCTAACCATCCCACTTCCTGAAGTCACATAAAAAATCTGTTCCTTCTGATCGTGGCGATGCGGCGGGCCAATCAATCCCGCTCGCCAGGTGTTCAAAGCGACCTCCGTTAACTCGGCTTCCGTTCGGTCGATCAGTACGATCATTTCATTCAAGTCAGCCACGTTTAGTTTTTGACCTTCCAGATAGTATCGATGAATCATCTTTGGTATGCTCCTGATATTATATGATATTTCATATCAAAATTCCAAATGACAAATGATCAAATGATAAATAAATCTCAACCCAAACTAACGGATAAGAAATTTTTATTTCAAGCTAATTTTAATGAAAAAAAGATGCTTATTATTTTCACCCATTTTTAACATCCCCCCTGGCCCCCCTTCAAAGGGGGGAATCGCAAAAAGTCCCCCTTTGAAGGGGGATTTAGGGGGATGTTATAGTTTATTCCCAATAAGCTTTTTGGCTTATCCATTAATCTCGGCTAAATATCCAATCTTTAATTGTTCAAACTTCCTTCCACCCACAGGTTTGGATTTTGAATTTTTGAATTTGAAATTTGTTTGAAATTTGTTTTTTGAATTTTGAAATTTTTCTTTTCCGTGTTTTCCGTGTGTTCAGTGGGCTGTCTTTAAATCATCAATCAAAAAAGCACTCTCCGCCACTTTATGATCTGCTCCAGGCAAATCTTCCTGATACAGCCCAGGATTGCCAGGCTCGCCCTCGAGGATGAACAGCCGAACATCGCTGCGCCAGGGGCCTGTGCGAAAATGCAATCGTTCCAGGGATTCCACTTTCTCCGCAAATTCGATATTGTGTTTCACCCAGACCCCATCGAGCGCCACATCGTAGCTTTGCTGCTCGCAATCCAGATGCAATTTGATATGATACCATTTGCCAATCGAAAACGGAACTGGCTTCGGCTCCACCTTGCCCCGATCGAACATCAGCCAGTCGGGATCGAAGCGCAGGCGCATGGGGCGATTGCCATAGCGGTCGTGGACCTCAAATTCCAGCACGCTGGTCCCCACCCGCTTGAGCATCATTCGAAATTCGACCGTGACTTTTTTGCTCTCTGGAAAAATCCGCTCCGCCAGAGCATAATCGTACGGCTCTTCGTCCCGTAGCTCCAGACATTTATTGTTCTCATTTCGAGGATCCGTCACAATGCGGATCGGCGCCCACTGCGGAACATAGAGATTCCACAATTTCAGATCGGCTTCACTTTGGAGTTGATCAAAATTCTCATCGACAGGCTCCGCCACTTTTCCCGTGATTGGCACCCGAACGCTGGTCACCCAGATGTCCTCTTTGTTCACACTGTACGTCAGCCACATCTCCGTTCCAGGCGGATCGCCATTGCCCTCGACGATGCCCCGAACATACTGCGGCCCATAATTTTTGTGAATGCCCTGGTAGCGCATGGGCGGGACTTCGCCGTGAACGACCAGCATGTTATCGAATTCATGTCCATCTTCGCCAGTGATCACAATCAGCGGAAAGCGGTTTCTTCTCGTCGCCGAATGATTATAGACCAATGCATAGCGACCATCCTCGGTGCGCTGGCCCCAGGTTTTGGCGTTGCATTCAAGAATTGTCGGCGTCGTTGCAAGTGGCGTCCAGGACTTGCCTTCATCGGGACTTAGCGCTGCCAATTGCGCTTTCCAGAGGCCGACCACCACGCCATCAGGTCGGTGGAAATAGCTGAGCGCCTTGATCTCCTTGTCGCCTGGATCAATGGCGTAAAAGCCATCTTTCGCCCGATCCATTTCCCACCATTGCAGGGTCACCAATTTGTCAGCCAGCAACGCCTCGCAGGCATCGACAAACCCTTTATCCTGGCTGGTCTTATAAAATGGATATTTGGTATTTTTTTCGTTCCAGCCTGCATGGCGATTGTAGCGAATGAAATAAATCGGACCAAAGCTGCCATCCTGATAAATTTCCCGAACCACCCAACCGAGTCCCTGGCCCAGATTGGGGCCAATTCGTGGATTGGGGCAGTAACTGTAAAATCCGATCGTCAGCAATCGGCCATTGGGGGCGACATAAAATCCCATACGCTGGTGCATCACCGCAGGCATGCCTTCGGGCACATAAAAATCTTTGTAACGAATCTCAGGCAAAATGTAAATCGGGAAAACCACCTGCGGGTTGGTCCAATGGCGACCATCCTTTGACGTCAAAATCAACGTGGTACCTGGCGGATTGTGTTCTTCTTTGAGATTGTTCAGATATTGCAAATAAAACGTCCCGTTCCAATAGCAGAGATTGGGGGCATGATTGTAGGTATAGCCGATCCAGCCACCCTCGGCAGGATTGCTGCGATTGGCTCGAAATGCCTGGTAGCGATGCACGCCAACGGCATGGCGCAAGCCGCCGTGATGAAATCGTTTATCGGGTTGATCGCTGCCGATGTATTTTACGGGTTCTTTGGCAGATGCTTCGATGGATGGAGGCATTTTTTGGGCGAGGATTGATGTGAAATTGATTATGAGTGATACGATCGGTAAGATTATAGATTTTATTCTCATTTTTTCTCCAAGGGATAGAAACGACCCAACGGATGAAATTCCAAAAGACAAAACTCAAATAACAAACTTGTCCGACCTCTGGCGGATAAATTTCAAACTGCAAATTTCAATTTTTAACTGAGCAGGTGAATCCTTTTAAAGGTTACAAGCCTTATAAAATCTTCATAGCGAAAGCTTTTAGGACACGGAAAAAGAACAGTCACGGAAAAGAGAATTCAAAAAATCATTTCTGTGTTTGTTCCAATTCCCTGAGCTGAATTTATTTAGGACACGGAAAAAGAACGGTCACGGAAAAGAAATTCAAAAAATCATTTCCGTGTCTGTTCCAATTCCCTGAGCTGAATTTATTTAGGACACGGAAAAAGAACGGTCTCGGAAAAGAGAATTTAAAAATTCATTTCCGTGTCTGTTCCAATTCCGTGAGCTAAAATTTTAATGGACACAGAAAAAGAACGGTTTCGGAAAAGAGAATTTAAAAATTCATTTCCGTGTCTGTTCCAATTCCGTGAGCTAAAATTTTAATGGACACAGAAAAAGAACAGTCACGGAAAAGAGAATTCAAAAAATCATTTTCGTGTCTGTTCCAATTCCGTGAGCTGAATTTATTTAGGACACGGAAAAAGAACGGTCACAGAAAAGAAATTCAAAAATTCATTTCCGTGTCTGTTCCAATTCCGTGAGCTAAAATTTTAATGGACACAGAAAAAGAACAGTCACGGAAAAGAGAATTCAAAAAATCATTTCCGTGTCTGTTCCAATTCCGTGAGCTGAATTTATTTAGAACACGGAAAAAGAACGGTCACGGAAAAGAAATTCAAAAATTCATTTTCGTGTCTGTTCCAATTCCGTGAGATGAATTTATTTAGGACACGGAAAAAGAACAGTCACGGAAAAGAGAATTCAAAAAATCATTTCTGTGTTTGTTCCAATTCCGTGAGCTAAATGTATTGGACACGGAAAAAGAACAGTCACGGAAAAGAAATTCAAAAATTCATTTCCGTGTCTGTTCCAATTCCGTGGCCCATTTTTTATCCCGTTTGATTCTGGCACAACCGCCTTGGGGATTGAAATTTGTTTGTATTTTGTTCTTTGAATTTTGGGATTTCACTAAAGTTTATATTTCTCCTTTTTTTCTTTTTTGGAGCCACCCATAAAACGTCAAATTTTCATCAACTTTTTTAGCAGGGAAGAAAAAGCTCGCCAGATAGCCTACTGCGAAAAGAATGATATGGGTGTACACGCCAAGCATGTATTTGTGATGAGTGAAATTGAAATTCCCCAAATCTAATAAAATTTTCTTCTGTCCGCCAATATCGAATTTGGTCGAGGTCAGCATGGCCCAGGCAGTGAACAGCACGCAGGCAGCGATACCGATATAAAGTCCCTGTTTATTGGCTCGCTTGCTGAACAATCCCAGCAAAAACATGCCAGCGATGCCGCCTGAAAAAATGGCGTACAGTTCAAAGATAATTCCCAGAACCCCTTCACTACCTGCTAAAATGTAGAGCGTTGCCACGAACATCGCCGCCAATCCAGAAACAATTACCAAAATTTTGCCCAGCAACAGGCGCTGCTTATCGGTGCTATTGGGTTTGAAGCGGACATAGTAATCCTCCACGCCGATGGCCGAGAGACAATTCAAATCCGAATCCAGGCTGGAAACGGCAGCGGCAATGAGCGCTGAAATGATCAGTCCTGTCAAGCCAACTGGAATTTGGGTTAAAATAAAATGCGGAAACACGCCCTCGGCCGTGATGTTTGGCGGCAGGGGGATGCTGGTGACTTTGTAGAAAGCAAATAAGCCCGTGCCAATAAACATGAACAATGCCCAGACAGGAACGCAGAGCAGCACTCCCATCAGCGAAGCTTTGATCGCCGATTTATCACTTTTCGCTGTCAGGTAGCGCTGGACAATGGTTTGATCCGTGCCATACTTCTGGATGGCGTAAAAAATGCCATTCAAGGCCATTACAATAAAAGTCAATTTCACAAAGTTAATATCATACGGGCCGAAATCGACTTTGCCCGATTCCCAGATGGCATGCAGCACCGATGCTGGACCACCAGCGGGTTTGAATAAGATAATAGCCACGCTTAATAAGCCTCCCAGGATCAACAAGAACCCCTGGATCACATCCAGCCAGATCACCGCTTCGATGCCGCCCAGGAAAGTGAGAACCACAATGGAGATGCCCAATACCCAAAGCACGATAAAAACATTGACCCCTGTTAAATTGGCCAGCGCCACGGAAAGCAAAAAGAACACAGTGCCCATTTTGGAAAAATGCATCAGCATAAATCCCAAGGAGCCATACAGTCGGGCGAAGAAGCCGAAGCGCCGTTCAAAATACTCGTACGCACTGAGCCGAATCACCTTGCGATACAATGGGACGATAAACCAGATCATAAAAACCAACACGACTGGCACCATCAATCCCTGCACCAACAGAATCCAGTTGGATTTGTATCCAGCGCCAGGATAAGCCAGAAAAGTGACGCTGCTGATGAGCGTGGCCAGGATCGACATGCCCACAGCCCAAGCAGGGATATTGCCACTGGCCTTGAAATATTTATCAGTGTCCTTTTGGCGTTTGGCAAAATAGGCGCCAACGCCGACGGATAGGATGAGGGATAAAATGATAACGATGTAATCAAGTATGGGCAGGGTCTGTTGTTGCATTGAGTTCTCCTGAAGTTTTGTTTGGTCAAATTTTGTTACCCATCTAAAAAATTCCAAATCTCAAAAGCCAAATCATAAATAAATCTCAATTTCGAATAATCAATTTCCAAGCCAGTTGGAGTTTTAATGATTTGTTTTACCCTTTCAAAGGTTTAAAACCTTTGAAAGGGTGACCCGAACAGTTTGGGATTTTGATATTTGAATTTGAGATTTGTTTGTCATTTGCTTTTTGTTTTTTGGGATTTCATCATTTTAAAACATCCATAAAACCATAGATCGAATTTAATAATCACTCCCTTCGCTATCCTGTCATCCGACTTGCATATTCAATCGCCATAATCATACTCTCGGGACTGGCGATGCCCAGACCTGCGATTTCAAAGGCGGTGCCGTGATCCACAGATACCCGAATGATGGGAATCCCCAACGTAATATTTACACCTTTCACGGATGCCATACTGTTCGTTTCACAGCTCCAGGTGAAGCCATCCAACTTGAAGGCGATATGTCCCTGGTCATGGTACATGGCCACGCAGCCATCGTAGCAGCCGCCTTTGGCCTTGGGAAATAAAATATCGGGCGGCAGTGGTCCTTCGATTTGAATCCCCGATTTCTGGGCTTCCTGAATGGCAGGGATGATCTCATTCTCTTCCTCCCAGCCGAATAGTCCACCATCGCTGGCATGGGGATTGAGCCCTGCCACACCGATGCGAGGGGATTCAAATCCAAACTGTTTCAGAGCTGTGTGCAGCAGATGGATCACTTTCAAAATCCGCTCTTTTTTCACCAGGTCGCATGCCTGCCTGACAGGGACATGGGTGGAGACATGGATAACCCGCAAATTTTCCGAGACCAACAGCATGGCATAATCTTTGGTGTTGGTGAAATGGGCATAGATTTCCGTGTGTCCTGCAAAGTGGTGACCTGCCAGATTGATCGATTCTTTATGAATCGGTCCTGTTACGGTCGCATCGATCTTTTTTGCCTGCGCCAGCTCAATAACTTTTTTGACAGCCTGAAAAGCAGCTTCGCCAGCCATCGCCGAAATTTTGCCATGCTCCAAAAGCTTCATGTCCACATTTTTCAGATCGAACACATCGATTGTGCCGAATTCAAATTTGGCGTCGGCTACTTCTGAAACAGATCGAACTTGCAACTTGACCTTTGCGATGTCACAAGCCTGTCGCATCGCCTCCGCATCGCCGATAACGATGGGTCGGCACAGGTCATAAATTTCTTTTTTGGCCAGCGTTTTGGTAGCCACCTCAGGCCCGATCCCTGCAGGATCGCCCATGGTAATACCGATGATGGGTCTTGTTTGCTTCATGTCATCTTTGCTAAATGAATATTGGCAGTTAGCCTGAAACTAACCAATCCGTGAAAGATGGCAATGGATTGGTGCGTGAATTATCGAGAACAAAAATCCATGACCTCGCGCGCAATATCCTCTGCGGTTAACCCGAATTTCTTTTTCATCGCCTCATTGGAACCGGACCGACCGAATCTATCCCGCAGGCCGAGGCGTTTTACTTTTGCGGGGGATTTTTCACAAACAACTTCTGCCACGGCCGAGCCCACGCCGCCGTAGACGCTATGATTGTCGATCGTTACGATGTATCTGGTTTCCTCAGCCGCGCGGATGATGGCCTGTTCATCAATTGGCTTGATGGAGCTCATCACGATCACCCGGGCGCTGATCCCGCTGCTCTCCAACAGCTTCGCCGCGTCCAATGTATCACCAATCAACTCGCCATACGTTATCAGTGTCACATCATCCCCCTGGCGCAGCATAAACGATCGGCCCAATTGGAACTGATATCCCTCTGGAATAAAGCGCGGCACTGGATCCCGGGCAACGCGCACGTACATCGGCTGGTCAAATTCCGTGGCGAATTTCAAGACCTGCTGAAGTTCCCAGGCATCTGAAGGGTGAAGGAGCGTCATGTGAGCAAGCGCCCTCATAATGGCGATATCTTCCAGCGATTGATGCGTGGCGCCGTTTAAACCAACGAAAATGCCAGGATAAACTCCCAGAATTTTGACATTGAGCCGCGGAAGGGCAATCGACACCATCACCTGATCGCAGGCTCGTCGACTGCAAAAAGCGGCCACCGTGCACACAAAAGGCTTGAATCCGATAGTGCTCAAGCCGGCGGCCACGCCCATCATATTTTGCTCGGCAATTCCGACTTCAATGAATCGCTCGGGAAAGCGCTCCTTGAACGGCTTCAATTTAGAAGCTGGGTGAAAATCGGCGTCCAAAACAATGAGATCTCGATCATTTTGTGCTAAATCGATCAATGTGACTCCCAGTACATCCCGAGGTGCAATTTGTTCTGACATCGATTCTATCTCCTATGACTAAAATAACGCCTGTTGAATTTCTTGTTCTGGGCAACCTAAAGCTCGCAATGCATCCGCAGCCTGCTCTCGGCTGATATTGGCAGCGTGGCTTTCATATTTGTTTTCGAGCGGGGCAAAGCCGCGGCCCTTCACCGTGGTGGCTATGATCGCTGTCGGTTTGCCCTTGATTTCTCGCGCCGCTTCCAATGCGGAAACCAACTGCGATACCGAATGGCCATCTACTTCCATGGTGTGCCAGCCAAAGGCCCGAAACTTATCGCTCAGCGGATCTAGGGGCATAACTTCTTCGATCGCGCCCGACAATGTAAAATGATTATAATCGACAAGTGCCACGAGGTTATCCAACCGGTATTTCGATGCAAGCATGATGGCCTCCCAAACCTGTCCCTCATCCATCTCGCCATCGCCCAATAAGACATACACACGAATCCCTTTCTGCCGCAATTTAGCGCCGATAGCCATCCCCACACCGGCGGATAAACCCTGTCCCAGCGCTCCAGTGGTCATCTCAATCCCAGGAAACTCGCCCAACTCCGGATGCGCCTGCATGGGGCTATCCACCTCGTAGGGATGGCGCAACACCTCTTTCGAAATGAACCCCAATTCGGCCAGCGCCACATATTGCGCAAAGCATGCATGCCCTTTGGATAGAATAAAGCGATCTCGATCCTCAAATTTGGGATTTTTGGGATCAACTTTCAGTTCATGAAAATATAAAACAGCCATCATTTCCGCAATCGAAAGCGACCCGCCAATATGACCATAACCAAAACGACCCATGATCTTGATGATCTCGATTCTTATCCGATTGGCCCGAGCCTCCAATTGCTCCATTTCTAATTTACTCAAACTCATCCTGAACTCCCCTCTTGTTTTTGATCTTATTTCACTCCCAACGGTGGACTCTGTTCTTTTTCTGCTTGAACCGTTCGCCCGAATGGATATTGAGTGCCTGAACGAAAACGGCAAATTTTGGGTGACACTCTCATGGCGAGCGAAGCAAAGCAATCTCTTAGCTTGATGGGATTTAATAAGATTGCTTCGGCAAAAAACTCCTCCCAATGACCAGAAAGCCTAAAAAATATGCCTTTTCGTTCACACAGAGATTATTTCCTAGCGAACTTCATTTCGATACCCATTTGAAGCTGTACCAGCCTCGATGATTCGAGTCGATTGTACAATGGCAATTTCATGAAACCGTTGGATTCCCACGAATTCAGGGATCCTTGGTTTGCCTCCAAACAAGCCGTAAGTCTCAGTTCGATTGCTGCATCTCAGGCATGACCTACCTCCCTGCACTATTTATCATTCCTGTGAATGAAAGAATCTGTTCAAAAGCTGGGATTTGAGTTTGATTGCCATCGACATGCCTGGATGCACAGGCATGATATTCAAACTGTTTTTCGAATTTTGAAATACGAATTTATTGGGAACCAATACCGATGTCTCTTTTCCTTGATCAAACCCGGCATCGTCTTCGTCGCTATTCTTTTCGATCCAAAAATCTCCAATCGGCTCGCTCTGGATCATAGTTGGGGTTTTTGGTCATTTCCTGAGCCCCAACAGCCTTTCGCCATTGACGTAGTTTCTCTCGCAATTGCGCAGCAAGCTCTGGCATCTCTTCTGCTAAATCTTTGGTCTCGCCCATGTCCTCACGAACATTGTACAAACTGACTTGAGGTTCCTCGTTCCATATCGTAGCCTCATACCATTCAATCAATTTGTAATCGCCACTTCGAACGGCCCCAGCCGGCTTATATCCCTGATGGTGATAGTGCGGATAATGAAAATAGATCGCATCTCTTTTGATCTGTCCAGCGCCTCGAAGCATTGGGACCAGGCTAACCCCATCAATATTGTTAAACCGATGACGAATTCCCACGGCCTCTAATAAGGTGGGAAAGAAATCCATAGAAATAACTGGCGTTGTGCACTTTGAGCCAGGTTTCACCACTCCAGGCCAGCGGATGACCATGGGGACGCGAAGACCGCCGTCGAAAATCGTGGCTTTGCCCATGCGCAATGGATATTGGCTCTGCAATTGCTCCAGGCCGCCATTATCAGAAACGAAAACGACGATGGTTCGCTCGGCAAGGTGCAGCTCGTCCAATTTCTTCAAGATCTCTCCGATGCCCCAGTCCATGCGCTCAATCATAGCGCCCATAATGGGATTGTTTTGTGGCAGATCCGCGCCTGGTTTCGCCCGATATTTGGCTATCAGCTCAGCCTGCTCCATGATCGGTCGATGCGGCACGTGATGCGCCACATAACAAAAGAATGGTCGATCTTTGTTTTCCTCAATAAACTTGATGGCATGAGTCGTGATCTCTGCCACATGATGCGCGTCCTTCTCTGGATCCGCATCTTCCGTAGGTTTGACATTGGTTAGCACCACATCAAATCCCTGCGAGCCTGGATCAAACGGTCGCCCGGGCTGATAATTGTAATCCGTGCTCAAATGCCATTTGCCAAAATGCCCAGTAATATAACCATTCTCCCTGAGCACCTCTGCAATGGTCACTTCTTCCAGGGGCAAGCATGGCAATTGCTGCGGCGTGGTCAACTTAGCATAAGGGTAAGGACTACCCGGGATGTAATCCGTTAAATGAAGGCGCGCTGGGGATTTGCCAGTCATGATCGCCGCGCGTGTGGGCGAGCAGACTGGAGCAGCAGCGTAAGCATCCGTAAATTGCATCCCTTCTGCCGCCAGACGGTCAATATTCGGCGTTTCGTAAAACTCCGACCCATGATAGCCGACCTGATTCCAGCCGTGATCATCCGAGAGAATGAAAACGATGTTCCATTTTTTATGTTGATTGGACGAGCAACCTTGCATAAGATTGACCAGTGCGCTACTGCCAGCCAGAACAACGGTGGCTTTACCCATCGTATTTAGAAATTCTCGACGTTTCATTGAATTTTTATCTCCTTCACTTTAATCCAAATTATAATCTCCCACGAAACACACAGGAATACACGAAAAATTTTTCCGTGTCTTTTGTGTATTCCGTGGGCTATCAATTAAACACAAGCCATCAGCCCTCCATCCACAAACAGAATATGTCCGTTCACATAATCCGAAGCTTTTGACGCCAGAAAAACGGCTGCTCCAACTAATTCCGAGGGATCGCCCCAGCGATTGGCGGGGACACGGGAGCAGAGCCAGGCATCGAATTTCGGGTCTTCGTACAGGGCTTTGGTCATTTCGGTTTTAAAATAGCCTGGGGCAATGCCATTCACCTGGATGTTGTACTTGCCCCAATCCGTGGCCATGCCTTTGGTCAGATTGCGGACGCCGCCTTTGGAGGCAGTGTACGGCGCAATGGTCGGTCGGGCCAATTCGCTCTGAATCGAGCAAATATTGATGATCTTGCCTGCCCTGCGTTTGATCATTCCCTGGACCACAGCTCTGGCAACCAGAAATGCGCCCGTGAGATTGATGTCGATCAGGCGTCGCCAATCGTCACTCCTGAATTCTTCCAACGGCCCCCGAATCTGGATGCCTGCATTGTTGATCAAAATGTCGATGTGGCCGATCTCGTTTTCGATAAAAGCGACTTTTTCGTTGATCATTGTTTCATCACGGACATCGAAAAGGACGCCGTGACAGGCAAAGCCTTCCGCTTTTAATTTTGAAACAGCCTCGGTAAGGCGCTGCTCATCGATGTCATTCAAAACGATGGTACAACCCGCCTGGGCCAAACCTTGCGCCAGCGTGAATCCAATTCCCCTGCCTGAGCCAGTAATCAATGCTAATTTGCCTGTGAGATCAAATAAATCTTTGCTCATATTTTTCCTTAGTTTTTTCAAGGACACGGAAAAGGAACAGCCACCGAAATGTTTATTTGAATCTTTTTTCCGTGACAGTTCCATTTCCGTGTCCCTGTTATGAACACCCTTTCAAAAGTCACAAACCTTTGAAAGGGTCGTCTCGACTTTTTTCCAACAGCGTGAATCCAATTCCCCTGCCTGAGCCAGTAATCAATGCTAATTTGCCTGTGAGATCAAATAAATCTTTGCTCATATTTTTCCTTAGTTTTTTCAAGGACACGGAAAAGGAACAGCCACCGAAA
>Ga0209162_1000793_pt1 | contig 33194 bp, 43 predicted proteins | sample YNPNPMetaG_FD_187121 | JGI IMG/M metagenome (GOLD analysis project Ga0209162, IMG submission 187121) | Anoxygenic and chlorotrophic microbial mat microbial communities from Yellowstone National Park, USA - YNP NP MetaG (SPAdes) (version 2) ...
CCTGGGGACAATGTTTCTTTGACGGTGGAGTTGATAACGCCGATTGCTTTGGAGAAGGAGTTGCGGTTTGCCATCAGGGAAGGCGGTCGCACAGTAGGTGCAGGGGTGGTAAGCGATATATTGGAGTAGTTTCCTCTCTGTTAGAGGATAGGGGAAAAATGCGGGGGACAGGGTTGTCGGGAATTGTTACTGGAGTGAACGAGGATCCAAGGGGCCATGTCTTGGAGCATCCCGGAAAGGGGGTTTGGCCCCCGAATCACTCCCAGTGAATCGTCCGGGATGGGGGAAGTGAGATGATGGAGAGTCAGAGGATCCGCATTCGGCTCAAGGCCTACGATCATAAGATCCTGGATCGGGCAGCCATGGAAATAGTGGAGACGGCTAAAAGGACCGGAGCGAGGGTGGCTGGTCCAGTGCCTCTTCCCACGAAGATAAGCAAGTTCTGCGTGCTGCGTTCCCCTCACATAGACAAGAAGTCCAGGGAGCAATTCGAGATCAGGACTCACAAAAGGCTTCTTGATATCTTGGAGCCCACGCAGCAGACCATAGATGCCCTCATGAAATTGGAGCTTTCCGCTGGGGTGGATGTGGAGATCAAGCTCTGAGTGGGGCTCCTAGGGAACGCGGTGACCAGAAGGGGAAGGGGGAAGAGGTAACTCAGGGATTGCGCCTCAGCTAGCTTGGCCGGGGGAAGGTTCGATGAAGGGACTCATAGGAAGAAAGCTCGGTATGACACAGATCTTTCTGGACGAGGGGCAGGTGGTTCCTGTGACGGTGATACAGGCGGGGCCCTGCTACGTGGTGCAGTGCAAGAACAGGGAAAGGGATGGCTACGAGGCGATCCAGCTGGGCTTTGAGCTCACCAAGGAATCCAAGGTCACAAAGCCCATTGCTGGCCATTTCAGCAAGCACGGAGCCCCCGTGTGCAGAGTGCTAAGGGAGATAAGGGTGGAGGATTCCTCCAGGTTCACTCCAGGACAGGTGCTCACCGTGGAAGCCTTCAAGGTCGGGGAAAAGGTGAAGGTCACTGGTCGGAGCAAGGGAAGGGGCTTCACGGGGGTAATGAAGCGACACAACTTCAGTGGTGCTCCCGCCTCCCATGGCACTCACGAGTACTTCAGGCATGGGGGCTCGATAGGTTCCACCACATTTCCTGGACGGGTCCTGAAAGGACTCAAAATGCCCGGTCACTATGGAGCTGAGAGGGTGACGGTTCGCAACTTGAGGATAATGGACGTCAGGCCCGAGGACAACGTGCTGCTGGTCAAGGGAGCAGTTCCGGGCCCCAACGGAGGCCTGCTTCTGGTGCAGGCAGAGGGCGAATATCCCCTTGTGGAATCCCAGCAAGGAACTCTGCAAGAACAGGGAGCTTTGAAGGAATAGGGGGATGGAGGAGGATATGCCTGTCGTGGATGTGTACGACATGAACAATGAGGTGGTTTCCCAAATCGAGTTGGACGATAGAGTCTTCAATGCTCCCGTTCTGGAGCATCTGGTGCATCAGGTAGTTGTGATGCAGCTTGCCAACAGGAGAGCCGGCACAGCCTGCACCAAGAATAGGGCGATGGTCAGCGGCAGTAGGAAAAAACCTTGGCGCCAGAAGGGAACCGGTCGAGCTAGAGCCGGCACCAGGCAGTCTCCCTTGTGGAGGGGAGGCGGAGTGGTCTTCGGGCCGACCCCTAGGGATTACTCCATAAAGGTGAACAAGAAGGTGAGGAGGGCAGCCCTTTGCTCAGTTCTCACACAGAAGCTCAGGGAAGGGCATCTCAAGGTCCTGGAAGAGCTGGAGCTGCCCGAGATTCGCACTCGAAAGATGGTGGAGGTGGTGAAGAATTTGGGACTGGGCAAGAGCCTCATCGTGTTGGGGGGGAGGAACCCAGTGGTGGAGCTTTCGGCCAGGAATATCCCCACAGTGCAGGTCATGCCTGTTGAGGGGTTGAACGTCTATGACATATTGAGATACGAGGATTTGGTTTTAGTTAGGGATTGCATTGATGGGATCTACAAGAGGGTGGGACTGTCATGAAGGACATCTATCAGGTCATTAAAGGGCCTCTCATCACAGAGAAGAGCACCCGTAACAGGGAGCAGATAAATCAATACGCATTCATCGTGGACAGGAGGGCCAACAAGGCTGAGATCAAGGAGGCCATCGAGAAGCTCTTCAAGGTGAAGGTGGCAGAGGTCCATACCCAGAACATGAGGGGAAAGCCCAAGAGGTTCAGGCAGTTCAGGAGTAGAGAGCCCCACTGGAAGAAAGCCTGGGTGACCCTCAAGGAAGGGGCCATAGAGATCTTCCAGGGTGTCTGAGAGTAGGGACTCGATCGAAGCCAAGGGGCCTGCGATGAGCCAAAAAGGGAAAGCATGGCGAGGTACATGAGATGGGAATAAAGGCATACAATCCCACATCCCCGGGGAGAAGGTTCCAGACGTGTGCGACCTTCGAGGAGATAAGCAAGAAGGAACCCGAGAAAAGTCTCCTCAGACCCCTTCCACGCTCAGCAGGCAGGAACTGCTACGGCAGAATCACGGCCTGGCATCGAGGAGGGGGGCACAAGAGGAGGTACAGGGTCATCGATTTCAAGAGGGACAAGGTTGGGATACCTGCCAAGGTGGCCTCCATAGAGTACGATCCCAATAGATCAGCATATATAGCTCTCCTTCATTACGCGGACGGGGAGAAAAGATACATCCTGGCCCCAGTTGGCTTGAAGCCTGGAGACACGGTGATGGCGGGGGAGGACGCTGATATAAAGCCTGGAAATGCTCTCCCCCTCAAGAACATACCCCTTGGCACCCAGGTTCACAATGTGGAGATGAAGATAGGAAAGGGTGGGCAGCTCATTAGAAGTGCGGGAACCTATGGACAGGTGATGGCCAAGGAGGGACGTTACGTGCAGATCAAGCTCCCCTCCGGGGAGGTGCGAATGGTGCATCAGGAGTGCATGGCAACCATCGGCCAGGTGAGCAATGTGGAGCACGAGAATATCTCCCTGGGAAAGGCAGGCCGAAAGAGATGGCTTGGGTGGAGACCCCATGTGAGAGGAGTTGCCATGAATCCAATAGATCATCCCATGGGAGGTGGTGAGGGGAAGACCTCGGGAGGCCGTCATCCCTGCACTCCCTGGGGTGTGCCCACCAAGGGATACAAGACCAGAGGTACCAAACCGAGCGACAAGTACATAGTGAAGAGGAGGAAATGATGGTATCCTCGCGGAGGCTTGTCCAAAAGGGCTCGGAAAAAGGGGGGCGTGATCCATGGCCAGGTCTGTGAAGAAAGGCCCGTATGTGGATCCGAAGCTGCTCAAAAAAGCCGAGGAAGCGCGCCGGACAGACAGCCGGAAGGTGATAAAGACCTGGTCCAGGAGGTCGACCATTATTCCAGAATTTGTGGGCCTCACCTTCGCGGTGCACAATGGGAAGAAGTTCATTCCCGTTTTCGTGACGGAAAACATGGTGGGGCACAAGCTGGGTGAGTTCGCCCCCACTAGGACCTTTTTCGGCCATGCTGGAGCAAAGAAGGCCAAGCTTCAGGCCAAGAAATGAGAGAAAGGGAACTGGAGAGCAGAGGCTATCATGGAAGCCAAAGCCATAGGTCGGTATTTGAGGATGTCACCCCAGAAGGCAAGGCTGGTGGTGGACCTGATAAGGGGCAAGAAGGTAAACGATGCGCTGGCTACCTTGGAGCTGTGTCCCAAGAAACCGGCCAGACTAGTGGCCAAGGTGGTTCGATCGGCCGTGGCCAATGCGGTACAGCTCTACAAGGTGGATGTGGACACCCTGGTGGTGAAGAGGATCACGGTTGACGGTGGCCCCATGCTGAAGAGGTGGAGGCCCAGGGCAATGGGTCGCGCCACCAGGATTCGAAGAAGGATGAGCCACGTCACCGTGGTAGTAGGGGAGCAGTGAGAACAGATTGAGCTCTTAGGAGGTGAACATTGGGCCAGAAGGTACACCCGGTGGGCTTCAGGCTGGGAGTGATTCGAACGTGGAACTCCAGGTGGTTCGCGGAGAAAGACTACGCCAAGTTGCTGCACGAGGACATTCAGATAAGGAAATTTCTCAAGACGAGGCTGTACAACGCCGGAATCTCCCGTATCGAGATAGAGAGGACAGCCAACCGGGCCACCATCGACATTTACACTGCTAGACCCGGGATAGTGATCGGCAAGAAAGGCTCCGAGATCGATGCCCTTAGGGACCAACTGCAGAAGATGACGGGAAGGGAAGTGGCCATAAACATAAAGGAAGTGCGAAGACCAGAGATAGACGCTCAACTGGTGGCGGAGAATGTGGCACTGCAACTCGAGCGGAGGGTGGCCTTCCGCAGGGCGATGAAGAGGGCCGTCACGACGGCCATGAGGTTCGGAGCTCAGGGCATAAAGATCCACTGTGCCGGCCGTCTCGGAGGAGCCGAGATGGCGAGGAGGGAATGGTACAGGGAGGGGAGGGTTCCTCTCCACACCCTGAGGGCCGACATAGACTATGGCTTCGCGGAGGCTCGGACCACATACGGAGTCATCGGGGTGAAGGTCCACATTTTTCGAGGGGAGATAATGCAGCAGGACTCCCACGAAAGAAGGGCCTCCTGAGGGAGGGATAGATGCTTGCGCCAAAGAAGGTCAAGTACAGGAAACAACAAAAAGGGAGGATGAAGGGAAAGCCTTCTGCTGGTGTCAATTTGGCCTTCGGGACTTATGGGCTGAAGGCAATGGAATGCGGATGGATCACCAGTAGGCAGATAGAGGCTGCCCGAATCGCCATAACAAGACACATAAAGAGAAGCGGAAGGCTGTGGATCAGGATATTTCCGGACAAGCCCATAACCAAGAAGCCAGCCGAAACTAGAATGGGCAAGGGCAAGGGGGCTCCCGAGGGATGGGTTGCTGTGGTCAAGCCGGGGAGGATCATGTACGAGCTGGATGGCATTCCCGAAGCCGTGGCCAGGGAGGCCTTGAGACTCGCATCCCACAAATTGCCTGTTGCAACCAAGTTCGTGAAGCGGGGGGAGTTCTATGAAGCCTAGCGAACTCAGGGCAATGACGGACCAGGAGCTTAGGGCGAAGGAGAGAGAGGTGGCTCACGAGCTGTTTCTCCTGCGTTTCCGTCACGCCGCAGGGCAGTTGGATAATGCCGCTAGGTTGAGGACCTTGAGGCGGGAACTGGCCAGGATAAAGACCATAATCAGGGAAAGGGAGCTCGGTATAAGAAGATCCGAGGGAAGGGGCTGAAGTCTCCCAAGGTTTTTGGCCGCATGGAGTGAGAGATGGGTGAGAGAGGGCAGAGAAAGACTCTTGTGGGCACAGTGGTCAGCGACAAGATGGACAAGACCGTGGTAGTGGAAGTGGAAAGGCTGACCATGGATCCCAGGTTCAGGAAGTATGTGAGGAGAAGAAAGAGGTACAAGGCCCACGACGAGAAAAGGCAGTGCAAGGTGGGCGACAAGGTGATGATAATCGAGAGCAGGCCCCTGAGCCGGGAGAAAAGGTGGCGAGTGCTCAAGATGATTGAAAAGGCTCTCTGAGCTCAGGAGACCATGCCGGAGAAACAGACTCCAGGCGGGTCCTGGGCCTTTGGGCCAAGCCCCCAGTGGGGGGCCCGACACTGAGGGGTAGTGGGTAAGCTTTGAGTTTTGGGAGAAGTGAGCCATGATACAGACCCAAACCATTTTGGATGCTGCTGACAACTCGGGTGCCAAGAAACTCTATTGCATAAGGGTGCTTGGCAGCACCAGGAGGAGATACGCTGGCCTTGGAGACATAATAGTGGTCTCGGTCAAGGAGGCCATTCCCAACACCAAGGTGAAGAAAGGGGATGTGATGAGGGCTGTGGTGGTTCGCACGGCCAAGGAGACCCGCAGACCCGATGGCTCATACATCAAGTTCGATACGAACTCTGCTGTTCTCATAAATCCTCAAAGGGAGCCCATAGGGACGCGGATCTTTGGGCCGGTGGCCAGGGAGCTCAGGGCCAAAGGTTTCATGAAGATAATTTCTCTGGCCCCAGAGGTAATCTGAAGAATCGAGGAAGGTCGACCAATGAAACGGCGGGGCTGGACGCAATTGAAGAAGGACGACGTGGTAATGGTGATAGCCGGAAAGGAGAAGGGTAAATCCGGCAGGATCCTCAAGCTATTGCCCAAGAAAAACAGGGTAATAGTGGAGAAGGTCAACATGATCAAGAGGCATACGAAGCCAACCAGGCAGATGCCTCAGGGTGGGGTGTTGGAGAAGGAAGGAAGTATTCACGTATCCAATGTGATGATCATTTGTCACAGATGCAATGTTCCTGTCCGGATAGGAAAGCGGATAATGGAAGATGGTTCCAAGGTGAGAGTTTGCAGGAAGTGCGGGGAGGTTCTGGACAAGTGACCCCAGAAAGCGTGGCTATGGGGGACGGGCCGTACGGGAAGCCGGAGGTGGAGGCAGGCTAGATGGCTAGGCTCAAGGAGCTCTATTTCAGGGAAGTGGTTCCCACCATGATGAGGGAGAGGGGATACAAGAACGTGATGGAGGTCCCTCGCCTCGAGAAGATAGTTGTGAACATGGGGCTGGGAGAGGCGATCCACAATATCAAGATATTGGATTCGGCTGTGGAGGAGCTCGCTCTCATAACAGGGCAAAAGCCAGTTATAACCAAGGCCAAACGATCCATCGCCTCCTTCAAGCTCCGTGAGGGGATGTCTATCGGGTGCATGGTGACCCTGCGGAAAGACAGGATGTACGAGTTTCTTGACAGGCTCATACATGTAGCCATCCCTAGGGTGAGGGATTTCCGCGGGCTCAATAGCAGATCCTTCGACGGCCGGGGCAATTACACTTTGGGGATAAGAGAGCAGATAATATTTCCGGAGATAGACTATGACAAGGTGGAGAAGGTAAAGGGGATGAACATCACCATCGTCACTACGGCTAAGACCGATGACGAGGCAAGACTTCTTCTTACATTGCTGGGAATGCCTTTCAGGAATTGAGTTGTGATGGGATCCCTGTCCCAAGGAGAGGATAGGCCGATCCAATACCGAGAAAGAGGAGCGCTCAAGTGGCCAGAAAATGCTTGATGATAAAGGCTCAGAGGGAGCCGAAGTTCAAGGTTAGAAAGCGAAACCGTTGTCCTCTTTGCGGAAGGCCGAGGGGCTTTCTCAGGCGGTTCCAGATGTGCCGAATCTGTTTCAGAACGCTGGCCCTCAGGGGAGATATCCCCGGGGTCACCAAGTCCAGTTGGTAGATCTCGTGCCGAGATCCCCACAGGGAGGGATGGAAGTGGGCATGACGGATCCTTTGGCTGATATGTTGACGAGAATTCGCAATGCCTCGAGGGCGCGCCACGAAAAAGTGGATATTCCGGCCTCGAAGCTCAAGCTTGAAATTGTGCGAATTCTCAAGGAGGAAGGTTACATAAAGAATTTCAAGTTCACGAAGGACGACAAACAGGGTGTCATAAGGGTCTTCCTCAAGTACGAGGACGACAAGAGGCCTGTCATAGAGGGCATAAGGAGGGTGAGTCGTCCCGGAAGGAGGATATACGCCGGGGCCGATGAGATTCCAAAAGTTTTGGGAGGTCTCGGTATAGCGATAGTTTCTACATCAAAGGGAGTGATGACAGATCATCAGGCCAGGAAACTGAGGGTTGGAGGGGAGGTACTCTGTTACGTCTGGTGAAGAGCCTTTTCCTCCTCACTTCAGACCTTTGAGAGGGTATGGAGATGTCTCGTATAGGAAAGCAGCCCATTGCTCTTCCAGCCGGGGTGGAAGTGGAGCTTCAAGGGGATCTCCTCAAGGTGAAGGGGCCAAAGGGGACCCTGGAGCATCGGATCCCCAAGAGTCTGAGAGTGGAGGTAGACCAGGGATACCTGAGGGTGACCAGGGATAGCGATCAAAGACAGGTGAGGGCCCTCCATGGCCTTACGAGAACCCTTGTAGCCAACATGGTCACAGGAGTGACTCAGGGTTTCAGGAAGTCCCTGGAGATAGTGGGTGTGGGTTACAGGGCAGAAGTGGTGGATGGGGTGCTCCAGATGAACCTCGGATTCTCTCACGTTGCCAAGTATCCGATACCGGATGGCATCTCCATCACCGTTGACAGGAACGTCATCATAACGGTCGAAGGCATAGATAAACAGAAGGTAGGCCAGGTGGCAGCGGAGATAAGGAACATCAAGAGGCCCGATCCTTACAAGGGCAAGGGCATACGGTACGTGGGCGAGAAGGTGAGGACAAAGGTCGGAAAGGGCTCCGGAGGAAGATGAGGCCCTTCGGGGTTTTCTCGAATTAGAATTTAGAACTCGGTGAAGAGGTGACGGTGTGCTCAGCAAGAGGGAGAGAAAATCGCCCGAACTGAGGCGGAAGAGAAGGGTCAGAAAAAAGATCTTCGGGACTCCGGAAAGGCCGAGATTGTCGGTCTTCAGGAGCAACAAACACATGTATGCCCAGATCATAGATGACACAGTGGGCAGGACGCTGGTGAGTGCCTCGACCTTGAGCCCTGAATTGAGGGGCAAGTTGAAGTCCACGGGAACGGTTGAGGCGGCCTCACAGGTGGGAGCGCTCCTCGCCCAGAAGGCTCTGCAGGCCAATGTGCTCAAGGTGGTCTTCGATCGCAACCGCTACAAGTACCATGGGAGAGTTAAGGCCCTGGCTGAGGCAGCTCGTCAGGGTGGGCTCCAATTTTGATGTGGCCGAAGGAGGAGGCTTGTGGAACCCTTTGAGAGCCAAGAGAAGCCCTTAGTGGACAAGGTGATCTATATCAATAGAGTGGCCAAGGTGGTCAAGGGCGGCAGAAGGTTCAGCTTCAGCGCTGTTGTGGTCGTGGGAGACGAGAACGGCTCGGTGGGGGCAGCCCTGGGCAAGGCCAAGGAAGTCCCCGAGGCCATCCGAAAGGGGATAGAGAAGGCCAAGAAGAACATGATCAAGATTCCATTGAGGCAGGGAACCATTCCCCACGAGGTGATAGGTCATTTCGGAGCGGGTCGCGTGTTGCTCAAGCCAGCCTCCGAGGGGACCGGGGTGATTGCGGGAGGCGCAGTGAGAGCCGTACTGGAGGCCGCAGGGGTGAGGAACATCCTCACCAAGTGTTTGGGCAGCCACAATCCCCACAACGTGGTCAAGGCTACCCTGGATGGCCTCAAGAGGCTGAGGGATCCAGAGGAGGTCGCGAGAAAGAGGGGAAAGAAGCTCGAGGAGATGGTCTGAAGGGAAAAGACGCCCTGAAGGGGATTGAGAGATGGCGGGGAAGATCGTGGTGAAGCTCGTGAGAAGTGCAATAGGAAGACCTGAGACCCAGAGGAGAACCCTGGAGGGTCTGGGTCTCAAGAAGTTGAATAGAAGGGTTGTTCTCGAGGACACGGCTGAGGTGCGTGGGATGATAAGAAAGGTGGCCCACCTGGTTCGGGTGGAGCCATTGGAGGGAGAGTGACATGAGGTTGGACGAGCTGAAGCCCGTACCCGGCTCCAAGAAGAAGAGGAAGAGGGTTGGGAGAGGGGAGAGCTCTGGCCATGGGAAGACATCCTGCAGGGGGTCCAAGGGCCAGAAGGCCAGGTCCGGGGGAAAAGTGCCCCCAGGATTCGAGGGTGGCCAGATGCCACTGCAGAGGAGGGTTCCCAAGAGGGGGTTCAGGTCTCCCTTCAAGAAGGAATATGCCATAGTCCATGTGGGGGATCTGGAGAGGTTCGAGCCCGGCTCCGTAGTAGATGCTGAGAAGTTGAAGGGGGTGGGATTAGTGAAGAAGATCAAGGACGGGATAAAGGTCCTATCTGACGGTGAGATCACGAGGCCCATCCATCTCAAGGTGCACAGGATAAGCGAGAAGGCGAGGGAGAAGATATTGGCTGCGGGCGGGACGGTGGAGGAGATCTGAGGTGATCAACGCCTTCCAAAACATATTCAAGATTCCCGAGCTCAAAAGAAGGGTGATATTCACCCTCGCCCTTTTGGCCGTGTATCGAATAGGGGTCTTTATCCCTTCTCCGGGTATTGACACGGGGCTCATGGAGCAGTTCTTCAGTGCCCAGGCCAAGGGGAGCATATTTGGGCTCATAGACATGTTCTCTGGTGGAGCCCTGAGGAGATTTTCCATCTTCGCCTTGGGCATAATGCCCTATATAAGCGCCTCCATAATTCTTCAGTTGCTCACTGTAGTGGTCCCCCACTTGGAAAGGCTTTCCAAGGAGGGAGAGGCAGGCAGAAAGAAGATAGTCCAGTACACGAGATACGGCACTGTCATCCTCAGCTTGATCCAGGGATTCGGGATAAGCATCGGGCTCAGGCAGATGCAGGTTGGCGGAGCCTTCGTGGTCTCCCCTGAGGCTGGCATCTGGTTCCATGTTCTGACCACGATAACCTTGACCGCAGGGACCGCCTTCATAATGTGGCTCGGGGAACAGATAACGGAGAGGGGAGTGGGTAACGGGATTTCCCTCATAATTTTTGCTGGGATAGTGGCAGAGATCCCCGGCTCCTTGACCAAGGTGATAGCGATGATGAGCCTGGGGGAGATGAGCCTCTTCATGGCCCTTTTCCTCCTCATTGTGGCCGTGGCCGTGGTTGCGGCAATAATAGTCGTGGAAAGGGGTCAGAGACGCATTCCAGTCCAATACGCCAAGAGGGTTGTAGGTAGGAGGATTTACGGGGGCCAGAGCACTCATCTGCCTTTGAGGGTCAACACCTCTGGGGTGATTCCGCCCATCTTCGCCTCCTCGGTCCTCATGTTCCCCCTGACCATAGCTCAGTTCATAACCCCGGATTTCAGGGAAGCGCATCCCATTGTCCAGAGCATTCTGGACCTCATGAGCCCGTCTCACTTGGTGTACAATCTTCTTTACGTGGCCCTGATAATCTTCTTCTGCTACTTCTACACCGCTGTGACCTTTAACCCGGTGGATGTTGCTGATAACATGAAAAAATACGGGGGATATATCCCTGGAATAAGGCCGGGGAAGCCCACGGCCGAGTTCATAGATAGGGTTCTCACGAGGATAACCTTCGGTGGTGCACTGTACCTGGCTGCGGTCTGCGTCTTGCCGCAATTGCTCATTGCGGAGTTCAATGTGCCTTTTTACTTCGGTGGAACGAGTCTACTGATAGTTGTGGGTGTGGCGCTCGATACCATGGCCCAGATAGAGGCCCACATGCTCACCAGGCATTATGAGGGATTTCTCAAGTCTGGGAGGCTCAAGGCCAGGGCTGCTCGTTGAGGCTGATCTCAGGAGAGGAGGAAGGGCATGAATCTGATTCTTTTGGGTCCCCCAGGGGCTGGTAAAGGGACGCAGGCGAAGAGGTTGACCGCAGATTTGGGAATTCCACAGATCTCTACAGGGGACATGCTTAGGGAGGCTGTGAGGGAAGGCTCGCCCATGGGGCTCAAGGCGAAGTCCTACATGGACGCTGGGGCTCTAGTTCCCGATGAGGTGGTTGTGGGGATAGTGGAGGAGAGGATTCAGCAGCCCGATTGTGCCAGGGGCTTCATGCTGGATGGTTTCCCTCGAACAACTGCTCAGGCCGATGCTCTGGCCACAATGCTGGATAAGAAGGGCTTGAAGCTGGACCATGTGGTTTGCATAGAGGCGGACAAGGAGGAACTGGTGAAGAGGCTCTCGGGGAGGAGAACATGCAGACAGTGCATGGCCCCATATCATGTGCTCTTCAATCCTCCAAAGAAGGAAGGTGTTTGCGACAAGTGCGGGGGCGAACTCTATCAGAGGGACGATGACAAGGAAGAGGCCATAAGGGCGAGACTCGTCACTTACGAGAGCCAGACCGCTCCCCTCATAGCCTACTATGAGGAGAGGGGTCTCCTGAGAAGAGTGAATGGTTTGGGAACAGTGGAGGAGGTATACGAGAGGATAAAACAGGCCATCTCATGATGGTCGGACATCTGGCCAGGGGTGGTGTGACATGGCCAAGGAAGAATCCATTGAGGTGGAAGGCACAGTGATCGAGCCCCTTCCCAATGCCATGTTCAGGGTGGAGCTCGACAATGGGCACAGGGTCCTGGCCCACATCTCGGGCAAGATGAGGATGCATTTCATCAAGATCTTGCCCGGAGATAGGGTGACTGTGGAGCTTTCCCCGTACGATTTGACACGAGGTCGCATCATCTATAGGGCCAAGTGAAAGTTGAGGAGACGGGAGATGAAGGTCAGGGCCTCAATAAAGAGGATCTGCGACAAGTGCAAGGTGGTCAGAAGGAAGGGTGTCCTGAGGATAATCTGCGAAAACCCCAGACACAAGCAGAGGCAAGGATGAGCCCTCCCGAGGAGTCCGTTGAAGGGGCTCATGCGAGGGGGCTCTTCGAAGACCGCGGGAAGGGGAGCATCGAGTTCGAGGTCCTGGGGATTCCAGGAAAGGTCCTCCGAGAGAAAGGGGGAGCTTCTTTACCATAGGGAACAGGGGGGAGGAAAGTGGCGAGAATTGCAGGCATTGATTTGCCCAAGAACAAGAGGGTGGAGATAGCCCTGACTTACATCCATGGCATAGGGAGGTCCACCTCTCGGAAGATCCTGGAGAAGGCAGGGGTGAATCCTGATACCCGCACGGACAATTTGACCGAAGGTGAGATATCTCGCATAAGGGAGATTGTGGAGCATGAGATAAAGGTGGAGGGGGATGTGAGGCGCGAGGTGGCAATGAACATAAAGCGCCTCATGGACATGGGGTGTTACAGGGGGTTGAGGCACAGAAGGGGTCTTCCTGTGAGGGGCCAACGCACCCACACCAATGCCAGAACTAGAAAGGGGCCCAGGAGGATAATAAAGAAGGGCAAGTGACTTCAACCCGGACAAAGGGCATCTGAGATAGGAATCGGCGAGGAGGTTACATGGCAAAGACCAAAAAAAGAGCCGGGAAGAAGGAGAAAAAGCACATCGAGACCGGCATCGCATATATCCAGTCCACCTTCAACAATACCATCGTGACCATAACCGATCCCAAGGGGAATGTCATTGCATGGTCCAGCGCGGGGACCCAGGGGTTCAAGGGCTCTCGGAAGAGCACCCCTTTTGCTGCCCAGATGGCAGCGCAGGATGCTGCCAAGAAAGCCATGGAGCACGGGATGAAGACCGTGGCCGTGTACGTAAAGGGGCCTGGTTCGGGAAGGGAGGCGGCTTTGAGGGCGCTCCAGGCAGCCGGACTCAACATAAACCTCATAAGGGATATCACTCCTATTCCGCACAATGGGTGTAGGCCACCCAAGAGGCGGAGGGTCTGAGGGAGGATTGTAGTGGCGAGATACAGAGGACCGAGTTGCAGGCTTTGCAGGAGGGAAGGCACGAAGCTCTTCCTCAAGGGTGACCGCTGTTACTCTGACAAATGCGCAGTGGAGAGGAGAAACTACCCCCCTGGTCAGCACGGTCAGAGAAGGCCCAAGTTCTCGAGTTACGGAGAACAACTTCGGGAGAAGCAGAAGGTCAAGAGGATCTACGGATTGCTGGAGAGGCAATTTCGGCTCACCTTCGAGAGGGCTGAAAGGCAGAGAGGGATCACGGGGGCCAACCTCCTCGTTCTCCTGGAGAGGAGACTGGACAACATGGTCTACAGGCTTGGTTTTGCGCCATCGAGGGCAGCAGCCAGGCAGCTGGTCACCCACGGCCATTTCACTGTGAACGGAAGGAAGGTCAATATCCCCTCTTACTTGGTGAGTCCCGGAGACGTGATAGAGCTGAAGCCGAGCAGCAGAAACATACAGATGATACAGGAATCCCTCGAGGCAGTGGTTAGGCGTGGGGTTCCGAGCTGGCTCGAGCTGGACAAAGAGCAGTTCCGGGGCAAGGTGCTTGCATTGCCTACCCGGGAAGAACTGACCATGCCAGTAAGGGAGCAGCTCATCGTAGAGTTGTACTCCAAGTGATCTCGTAGCGAGCCTGGGGATTGTGGCAGGCTCTGGCTGCAATCCACGAGGCCCGGCATGGCAGGAGGGATGACAGTAATGCAAGGTGAGTGGACGACCCTCATAAAACCCAAGCGTATAGAGTTTGATCCGGAGACCCTCACAGACACCTACGGGAGATTCTCGTGCGAACCCTTGGAGAGGGGCTATGGCATAACAATAGGCAATTCCTTGAGAAGGATTCTTCTTTCATCCATTCAAGGCGCGGCCATAGTTTCGGTTCGCATAGAAGGTGTGCCCCACGAGTTCACAGCAATACCGGGTGTCCTGGAGGATGTGAGTGACATCATCTTGAACCTCAAGGGTGTGAGGCTCAAGATGCATGGGGATCAGCCCAGGATCCTGAGGATAGACAAGCAGGGGGAGTGCGAGGTCAAGGCTGGAGACATAATCACCGATGGGAATGTGGAGATCCTCAACCCCGATTGGCACATAGCGACCCTCAACAAGGATGGCCATCTCAAGATGGAGATGAAGGCCAAGAAGGGAAGGGGATACGTTCCAGCTGATAGGAACAAGGAAGATGGCGCCCCCCTCGGCACCATAGCCATGGATGCCATCTTCTCCCCCATAAGGAAGGTCTCATACACTGTCACAAACGCCCGCGTTGGTCAAAAGGCGGATTATGACCGTCTGATAATGGAAATAACCACGGACGGTTCCATCAGGCCGGAGGAGGCCGTCTCAGTGGCTGCCCAGATACTGAGGGATCAGCTCTCGGTCTTCGTGAGGCCAGAGGCTGCAAGACCGCAACCAGAAGTGGAGGCCAAGCCAGTTGTCTTGCCGCCTGAGCTTGCCGAGAACCTGTATCGAACAGTGGACGAGTTGGAACTTTCCGTGAGGGCTGCCAATTGTCTGAGAAATGCCAACATAAGGCTCATCGGCGAGCTGGTTCAGAAGACCGAGGCCGAGATGCTCAAGACCAAGAACTTTGGCAGAAAATCATTGAACGAGATAAAGGAGATATTGGCGGAGATGGGCCTTTCTCTGGGGATGCGCATAGAGGACTTTGACCCGGAGAGGTACTTCAGGGAGAAACAGCAGAAGGAGGCCGCAGCCTCGGCACAGGAGCAGAGCTGAGAGGCTCAGGTCTCTGCGATTCCACCGAGTATCGAGACATTCGGTGAGCGGGGTCCAGAAGAGGGTAGACTTTCAAAGGATGGATTGCCATGAGGCATAGAGTGGGACAGAGAAAACTCGGCAGGACCACAAGCCATCGCCTCGCCATGTTGAGGAACATGGCGACCTCCCTTTTGCTCCACGAGAGGATAAGAACCACGGATGCCAAGGCCAAGGAAGTGAGGCGAGTGGCGGAGAAGATGATAACCTTGGGGAAAAGGGGCGATCTCCATGCTCGCAGGCTTGCAGCGGCCTTCCTCAGGGGCAAGGAAGTGACCAAGAAGGTTTTCTCCGAGCTAGCAGATCGCTACAAGGATGTCCCGGGAGGATATACGAGAATAGTGAAGTTGGGTCCCCGCAAAGGCGACGGGGCGATGATGTCCATCGTGGAGCTCGTAAGGCCCGGGGAAAAAGAAGCGAGCAAGAGGAAGCCAGCAAAGAGATCTTCCAGGGCTCAATCCACCAAGCAAAGGGCAAGCAGAAGGGAGAAGGGCGAGGCTCAGGGAGCTCAGGCCTGAGGGGTCAAGTGATCCCAGTAAAGGGAGTCGACCCTCGGACGCTATTTTTTTCTCCTCTCGCTCGCTCAGCGAGCCATGCAACGGGTTTGGGAGAGGATTCCCAGCCCGCAAGCTGAGATAGGAGCCTGGGGAAAGAGGAAATCTCCATGATCCATGGGGGAGGTACGAGCAGCGACTTTCCTCGGGCAGTGGTCCAGACTCCGGCTACTTGACCAGAGAGTTCAACCTTAAGAGAATCCTCGAAGAATTGTGGGGAGGTCAGGGTTAAGTGGCTCTGTTTCATAGAGCCGATCGTGGAAGGGGCCCGGGTGCCGAGGAGCCCCTCTGGATCGAATGCCCTTACTGCAAGCAGATAAGCTTCAGAAAGGAGGTTGAGAGACACCTCTTCGCCTGTCCCCAATGCCACTACCACCATCCCATCACCGTGGAGCAGAGAATAGAGATGGTGGCGGATCCCATGACCTTCGAGCCCCTATTCGTTGATGTGAGGTCCGCAGATCCCCTGGGGTTCAAGGATGAGAAGAAGTACACTCAGAGGCTCCAGGAGGCCCAGAAGGCCTCCAGGTGGGGCGAAGCCATAGTGTGCGGCAGGGCAAAAGTGGAAGGCATACCGGTTCTGCTGGGCATCCAGGACTTCACCTTCCTGGGAGGTAGCATGGGCTCGGCTGTTGGAGAGAGGATCTGCAGGCTGGCGGAGGAAGCACTGAGGAGTTACACTCCAGTGGTTCTTTTCCCCAGTTCAGGAGGGGCGAGGATGCAAGAAGGCCTCCTGTCTCTGATGCAGATGGCCAGGACCTCCATAGCCTTGGCCAGTCTCAAGGAGGCAGGCATCCCGGTGATTTCGGTCCTGACCGATCCCACTACAGGGGGAGTTGCTGCGAGCTTTGCTATGCAGGCGGACATCCTCCTGGCTGAGCCCAAAGCGAGAATAGGGTTCGCTGGACCTAGGGTCATAGAACAGACAGTGGGCCAGAGGCTACCACCTGAGTTTCAAAGGGCTGAATATCTTCTGGACAATGGTCTGATAGATGCCATAGTGCCCAGGACAGAGCTGAGAGGAAAGCTCAGGTCGATATTGAAGCTTCTGTGTGACCCAGTGAAGGCCTCCTGAGTCCGTGGGTCTAGAAAGCTTCCCGCAAAAGCCCTGGGGGAGAGAAGGACTCATCTGGAGAGGGTTATGGAGCTCGACTACAATGCCGCCATAGGATATCTTTTTGGCCTCCAGAGGATGGGCATAAAGTTAGGCCTGGAGAACATAAGGAGAGTGTTGGAGTCCATAGGGAATCCCCATGAGGGCCTCGTGGTAGTTCATGTGGGAGGATCTAATGGTAAGGGTTCCACGGCAGCTCATCTGGAGGCCATCCTCCTCAAGGCAGGAGTGAAAGTAGGGCTCTATACTAGCCCCCACTTGGTGCGTTTCACCGAGAGGATCAGGGTAAACCGCCAAGAGATCCTGGAAGAGGAAGTTGTCCGCTGGACAAGGAAGATCCTCGAGGCTTGTCCCCATCTCCTAGCTCAAGGGGGCCGGGAATCCCAAGTCCCCATCACCTTTTTCGAGTTCACAACCGCCATGGCCCTCGGCTATTTCGTTGAGAAGGGTGTCGATGTGGCGATCATGGAAGTGGGAATGGGTGGCAGGCTCGATGCAACCAATGTGTGTCATCCTGTTGTGTCTGTGATAACCTCAGTATCTCTAGAGCACCAGGATTACCTGGGAAAGACCCTCGTGGAAATAGCCAGAGAGAAGGCAGGGATAGTGAAACATGGGGTTCCAGTCATCTCAGGGGTCATCCACCCCGTGGCTCAAGGAGTGATAAGGGACGCATGCGTCCAGAGAGGGGCTCCTCTTTACCGACTGGGAAGGGAGATCACTGCCAAGGGAAGCCCGTGGGATTTCAATTATCAGGGAATAAAGAGGGGCTTCAAGAGACTCAAGACCTCTTTGAGGGGCAAACATCAGGTGAGGAACGCTGCCATGGCCATTGCCGCAGCGGAGGTCTTGGCGGCAAGGGGATTCTCGTTGGAGGAGAGGGCCGTGAGGGAGGGATTGGAAGACGTCCATTGGCCAGGAAGACAACAGTACATTCAGGGCCCTCCGGCAATTCTCCTCGATGGTGCCCACAATCCCGAGGCCATGCGCTCCCTCTGTTCTTCCCTCAGAAAGGATTACAGATACTCCAGACTGAGGGTGCTCATGGGCGTCATGAGAGACAAAGATTACTTGAGAATGCTCAAGATGATAGTGCCCATGGCCCACGAGCTCGTCTTTTGCAAGCCAAACATGGAAAGGGCAGAGGACCCTTGGGTCTTGCAGGATAAGGCCTTGGCCCTCGGGGCCAGGGCGACGGTCTCGGAAACAGTGGAAAAAGGCCTCGAGGATCTGTTTCTCAGGGCCTCGAGGGACGATCTCATATGCGCAACTGGCTCCCTTTTCGTTGTGGGGGAGGCCCTAGCTTACCTCGAGAAAAAAAACTTGATATGAGACGCAGGATGGAGATAAAGTATCCGGCCGAGGGCAGTTGAGTCCACAGGCAAAAGGGAGTGTCTCTCGAGATGAGAGCGGGGAGCCTGGCCAAGGGATTTTTGTTGGGTTTGTGGATATCCCTCTTCATTGCCCGCGGGGGCTTGGCCCTCACCATAGAAAAAGGCTCTCTTCCCAGGATCGACACAGATGAAGGAGCTCCCATCCATATAGAGGCCGACTCCATCACTTACGACAGAAAGCTGGATCAGTACATAGCGGAAGGCAACGTGGAGATCGTGAGGGCAGGGATGACCCTGAGGGCTCAAAAGGTGATATTGGACAACAGGACCAAACTCGCCGTAGCCGAGGGAAAGGTGGAGGTCCTCCAGCAGACCACAAGGATCTGGAGCGACAGGTTGGAGCTTCAGATGGAAGAGCAAACGGGCCGGCTTCTCAATGCGACCCTTTACTTCGAACCTTACGAGACCACGATCACAGGCGAGGAAATAGAGAAGCTGGGAGAGGACCATTACAGGGTCAAGGGGGCCACATTGAGCTCCTGCCCAGGGCCCAATCCCGACTGGCGCTTCGCTGCAGATGAGGTGGAGATAAAGGTGAGTGGGGATGCGGTGGCAAGGGGCGCCACGTTTGAGGTTCGCAAAATGCCAGTCCTCTATCTGCCTTATCTGGTTTACCCCGCCTCCAGGGAGCGCAGGACTGGTTTCCTTCTGCCGGAGTACAGGTCCAACTCCAGGATAGGTTACGGCTTCTCCCTTCCCTTTTTCTGGGCAATAGGAGATAGCTACGACGCCACATTCACCGAGTCCTACTACACAAAAAGGGGCTTCCAACAGGGAGTTGAATTCCGCTATGCGCCGTGGGAATCCCTGAAAGGGACTGTCCAGGGAGAGTTCATCCACGACCAGGAGAAGATAGACTCCGCAATTGTGAGCAGAGGAGGTCCGAGGAAGGACACGGATAGGTGGCGTGTGGGAATGGAGCAGGAGGCCAATCTTCCTCTAGGCATGGTCTCCAGGGCCAAGGTGGATCTGGTAAGCGACAATTACTATCTCGAAGATCTCTCTCCGGACAACGATGAGAGGTTTCTCACATATCTCCCATCCATAGTGAACTTGACAAAGAGATGGGATTCTTACCTTCTGGCTGGGGAAATGAGGTACTTCAGGGATCTCGTTGCGCCCAAAGACGATAACGATTTCACTCCCCAGAGGCTACCCTCGATAATGTTCCACAGGATGCAGACCCCACTGGGGAGGTTGCCCGTTGATCTCGGATGGGCGAGCGGATTCGACCATTTCTGGAGGCCCGATGGGAGCAAATCAGAGGTAATGACTTTGGCCCCCGGTGCATCTTTGCCAATTCCACTAGGTCCCTTCCTCAAACTGATACCCTATGCCGGATGGAAGGAAGAAGTCTTCACGAGCCAAGATAGGGAACCGGACGGAGCATGGGGTCATCTCAGCACTTACACCTATGGAGTATCTCTCAGCACAGAGCTTTTCAGGTCTTATCCCGTGGGGTCGAGTGGAAGTGACATATTCAAGCACACTATCCAGCCCGAGGTGGGCTTCCAGGGCACGGGGCGTTTTTCCTCCGGTGACTTTCCTTGGGAGTTCTTGGATAGGACCCCTTCTGACAAGGTGGTTTATGTGGGTCTCACACAGTTTCTCACGAGGAGGATGGTTAAGCCAGATGGGTCCTTGTCCTACAGAGAGTGGGCCAGGCTGAGGATAGTCCAGCCCTTCAGCCTGAGGGAACAGTTCAAGGATTTGGACGAGCTCGACGAGGAGAGACATCCATGGAGACCCTTCAGGGCTGAGCTGGATTTAAGGCTTTTGGAGGAGGAGGAGGGAAGGACGGAGTCCGAGATTCGCAAGGGGATCTGGGCTGAACCCAGACAGTTTTTGAACCTGAAGTTCAGGAACGAGTACAACTGGTACGAGGACGAGTTCAACGAGCTGTCCGTAACGCTCCACGGAGCAGATGGCCGGGGAGACGAACTGGCCCTCTCTTACGGCTGGGGAAAGAGGCTCACGGGAACTGGGGAGAGGGTGAAGTTCGTTCAGGCCAATGCCGCTATCCGAACCCTTCCATTCCTGGACCTTCTGGGTCATGCTTGGTACAATCAGGATGAGGAAAGATTTTCCCGTTACGGATACGGTCTTCTGCTCCATCCCAGTTGCTGGGCCATCAGGTTTACCCACACAATAGAGCCTGGATTTGGAGGTAGAGTGACGGATCATTCCTTCAGACTTCAGGTGTATCTGCTGGGACTGGACCGGGTGGCGGCTTTCTGAGGCGGGAGTGAAGATTGACAGACTCGGCGGGCTGGTGGCAAAATAAGAGTTCTTGGTTCGCAAAAAGCGGTGGAGGGAGAATTACGGGGTTATGAAGACTAGGAGAACCAAGGCATCCGAGATCCAGAGATCTTGGCTTCTTGTAGACGCCCAGGATCGTCCCCTAGGAAGGGTTGCCAGCGAGATCGCCAAGCTTCTCATGGGAAAGCACAAGCCATACTACGAGCCCCATCTCGATACGGGCGATTTCGTGGTCGTGGTCAACGCAGAGAAGGTGTACGTGCAGCCCAAAAAGAAAATCCAAAAGATCTATTATCGTCATAGCGGCTACCCTGGGGGACTCAAGGCTACTCCGTTGGCTGAGATGTTGGCGAGAAAGCCAGAAGAGGTCCTGAGGATCGCTGTGCGGGGCATGCTCCCCAAAAATAGCCTGGGAAGAAAGATGCTTAGGAAGCTAAAAATATATGCGGGGAGCGAGCATCCCCACCAAGCTCAGAGACCGCAGCCAGTGGCCCTCTGAGAGACTTCTTGTCTATCAGTCCTCATTGAGATGGAGAGGTTCGCGAGATGACGACAGAGAGGTTTTACGCTACGGGAAAGCGCAAGACGGCCGTTGCCAGGGTGTGGCTGATGCCAGGAACCGGCCGGATAACAGTCAATAAGAGGCCCGCTGAGGAGTACTTCCCGAGGATCACATTGTTGAAGAATATGGTGAGGCCATTGGCCTTGACGGGCAATCTGGAGAGGTTCGATGTGATGGCCAATGTGCGGGGAGGGGGCATCTCGGGACAGGCTGATGCCCTTACCCATGGCATAGCGAGGGCTCTGTTGAAGGTTAATCCAGAATTCAGGAGTGTTCTCAAGAAGGCAGGGCTCATAAGAAGGGATGCGAGGGAAAAGGAGAGAAAGAAGTACGGTCGAAGGGGCGCAAGGGCCAGGTTCCAGTTCTCCAAACGGTGAAAGGAGTTATGGATCTATACGGTTCGAGGCCCCGTAAGGGGCCTTTTTATTTGATGTGGCGCCATAAGGGACAATCGCGAGCCCTCACTTGCGATATGGGGTCCCACGGGCCCATCCCATTGGTTCCTGAGGTCACCGAGGAAATTGGGCTCTTGTGCCTGGAAGGGAGAGGGTCCTCCCCATTGCTCGCTGACTGAGAATCTTAAAAAGGGAAAGGAGGCCACGTATTGGGCGGGCCTCAGGGAAAAAGGGGTGGCTGTGCTAGGATATTCGAGGAACTCGGGGATTCGCATTCCACCATGTGCTGAAAGGAGATGAGAGAGTTGGAGAAGGTCAGGGTCGGAATAGTGGGAGCTACAGGTTACACAGGGGCCGAGCTAGTTAGAATTCTCTCAGTCCACAGGGGAGTGAAGCTCTCGGTCCTGACCTCCGAGAGCTATGGAGGGCAACCATTCGAGAAGGTCTACCCTGCGCTCCGAGGTATTGTCCAAATCTCCTGCATTCCCCTGGAGTTGGATCGGGTCGCGGAAGGGGCAGATGTCGTCTTCACCTGTTTGCCCCACACCAAGTCCATGGAGTGTGTTCCTGGGCTATTGGAAAAGGGCAAGGTCGTCCTGGACCTGAGTGCTGATTTCAGACTGAAGAGAAGGGAGGTTTACGAGGCCTGGTACGCTCCCCACAAGGCATCCCAATTTCTCGAGTCCGCTGTCTATGGCCTTCCCGAGCTTTACAGGGAAAGTCTCAGGAGAGCCAATTTGATCGCGGTGCCAGGATGCTATCCAACATCTGCGATTCTGGCATTGGCTCCTCTGGCCAGTTGCGGTCTTTTGTCCCAGGAACCCATAGTGGTGAATTCGGCCTCGGGTGTCACGGGCGCGGGCCGTTCTCTGGATCTAGGAAGTCTCTTCTGCGAGGTCAACGAGGGATTGAAGGCGTACAAGGTAGCTCAACACCGTCACACCCCGGAGATGGAGGAGGAGATCTCAAGGCTCGTGGGACAGGAGATCAGAGTTACCTTTGTCCCTCATCTTGTCCCCATGAGCAGGGGCATCCTCTCGACCATCTACGTGAGGACCAAGAGAGGCGCAGAGGAAAAGGAGCTCCTGGAACTCTATAGGGAATATTATGGCCAGGAGCCTTTCATTAGGGTGCTTCCCCAAGGTCAGTTTCCCAACGTGAGGGATGTGAGGGGAACCAATTTCTGTGATATCGGGATAAAGGTGGACGGGAGAACGGGACTCGTGATCATAATATCGGCCATCGACAATCTCGTAAAAGGGGCATCGGGCCAGGCAGTCCAATGCATGAACCTGCGAATGGGCTTTGCGGAGACTGAGGCTTTAGAAGGCCCAGCCTTGTTCCTGTGAAATTAGGGCATTTGTGGTTTCATCACCGAGAAGGGAGAGTTATGGGGGCGAAGGGGACCAAGAAAACGGATGAGGCCAGAAAGATAGTGTGCAGGAACAAGAGGGCCTTTCACGAGTACGAGATCCTGGAGACTCTGGAGGCCGGGATGGTCCTCACAGGCACAGAGGTGAAGAGCCTCAGGGAGGGAAGGGTGAACCTCAAGGACTCCTATGCGAAGGTGGAGGAAGGGGAGGTATTCTTGGTTGACGCCCATATATCTCACTATTCCCATGGCAACATAATGAACCACGATCCCTTGAGGCCTCGGAAGCTTCTTCTCCACAAAAGGGAGATAAAGAGGCTGACGGGGAAGGTGAGGGAAAGGGGGCTCACCCTCATTCCCCTCCAGATATACTTCAAGAACGGGAAGGCCAAGGTGGAGCTCGCCCTGGCCAAAGGAAAGAAGATCCATGATAAAAGAGCAGCCATAAAGAAAAGGGAGGAAAAGAGGGAACTCCAGAGGGAGCTCAAAGGGAGGTTCTAGAACGAGGAGGTTGGGGGGATGCGTAGCGGTGAGTGGAGTGAGTTTTTTCTTGAACAGTGGGGCGAAAGGGATTAGAGTAATAGGGGAAAGGGGGCGAAAAGGGTTCGACGGGGACAGTTGAGGTCAGAGTTGCGTGCCGAGGTTCCTATCTCCTCGTAAAACAGGTAGGGTTCAAAGATAGTCGCCGACAATTACGACTACGCTCTGGCCGCGTAAGGCCACGTCCCTCCGGTCAGGCCCGCAGGGCCGGAAGGGGCGTCGGGAAGCGGGCTGGCCGAATCTCCCTAGCCCTGGGGAGAGGAGGCGAGATCTCGTGGGGCTGGTCTCCAGGGAATCCCTCTCCCGGGAGTCTCTGGAGACGAGAGAAAAACGGGAGATACGCACGTAGACGCTCTGGCTGAAGGTTTCCGGACGGGGGTTCGATTCCCCCCGCCTCCACCAGGAGGGATCTTACCAGCCCACCTACCAGATGAGCCCTCAAGGCCATTGGCCCATATACTCCAGTATCCCGAAGGGACTTCTAGGACATTCGCCCCCAGAGGAGAAGGCCTTGGTGTAAAGGCCTTCTTCTGCGAAAGGCCAAGGAACATTCCCCGCTAGGATGCTAGAAGGCCAAAGACCATCTCGGAAGGGGCATCAATAGGGTAATAGTTATTTTCTCGCCCACTTTACTTCCTAAGGGCTTTGTCCCGGTAGGGACCAGGCAGAGGGGCTTGACACGAGTCTCTCCTAATTAGTATAGTCCTTAGGCACGTCTCCGGTTAAATTGGAAGGTGTCTATATGGCGCTTCCTTCCAGTTGTGTCAGTTGTAAAGATAGCTCTGTTTCCGTTGTGGGAGCATCGGTTGCGGGCCTTGTCGCAGCTTGGAGGATGGCTTGCAAGGGGGTCAGGGTCCGTGTCTACGAGGCGAAAGAGGGTTCTTCTTTCGAGCCTCGGACCCTGATTGTGACCTCGGCCATGGAAAAACTGCTGGATTTAGACCTAAGGGATTGCGTTCTTCACAAGGTCAACGAATTTGAGCTCCTCTCCAGGTGCAAATCCATTAGGCTCCCACTCAGGAAACCAGATCTTGTAGTTGACAGGGCCCGGCTTTTGAGCGCCCTCGCAAGGGCGGCGACAAAAGCAGGGGTGCATCTAGTTCTGGGACACAGGCTGGAGGACCTCGAATGTGGTCCCGAAGAATGCGTATTGAGGTTCGACACGGATCGTGGAATCGATTATGTGGAGTCCAGTTGGGTGGTAGGGGCAGATGGGGCCTGGAGCAAGATAGCAGAACGAATCGGACAACCTACCACTACCAAAGTAGCTCTTTTGCAAGTGAGGACAAGGCTTCCTTCCGGTTATCCCCCAGAGCTTGTGAGGGTTTGGTTTTATCGCTCGTATACTCGGTTCTTTTTCTGGCTTATCCCGGAATCGCGAGATACAGGCGTCTTTGGCCTTATCCACGAGACTATGGATCAAGCGAAGGAGGCGCTGGCTCGACTGATGTCCCAGGAGGGCCTGGAGGCATCAGGGGACTGTGAAGAAGGGTGGGTTACACTTCCCCATTTAAAGCCCGTGCCCAATGGTGTCTCGAGAAATGGAAAGGTGATCCTTCTAGGAGACGCTGCAGGTCACGTGAAATCGAGCACCGTGGGAGGAGTGGTGACGGGGATAAAGGGAGCGCTTGCAGCCGTTCAAACGATCACGGAAAAGGAATCCTACACTCGAAAGGTCCTTCCCTTGTGGCAGCAACTCATGCTCCATCGTTTACTCCGGAAGGTTTTGGATGGGTTCACGGATGAGGATTACGACAAGCTCATAAGTTCCATGGGAGAGAAACAAGCAGCCATTCTCGCAACCTATAGCCGCGACGATCTCGGAAAGATCCTCTGGAGATTGCTTTTCTCCAAGCCTCAGTGGTATAAGCTGGCCTTAGAGGCTTTAGTGCGCAAAGATGGTTTCGATGGCGCTTTAGAGCGAGGGACTTGGGTCCCTTAAGCTTGAAGACTGAAACCGAGCACTCGAATTTTCTGGTCGATCCTCTGATTGCGCCCAAAGGAGAGGGGTCCGTTCAAAGGCCGGGACTTTGTGAAAGCGCCTTCTCTTAGAACCCTTGGGAAAAAAACTCGGGGGTTTTCAGGTTGATCTCCGACAGGGGAAAAGTTACAATCACCTTGCTCTTTTTGCCAAGAGGTGGCAAGCTTGTTGCGTAGCTCGAAGGGGGTAGGGCTTTGGTTTTTTGAGAAAGCCAAGGGAGTAAAGGGAGATGGGAAGAGGGCCTAAAGCGTTGCTCACGGGACTTTTGACCTTGGCATTCGGATTACTAGTTTTTCTTGCCTTCGTCTTTCCTTCCAACGCGATAGAGGTCTACCAGATTCCGTACCAGAGAGTGGGTGTGGAAATATCCCAGAGCCAGATGGGGAGCTCCTCTGAGGTGAGACCCTACTCATCCAGGGAGATGGGTCCCCAGTCGCCTTCGTTCTATAGGGAGGGTTCTGGGTGGGCTCAAGGCGGCGGATTTTACCAGAGCCAGCAGGTAACCCCCATGGGGGAATATAGATACCAGCAGCCCGGCTTTTTAGGGACCCGTCCTAGGGGATCGTTCGCGCCGGTTCAAAGTCCTAGTGGGGTTTCGGGCCAGCCAGTTGTTAAAGAAATCCCGGGGGATGGCCAGCGGACGGATATCAGGACATCTTCTCCCAAGACAAACGGGCTCGGGCCCCTGATGACCACAAAAAAAACCGAGGCTTGGAGGAGGGAAGAGGAGCTTGCTCCACCTCCGGGTGCAGGAAAGTCCAAGGAAATTCGTGGGCCTTATAGGGAGGGCTCTCGCGTCCTGCCAGATGATCTGAAAGAGTCTCCTTCTTCCAAAAGCCAGGCAGAGGATGAACTTTCGGTTTTCGAGAAATACGTGTCGGAACAGCTCCCACCTCCCATTACAAAGGGCAAGATTATCAAACAGTTCGGCTACGATCTCTTCCGCCACCCTGGAAGATATCCTTTCCTTTCGCCCGCAGATCAGCCCATGGATCCCTCTTACGTAATAGGGCCAGATGACGAGATACTGCTTAGAATTTGGGGAAAGGTTACAGGTGATTACGCACTCAAGGTGGACCGAGAAGGTTACATTCATGTGCCAGGTGTGGGGGATATTCAGGTTGCTGGCGTCCGTTACGGCGGTCTGAAGAGCCACTTGTCCAGGGAAATAGGCAAATACTTCTCAGGATTTGAATTAAGTGCCCGGGTGGGCAACCTGAGGAGTATCCGGGTATTCGTGGTGGGAAAGGTGGAGAAGCCAGGCACATACGAGCTTTCTAGCCTAAGCACCATAATCCACGCACTGGGAGCCGCCCAGGGCCCCTCTAAGACGGGCTCTATGAGGGACGTGAGGCTCATCCGTGCTGGGAAGACCGTTGTTCACTTGGACCTTTACGACTTCCTCCTGCGAGGGGATAGAACCAAAGACATGGTTCTCCAGGACGGGGATGTTGTGTTCGTTCCATTTGTAGGTCCCTTAGTTGCCCTAGCCGGGATGGTAAAGGAGCCCGCGATTTATGAGCTGGCTCATGAAAAGAAGCTTTCACAAGTAATAGCTATGGGAGGCGGCATAACTGCGGTGGGATACACCCCAAGGGTGCAAGTGATGCGGGTCAAGGACAACGTGTACAGGGTGGTGATGGACTTGTCCTTGAAGGAGGCTTTGGAGGGTCAAGATATCGAGGTGCAGGATGGAGACATAATCCAGGTGTTTGCTGTGGATGAGAGAATAGCCAATGCCGTAGAGCTCACTGGAAACGTCACAAGGCCTGGCCTTTACGAGTGGAAGAGAGGGATCAAGGTGAGCGATATCCTATCGAGACCCGAGGATCTCAAGCCCGATACTTACATGGAAGTGGCCATGGTCGTGAGGCGGAAACTCCCAGATTACCGGGAAGAGTTGATTTCTTTTAACCTCGCTGAGGCAATGAACGGAAATCCCAATGAAAACCCCCTCCTCGAGCCGGGAGATACCGTTCACGTGTTTAGCAAAGACGAATTCAATATCCTACCCATTGTGAGGATAACGGGGGCTGTGTGGAGACCGGGAGAATATAAGCTCAGGGAAAACATGAGAATTTCCCACCTGGTCAACTTGGCAGGAGGCCTCAAGTACTTCGCCTCCGAGTGGGGAGAGCTCACTCGCGTCAAGGCGACCGAAAAGGGCCCAGTAACAGAGCAAATTCCAATAAATCTTTTGAGGGCCTTAGAGAGAGACCCGTCACACGACATCCCCCTTTTGGAGAATGATTATCTCTTCGTGCGAACTGTTCCCGACTGGCAGCTGTACCGCCAAGTGCAGATAACGGGTGAGGTCAGGTATCCCGGTGTGTATGCGGTCAAAAAAGGCGAGAGGCTGAGCTCTGTCATAGAGCGGGCGGGAGGCTTCACGGAAAAAGCATATTTCAAGGGCGCGATTTTCACGAGACAAAGCGTGAAAGAGACCCAGAAAAAGCACTATGAGGAGATGATAAGGCGCCTTGAGATGGAGATTGCCTCTTTGAATGTGGAGATAACAGCAGGGCCTTCCGATGAGAAGGAGAGGGCGGCCCTCGTAAGCGAGACCATCAGGCAGAGAAAGGAACTTTTGGCGAAACTGAAGCAGGTAGAGCCAACAGGGAGGGTTGTGATAAGATTATCTCCTCTGGACAAGTTCAGGAATAGCCCCTGGGATTTGGAGACAGAGGATGGAGACGCTCTTCACATACCAGAAGTGCCCAACTCTGTGCAAGTTTTGGGAGCGGTATACAATCCCTCTGCCTTCACCTACGAGCCGGGCCGTAATGTCCAGTACTACTTGAGCAAAGCAGGAGGTCCCACGCCCTTTGCTGCAACGGGGCAGATTTACGTGCTCAAAGTGGATGGCATGGCTGTACCTCCCAACAATGTGTCGCACCTTGTGACGTGGAATTCGCAAGCTCACAGATTCGAAATTGACCAGTTCGCTGGGCTCCACCTGGATCCAGGCGATACAATAATTGTCCCCCATGATGTGGAAAGGGTGCCCTTCCTCAGGGGCTTGAAAGATGTGACAACGATCCTATACCAGATAGCGGTCTCCGCTGGGGTATTGTTCACAGCCTTTTTCTAGAAGTGAAGGATTGGTGTCAAGGGCAGGCTCCCCTACCAGAAACAGGATGTGAGCCTGTCTGAGCCTTCGCAACCTTTGGGTGATAAAAGGCCTTGAGACTTTGGCCCCAACTGATGGAGACCATTGGGTGCTAGCCACAGATGGAGCTCGAATGATTGGATGAAGGGGATTACCCCCGAGGTGTAGGTGCAGCCATGAAAAAAGGAGCCAAGATTCCTTCAGGCCTTCTGCAAAAGGGAAAGGCCCTGTTCCAGAGGCTTTGGAACTCCCTTGGGCCGCCTGAGGAAACCAGAGGGCGATCTTCCCCCCCAAAAGGGTGTAGAGGCCCCTTCTCCAGGGAAGACTTTCCAGAAGAGGATGAGATAGACCTCTACGAGTATTACCTGGTAATTCGAAAACGTCTTCGACCCCTTTTGCTTTTCGCAATGGGCACTGCCTTTGGGACAGGCCTTGTGAGTCTTTTTCTTATTCCCAAGGTTTATGAGGCCAAGGCCGATATCCTCCCCATCGAGGGAACCGAAGGGAGTCTGGTGTCAGCACTGAACACTTTGGGAGGCCTGGCGGGAAACCCCATCCCTCAAAAACAAACATCATCGCAGACGCTGGTTGCGGTTTTAGAAAGCAGAAGTTTGGCTGAGGGTGTAATTTCGAGGCTGGATCTGATGAAAGAGTTCTTTAAAGGAGATTGGGATTTTGCCAAAGGAAATTGGAAAAATCCGGACAAGGCACCACCTTTGGAAGATGGCATTAGGAAACTCAAGTCCATGGTTTCCATCCAACAGGACCGAAAGACCGGAGTTGTCACCATAAAGGTCGAATATACGGATCCAAGGCTTGCTGCCGCAATAGCCAACACTTACGTCGACGCACTCGATAGATTCATCAATAAGAATGCTCTCAGCATGGCTAAGAGGCAAAGGATCTTCTTGGAAGGTCAGGTGGAGAGTACCAAGAAAGAGCTCCAAGAAGCAGAGGAACGACTCAAGGCCTTCCAGGAAGAAAAAAGGCTTGTCGTGATCGATGCCCAGGCCCAGGCAGCCGTAAAGGGCGTTGCTGAGCTCAAGGCCCTCATAACAGCCAAGGAAGTGGAGTTGGATGTTGTCCGAACTTACGCCACTGCCCGGAATCCTCGTGTCCAGCTTCTGGAGTCGGAGTTGAAAGAGCTCCGCAAGCAGTTGCAGAAACTCGAAGCAGAGGAATCTGCAAGGGGTGGAAGCGAGCTTTCCTTGGCTTCGGCCCCTGACCTTGGTCTCACGTACACCAGGCTCCAAAGAGAGGTCATGTACAGGGCCAAGCTTTTGGAACTCCTTTACCAGCTGTACGAGGTGGCCAAGATCCAGGAGGCGAAGGAGGACATTAGATTCCAACTCATCGACCCAGCAGTCCCTCCTGTGAGAAAGGCCAAGCCGAGGGTTTCGCTCAATGTGGCCCTCTCAACCTTCTTGGCCTTGATCTTGGGGATCTTCTGGGCGTTCTTGGCGGAATATCTTGAGAAGATCAAGTCCCGCAAGTCGGACCCCTCGGAATCTGGCCAATCCCCGGAGACATCGACTCTCGCCCCCTAGAAGACGAAGAAGGAGAGAGGCAGAAAAAGGCCATCGGTACCTCACTCAACGAAACGAGGGGGGAGAAAAGCGATGGGGGCAGCGCCAGGCGGATCCCAATGCTTTTTTATGGAGAGCGCCAATTTAGTTACATGTTGGGACAATCCTTTCCAAGCCAAAAAACACCCATTTTTGATCCGGATTTGCCTCTGGGTTAAAGGGTAAGAGGGTGCCTCATCCTTTCTTCAGAACCTGTATGTGAGGGAGAGTCTGAAAACGTAGTTTATTCGGTCATCACCGGGGGTGAGATTGAAATTCTCTACCTTCTCAACCGCCATTCTCGCCCAGAGCTCCAATGACTCAGTGAAAAAATAATCGAGATCTATACCTCCCCTATAGTGCTTCTCCTGTGCAATAAACCCGAAATTTTTCAAAAGGAGCTCTCCTCTCCATTGGTAGGAGATATCGACCCCGAGTGTTGCTTTTGGGCTTATGTCCCTAGTTACTCTGGCAAAGAGTTCCCAGGAATCTCCACCTGCTGGATGCCCCAGAATCATCCTGTCATTAGTCCAGCCGCACACATATGGAGAATGGACGTACCAGACCGTGGGGCTTGTATCCTGGGAAAAGGTGTTCTGCATCCACTCAAGCCTGAACTGGGTCTTGCCATCGTCTGTAAGCCTTGGGATAAAGATCCCCGCTAACAGGGCATTGTCGCCCACGATGAACTCCGGCCTCTCGGACCCAGGTCTAATGGTTTCTCCTGAATCCTCGCCACCGTACTCCACATAGATCTGAGTGTTTCTCAGGAACGGAAGGGTTATCCTAGCATCGAAGGCTAGGATCTGATTGGTTTTATTGACCGCGTCTCCGCCTATTGATTGCATCCCGAAAAATGGAACCAGATCTTCCCATGTAAACTTGGGGACGCCTTTTCCGTTGAGCTGCATTCCTCCGGCTACACCCAGCTCAAGCCAAGGAAAAGGCTTCACGTTGAGACGCCCCCCCCAAAGGAGAAAATGAGACATCTCTGTATCCGATTCGAGCCTTGTGAGAAAAGTGGCGGCCTTGATGAGTCCTATTTTGTTAAAAATCCATGGCAAGATCACAGGGTGAGGTGTCGACACCTTGACCATGTCCATGGGCGCCGCGTTATTGGTGAAAACAAGGGAACCCTGAGAGCCCTGACCCCACCAGAGGGTGTCCCGCCCTGCTTCTATCTCCAACGGACCGAGGTAGGTTTTCACGTAGGCCTTATGAATTGAAGCATCGCCACTCCATTCACCGTCCATTTTCCCTGACAGAGAAAGGTAAGGCTCGAAATAGAAACTGAAACGGTTGAGGAGCTTTGCGTAGGTTGAAAGGCTGAGGCCAAAATTCTCTCCGTCCCGATACCTGATACCTTCATTGTTTCTCACAAGGGGAGTTCCCTCTGTGGCATCTATTGCGGTAGTGGGAAAGAAGGTGATGGGCTTTCCCTCCACGTGGGCAACGTAGAAGGTCAGCTCATTGAGGGGCTTTATAAAGGTTGGGGGAACGAGCCCCTTTTCTCCACTCAGGCCATTGACCTCGTCGGCAAATTCTCTTGAAAGCTTTTCCACCAAGACCTCGGCGACTTCCCGCTGGGAGCCCTGGAGGGAGGAAAGTTTTGATCTGGCCTCCACTACAAGCCTTCCCACCTCTTCTCTCGAGAAGGGCCGGGCTCCATGAATGACCGTCTGCAAAAGACCGAGCCCCTCCAAAGTATCAAGAGCCCTGTAACTCCAGTGACCTAGAGGCACGTTCACAGAAGAGGTCCACCCATAAAGGTCTATAGTAGTAGTCATCTCCAGAGCCAAGAGTAGGAAAAGCGATCTACTGAATGCCTCCCAATTCAAACTGAACTACCTCACAAAGGGCTGTCATAAAAGAAGACGCAACAACTAGACCTCGACTTACACCGTCCACGAACGCGCGGATTATATACCACGGTGCTTCTTGAGGCAACAACCAAATGTCGAGAGGTAGCGTAAGCTTTGTTGTGTCAGGGAGAGGGATGGGGTACCTCCTTAGCCCTGATAGGACTTCTGGAAAGGAGGATACCGCCGTGAAAGGTATCTTAGTGATTGAGAGTCTATCACAGGCCTTTGAGCTTTTGGGGTAGGTGGGGGTTAGTGGTCAGAGGAGTGGGAGGGGGACTATAGGATAGCTACTAGCGAGGCGCTTCCAGGGGATCTTAGAGGGGAGGATGAAGAGTTACATTGATCGGAGGCTTGAGGAGATTCGTTCTTGTGGGGGGTGTGGATCGTCGCAATGGGAGTTTTCCCAGGCACTTATTGACGGAGTTAGGGGACATTGAGCTTTGTGTGCCCAGGACGAGAGGAGTGTCAGTACGCTTTAAGGTGCTTCGTGCTTACGGTCGCAGGGTGGGGCATGTGGATCGGATGATCTTGGCTTGTTTTGTCTTGGGGGTTTCGACACGGAAGGTGGCCCAGGTGCTTTTGCCCATCTTGGGGGAGCCTGTAAGTGCCACTTGGGGTAAGTGAGGTAGCCTAAGGCTTTGGATGGGGTTGTGCTAAAGAGGAGGACAGGTGCTGGGGCGATGAAGCGGGTGGTATTGGTGCCATTGGGGATTACTTCTGAGGGAAGGGGAAGGAGGTGATAGATTTTTGGGTTTCTTGGGGGGAATCCCAGCAGGCATGGGAGGGGTTTCTCAACGATCTCTGTGACAGGGGTCTTGATGGGGAGGGCCTTGAGATGATCGTAAAAGAAGGAGCAAAGGAACTTTTGGCCGCCTTTTCCGTTGTATATCCACATGTTGCCATCCAGCGCTTCTGGGCCCATAAGAGCCGAAACGTGCTCAGCTACCTCCGCAAGGTCGACCACGATGCCATCAAGAAAGACCTCCAGCAGATCCACCATGCAGCGAGCTTGAAGGAGGCCCAAAAGGCCCTGGGTAGGTTCTCTGAGCGTTGGAGGGGGCAATACCCTAAGGCAGTGCGTTTCGTGATCGAGGACGAAGAGGAGCTTTTGAGCTTCTTCAAGATCAAGGAACGCTCCTTCTGGCCCAAGATGCGAACCGCCAACGCCATTGAACGCAGATTTCGGGAGGTCAAAAGAAGGACCCGCCCCACGGGGGTGTTCTCAGACCGCACCTCCATCGAACGGATCCTCTACGCTATGTTCACATACCAAAACCCAAGGCAGGGAACCCTCAAACCATTCATCACCCTGACACAAAACTCGTGACATTACCATGTGGAGAAATGCAATTTTTGCTTGAGCTAGTCAAGAATGGCCCCTGATTCACCGTCAAAAAAAGTGTAATACCTCGTCGGTCCTGTGGTTACAGGATGATAGAATGGCTGTGGCAACAGGATTCTATCACCAACGAGGTGAAGGGATTAT
>Ga0209162_1000794_pt1 | contig 33170 bp, 19 predicted proteins | sample YNPNPMetaG_FD_187121 | JGI IMG/M metagenome (GOLD analysis project Ga0209162, IMG submission 187121) | Anoxygenic and chlorotrophic microbial mat microbial communities from Yellowstone National Park, USA - YNP NP MetaG (SPAdes) (version 2) ...
CCCCCACCCCCACCCCCAGCTGGCGGTGGCCCGTGCTGTCGGATCTGTCCCAGACCTTGGGCATCCCGAGGGGTGTCACGGATGCGGATTGGCGGGCCGCTCATACGAATGTGGCGGCGGACGTATGGAATGCGTATGAGCCGGCTGATGTCGGCGACCCCGCGGATGCGGACGGCGATGGGATCACCGATTCCGCGTGGCGGCCGCTGCCGCTGTATGAGCTTGAGTCCAGGCGGGTGTTGGCTGCGATCCGCATCATCGACAACTGTGGGATGCTGAACGTCAATACGGCCTGGGACGTTGTGCCGGCCACCCTGAATCCCAACTCGCCACCGGCCCTGGTGCCCGATACGTTCGGCGTGGTCAACTCTCAGTTCAATATCCGGTCCATTCTGCAACTGGCCAACTTCGGCGGGGGGCCGCCCCCCTCGGGATGGAGCCCGGCGGAGTCTCCCCGGAGGCTTCATCGGGCCCTGCTTGCCGACCGCATGCCCGGGCTCGAGCTTGCGGACGAGACAGCGGGCGAGGCCGGAATGATGGCCTACGCACAGCAGATGGTCGCGTACGCCGATGCCGTTCGGTCCCTGGACCATCGCTTTCCTCCGGTGGGTTACCGGTTTTTCGGAATCGAGGAAGAGCTGGAGCTGCGGCACGGTTTCTGCTTGAACAGTCCTGTGCGGTCCCGCCTGGAGACGTTGTGGTGGGACGTGCTGGGTCGGTTGGATCCGGCGCAGCCTGCGTATTACTGCCGCGCGGTCCCATACAACGACCTCTTGGCCTGGGCACAGGCGCTGTTCGGTCTGAGCAGCGGGACGGGCAGCTACCGCGACCTGAGGCACCTGCTGACCACCTGTAGCTTCGACCGTCTGCCGCGGACGCCGTTGCCCGTCGGCAGTATCGCGCCCGAGCGACTGGAAGCCGAGACGCGGCTTCGCGTCCGTCTGGGGGAGTACGGCTCGCTCGAGATCAACGGGCTCCTCGGGCGGCTGAACGGGGTGAGCTGGAATACGCCGATCAGCGACCCGGCCAATCCCACCGGCCCGGACCGGCTGAAGATGGCGGCGCGGCCGTGGCTGGGCGCGCTGGCCGATGCGCTGCTCTATGCCGGCTATAGCGTTGACGAGGCGATGCAGTACGTCGCCAACTTCCTGGACTACTTCGACACGGATTCCGAGCCGACCGTGATTGCCGCGGCCGACGACGCGACGTTTCGCGACCACTACCTTCTGGTGGATCCGAACGGCAGCCCCGTCCTGCCACCGAGCGGCAAGCGCTACTACGGTTATGAGGCGCAGCCGTTCATCAGCGAGGTCTTCAGCCGGGTCGAGAAGGATGCCAACGACAAGCTGGTCATGGCCCGGTCGGCGATTGAGCTGTGCAACCCATATCCGTTTGCGATCAGTCTCGAAGGATGGGCCGTCAAGCACGGGGGGCTGCAATTTGCGTTCAGAAGAGGTCTGTCGGTGCCGGCGCGGGTCACGGCGGCCGGGGGCGGGATCCGGCCCGGCCGGCTGGTGATCGCCTCCGACAGCGCCCTGGTGCAACAGACCGAGCCGGAAGGCCTCAGTGTTGACCCGCAGCCGGCGTTCCTGTTCACGGTCGAGAGCACGGAGGAGCTGAAGCTCGTCCGGCCGGTGCCGGGTAGCACGACGGGCGAGGAGATTCTCGTGGACCGCGTGGACGGCAAGGTGATGGAGGCGGTCACGGGGGTGGTCGACCCGCCGAAGAAGGCCGGCGAGCAGAAGGAGTACAGCCTTCAGCGGGGGACATCCCAGTGGCGGTTCGCCCGGAACGAGTTCCAGCAGTATCCGCCGGGCAGCACCACCGGGACGGCTCCGGCCGGAGGTGCGGTGGGCACGATCGGGCTTTGCGGGCTGGGGCTCTGGAGCGGCAAGAGGCACCCGCCGGCGGGGCAGGCGCCCGGAGTGGCGCTGCCGGTTGCCAACCGGGGGATTGTCTGGGACAATCAGTTCGTTCGGCTTGGGGGCCTGTATGAGCTGGGCCGGCCTGTGTTGATCGGTAATGGTTTCTCGGGGGCGGCCAGCACCATCACCGACGCGGTGGCCGACAAGATCAAGCGGGTGCTCGACGGCTCGAGCGACGAACGGAACGTCCGGTTCGACTTCGGCGTGGATCCGTTGTCGGCCGACCCCTGGCGATCACGCCGACTGCTGAGCGTTCTGTCCGTTGTGGCCCGCGGCACCGACGGGACCGACAACACAGGTGCGTATTACGGGTATGCCTCCACCAGCGCGGACAATCTGACGGAATGCTCGATGCCCGGCCGGATCAACGTGAACACGGCCCCGGCGCCGGTCCTGCGGGCGGCGTTCCCACGGCTGGTGGACCCGGCGAGCGGCGTTGCCGTCAGCGATGACGACCTGATGCTCATGGCCGGGTGGTTCGCCGACGCCGTCATTTACATGCGGACGCAGTCCGGGCCGTTCGACAGCATCGCGAACTTCATTCAGCGCGTGGATGAGTTCAACAACCCTGTGGCCGAAACGGCGCCGATCATCCCGGGATTGGCTTCTCCGACGGCCCATGCCCTGCGGTTCAAGAACCTGTTGCGGGCCGTGGACGTCGTTCGCGGCCGGCCGCTGTCCACACGGGTCATCGGAGACCCGTTCATCGCAGGCGACTACGAGGAGCGCGACTGGCTGCTGGGGCGGATGGTCAACCTGCTGACGGTCCGTTCGGATGTGTTCACGGCCTATATCCTGATCCGTGTGCAGAGCCTCGCGAACCCGAGCGAGTTTACGGATCGCCGGCTGATCGCGATCTTCGACCGGTCCAACGTGTTCCTGCCGCCGCAGATGGGAAGGAACTTGCCGCTCTTCCATGCGAGTTTCGACAAGAACGGGAACGGCGTCTGGGATCCGGGCGAGTGGTACGGCGAACCGTTCACGGACGTGAACGGGAACGGACGATACGATGCCGGCGAGGCTTGGACGGACCTGAACGCAAACGGCGTGTACGACATGGATGACTCGGGCGAAGCGGTCCGGTTCGGGCCGAATCCCAACGATCCGAACTACTTCGATCGGATGTACACGACCCCGAAGGTAGTGGCGTTGCAGGTTGTGGGGGATGCGTATTGAATGGGGTCTGGCGTCCGGGGCGGACGTCCCTCGCAAGTGGGGGTGCCGGCGGAGGGCCGCACTTGCGGGGCGAGTGCGAACGGATGGACTCATGCCGAAGCCCCCGCAGGGCGCTTGCTCCTTTTTTCGCCGCGGGCTGACGCTCTTTGAGACCCTCATCCTGGCTGTTCTGATTGCCGCCTTCCTGTTCGTCGTTGCCAAGGGCATGCAGTCCGTCCGACGCAAGGCACGCGAGCAACTGTGCATCCGCCTGGTGCTCCGGCTCGGCGAGGCCGTGGCCCGCTACCGGGCCCAGACCGGCGAGTACCCCCCGGCTGCCTTCGACGGCTCGGCCGGTCCGGCGATCGAGGCGATCCGCCGCGTCCGGGCTGCCGCCGAGCCGCTCGAGGATCTTCCGTCGGTGCTGGCCATAGGCCGCGATCCGCGTACGGGCGTGCTGGATCCCTGGGGCCGGCCGTTGCGCTACGTGACTGTGGAGGCGACCCGCGAGGCGGACCGGCGCGACGTGGTCGCCAATGGGGGCGTGCCCATCTTCGAGTCGGCCGGGCCGGACGGCGAGCTGGGACTGGCGGACCCGGTGGCGGCGGCGGACAACATCCGCAGCAGCGACCTGCGATGAGGCGGACGCTTGCCGTCCACGCCGGACGATGCGGCCGCGGCGGGGGCTATTCACAGGCCGGGGGGCGGTCGGGGCCGTTGAAACACACCTGGAAGACGGCGAAGTCCGTCACGTCGATGTCTCCGTCGCCGTCGAGATCCGCCCGCGAGCAGGGGGAATACCTCGGCGGCCGCCCCGGGCCGTTGAAACAGATCTGGAAGAAGGTGAAGTCCCTGACGTCCACGTCGCCGTCATAGTCGAAGTCGCAGCGGATCGGCGGTTTGACGTAGTCGAACGTGCAGGCGAAGTCCGTTCCGCCCAGGCCGTCGCCGGAAGGCAGACTCCCGCGGAAGGCTCCGTCGAGCGTCCGCCCCAGCGTATCGGCCACGACATACTCGGCCGACGCTCTCAGCCGGATCTCGTACGAGTCCGGGGGTAGCGATACGCCGGTCAGGTCGAGCGTGGCAACGGTGCCGGAGGCGAAAACCCCCGCCGGGACGATCGGTACGTCGTTTCCGTTTCCAAAGATCCTGTCGCCGCCGCTGCCGGTGAGCTGGAAGGTCAAGGGGTGGACGGAGGCGGGGTCCGGCTCGATGTTGAAAGTCACGCGGATCTCGGCCGGCGCGGTGCCGGTCGTCGCCCCGGGGGGCGGATCCACGGCCACGACCCGCAGCGAGGGCTGGTCGAGGGGCCGCACGCGGACCCGCATCCGCTTGAAGTAAAGCGGCCCGGTGGCGACGCGGAGGCTCAGGTCCGCCCCACCCTGCTGGCGACCCGCGAATCGCGCGTCATAGACTTCGGTGGTCCAGGTCCTCATGCAGCCGGAGCCCTCCAGGGTGAATGCGGGTACGCTCCTGGCGGGCCCGGCGGCCGGGTCGAATGAGTCGTACTCGAGCCGGACCGCGCCGCTGCCCAGGTCGAGATAGTCCAGCAGGATTTCGATGCGGCGTCGGGTGTTGTGGTGATAGGTGTCCTTGACGGCGAAGGACGCGGTTCGGTCCGGACCGATGTCGGTCCGCAGCCAACTCGTGCCGGCGTGGGCGGCGACGGTGATCGAGCCGTCGGGCGTCGGGACCGGATCGATTCCCTCGCCGACGAGCAGCCTGCCGGAGGCGAAGATCTGGACGTTCGACACGTAGGCGTACTTGTCGTCGGGATCGGCCGGTCGCTCGATGGGGGAAGGGTACCTGAGCGTGACCCTTTCCGGGGGGATCGTTCCTGCCTTGAAGTGCGCCGCGTACTGGGCCGTCAGGTCGATGTAGAGGCGGCCGTCTTCGATCGTCTCGCTGATCTGCGTTCCCTCGTGCCATTCGCTCCACGTTTCGATGTGGACGAGCCGTGCCGGCGAACGCAGGACACTCAGCCAGCTCCAGCGATAGAAGGCTCCGTCCTCCCGCATGCGGTAAGGCGTGGTCCGTCCGGGGACGGCCGAGTCGTCGTAGCCGGGACCGATGGCGGCGATCCCGTCGAGCTGCGGTCCGTTGAGGGCGGCGCCCCATGCGAAGCTCGAGTCGGTGGCGACCTGCCAAGATCGCTCGCGGATCACGTAGGGTCGGATGCCGTCGAACTCCTCCGCGAATCGGTCGGACAGATAGGTGAACGTGGACTGATCGTACCCTTCGGCGAAGGCGGCTGCGTAGAGGGTCACGACCGGCCGGCCGTCGATGCACGCCCAGTGACGGGGGTGGATCATGCAGAAGAAGCTTCGGATCGTCTGGTAGAAGAGCTCCTTTCCTTCGGGTGTGCGGAGGTCGGCCTTGCCATCCGGCGGATGGACTCCGCGCACGCCGTTCAGGAGGCTGGTCGTGTCGTAGAACATCCCGACCCGCGGCACCCGCATTCCCTCGGCGGCCAGCTCATCGAGGGCTTCCTGCAACGGTACAAGCCCCTCCACGTAGGTGCTGAAGTGCGGGGAGTCGAAGTTTCCCGGCGCCGCCCAGTAAACCGGCCACAGCATATCGATGCCGGCGGCGACCATGTCGGCTACTTCCTTGCGGTGCCACGCCTTGTCGAGCATGTTCGCCTTCTCGATCTCGACGGGATGGTCCGTGAGGGCGTCATCGGTTTGCGCGCCGTCGTCGAAGATGTGGCGGTCAGGCCAGCGGTACCAGTAGAAGTAGGTGGTGGCGACGAGCCGGTCCTGCGACGTCCAGGTCGGCCGCTGTGCCAGCTCACAGGCCGTGTGCGGGGCGAACCCGTATCCGCCCGCGCCGCCGGGGATGAGCGGCAATGCCACCAGGATTGCATCCTCGCCGGCGTCGTTGTGGACGCGGAAGCCGATGTGGGCCAGCGCGGCCGTGCCGTCGGAAAAGGACGGGCCGACGAACCGGGTCCAAGCCTTTGTGGCGATCAGGCCCGAACGTCCGCCGGGCTCCCGCCGCAGGTAGTTCCCGGAGGAATCGAACAGTGGAAACGAGACGTTGAATCGCTGGTCGCTCCCGTCGGCGTTGGCCGTTCGCACGTAGACCTCGAAGTGGTACGATTCGTTCGGCCGGATCGGACACCTGGCGTTGTCGTGGTCGAAACCCTGGTCGGTCCCGAACGCGGAGACCTTCAGTCTGATCGCGTTGGTCGCGGGGCTGCCCGGAAAGATCGCGCCGGGCGGGACCGGGATCACGCTCACGCTGGCCGCCCCGCCGCCCACGGCGAAGGCCCGCCAGCAGTCGGGGACCGTGCCCGAAGCGGACCCGACACGGAGACCTCCATCGCCGGCGAACCCGGCGTTGGGGGCCAGGTTCCGGCCGTCGCTCCAGGCCGGGGGCGATGCCGAGGCGGCGGCCTGGACCAGTGCCAGTGCGGCGATGGCCAGGGGTGGGGCGGCGTGCTTCACGGAGATGCTCCCACCGGCGCAGGCCGGTTCACGGGCAGGCGGGCGGCCTGTCCGGTCCGTTGAAGCAGGTCTGGAAGCGGGCGAAGTCGCTTACGTCGACGTCGCCGTCCCGATCCAGGTCCGTTTCGTCACAGAACGTGTAGGCGGGCGGCACGTTCGGCCCGTTGAAACAGAGCTGGAAGAAGGCGAAGTCATTGACGTCCACGTCTCCGTCGTCGTTGTAATCGGGGCTGGGTGCCCGTGCCACGATGAAGTCGGTCTTCGTCAGGGTGTCGCTTCCGCCCGGCCCCGTGACCGTCAGCGAGACGCTGTAGCTGCCCGGCTGGGCGAACACGTGCACGGGATTCGATTCCGTGCTCGTTGCGCCGTCGCCGAAGCTCCAGAGACGGGAGGTCACAATGCCCGTGGACTGATCCGTGAAGCCGACCCGCAGAGGCGCCAGGCCCGCCGTCGGCGATGCGGCAAAAGCGGCGGTGGGAGGCGCGTAATACGTGCCGATCCTTCCGGCCGGATACCGTTGATCGACCGCCTCGGCGAAGGCCGTATAGAGGTCGCCGGGATTGCCCGCCGGGTTCCCGTTGCTTTTCCAGTACTCGATGGAGTAGCCGTTCCAGACGCCGCCGGCCTGGTCGTCCGCGTCGTAGACGAACCAGCACAGGGACACCACGTTGTGGTTGCCGGGCGTCTGATTCCACGCGTTCAGATCGGCGAAGGCCTCCCGGCAGAACGTCGCGGCGGCCGCCTCCTCGGCGGGGCTTCCGGGGGCGGCGTAGCGGTTCCACTCGGTGATGTAGCACGGTTTGTCGTGCAGGCCCTTGGAGTCGATCAGCGAGAGCTGAGACACATAGCTCCAGTGGAAGTCGGCCACGCTGCCGCCGTACGCGTGCAGGGCGAAACCGTCGATTTCGTCGGCGGGAATGTTGTCGATCACCTGGGCCAGCCAGTCGTTGCCGGCCATCCAGCGCACGCCCGGAATGATGCCGCCCGGGCTGGGCGGCGCGATCAGAACCCGGTGCGGGCCGGCGGGGCTGGGCCCGGCCGCCGAGCGGATCCGGCTCCGGACGCTGCGGTAGATGGCGGCGTAGCCGGCGGGGGTGATCTGATTGTTCGGCCATCCGTTGCCCTCGCCGACGATGTTCGGCTCATTGCCGATGATCCAGATGTGCGCCCAGTCCCGGAGGGTGTTCATGACGGTCGCGCATGCGGCCGGCCAGCCGGCGTAGTCCGGGTTCGTCGGCGAAGGGACCGTTTGTCCCCAGTCGTAGTCGATCCGGGTGATGATGGAGATATTGCGGTTCGTGTACAGGTCCGCGTAGAGGGGCCGGAAGAAGCTGGCCGACCACCACGAGGCTGAGTGCGTGAGCACGGTTTCGACGTCCCACCCGCCGTATGCGGGACAGTCCAGCAGGGCGGCGGGGGCCGTGTCGATGGGCCGGCCGGGCGAGTAGCCCCACCAATGGATGCCGTACAGGTACGGCGAATCGCCGCGGGCGCAAGCCGGCGCGATCCACAACGCAAGCCACGGTGTTCTCCGGATTCCCCGTCCGTTGATTCGCATTGGCTTTCCCACTCGTCGGTGGATTGCAGCGTCCGCCTCACAAACCCCTGCCGGATGCGCCCGGACACGGTCTCCAGGCGAGGCCTTCACGCGTTTGGCACCCGCGGAGCGGTCCCGGACCTGCACGTGGACCGCCCCTCCTTATTGTACCAGACCGGGCAGCGGGTAAACGTCTCCGGAGGCGGCCGGCCGGGGGGCGTATTGCGTTCGCGGGGATAAAATGCTGCCCGGGGAGGATCGCTTATGCCTGAGTCGGTCAGCCGCCGGCGGGTTCTCAGGGGCATCGGCCTGACGGTTGCCGCCGCGGTGGCGCCGCGCCGGGCGGGTGCGGCTCGAAGTGCGACTTCGCGTGCTGCGCGGCCGGCCGAGCCGCTCACCCGCGGGCCGCGGCACCACTTTTTCGGATACTACGATAAGTGCCCGTGGAACCGCTCGGGCCGGCTCGTGCTGGCGATGGAGGTGGAGTTCGCCGGTCGTCAGCCGGAGCCCGGCGAGCCGCTCACGGTGGGCATGGTGGACCTCGAGGGAGATCGCCGATTCATCCCGCTCGATACGACGCTCGCCTGGTGTTGGCAGCAGGGCTGCATGCTTCAGTGGCTCGGGACGGACCCGGAACGGCTCATCATTTACAACCGGTTCGACGACGGACGATATGTGGCGGTGGTCCGTGATACACAGGGCGGGATGACGCGGGTGCTCCCGCGGCCGGTTTACGCCGTGAGCCCCGACGGCCGACAGGCCGTGACGCTGGATTTCGGCCGGGTGGGACGACTCCGCCCGGGCTACGGCTATGTGGCTCGGCCCGACGAGACCCAGGGCCGGGCCGCGCCGGAGGACGCAGGTATCTACTGGATGGATCTCCGGACGGATGAGAACCGGCTGATCATCCCGCTGGCGTGGGCGGCGTCGCACAGGGCCGATGCCCGTCTGGAGGGGGCCGAGCACTGGTTCAACCACCTCCAGTTCAACCCCTCCGGCACGCGATTCATCTTTCTGCACCGCTGGCGCCGGGGCGCCGGTGCGTGGCTCACGCGGCTGTATGCCGCCCGTCCGGACGGGACGGACATCCGCCTTCTGTCGGACCACGGCATGGTCTCGCACTTCGACTGGCGCGACGACGACACGATCCTCGCCTGGGCCCGCAGGCCGTCGCACGGAGACCGGTTCTACCTGTTCGACGTTCGCGGCGACCGCGCCGAGGCTTTCGCCCCCGACGTGCTGACACAGGACGGTCACTGCTCGTTCTCGCCGGATCGCCGGTGGGTGCTGGTGGACAGCTATCCCGACCGGGAGGACCATCAGGCGCTGATGCTCTATCGCATCGCCGAGAGCCGGCGGATCGTAATCGGACGGTTCTTTCATCCCCCGGCCCTGAAGGGGAAGCCCTATCGCTGCGATCTGCACCCGCGGTGGAGCCGCGACGGTCGGCGAGTATGCATTGACGGGGCCCACGAGTCCACGCGGCAGATGTACGTGCTGGATGTCTCCGACCTGACGGCGTGAGCCTTTGGCGGGCGGCTCGCGGGGTCCGTAGAATCCGCCCGGACGCAAGGCACTTGCGAGGAGGTGACGTGTGGCCAGACAACGATTGATGCTCGCCGCTGTGTGGCTGAGCATTTGCGTCGCCGGCCGGGCCTCGGCCGCCGACCCGCCCCTCAAGCGTGCAGCATCCTTCTTTCCTGCTGAGCTGGTCCAGCGAATCCGCGCGAATGTGACGAAGGACCCGTGGGCACGGGCCGTCCGTGACCGGATCGTCGCGGCGGCCGACCCGTGGCGCCGGATGTCCGACGAGCAGCTCTGGGGCCTGATGTTCGGCAACACGATCCGCCGGTCGTGGATGGTGTGGTCCAACGGCCATTGCCCGGCGTGCAAGAAGGGCGTGCCGATGTACGCATGGCGGCCGGACGCCCTGAAACGGCCGTGGACGATGCAGTGTCCGCATTGCGGCGAACTCTTCCCGAAGAACGACTTTGCGAAGTACTACGCCTCGGGGCTCGACGAGCACCACGTTTTCGACCCGCGACGTGCCGACCGGTCGCTTCTTTTCAATACCGAGCACCCCGACCCGTCCGATCCCCTGCACACGTTCGGCGTGGACGACGGAGAGGGCTACGTCGAGCAGGGCCACCGCTGGCGGTTCATCGGGGCCTACCTGATATACGGGCAGTGGAAGCAGGCGGTGCTGGGGGGAATCACGAACCTGGCCGCCGCCTACGTGGTGACGGGCGATAAGGCCTACGCGCACAAGGCGGCCGTGCTGCTCGACCGCGTGGCGGATCTGTACCCGACGCACGATTTCAGCAAGCAGGGGGTCATGTATGAGGGCCCGCCTTCGGCGGGCTACGTCTCGACCTGGCACGGTGCCTGCGAGGAAACGCGGATCATGGCCCTGGCCTACGATCAGATCTTTGCGGGCCTGGAGGGCGATGACGAGCTGGTCGCGTTCCTGTCGGCCAAGGCCGCACGCTACGGGATCGCCGCGGCGAAAGGCTCGGTGGCCGATATCCGCCGGAATATCGAGTCCGGCATCCTTCGGGACGCCCTGGTTCACCGCGACCGCATCTATTCGAACTACCCGCGGACCGAGATCGCCGTGGCGGTCATCGAGACGGTCCTGGGCTGGCCGGAGAACAGACCGCGCGTCCAGGAACTGCTTGATGCGATGCTCGCGAGGGCGACGGCTGTCGACGGGGTGACGGGCGAGAAGGGCCTGGCGGGCTACTCGGCCTACACGATTCAGGGGGTGGCCACCCTGCTCGAGCAGTATGCGCGGATGGACGCTGGCTTTCTGCCCGACCTGCTGCGGCGGCATCCGCGGCTGCGGGAGATGTACCGCTTTCACGTGGACACGCTGTGCCTCGGACGATACTACCCCAACTCGGGCGATACGGGGGCCGTGTGCGCCCCGACCGATCGGTATGTGGGCGTGGCGTTCGCCAGGGAGCCGGACCTGAGCGGTGCCTCCATGTACTCGTTCCTGTGGCGGCTGTACAAGGCCACGGGGGACGAGGCCTTCGTGCAGATGCTGTACCGCGGGAACGACGGCAGGACCGACCATCTGCCCTACGACCTGTTCGAGGAGGATCCGGCGGCCTTTCAGAGGGACGTCCGCGCGGTCATCGACCGGCACGGCCCCGAGCCGAAGCTCGGGAGCGTCCACAAGCAGCAATGGCATCTGGCGATCCTGCGCGCCGGCCGCGGTGGGCATGCGCGGGCCGCATGGCTCGACTACGACTCCGGCGGGGGCCACGGCCACGCTGACGCGATGAACCTCGGTCTGTATGCCTGCGGACTCGACCTGCTGCCCGACTTCGGCTACCCGCCGGTCCAGTACGGCGGCTGGGGTGCGCCCCGATCGGTCTGGTACATGATGTCGGCGGCCCACAACACGGTTGTCGTGGACGGCAAAGACTCGGCCGGTGCAGCCGGACGATCGACCCTCTGGGCCGACGGGACGGGGTTCCGGGCGATCCGTGCGTCGGGGCCGGGGTTGATCGGGGGCAAGCAGTTCGAGCGGACCGTCGTTCTGGTGGACCTCTCCGAGGAGGCCTTCTACCTGTTCGACGTCTTCCGCGTTGTGGGCGGCACCGAGCACGTGAAGTTCACGCACAGCCACTTTGCGGAACTGACCACCGAAGGCCTGACCCTGCGCGAGTGCGATCCGTACGGACGCAATACGCAGATGCGAGGCTTCCGGTCGGACCCGGACGCCAAGTCCGGCTGGTCGGCGGTCTTCGCGGTGCGCGACCGTCGCCGGCTCCTGCCCGAGAACACCCAGGTGTGCCTGCGGTATACCGATCTGACGGCTCGCGCTGAGGCGGGCACGTGCGAAGCGTGGGTCTCGGTGGGCGGTTTTGCGGATTATGAGGAAGAGTGGATCCCCCGCGTGTTTCTCCGGCGTCGGGCTGCGGAGGCCCCGCTCGCGTCCACATTCGTCAGCGTGCTGGAACCGGCCGCCGGCAAACCCGCGAGCCCCCGCATCCTGCGCCTTGCGGTCCGCACGCCGGAGGGCGACCCCTACCCCGACGGCAACGTCGCCGCCTGCCTCGAGCTGGCCGACGGTCGCCGGGATGTGCTGATCGCCGCGGATGTGGAGAATCCCCTGGGCCTGAAGCCTTCACGGTCCGAAAACCGGGTCCTGACGGTCGGTCCTGGGGGCCCGCTCGTCGAGGCCATCCGGACCGATGCGGAGCTTGCGTTCGTCCGGCTCGACAAGGCCGGCGCGGTGGAGCGCGCTGCGCTCTGCGGGGGTCGGGAACTCCGCGCCGGCGCCGGGGGCGTCCGGCTCAAGACGGCTACCCCGTTCGCGGAAATCGTGATGGCCGGCGGCAGGCCGGCCGTCGTGAGCGGTTCGGGCGAGATCGAGCAGACGCCGTAGTGAAGATCGGACGGCGTCCGGATGCCCAGGACACGGTACGGACCCGCCTGTCGGGTGGATCGAGGTTCTGCGGGCGGCTCGATTGACCGCCTTGCGGAGGTGTGGCGGCCGATCAGGAGGCGGCATGCTGAACAAGATATGGTTCTGGCTGTTCGTGCTTGGCGTGACCGTCGCCGCGGTCAAGGGCGGGGCCCGTGCGGTGGGCCGGATGGGCGTTCCGGGAGAAGACCCGGTTGCGTCGCTCCGGCAGCAGGGCAAGGAGCTCACCGACGCCGGATTCGCTTCCGCCCGGACCGCCGTTGACCTGAGCCTGGCGATGATCGGGGGCTTCGCGCTGTTCCTGGGGATCATGCGGATTGCCCAGGACGCCGGTCTCGTGCAGGGGCTGGCGAACGTCCTGCGGCCACTGGTGCGACGGTTGTTCCCGGACATCCCCGACGGTCACCCGGCCGCGGGCGCTATCCTGATGAACTTCTCGGCGAACGTGCTGGGGTTGGACAATGCCGCCACGCCCCTCGGGCTGAAGGCGATGAAGGAGTTGCAGAAGCTCAATCCGCGGCCTGGCACGGCCACGAACGCCATGGCGATGTTCCTGGCCATCAACACGAGCAGCATCACCCTGATCCCGACAGGCATTCTGGTGCTGCGGGCCGCGGCCCGGAGCCAGAATCCCGCCGCCCCGATCTTTGCCACGTTGATCGCGACGACCATCAGCACGACGGTAGCCATCGTCTCGGCCAGGTGGCTTCAGTCGCGTTTCCCCGCGACGGGGCCCGACGACGGGGGTTCGCCGCAGCAAGGCCGGCCGGTGGAATCGCCGGAGTCGGTCCTTCGCTCAGGAGAAGCCGGGAGGGAATCCTGAATGGACCGCGTCACGTCGATCCTGGACCTCGTGAGCCAGTGGTTCCTTCCGTTCGGCATCCTGTTCGTTCTCGTCCACGCGCACCGCAGGGGCGTGCCCCTCTACGAGTCGTTCGTAGAAGGGGCCAGGGAGGGTTTCACCACCGCGGTGATGATCATTCCCTATCTGGTGGCGATCCTGTTTGTCATCGCGGTCTTCCGGGCCAGCGGCGCCTTTGACGACATCAAGGCCGGCCTAGCCTGGGTCATGCGGCGTGCGGGTCTGGGGGCCCACACCGACGTGCTGGATCTGGTTCCGCTGGCACTGATCCGCCCCCTGAGCGGCGGGGGAGCGAGGGGCGTGATGGTGGATATCTTCAACCAGCACGGCCCCGATGGATTCTTGGGCATGACCGCCAGCATCATGCAGGGCAGCACGGAGACGACCTTCTACGTGCTGACGGTCTATTTCGGGGCCGTTGGGGTCAAGCGGGTCCGCCATACCCTGGCCGCCGCGCTGCTGGCCGAGACCGCCGGGATCGTCGCTTCCGTCGTTCTGGGCTACCTGTTCTTCCGCAGGTAGGGGTCCGAACCAAGTTCGCAGCGCGGGCGGCCCCGGATGCGTTCGGCAGCCGCCCAAGTCGGCGGTTCCGCCCGGTGAGAATCCTCCAACGTCTCGCCGAAGAGGGGCTCATTCCGCCCCGTGGACCGTCACCGGCGCGGGCGCCGCGGGTCTGGCCGGCCGCGCGATGGCTCCCGTTCGTTGTCTGCTGGGCCATCGATTTGCGACCGCGGCATTCGGTGAATCGGGGTGCGCAGTGTTTTCCCAGGTCGCCTTGCCCGCTGGCGGAACACCGGGCGAACCGATACGCTGGCGGAGCCGTACCGACCCGAGCCGTCCAGCCGGCGCCGAGCCCATGGCCGCGTATCTCGACGATCTGAATCCCGCGCAGCGTGAGGCCGTCACGCACGGGGACGGTCCGTTGCTCGTCATAGCCGGCGCGGGTACGGGAAAGACCAAGACGCTCGCCTGCCGGGTCGCGGCGTTGATCGACCGCGGGATCCCGCCGGACCGGATTCTGCTGCTGACCTTCACCCGCCGGGCGGCTGCGGAAATGCTCTCTCGCGCCGATGCCCTGATCGGCCCGGCGACGGGTGGGGCGTCCGGGAGGGTTTGGGGCGGGACATTCCACGCCGTCGGGAATCGGCTTCTGCGGATGTATGGTCGGGCGGTGGGCCTTCCGAACGACTTCACCGTGATGGATCAGGGGGACGCAGCCGACATGCTCGGGCTGGTCCGGGCGGACCTGGGCCTGAGCAAGGACCGTCGATTTCCCCGGAAGGACACGCTTTTGGCCATCTACTCGCGGACGGTGAATGCGCAGGACCGGCTGGAGCACGTGCTTGAGGTTTACTTCCCCTGGTGCCGGGAGGATCTCGATCGGATCCGAGCGATCTTCGAGGAGTACGTCAACCGGAAGCGGGAACACAACGTTCTCGACTACGACGACCTGCTGCTTTACTGGAACGCGCTTTGCAACGTGCCGGGGGCCGGTCAGGCGGTCGCCGACCGGTTCGAGCATATCCTGGTGGACGAATACCAGGACACGAACGCGGTGCAGGGGGAGATCATCCGGGGGATGCGTCGCCAGAACCGCAACGTGATGGTCGTCGGGGACGACGCGCAGTCGATCTACTCGTTCCGGGCCGCGACCGTGCGGAACATCCTGGATTTTCCGCGGCATTTCCCCGGGGCGCGGATTGTCACGCTCGAGCAGAACTATCGCTCCACTCAGCCGATCCTGGCCGCATCGAATGCGGTCATGGCTGCCGCGAAGGAGCGATACACGAAGGAGCTTTGGTCCACGCGCCGGTCGGAGCGCAAGCCGGCACTGGTGACCTGCCTGGACGAGCCGCAGCAGTGCCGGGCGGTCTGCGACCGGGTTCTCGCCCACCTGGAAGGGGGTGTCCCGCTGCGGCGACAGGCGGTGCTCTTCCGGGCCGGGCACCACAGCGATCAACTCGAGGTGGAGTTGGCCCGACGGAAGATCCCGTTTCACAAGTACGGCGGCCTGAAGTTCGTCGAGGCGGCTCACGTGAAGGACATGCTGGCGCTGCTGCGAATCCTCGAGAATCCCTACGATGCCCTGAGCTGGATGCGGGTGCTCAGGCTCCTGCGGGGCATCGGCGAGCGTTCCGCTCGACGGATCCTCGATGAGCTGGGCGTCCGACGGGATCGCGACGCGGGGTCCCAGCCGCTGCCGCCGGGGTGCGCGGAGTCGCCCCTGCGGCGGCTGATCCAGCGTCCGCCGCGCGTGCCGGCGGGGGCCCGGGTGGCGTTCCAGGAGCTTCGGCGGATGCTGGCGGACTGTAGCGGGATTCCCCTGAGCGGTTCTGACGAGTCGAACCGCCATGAGGCAGCGGGCGCCGAGTCTTCCGGGGCATGCCCGCCCGAGGGGGGCGGCCCTCCCGCGGCGGAAGGTGGGGCGGGCGCCGGCTCCCCGCCGCAGGGCGAAGCGCGCCTTGATCCGGAGTCGGACGGGCCCGCGGAGGGTCGCCCGCAACGCGAGCCGCCCCTGGTGGCCCAGCTCGAGCGGATCCGCCGCTTCTACGAGCCGATCTTCGCAGAGACCTATGAGAACCCCACGATCCGGCTACGGGACATCGATACGCTCCAGCAGATTGCCGGGGGTTACCGGTCGCGTTCGCGGTTCCTGACCGATCTGACGCTGGACCCGCCCGTGTCGACCTCGGATCTCGCAGGGGCGCCCTATCTTGAGGAGGATTACCTGGTCCTCAGCACGATTCATTCCGCCAAGGGCTGCGAGTGGGACGTGGTGCACATTATTCACGCCGCCGACGGCAACATCCCGTCCGACATGGCGTTGGGCGACACGGAGGGCATCGAAGAGGAGCGCCGGCTCTTCTATGTCGCCATGACGCGGGCAAAGGACATGCTCTATGTCTACTACCCGTTGCGATACTATCACCGCCGCTCACCCACGGGCGACGCCCACAGCTACGCGCAGCGGACGCGATTCATCCGCGACGCCGACCGCAGACTGTATGATCTCCAGACGATCCACGCCGACGCCGGCGAGGAGTTCCCGGCCCATGCCCAGACGGTCCAGGACGTCCGGTTGTGGCTGAGCCGTCTATGGAAGAAGTGATCCGGGCCGGGCATCCATCATGCGGCCCCGGCGATGACCACGGCCCCGAGGACATAGCGTCATGTGGCGTGAGACGACCAGGCACGAGCGAAACCTGCGGATCTGGCGCGAGGAGCTTGACGACTTCGTTCCCGAGCGTGTCCTCGACTTCCATGTCCATGTCTTCGACGCCGCCACGCTGCCGGCCGGGCAGCACTTTGACTGCGGGGGCCATCCGATCCAGCACTACACGTTCGAGGAGCTGCGGGACGATCTTGCCGCCGTTTATCCGGGCCGCCAGACGGCGGCCGTCTGCTTCGGCCTGCCTTTTGCCGCTTACGACAAAGCGGCCAACGACGCCTACGTGGCCGGCGGATGCGATCGACGCCGGTTCTTTGCGCTGCGGCTGGTCGACCCGGCGGAGGATCCGGCCGCCGTTCGGCGCGACGTGATGGACAGGGGCATCGTGGGGTTCAAACCCTATCTGGAGTACGTGCGCAAGGCCGATCCGAACGGGGTCGAGATCTTCGAGATGCTTCCGCCGGCCCACATGCAGATCGCGGACGAGCTGGGCCTGATCGTGATGCTCCACATCCCGCGTCGGGATCGGCTGGCGGATCCGCTGAATCAGCGGCAGATCGTTGAGCTGTGTCGGGCCTGGCCGCGGGCCAGGATCGTTCTGGCCCACGTGGGGCGGGCGTACTATCTGCGGAACGTCGCCGGCAACCTCGAACGGCTCAAGGACATGGCCAACCTGTATTACGACGTGGCGATGGTCAACCACGGCGAGGTTCTCGAACATCTGTTCGCCACAGTGCCGCACGAGCGGGTGCTCTACGGCACGGACATCCCGATCGCCCTGGCGCCCGGAAAGAGCGTCGAGATCAACCACCAGTACACCTACGTGACGCCCGCCCCGTGGCACCTGTCGATCTCGGACGATCGCGGGAGGATCGTATTCACCTCGTTCCTCTACGAGGAGCTGCGGGCGATCCGGTGGGCCGTCGAGCGCCTCTCGCTGGGCCGGAGCTTCGTGGAGGCCCTCTTCTGGGACAACGGAATGCGTCTGTTGGGGTCTGTCCGGCCCTGAAGGTTTCCCCAGGCGACGTGCGGACGGGCCGGCTGCTCATGCACGCGACGGAGGCATTCGCGCTTTCCGGCCGGGTTCCCGCGTTGGTGAGGGCCGAGACGCGTCCGGCGGTTGCCATTGCTGCTATGGGCGGATCATACGGCGCAGTGCCGCGTGCAGTGTCGCGAGGGCCTGGCCGCGGTGGCTGATGCGGTTCTTGTGATCGGGTTCGAGCTCCGCCAGCGTTTTTCCGAGTTCGGGTACGAGGAAGTGGGGGTCGTAGCCGAAGCCGTTCCGGCCCCTCGGCTCGTCCACAATCCGCCCCTCGATGGTGCCGGCGGCCCGCAGGAGGATGCGTCCGGGCTCCGCCAGGGTCAGCGCGCACCGGAAGCGGGCGGTCCGTCGGGCGGCCGGTATGCCCGCCAGAAGGGCAACGAGCTTCGCGTTGTTGCGGGCATCGGACTTCGGCTCGCCGGCAAAACGTGCCGAGCGGATGCCGGGTTGTCCGCCGAGAGCATCCACCTCCAGCCCCGAGTCGTCCGCCAGCGTCCAGAGCTTGGTGCGCTCGGCATAGTAGAGGGCCTTCTTGTCGGCATTGGACTCGAAACTGTCCCCGTCTTCATTCACATCGGGCATGTCCGGCAGATCGGCCAGCGTGAGCCACTCCACGGGCATGTCGCTCATGACGGCCTGGATCTCGCGCAGCTTTCCCCGATTGCGAGTGGCGATCAGGATTCGCCGAGGCCCGGCGGCACCTCTCACGGCAACGTCTCCGGCGCGCCGGGAGTCCCGGGCCGCGGAATGGGAACCAGGAAGGATGGCATCGGGCGGAACTCGCCGTTGGGCGCGCGGATCCGCATGATCCGGCCGTTCACGAGGTTGTACTTGAACTCCTCGCGACTGTTCTGGAGCTCCTGCACCTCGGGTCGGACCTCCTGAGAGCCGTCGATTCGGAGCGTCATGGCCGTGAACGGAAAGTGCCCCACGGTCACGATGCTGCGGCCCTCGGGACCGTGCAGGTACCACGCCTCGATGCCCTCGGCCCGCAGGGCCTGCACGTACTGCACGGCCGCGGTCTCGCGCTCCTGGAACTCGCCCTCGTTATAGAAGACGGCGATCTGGAGCGACAGATCACCGGGCGCCCGGCGAAGATCCCACTCCGGCGGGCCGACCGACTTCACGCCGCCCACCAGCTCCGTCTGAGCCAGAAGGAAGGGGCACTGGTTGCCCACGCTCAGCGACCGGATCAGGCTGATATCCTTCGTAAGCTCCGGTGGGAACCGGGACACGCCGGTCCGCGGGTCGTACTGCTTGCGGTATGTGCCGTAATAGATCGCGCTGCCGCCCGAATCGTGCTGCACGCGGACGGCCCGGGCGTCGATGCCCCGCGTCTTCCGCAGCCCTTCCGCCAGCTCTTCCGTGATTCGGACATGGTCCGGGGCGCTCGACCGCAGGCACAGGATGCTCCAGGTCTCACCGGCGGGCGCATCCTGTCGCAGGACCGTGCGGTTCGACGCCGGGTCGCAGCCGGAGAGGGCCGCAGCACCGGCGGCCAGACATGCGACGCAGAGCCCCGTCCGCACGAGCGGTCGGCGAAACGGCTCGAGTGCTTGTGCGTCCTTCGCGGCGATCATCCAGCTTGCATCCATCAGGCCGACGGCCCCGGCGCATCCTCACCGGGGTCTGCGTTCAGTTTGCAGCGCCCGGGCCTGGGCGGCAAGCAGCCGCCGGATTCCACGAGCCGCCAGGTCGAGCATGCGTTCCAGAGCCTGGCGAGAAAAGGCAGCCCCCTCGCCTGTGCCCTGGACTTCGACGAACCGACCGCTCGTCGTCATCGCCACGTTCATGTCCACCTCGGCGGCCGCATCCTCGTCGTAGGTCAGGTCCAGGAGAGTCCGGCCGCCCACGATCCCGACGCTGGCGGCCGCTACCGCCTCGCGAATGGGCTGCCCGGCAATCCGGCCCTGGCGGCGGCCCCACTCCACCGCATCGCAGAGGGCGACGTAGGCGCCGGTGATCGCGGCCGTCCGGGTTCCCCCGTCGGCCTGGAGAACGTCGCAATCGAGCCAGATGGAGTTCTCGCCCAGCGCGGAGCGGTCCACTACGGCCCGCATGCACCGGCCGATCAGCCGCTGGATTTCCTGTGTCCGGCCGTCGAGTTTGGTGCGGCTGCGCGGCCGTCGTTCGACGGTCGAGCCGGGGAGCATGTCGTATTCGGCCGTGATCCAGCCCTGGCCCTTGCCGGCCAGCCATTCGGGGACACCCTCCTCGAAGCTGGCGGTGCACAGGACGTGCGTATCCCCGGTGCGGATCAGCACGGAGCCGGGTGCGAATCGGGTGTACCCGCGAATGATCTCCACGGGGCGGAGCTGGTCGGCCCGTCGACCATCGGGGCGTCGGGTCATGGCGCAGCCCCCGGGGCGTGTGCGAGCATGGCTTCCAGCAGGGCCCGCTGGAAGTGCAGGCGGTTCTCGGCCTCCTGAAAGACGAGCGATTGCGGGCCGTCCATGACCTCGTCGGTGATCTCGACGTTGCGGTAGGCCGGCAGGCAGTGCAGCACCACGGCCTGCGGGCCGGCGACGGCCATCAGGCTGGCATTCACCTGGTAGCCGGCGAAGTCCCGGAGCCTTTGTTCCTTCTGGCTCTCCTGGCCCATCGAGGTCCACGTATCCGTGACCACAATGTCGGCGCCGCGGACGGCCTCGCGCGGATCGGGGATCACCTCGAGCGAGGCCCCGGGGACGGCCGCGCGGATCGCTGCCAGGAAATCCGGCGGCAGTTCATACGCCCGGGGGGCCGAGTGGACGAAGCTCATGCCGAGTTTGGCGGCAGCCCAGGCCAGCGACCTGGCCACGTTGAAACCGTCGCCGACGAAAACGAGCCGGCGGCCGGTCAGATCGCCGAAGTGCTCGACGAGTGTCATGACATCGGCTCCCGCCTGACAGGGGTGGGCCTGGTCGGAGAGGCCGTTGATGACGGGGACGGTCGCGTGCCGGGCCAGCTCCTCCACGAAGCTGTGCTCGTAAACACGGGCCATGATCCCGTCGCACATCGAGGAGATCACGCGGGCCACATCCTGGACGGCTTCCCGGCGGCCCAGGCCCACCTGATGGTCTTCCAGGTTGATGGCGTGCCCGCCGAGCTGATACATCGCGACCTCGAAGCTCAGACGCGTCCGGAGCGACGGCTTCTGGAAGAGCATGGCGAGTGTCCGGCCCCGCAGACGTCTCTCCAGACGCCCGGCCCGGAAGGCGGCCTTGCGTTCGATCGCCCAGGTCACCAGCCTGCGCAGCACGGCAGAATCGACCTCGGCGATCGCCAGAAAGTGGCGGATGCTCCGCAATTCGCCGGGCAACTCGTCGTTCATGCGGACACCAGTTGCGACTCGACCCGGGCCATGGCCTCGGCCAGCAGGCCGAGCCCCTCGTCGATCTGGGCGTCGCTGATCGTCAGCGCCGGCAGCATGCGGAGCACGGTATCCTGCGTGCAGTTCACACGCAGACCCAGCTCCAGCGCCGCCGAGACGATCGGTCCGCCGGGAACCGACAACGGAACCCCGATCATCGCCCCTCGATGACGGACCCCCTCAATGAATGCGAACCGGGCCTGAAGTTCGGCCACCCGCTGCGCGATCCGCTCCCCGATTCGCACGGCACGCTCGAGCAGCCCCTCCTGCTCGATGGCTTCCAGGGTGGCGATCGCGGCGCTGACCACGAGGCTGTTCCCGCCGAACGTGCTCGCATGGGCGCCCGGCACGAAGGCCTCCGCCAGGTCCGGCCGGGCGATCATCACGCCCATCGGCGCCCCCCCGGCCGCGCCCTTGGCCAGCGTCATGATATCCGGCTCGATGCCGGAATGCTGGTATGCGAACCACTTGCCCGTGCGCCCGCAGCCGGTCTGGACCTCATCGACGATCAGCCGCAGGTTCCGATCGTCGCAGAGGTCGCGGAGGCGCGGCAGATAGTCCTCGTTCGGTATGTTCACCCCGCCTTCGCCCTGGATGGGCTCGAGCATCACCGCGGCGGTCTCGTCGTCGACGGCCGCCGCCACGGCGTCGATGTCATTGTACGGCACGTAGACGAAGCCGGGCAGGAGGGGCTCGTAACCCGTGTGGATCTTCGACTGGGCCGTCGCGCTCATCGCGCCGAAGGTGCGGCCGTGGAAGCTCTTCTCCATGGTGATGATCTTGTAGCGGCCTTTTCCCGCGGCGCGGCGGGCGAGCTTGATGGCGGCCTCGTTGGCCTCCGCCCCGCTGTTGCAGAAGAAGCACCGCCCGCCGAAGCTGCGGACGGCCAGCATCTCGGCCAGTCGACCCTGTTCGACCGTGTAGAACGTGTTGTCCACGTGGATGAGCTCTCCGCTCTGCCGGCGGATCGCCTCGACGACCCGCGGATGGCAGTGGCCGATCAGGCTGCATCCCCACCCCGGAAACAGGTCGATGTACCGGCGACCCTCGCTGTCCCAGAAGAGGCTCCCCTCGGCCCGCGTCACCACGATGGGGGTCCGCTTGTAGTTGCCGATCACGAACTGCGAATACTGCTGTAGCACGTCGTCCTTGTTCATCGTCTCCGCCTCTGGCGGCGCGGGAGTCGCTACGGGAGGATCTGCGTGCCGACGCCCTTGTCGGTGAAGATCTCCAGCAGCAGCGAGTGGTCGAACCGGCCGTCGATAATGTGCGCCTTGCTCACGCCCGCGTCCAGCGCCCGCAGACACGCCTGCACCTTCGGAATCATCCCCCTGTCGATGACCTTCCGGTCCATCAGCTCCTGGATCTGCTCCCGGTTCAGCGAGGAGCACAGGGAGTTCGCATCCGCCGGGTCCCTCCGCACCCCGTGAGTGTCCGACAGGATCACCAGCTTTTCGGCCCGGACGGCCGCCGCCACTTCGCCGGCGGCCGTGTCGGCGTTGCAGTTCAGCCGGCCGCCCGCCGGATCGCGCGCGATCGGAGCGATCACGGGTATCGTATCGGCCTGGCAGAGCAGCCTCAGGATCTTCGCGTTGACGCTCGTGATCTCCCCGACGTAGCCGATGTCGATCCGGCGGCCTCCCTCCCCGGCCAGGAACATCCGTTCCGCGAACAGCACGCAGGAGTAGAGACTGTGCAGCCCGATCGCGGCGCAGCCGAACGACTCGAGGGTTTCGACGAGGCGCCGGTTGATTCGGCCGCAGAGAACGTTCTCCGCGATCGCCAGCGTCCGCTCATCCGTGTAGCGCAGCCCCTGGACGAACTGCGGCTCGAGTCCGGCCTCATCCATGGCTGCGGAGATCTCCTTCCCGCCGCCGTGGACGATGATCGGCTGCATCCCCACGTAGTTCATGAACACAATGTCGCGGAGCAGCTCCCGTTCGGTAGCCGGATCGTCCATGACCGACCCGCCGACCTTCACCACGACGATGCGGTCGTAGTACTTCTGGATGTACGGAAGGGCCTCGATCAGGACCCCCGCCTTGGAAATCGCCTGCTCCACGGCCGTTTCCTCGCAAGAAACAAACCGGTGATCCTACGGGCGGGTCTGGCCCGAATCAAGCAAGCGGCTATCATGGCCTCGCCCGGCGCGGCCGGCAGGAGGGCTCGTCATGAACGGGACGGTTGGCCACTGGCTGGACATGACCCTGCGGGAGTTCCTGGATCGCACCGCCGAGAGGTCGCCCACTCCGGGTGGCGGGAGCGTTGCCGCCCTGGTCGCGGCGCTGGGTGCCGCCCTGGGGCAGATGAGCGCTCGCTTTACGGTCGGCCACCCGAAGCACGCACGGCACGAGCCGGCTGCGCGGGCCCTGGTCGAGGAGCTGGGCCGCGCCCGCGAGGCCTTCGGCCGGCTCATCGCCGAGGACATCGCCGCCTACGAGCGATGGGCCGCCTCGCGGAAAAACACGGCCGGCTCGCCCTCGGAGGTCGCCGCCGAGCGCGAGCGGGCGCTGGCCGCCGCCGCGGCCGTCCCCATGGAACTGGCGGCCCTGGCGGCCATGACCGCCGAGCGGATGGACCGGGCCCGCGAGAGCGTGAATCCGTCTCTGATCCCGGATCTGGCGGCGGGCGTCGTGCTCTGCGAAGCGGCGGCCCAGGCCGCGGCCGCCAACGCTCGGGCGAACCTGGCGATGTTGGCCGATCGCGACGAGGCCCGGCGGCTCGGCCGGGAGCTCGAACGGGTGCTTGAGCGCGCCCGGCAACACCGCGATGCCGTCTTGGGATACCAGGAAGCAATCCGCAGGCCGCCAAGCGCGTAAGAACGTGCGTAAGAGGCGATTGCCCCCTCCCGATGTGTCGGCAAACGGCACATGGACCGTTGCCTCGCTGCCCGGGCGGTCGCATCGAGGGGAAATGCTGAGGAGACGTGCAGATTGGGCGAGTTTTCTGCGAGTCGCCTTCCGCCGACTTGCATCGGCGGGCGTTGGATGAAACAATAAGAAGCCGCGCGGCGGCCCTTATAGGGCCGACGCTCCGGTCACGGAATCGGGTGCGGATGGAAGCGTTTCCTCGTCGAGTACAGGGAGTCAGGATGATGGGATCGAAGCGGATCGGATTGAGCTGTCTCGTCGCGCTGCTCGGCGCGACGACGTATCCACGTCTTGGGGCGGCGATTACCCTGAGCGATGCCCGCCTCTTGCCGCCGGGGACTGACGTAACGATCGAGGGTGCGGTGATCAGTTCCACCACTGATCTGATCAATAGCAACACCAGCAAATCGTTCCAGATCCAGGATGCTACCGGGGGGGCCACGGTTTACGGAACGAATGCCCAGATTGACGGGTTGCTCGCGGGTCTGGCCGAAGGGGATGAGGTCACGATCACCGGCAGCACCGGATTGTTCAATGGTCTGTTTCAGCTCCAGGGTCCCTTCAGCGCTACCAAGACGGGCTCGCCCGGTGTTCCCGCCCCCGTTGCGGTGACGACCGCCTATTTCCAGGACGGTGCGCCCGCCGCCGAGGCATACGAGAGCATGCTTGTAACCCTCTCGAACGTGCAGTTTCAGGAAACGGGCAACTTCGCGTATGGCAACTATCACGTAAGCGACGGCATCCGCACCGTGCTGGTTCGTGTGTCCACCACCCAGCTCGACCTTGTCGGCCAGCCCATCCCCACCGGATTCGTCAGCATCACCGGCATCCTGAGCCAGTACGATACCGCCGACCCTCGCGACGGAGGCTATCAACTTCTGCCCAGGAAGCTGGCCGACATCGTATCCGTACCGGGTAACGCCCCGCCTGTTGTCTCCAATGCGTCGGTATGGCTTGGACGGGGCGCCGCGACGGACATCTTGCTCAACGCCAGCGACGATGGGCTTCCCACGCCGCCGGGCGCGCTCGAGCTCACGATCGTCTCGCTCCCTGCCCTGGGAACGCTGACGGACCTCGGTTCGAATACGCCTATCACGGCCGTCCCCTATGTCCTGCCCGGTAACGGCAGGCAGGTTCGCTACACCAGCGACGGCACCTGTGGTCACGATTCGTTCACTTTCAAGGCCAGCGACGGAGCGCTCGAGTCCGGTCTGGCGAGCGTGGACGTTACGGTTCAGTGCGGCGACGTGATCATTACCGAGATCATGTACAACCCCGCCTCTAACGAGAACACGCCCAAAGTGACCGAGTGGGTGGAGGTGTATAACACCACGGCCGCCCCGGTCGACGTATCGGGATGGTACCTCATCGATCGCGACGGACGTTCCGGCGACTGGCCCGCCGGCACGGTCATCCCGGCATACGGCGTGGCGGTGATCATCCCCCAGGGGACCATCGGCACGCGGTTTATGGACGCCGCCCAGTTCCGCGCCGCCTGGGACGGTTATGACATTCCGCTGATCATCCAGCCGATGGCCGGCACCGGCTGGAGCAACGAAATCGCGGGCAACGGTCTGGCCAACGACCCGCCGTCCGGCGGCGAGCAGCTCCGCCTGGTCGATGCCACCGGCAAGGTGCAGGATGTCGCCAGCTATGACAACTCGTTCCCGTGGCCCAGTCCCACGGGCGAGTCCAGTATCTTCCTGACGGAGGGAAACTACACCGCCGCCGCCAACGATCTCGGTTCGAACTGGGCCAACTCGCGGAACTGCGCGGGCGGGGCGTACGGCTGCCTGATCGGCGGGTTCTTCGACGCCACGGACTTCGGCTCGCCCGGCTTTCTCGCGGGCCTCACAACGCCGACCGGCAACGTGCCTCCCACGCCCCTATGGCAGCGGGTCGGCGTCCTGATGAACACCCCTGCGACGATCACGCTGACGGCCTGCGACGACGGAAACCCTGTGGGCGGTCCGGTTTCATACACGATCACCGGTCTGCCCAGTCACGGGACGCTCAAGGATCCCGGCAACGGCGCGGACATCGTCACCGTCCCGTACGTGCTGACCAATAATGGCAACCAGGTGGTCTATACGCCGGCCGCGGATTACACGAGCGTGCTTACGGACCTGGGTGGTCCCGGCGACGACTCCTTCACGTTCGCGGTCAACGACGGGGCCAAGCCCTCCCGTTCCGACGGAACGGTTCGCCTCATCGTTCAGAAGGGCGGCCTGATCATCACCGAGGTCATGTACAACCCCAATAACCAGCCCGATAACGCGTGGGAGTGGATCGAGATCGCCAACGTGAGCGGTGCGGATGTCTACCTCGATCGGATCACGGACGACGACACCAGCGCCACCACCCGGGTGATCGCATACATCGGTCAGACGATCCCGGCCGGTCAGGTCCGCATCATCGCCCCGTCCGAGCCGGTGGGTCGGACAAACGACGACTTCCTGACGGAGTGGGCGGTGGCGCCGGCCTCGCAGCTCGATCCGGCCCTGGTGGTATTCGTGGACCTGTTCAACAACACGTGGGGCGCGCTGGACAACGCCGGCGACCGCTTGCAGCTCGTCGGCTTCGACGGCGTCAACTACGTTCTGCTGGATGACATCATCTACACGAACAACGCTCCGTGGCCGGTCTCGAACAATCAGGCCAGCATCTACCTGAAGTACGGGGAGTACGACGCGGTCGGCAATGACGTCGGCGAGAACTGGGCGCTCTCCACCGCAGGCACCGATAATGCGTATGCCACGCCCGAAACGCCCGGCGATCCGACCGATAGCGATGTCGGCAGCCCGCTACTCGGCCCGTTACCGGGCTGTGCCGTTCCCCCGCAGGACACCGACGGGGACGGAGATGTAGATGTAAATGACTTCGCCGTTTTCCAGGCCTGCTTTAACGGCGCCGCGAACCCGTACCCGCCGTTGTCGCCGGAGTTCCTGCGGAAGTGCATTTGTGTGGACCACGACACGGACGGCGACGTGGACGTGAACGATTTCGCCGTGTTTCAGGTTTGCTTTAACGGGTCGGGCAACCCGCCCTCGCAGCCTGCGTGCGACCTGGCGAATTCGCCATCGTAACCGATCTGCTCGGCCTGTGGTTCATGGGCGCTACCCCGTGAGCCACAGGCCGAAAGCCTTTGCGCCTCATGGGACTTTGGGGCGGGCCTCCACGGGGGGGCGTATCCGTTGGCCGGGCTTTCTGTGGCCTGAAGCGGCGCGGCAGATGTCCGGTCCGGAGGCGAAAAACCGGCGCGATCTTATGAAATTTGCCCTTGTTTCGGACAGGCCTTGGGCTTAGGATACTTAGACGGGTGCGGTCGGGTTGCGCCGTCCGCACTTCCCCTGTCTGCCTGAGGGGAGGCCGAAAGGAGCCTTTCATTTCGAGGAGGTTTTTTCATGAAGCGTAGTATGTTCTGCGTAGTCCTGGCGTCGGCGGCGACGCTGACCTTGGCCGGCGTGGCACGGGCTGTTCCCTATGCCTCGGGCATCAGCGTCTCCGGGACGACGGTGACTTTCGTGCTGAACGAAAGCGCCGACAACGTGACCGTCAACCGGACGCCGGGGACGCCCTTGAACCTGGGGGCCCTGCCCAAGGGGAGCCATTCGTTTGACACCGGTGGGGCAACCTCGTGGGAAATCGTTGTGACCAAGAACGCGCCCCTCAACTGGGTCCAGATCAGCAACGACACGGACAACACCAGCAAGTACTACTATCCCACCGGGGTGGCCGTGAACAAGAACCCTGCCAGTCCCTACTTCGGCTGGATCTACGTGGCTGAGGGCTGGGGGGGCACAACGGCATCGCCACAACGGACCACCCAGGACGGACTTTACGTGATGAAGGCGGACCAGAGCGACGCCATTGGGCAGGGCGACACGGCCATGACCGGCGGCGTGACTTGGGCGACGGGGCTGAATCGCAGCCCGGGTCGTCTTGCAATTGACGACGATGGGAACGTCTTCATCACTGACTGGTCGGACAGCCACTCGGGCATCTGGATCGCGCCCCCAGACCTGTCTGGAACGTTCACGGAACTCTTCTCGGGCTACGATACTCGGGCCACCAGCGGGCTGCTCAGCCTCGGCGGGGCTTCTTACGCGGGCAGCGTGGCCGGCGCGTGGCTCGAAGGCTCCGGTGCCAGCCGGAAGCTGTACACGGTTGACGAGGACTACCCCGACATCGGGGACATTAATCGCTACGACATCGGCACTGCCAACTCCGGGTGGACGACGGCACCCGCCAAGCAAACCCTTGATGGTGACAACCGCATCCTCAATAGCCTGATGGACCTGGCGCGGCACCCGGACGGGAGCTGGTTCGTGGCGCAATACCGGTCGGGCTTGAACGATGTGGACGGCGCCCCCTCGCTGGCCCACTGGCAGGACGGCGCGAACGCAGCCGACTGGCACAGCGGTCCGGGCAGCAAGAACCTTCAGCTCTACAGCGGTTACGGTGATATCGATGTGATTCAGGTCGGGTCCGTTGTTCGCTTGGCTTTGGGTGCTCGTAACCATGCGGGCGGACAGTGCATATACGTGCTCGATGTGACGGATAGCGCAAACCCGATGAAAGAGTTTACGATCCCGTATCCCGGGACGGTTCAGGATGTGTGTTTCGACATCGTGGGCAACATCTATGCGGTGAACAACATCACCGAGACCCTCCGGATCTTCTCCCGTGGCGGCAACACGGTCGCCAAGACCCGGTCGGATGGGACGTTTGAGTACACGCCCGACAACTCGCCGCTCGTACCGGCGGCTCCCGTCCTCAACCCGGTCCTGGTTCAGGGCGGCAACACGATGAACATCTCCAACATCGCCGGTGATACCACGAAGATCCGCTTCTACAAGAACGGTGCCGCCACCCCGGAATATGAGGACACCGCCGCGCCCTTCCCTGTCACGTACACGGCTTCACTGCCGTTCACGCTGGATGCCGGCGATTACTGGGAGGTGACCCTTACGAATCTTGCCGGCGAGAGCAGCCGATCGAACCGGCGGTGCGTAGTGCCCGATCCGCTCGCGATTCCGGCACCCTATCCAAACGCCACCGAGGACTTCGAGGCGGCGTCCCTTGATCCGTGCTGGATCCACTGGACGCCGAACTACGTTCTGGCGACGGCGCCTGATCCTTCGCACGGTCAGTCGGCCAAGAGCGCGGCCACGGGCGCAGGCGAGCTCGGAACGGACCTCAAGCCGACCGACCCGCTGGATTCGGCCCCGATCCTGTTCTCTTTCTGGATGTATCATTCGGTGAATGACCCGACCACGGAGACCAACAACCACTTCGCCCAGATCAGCAGTTGGAGCGGCGACGGTCACCGCGTGGGAAGCGTCCAGCAGCTCTTCGGGATCGGCATGTTCGACATCTCCCAGACGCTCGCCAACGGCTGGTATCGCGTGAAGTACCATGCCCGCAATTACCCGGCCGGGGTGACGGGCACAGCCCCGTTCGATGGCTACGGCGAATACACCGCCGGCAAGTGGACGCAGCTTGCGGACGGCCCGGATCGTTCGACCGGCTGGCACAAGTTCACCATCAAGCTCGGCAGCGCAAAGGTGGTGTACTATGTCGACGGCATCCGGGGCCTGGCCCCGCAGGATGCCACGCCGACGAGTATCGACTCGTTCTACCTGGACAACGGCGCGACCTCGAACTCCTCGCCGGGCATGGACGCGTACTACGATGACGTGACGGTCTCGATCGGCTCCAACGTCGAGCCGGTCCTGACGCTCACGAACATCGACGCGCAGGAAGGGACGGCCATCACCCCGACCGACCAGGTCGGTTCCGATCCGGACGACCCGGACACCGTGGAACTGACGATCCAGGGAACGTTGCCGGACGGCCTGACCGCTTCCGCCACGTCCGTTTCCGGGAACCCGGCCATCATCACGATCAGCGGGACGCCGGCACCCGGCACCGCTGCCGGCAGCCCGTATTACGTGAGCTTCAGCGTCAAGGACGAGCTGGGGCTGGAGGTCGTGGACGACCTGATCATCACGATCACCACCTGTCCGAGCCCGCGGCAGGATGCTGATGGCGACGGCGACGTGGACGTGAACGATTTCGCCACGTTCCAGGCTTGCTTTAACGGTGCGGGCAATCCCTATCCGGCGCTGCCGCCGGACATCCTGAAGAAGTGTGCGTGCCTTGACAGCGAACCGGATGGCGACGTGGATGTCAACGATTTCGCCGAGTTCCAGGTTTGCTTCAACGGGGCGGGGAATCCGCCGTCGCCGTCGTGCGGCTCGTAGCTTCGACGTGACTGAGTGACCAAGCCGGTTATCAGGGCCGTGCGGTCGAAGGGCCGCACGGCCTTCGTATTATCATGATCCGCAGAGCGTTATGCGCCGAGTTTGGCGGAACAGCCAGGAACGGACAGGACAAGCGCGGTGTGTATCGGACACGGGAGGCCGGTTAACAAAACCCCCGTGATTCTGACAACTGGTGCTTGCATTGGTCGGCTATGCCGTGTAGAATGCGGATAGAGCAGGACATCTGTGGAAACATCAGGTCGTTGGAGGTGGAAAGGCAGGGGTGCCGGTTGAACAATCAGATGGCGCCTGACTCCGGGGCCAAGGTGAAGCGCAAGAGGCCCGAGTTCGGAGACAGGTCCGCTGGAGGCCTGAAGACGGTGCACACTTCCGACCCCCGACGGTCGGGGGCGGACGTGTGTCATGAAGGAGGGGCGGCGTACCCGCCGCCGGTTCCACTCCCCGCGTGCGGGGAAGGAGGAGAAAAATGAAAACGGCAATGGTTTTGGGCGTGCTCTTATGCGCCTCCCAGGCGATGGCGGTGAGCTTTACGGAGGACTTCAACACCTACGTCGCAGGTAGTCTGACGTGGGGCAGCGGGGGCAAGTGGAACGAACCGACGAACCAGCTCAAGCTGGACTATTACACGCTGGATCACACGAAAGGCCCACGGACGGGCAACAGCGGGTATCGGAGTGCCGATGCGGTGCTGAGCGAAACGGGACTGGCTCCGCTCACGTTCTCAGCGGACTTCTACTGGTATCGGGCCGGCTGCAAGGCGGACTCGTTCTTCATCGTGTTGTCCGACGATCCGGCAACGGCCGCGCAGGTGCCTCTGGGTACGGGCTCGCTGCCGGCCCCGATCAACGCGATCGCCTGGGGGCATAATGCCACGGGGAGCAAGAACTACAGTTTCTTCGACGGCCAGAAGTGGACGGTCGTCGGCTTCAACAACTCGACCAGCAGCACGCCGGCCGGCGAGGTCGTATCGGGCTCGATCGACGCGGCCGGCAATTGGACGGCAAGCTCATCCGGTGGCGGCAGCGGCGGCGGGACGCTGGCGGTGAGCGGTTTTGCGTTCGATACGATCTCGATCATCAGCAACGGCAACAACAGCGGCTACTACAGCGGAATCGACAACATCAATATCACGGCCGTGCCCGAGCCGGCAACGATGGGTCTGATGGTGCTGGGCGGGTTGCTGCTTGCGCGCAGGCGCAGGTGAGGCCGTTGCTTGTCTGATCGCACGCGGCTGACGCCCCGGGCCGAGCGGGCCCGGGGCGCCGGCCTCTCGGTAGCGGCGGGTGCGGCGTGGTCGGGTGGGAGGCGCTGGAGGCTACCGGCGGACGGTGCTCGGGCGAGGGAATCGGCGCGGGACAGAGTGCAGACGGCGGATGGGCCTGCGCGCCGCTGCTGGCAAAATCGCCGGAAACGGGATAGCCCTGGAAAAGGCGGGCCCTAACGGCAATTTGTTGCTTCGGGAGGAAGGACGCATGAGACTTCGGATCGGGTATCTGGCTGCTGTGTGCGTGAGCGTCGCAGCGACGGCGCAGGCGGTGACTTTCATCGACATGGGCGCCTTGGCAGGCGGCGACGTGAGCCACGCGTACGCGATGTCGCCTGACGGATCGGTCGTCGCCGGCGACAGTAACGGGGTTCCGGCCATCTGGACAGCGTCCAACGGCATCGTGGCGCTCTCCGGTGGTTTGAACGGGTCGGCCAAGGGCGTTGGCATTGACGGCTCGGGCAACATTGTCGTCGGTGTCAACACTACGGTGAGCGGATCGAAGGCCCAGATCTGGGTGGGCGATGCGTTCGGTACGGGCTCCTATATGCCGCTGCCGTTGTTCAACGAGCAGGACTGGACGATCAACGGTCTGGCGACCTCCTTCCCGGCGGGCGTTCCGGATGTGTGGGCGTGGGGCCAGGGTCTCGGTTCGAGCGGTTGCTCGGCCGCGATCCGGTGGAAGCAGAGCAGCAACAGCACTACGGAGTTCGATCACCCGTCCCACAATCACTCTTATGCGTTCGGCGGCTCTCGCAGGGGCGACTTCTCCGGCCAGTATCAGGAGATGGGAAACCCGTGCACCGGTGGCGCCCGGAACGCGTTCAAGACGGTCTCGGGTTCCAAGCAGAAGCTTGCCACTCTGATCGGGGGCCCGAGCAACAAAACGGAGGCGTCGGCCAAGGGCATGTCGGTAGACGGGCTCCACATCGTGGGGTGGAGTGATTATCCGGAGCAACAGAACGGGGGCCATTTCCAGATCTGCATCTGGCGGAGCGGCTCGACCACGCCTCAGGCCATTCCGTTCCTACCCGGGACCAACTACAACAAGGGCGAGTCGGTGGTAAACGGCTACGGGACGGTGGTGGCGGGATGGAACTCGGGCGTCAGCCCGCTCAGCGCGCCGCAGACGGCCATCGTCTCGATGCTGGACCTCGGAACGGGGGTCTGGACCACGAGTGAGCTTCGCCAGCTTCTGAGTGATGCCGGCATCGACATGAGCCGCTGGACGCTGACGGACGTCCGCGGGATTTCGCAGGACGGCAGTTCTCTGTGCGGTGTCGGTAAGTACGATCACGATGGCGACAACGGGACGCCGGCCGTCGACCGCGGATGGATCGTCACGGGTCTGGCGGTGCCGGCGATCCCGGTTCCGGGCGCGCCGAGTGTGCGCCGGCCTGTCTATGAGACGGATACCACGGTGACGGTTGAGAACATTCGTTGGGACGCCTCCCAGGTGGACCTGTACAAGAACGGCCAGTTGTTGGATTCCAAGCCCGTTCTGGAGGGCACCACGTCGGTAGTGTTCAGTGTGCCGGCGCACTCGATCGGCGACTACTACACGGCGACGCAGACCACCCCGGGCGGGACGAGCGGGCAGTCGGGCCGGAGGGCGTGCGTATTGCCGACGGTGATCGATCTGACGCACCTGGACCCGGGTTTTGAGGGGGCGGCCTTCGACGAGTGCTGGCACGTGGCGGGGGGCAGCCCGGAGCTGGCGACGGCGCCGGATCCGTCTCATGGGCAGTCGATGAAGGAGAGGGGGACGAGCGAGGGGGGCGTGATGGGTCAGATCTGGGCGGACATTACGCCGCTGACGC
>Ga0209162_1000795_pt1 | contig 33154 bp, 19 predicted proteins | sample YNPNPMetaG_FD_187121 | JGI IMG/M metagenome (GOLD analysis project Ga0209162, IMG submission 187121) | Anoxygenic and chlorotrophic microbial mat microbial communities from Yellowstone National Park, USA - YNP NP MetaG (SPAdes) (version 2) ...
GTGAGGTTGCAGCGGTTCGTCAGATCGATCTGCGGCAGGCACGAGGCACTGTGGTGCTGGTTGCACAAGCCGCAGTCCGTCGGGCAATGCCGCGCGCCGGTCACCTGCGGGGCGTACACGCCGCGCTCATCCTCGTAGCCCGACACCGTACCCTTCAGATAAAGGCGTACGTCGGTGTTGATTTTGTCCCGGAAGTATCCATGCTCCGGACAGGTCTTCTCAATCCAGACGATCTCATCGCGCACGAAGTACCGCCCGAGAATCAGCGCCGCACACTCCGGGCACAGCGTCTCCACCGTCCGCGGCAGGCCGGTCAGAATCGGCCGGATGGGAAACCCGCTGTAGGTCTTCTTCGGCTGGCGCGGGTGTGTCCGCTGCTTCGGATCCTTCACGAACAGGACATCGTGGTGCCGCTCCCGCCGGCGCCCGCAGGTTGGACACTCCGTCTCCAGGTACATCGCGTCTTCCGCTTCGTCATAGACGAACTGGCCGGCGACGCGCTGGTGACATCCGCTGCACTCCCACTCCCCCCGCCACGGCAGCGCCTCCCGCCCCCGCTGAACCGGCGCGTAGCGACGCATGGCCAGCTTGAAGCGTTCGAGCTCGGTGACCGCCGTCTCGGGCGTGACCGCGGACCGCCGGATTTCGTCGATCGGCCGATGCAGCCGGCCGGAGTGCTGCCGTCCGTCGTCCACGGCGGGTGTCGTTGCCGGCGACGTCGCAGCCATCGCCGGCGCCGGATGACGAACAAAGGGACACGAACGGTCGTCGGGCACGACCGGCGTCGAAGCCGGTGCCGCCGCGCTGGCCGTCTCGGCGCTGTGCATCTCGGAACGCATCATGACAGACTCCCTCTGCATAGGACACGGGCTCGCGCGTGTCCGTTGGGCCGCGCGCCGCTCAGCGGAAGTAGTCTGGGTAGACGCGTGGCTGTTTCTTACGGCGCTGGTACGCGCGGGCCAGGTCCAGAAAGATCTCCAGGTCCCGGTCGATGTGGGTACTCGCCTTGTCGAAGTACAGGGAACGGATGGGAATGCCGTCGTGATCGGCGCTGACGGCCGGGTACACCGCCTCGCTGACAATCCCGTTCATGCAGGTGAACGGGCTGATGTCGATGATCCCGTCCGCACCTTTGTAATACAGGTATACGGCTTTGCCCACGCTCAGCGTCATCTCGCCCAAGGCGCCGGTCGCGGGCAGGTAGGGCTCGGAGCCGGCCAACACTTCGCGAATGTCGTGCGGCTCCTCATAACCCTTGAAGTCCGCGCGCACCGACTCCAGCAGAACCTCTTCGTACTTCCGCTGCACCCGGGTCTTGAGTTTCAACTTCAGGTAGTCGAAGTTGAGCCGGCCGTGATCACGCTTCCAGTCGTATTCCCGCGACCAGTTGGTGTACCAGATCCACTCCGACAGGTCGGAAAGCCAGCCTTCGCCCCCCAACCGCTCGATCCGGCGGGCCGTGTCCTCATTCGCGAACGTATTGACCCGACAATAAATCTCCCCGACCAGCCCGATCAGTGGACGCCCTTTTTCGTACTTGGCCGGGATCGACCGGAAGCGGTCCCGCATCCGTTGCACCGCCCCCGCCAGCTCGTGCAGCTTTTCATCCGGGGGCTGACCGTACTTGGCCGTGATCGCACTCAGCTCTTCCACGGATTTCTCAAAAACCGCGTCGCTGTCGCCCGGCCGGGTTTCGTACGGACGGGTCTTCAGCAGGAAGCGGCGTGCGAGGTCCGCGACCACAATCCCCATCCATGCATAGCGCATGAGGTTGCTGCTATGACCGCCCATGTCGCCGTAGCTGTCGGCGCTGTTGGGTGAGAAGATTATGACGTCCTGGTAGCCCTGCTGGTCCAAAACCTGGCGCAGGTATGGCGCGTACTGCCCGAAGCGACACGGGCCCGGCGCCCGGGGCATGAAAAAGGCGGTCTTACGCGGATCGAACCCCGGCTGGCGCGTAATCCGCAAGAAGTCTCCCAGCGTGATCTTGTGCGGCAGACATTCCTCGCCCCCGCTGTGCAGCCCGCCCAGCTCCAGCGTCTCCTCGTTCGAGGCCGGCGTAACCGTCGCGTCCACGCCGATGGCGCGAAAGCTGGCCGCCATCAACCGTGCGCCGGCGTAGCACATCTGGGGGAGGTAGAGGGTTCGGCCGGCAAGACCTCGGTTGTGGGTTTGCTGCGACACGTCGGCCACCATCGCAAAATCCCCTTGCTGTCCAGATAGGCTTCGCACCGGGTCATCAGACCGGCGTCGTTGGAATGCCCATCAAACTGGAGCGTCAAGAACGGTTTCTTGGACGCCGGACGAATAAAACCCTTCAAGAACGAATCCGGTCCACACTTGAAGTTCGTGATGTAGATGATGTGCAGGTTGGGATGCTGCGCTACGAGCTTGGCGGCGGCGAGAATCTTCTGTCCGTACGCCCAGTACATGTTCTCGTTCACGTCCCGCACGTCGACCCCGGCCACCGGCAGCGCGTCAACCGGCAGCAGGTTCACGCCGTACAGCTCGCGCAGCTTCTTCGCGGTCGCCAGACTCACGCCGGCGTCATGCATGTTGTAGGGTCGGCCCACGAGGACCATGCCAGGCTCCCCCGTGCGCAGCAGGGTCTCCAGCGCCTCGCGCCCGGCACGCAGGTACTCGCTGCGAAAGCGCTCTTGAGCCGCCAGCGCCGCGGTGAAGGCGCGCCGTGCGACCCGGCGCGGGACGCCCAGATCTCCAGCCACCCGCGCCAACGTGTCGAACACAACGCGCCACCCGCGTTGGAACGAAATCGTCGGGCACAGAATCCGGCCGCGCCAGCTCCGGAAGAAGCGCGCCTGCCGAATCACGAACGGCAGCGTAGAACCCCACGGACAGACATAGCTCTCTATGTCCGGGTACCGGTCCGGGCCGGTCAGGATGTTCGGCAGCCAAAGGTAGTCCACCCCGCGCTGCACGAGCTCCGCGACGTGCCCGTGGGCGACGATGATCGGGAAACACGGTTCGGCAACGACGGTGTCGAGCCCCGCCTGCACCGTGGCGCGGTTCGTCTCACCGGACACCACGACCCGAAAGCCGCAGTCGCGGAAGAAACGGCGCCACAGCGGCAACCAGTCCCACGTGTACATTGCGCGCGGGATGCCGATGGTGCGATCGGCGTCCGGTGGGTCGCCGGTGTCATCGGCCATCAGCAGTTGCTGCCGCAAGGCAACGAGGTCGGGAATGACGGGGCGGCGATCGGTCTTGGCCCGCTTGCGATAGCGGTCGGAGCACTTGTCGCCCCAGAAAGTCTTTTCGCCGTCGACGTTGAACTCCTGGATCGCGCAGTGGTTGCCGCAACCCTTGCACGTAAACTCGCGAATGGTGTAGTCCACCACGCCCAGGTCGTAACCGCGGAACCGTGTCTTGGCCCCTGTCGCAGCCACCTTCTCCCGCGCCAGCAGGGCCGCCCCGATCGCACCGAGCACGGCGTTGTGCGGCGGCACGATGATCTGCTTGCCCGTGATCATGCTGAAGGCCGCAGCCACCGCGTCGTTGTAGGCCGTGCCGCCCTGGAAAAAGATGGTGTCGCCGATGCGTCGACCGCGCACGACACGGTTGATGTAGTTGTAGGCCACGGAATAGGCGAGGCCGGCGATGACGTCCTCCAGGCGGGCGCCGCGGAGCATGCAGGTGTTAACGTCGCGCTCCATGAAAACCGTGCAGCGTTCGCCGAGCTTGATCGGGGCCTTGGAGCGGAACGCCAGCTCAGAGAACTCGTTCTTGATGGACACGCCGAGTTCTTCGGCGCGCTCCTCCAGGAAGCTGCCCGTGCCCGCGGCGCAGGCCTCGTTCATCGTGAAGTCCACGACGATGGTTCCGCCCGTCAGGCGAGCGCCGGATGGCCTTGAACCGTTCGTGCGCAAACCGCCGGGCGCGTCCGGCGCTGCGGGTTCCGGTTCGAGGCTGATGAACTTGCTGTCTTGTCCGCCGATCTCGAAGATCGTGTCGGGTCGCTGGCCCAGCAACCGGTCGCCGACGAACGTGGCGCCGGTCTTGTGCGCCGTGATTTCGTCGTTAATGCTGTCCGCCCCCACCAGCTCGCCGATCAGTTCGCGTCCGCTGCCGGTCGTACCGACGGCCCGGACACGTATGCCCCAGCCCACCGCCTCTTCGATTTCCCGTAAGCAGCGCGTCACGACTTCGATCGGGCGACCCTCCGTCCGCGTGAAGATCGAGTAGATCACATCGCCCTGCTCGTCGATCACGACCAGCTTCGTACCGACGGAACCGATGTCCAGACCGAGGTACGCATCGACCGGCTTGCCATCCTCCGGGAACCGGTATGGCTTCACCCGGTCCCGCAGAAGCACGACCCGTTCGAGGCTCAGCGGTCGCATGCGAGCAAACGCCTGCCCGTCACCGCCTTCGGCGGGCGCCAACGCCGCCAGGCGCCGGCGCAGCTCGAGCTGCTGCTCTCCACTGTCCGCCGCCAGCAATGCCGCTCCCACGGCCGACAAGGACTCCGCCGCCTCCGGCACGAACAACTCCCCGTCCCGCAAATCGAACGCTTCCCGCAGCGCACGCACGACCGCCGTGTTGGCGGAGACGCCGCCCAGCAGCGCGATCGGTGCTACCGGCGTACGGCCACGCACTACCGCGGCCTTGAAGTTCGTGGCGACGGCGTTGCACAGCCCGCGCAACACCTCGGGCGGGCTGAAGCCCTTCTGCTGTGCGTGAATCATGTCGCTCTTGGCGAACACGCTGCACCGCCCCGCGATCTGCGCCGCACGCTGCGCCTGCTCCACAATCGAACCGATTTCCTCCACCGCGAACTTCAGCCGCGAAGCCTGCTGATCCAGGAAGGCGCCCGTTCCCGCCGCGCAGTCCCCGTTGGTACCGTAGTCGACAATTCCAAGCCTTCCGCTGGCTGGATCGGGCTCGAGCCGGATGTAGCGACTGCGTTCGCCCCCGATTTCGAACACCGTGCGGACGTTGGGATGAAAGAAGTCCAGCGCGCGGACCGCCGCTTGGAACTCGTTGCAGGTGGCGACCTGCAAGATCTCAGCAGGCAGCCGGCTGCCCGAACCGGTCAGCATCAGCCCCCCGAGCACCTCGACACCCAGCGCTTCGAGAAGTTCGCCCAGCGACGCGCGAACGGCATCCAGCGGTCGCCCGCGAATCCGCCGAGGGGCTACCACCCAGATCGTCAGGGACGCGGCGTCGGGCGGTGTCAGGCGGCGAAAGATTGCGTTTGCCGCAGCGCCCGGTGCTCGCTGCGCGTCCCGGCCGGAGCAGACGACGGCCGCCTTCAGACTGACCGCACCGACATCGACTCCGAGAAATACACCCATTTTGGTACTCTCTGAACGCACGCCCCTGCTGGGACATGCATACTCGGCCTCTTCCACGTCGCGGCGAGAACCGGCACACGGGCAAACGTGCACCGGGTGGGGCGATTCCAGAGCCCCGACAACCGCGCCGTCACCCGGTCGCGTATAAAAACGCGTCCCGGCCGCGCCCGTCAAGCACATTTTCGGGCACGGCTCGCTCGCGGGCAACTCGAAGGACCATCTTAAGCGAACCTCCTATCGCGTCGAAGCCTTTCAGGTGGGTTCGTCATGCGCGGTTCAAGCAAAACCGTGCCTGCGATGCCGGCAACGGGCTGACACGACGCGCGCCACCGCACGTGGTGGACATCCGAAAAGCGAATAAAGGTGCTGATTGTCGCCGATGCCCTCGATCCTGCTGTTCGACGCCGATCCGCAACGCTGCGCGGCCCTCACGGACCGCCTTCGCCGCGAAGGTTGCCAGGCGCACCACATTCCGCTCTGCCTCGACGCCAGCACCGTGCAGACCGGGGAACACGATGCGGCGGTCGTCGTGGCCACACCGTCGGGCGACGGTGGCGACTCGGCCCTCCTGTCGCTCCTCCGGCGGTTGACCAACGAACACGTCGCCACACTCGTCTGGGCTCCCCAGCGCCCGGAGGGCAACGCCAGCCCCCTCATCGAGTGGCTTTCCCCGGAAGCCAGTCTGGAAGAGGTAGCTGCGAAAGCGGGTACGTTGGCCCGCTATGGACCACTGCTGCGGCTTCTGGAGCGGGAACTGCAACATTTCCAACGCCTCGGCGAACAGCTCAACGAGTACTTCAACCAGATCGATCAGGAAATGCGCCTGGCCGGCCGTTTGCAGCGCGACTTCTTGCCGCGCTGTTTGCCCGAAGTCAGCCCCTACCGTTTTCAGGTGGTCTATCGACCGGCGAGCTGGGTCAGCGGCGACATCTACGACGTATTCCTGCTGGATGAACGCCACGTCGGCATGTATGTCGCGGACGCCATGGGACACGGCGTAGCGGCGGGCTTGATGACCATGTTCCTGCGGCAGGCGCTGGTCCCGAAGCGAAAAACTGACCAGGGAGAGATCATCGTGCCCCCGGGCGAAGCCCTGGCGGGCGTCAACGAGTGCCTCGTCCGACAGAAACTGCCCAACACGCAGTTCGTCACGGCGGTATACGGCGTACTGGATACGCAAGACAGGACGCTGCGGCTGGCGCGGGCGGGCCACCCCTATGCCCTGCATATCCGTGCCGATGGCACCATCCGGGAGTTGCGTAGCGATGGCGGCCTGCTGGGACTCGCCGACGTAGCGGTGCAGTGCGCCGAACTCCGTCTGCTGCTCTCCGAAGGGGACAAGCTTCTGGTGTACACCGACGGACTGGAAGACGCTCTGCTCGAATCCCGCGGTGAGCAGGACGAGCCGCGCTTCACCGCGCGGCTGTTGGAATGGGCCAAACTGCCCGGAAAGGACTTAGCCGCAGCCGTCGAAAGGTACCTGGACGAGCGCGAAGGATCGCTGCATCCCGCCGACGACGTCACCTTGGTGATTCTGGAGGCGGCTGCCGCTTCACGCGCGTCGTGACCCCCCGCCGCTGGCTTCCACACCGCCCCGGCCGTCAGCCCGCGACCCAGCATGTTCGTCGGCCGCTATCGCAATGACGCGGCTTGCGTAATACTGTGACGACTGGTCGCGCAATCGGCCCCGACGCTGCGTCAGCGGTGGAGCCAAGCCCCAGAGAGGCGCGCAGGCAGGGAGGCACGGTGCCTGTCGAACCGTGCTACGCCTCCCCGGCAAGCGCTCCCGTGCGCGGGATACTCCACACACCGGTCGCCGGCTGGTCGCTGCATAATAGGAACGTGGACGGATGCCCGAGCCGCCCCAACGTGTCATCCTCAAGCCCCCGGACGCGCCGACAGAACGTGTCGCGCGCCTGGCGGACGCGCTGCGGGAAGCCATCAGCGTCCAAAACCGGCTGGCCGCCAAGTCGCCCTACATCTTGCGCTTCGTGGACGCGCTCGAAGAACGGCCTGAGGCGTTCGTGGTGGCACACGAGCCGGCGACGCCGCTGGAGCCGGCTACGCTCTTCGACCGACAGGCGGCCCCCATCGGGCCCGACGTGCTGGTGCGTGCCGCCCGCGCGCTGGCTGAAGCTCTGGCAGCCGCCCACTCTCCCGCCGCGGCCGGCCGGCCGTTCGTGCATGGCGGGCTGTGCCCCGGCGTCGTCCTGACTGACCCCGACGGCCTCTACAAGGTGACGGACTTCGGTTTCGCGCCCGCCATCTGCAAGGCACTGGGCGTCGACAGCTACCTCAATCTCGCCGTCGGAGTCCCATCGCCCCAGACCGCGAGCCGCTACGGCGGCATGTGCACGGCGGTGTGGGAGGTTTTGTCGCCGGACGTGATGGACCGCGACGACCGGTTGTGCGCGTTTATCGACCCCGAGAAGTACGGCTCGGAAGCGTTGACCAGCTTCGAACCGGGGTCGGACATCATCGCGGCGGGTCTGATTCTGTACCTTTTGGCAGAGCGGCGTCACGCGTACTTGTTCGCGGAACCAGAGGCTCACCGTGTAGTGGACATGGCGCGGGCAATGGGGTGGGGTGTGCCCTATGCCATTACGCGCAAGGACTTGCGCGAGGCAGCGGATGCCGGGGTCCGCGCCTGGTGCGAACTCGTTCCACGCATGCTGGCGCGGCTGCCAGCCGAGCGGCCCAGCGCCGCGGAGCTGGTTCAGAAGCTGGGGGCAGCCGCTCCACCAACCGACCTCGACGAGGTGATGGCGCAGCGCTGGCTGGCCCAGCTCGAAACGCTGCTGGAACAGAAGGCTTGGAACGACCTGGCGGTACTGATCGAAGAACGGCCGGCTATCAAGACCTGGCCTGCCCCTCTGCTTGCCCGCGCCAAGGCCACCGAGACTCGCGTGCGCGAGGCGCTCGCCGAGGCCGGGCGACAGGCGACGATTCAACGCGAGCTGCAAACCGCCGCCAGTTGGTTCAACCGGCTTCAGGCTGCCGTGCGGGCGGAGGAGTGGGACACGGCCCAGGAGCTGATCGAAGCGCGGCCGCAGGTGGACCATTGGCCGGAAGGCGTGCGCGAGGCGGTCGAGCCGTTGGCGGCACGAGTCACCCAGGCCGTTGCGGAGCGCAAGGCGCGGGCGTGGCTGAAGGTGCTCCAGAAGGCGTACGCGGGGCGAAACTGGTCCGGGGTCGACAAGCTGCTTTCGCAGCGACCGACACTCACAGCCTGGCCAGCGGACCTGGAGCACGACGTTGCGACGATCGAGGCGGGATATCGCCAGTATTTGGAGGAGCAGGAGCGCCAGCGACGGATCGTGCAAGAGCAGCAGGCGCGGGTCGCGGCGTGGCTTAGTGAGGTCCGCACCGCGGCCCAGTCCGGCCAGGTAGAGACGGCGCTGGAGCTGTTGTCGCGACCGCCCGACGCAGAACACTGGCCGCCCGGGGCGCGCCTGGAGGCCACGCAACTGGCGCAGTCCTGCCGGCAGCGGCTGGGGGAATCCATCGAGGATCGGCTGGCCGCGATCGAGCGCGACATCGAGCAACTCGCCCAGGCACTCGCAGACGAGGTGCTGGACGAGAACTTTGCCCGCCTCATTCGCCGCGGACGCGTCGCGGCTCGGACGGAGCTCGTCGTCTGGCACGCGGAAACGTCCGGAGCCGACGGACATGGCCGCATCGAAGTCGTGCTGCGTTCCGCGGCCGGGGAAATCTTGGGGGAACCAATCCGCGGCGAGCTGGACTTCCGGCTGGAAAACGACGTCGTCGTGCTCTGCGGCCGACAGGCCGAGTTCTCGGCTGCAGTGGCCGAGGGGCTGGCCGAACGACTCGCCAAGCTCCAGCGAAGCGAGTTGAACGCATTCGCCGACAGGCTCCGCCGTGGTTTTTTCCCGCAGGCGCTGGTTCGGGCACGGCTCGATCGCTTTCAGCCTCAGGTCACCGCGCACGTGCTGCCACGCGGGGAGGCCGCGGAAGAGCAGTCGCTGGAGGTCGAACTGCGCTGGGACGACGAGACATTGAAATGGCACCCCGCCGATTCGCAGGGCTGGGTCAGCGAGCTCATGACGCTGCTGCGCACGACGGCCCGGGACCTGGCGTGGCGGGAACTACTGGCGGCGTCACCGCTTTTGAAGACCTACCGGGATCGGCTGGCGCTGGAACTGGGCGAACCCCCGGCTATCGCGGCCGATCTGCCCAAGCCTGTGCCGCTCGGAGCCCGTTTGCTGCTGAACCTTCCGGACGCTGCGCCGACACCGCTGCACGTCGGCCAGCTCCTCTGCACGTCGATCGACCAAGTGGCATTGGATGTGAACGGGCCGCAGGTGGAGGCCAAACTGCGTGAACTGGTCGTCCGGTTGCAGGATCGCTCGCGCGAGGCGCTCAGTGAACGCGTCGAGCAGTGTGTCAAGGATAGCGGGGCGCGCGCCAAGCTGAATGCGCCGAAGCGCAGTCGCACCCCCGTTGATGAAATCGTGTTCGACATACGGCCGAAGGGCGGCAGACAACTGGTTCTGAAGGCGGCGTGGAACGTCGCTGCGCTGACGTTCGAGCTGCCGGCAGGCTGGGAAAAGACGGTGCGTGAAGCGCTTGTTCCGACACCGCCGCCAACCGCGACCGCTGCCGCGGCGGCGCCGACACCGACGCCCAGCCCGCCGGCACCCGCGCCGCCCAAGCCGACGCCTGTCGCCACCGTCACCACAAAGCCGGCGCCCAAGACTTCCACCGCACCGGCAGCGCCTGCCCAGAAACAAAGTCCTGAGCCGACTAGGGCTCCCCAGCAGGCCCCCGCGCGCGGCACGCGGCGCGGCCTGATCCTCGCAGCCGCACTGGCCAGCGTCGCAGTCGTGGTGGGGCTGGGAGCATTGGGCGTGCTGCGCAGCGGCCGAACACCGCCCCGGGAAACCGGAACCCCGCCAGTTGAGCCGCCACACGCCGTAGAGGAAAGCACGCCGCCCGTGACCGAGCCCCCTCACACATCTCCGCCGGCCGAGCCACCAGTCGTCACGCCGCCGACAGCGGAAGCCCAGCCCAGTCCCCCGACTGAGCAGCCCTCTGAGACGCCTGAGCCGGCGCCGCCGATGGTCGACATCGCAGAGCGGCTGCGGGACTACGTGGCTTCGCGTGCGGACGTGTTTGGCGCCAGGGCGCCGGTAGACACGATGCTGAGGGCGCTGGTCCCGTCCGAGGAGTGGCAGCGCGCGGGCTCTTCAGCCGCACCGCAGTCGGTATTTCTGGCGGGGGTAACGGTCAGCGCCGCTATCGGGGGCGACTTTCTGGCCGTAGGCGCGGACGCGGCGAGCCTCGAATTACAGCTCGAGCTGAAGGAAGGTGCGAAGCAGGTGAGACAGGCCTTCGTGTTGCGGTTGCGGGACGGAGCTTGGGAACCCATTTCGGAGAACACGCGGGCGCTGACAAAGCTGGCCAAGGCGGCCCGACAAGCCACGCTGGCAGTTGTACAAAACGCGCGGGCAGAAATGGAAGCCAAGCTGCGGACAGGCGATCTGGTGGGCATTCACGCAGCCGCAAACGCGGTCCGCGAGCTGCGCGGTCTGCTGGCGGACGACACCGACGTCAAGCAGTTGGAAGCCCTGCTCGCCGCTGTCCCGCCCACCTGGGAACAGGCGCGCGGCGAACTGCGCGGGTACGCCGCTGCGGGCGAGACGGACGCGCGCACCGGCTATCCCGCGCGACTGAAAGACGCGGAGGGTCGCACGCTGCGGCTCGTTGCGGTGTCGCCGGGGGACGAACCGTGGCAGAAGCTCGGGACGGCGCCGGCACGGATGCAGGCTGCCATGGGAAGCGGCGGCGGCGCGACGGACCAGCACCCATGGCGGCTGTACTACGTGGATGAACAGGAACTGGGCGTGGCCAACTCGCTGGCACAGGCCCAAGAAACAGCCGAACGCGCGGGCCGCACGCTCCCGACCGTCAGCGAGTGGGTTCTGGCAGTGCTGACGTTGCGGACGGAGCTGCCCGTTGATTTGACCGGCGGGCGACGCGAGTGGTGTGTGGACGCCAACGACCCGTCCGCGGCGTGGGTTTGCGGCGGCGTGACCCAGAAGCTGCGCGGGCAAGAACGGATCGTACCCCCACTACCCGCCGACGCCGCCAATCTGGACGCCGTGTGGCGCTGGGTGTGTCACCCGCTGGTCGTCCAGCGGCGGGCAGCTACCTTCGGGGATGAGCTGACGGCGGTGCGGACCGTCCTGCGGGTCCGATGAGAGAAAGGCACGGGGGAGGAGTGACCGCAGCGGACTCTTCTCTCCGCGCACGGCCGTCGCGAGCATCGCAACCCAGCGCGCACGCCGTGGGGCTTGACGCGCGGTTCAGGTTCACGGGCGCAAACCGGCGCGCAACCACTCTTGAAGCTCGCGACCGCGGTACACGATCACCAGGGCAGCCAGCGACCAGAGGACCAGTGCCGCCTGAAAAGGTCGGTCGCGAAGCAGAACGGCCGTCGGGCCGTCCACGCGACCGTGCTCCACCAGCAACGCGAAGCGAAAAATCGCGTACACGACAAGCGGCAACGTGTACAGCAGGTAGTTCGTCCCGAATTCGGCGAGCGTGCGCTGGTCGGTCGCGTACAGCATGAAGCTCACAACCGCAATTCCCGCCGTCAAGGTCGTCATGTGGTTCAACAGATCGGGGGTGTAGACGACGAGCGTCCGGCGGTGGCGAGCCACGGTCGCGCGCGTCTGATCGGCCAGAATGTTCAGCTCGCAGCGCCGCTTACTGAAACCGAGAAAAAGACACAGCGTAAACGTGCACAGGACGAGCCACGGCGAAATGACAACGTGGACCAAGACCGCCCCGGCGACCGCGCGGAGCACGAATCCCAGCCCGATCAGGATGACGTCAAGCAACACGACATACTTGAAGAAAAACGTGTACGCGAGCTGCATGAGCACGTAGAGCACGGCGACGACGCCGAACCCGCGGTCCAGCCAAAATCCGCCCGCTAGCCCCACGACCAACAACAGAACGCACACCACAGCCGCGGTGCCCAGAGAAACGCGGCCGGACGCAAGCGGGCGATCGCGCTTCGTCGGATGAAGACGATCCTCATTGCGGTCGTGTATGTCGTTCAGGATGTAGACGGCGCTGCTGACCAGGCAGAAGCATCCAAAGCCGAGCAGCACCGTCGCGACGTTCGTCCACTGGACGCGGCCGTCGTCCAGCAGCTTGTGGCCGAACACCAACCCGGCAAACAGGAAAAGATTCTTCGTCCACTGCCCGGGCCGAAGCAGTTGCAGCAATACCATCGGCGAACTTCCGTCGGCGGACCCGAGTTGGCCGCTGAACGCACGGGGGCATTGTGGTTGGAGCGGCAACGGGGGTCAATCGGCGGGTGACGCCACCAGGGTCGGCAGCGGCCCGTCCGGAACGACCTCGGCGGGAAATCGCCACGTGCCGGCCGCAGGTTCGCACAGCGTCAAGGCGCCGCCCGCCTCCAGACCGGCTGGCAAAGTCAACTCGGCACGTTCGGAAGCAAGCTCCACGGTGACGGAGAAAGTCGCAGGGCTTTGAACGAGGTTGGCACGGGGGACTGATCCGGCATCCGCCCGGTCCGCGACAAGAACAGTCACAAAGACGCACTCGTTCGCGCGTCGCGGCGGCTCGATCTCGATGCGCCCCCAGTGCCGCAGCAGACCGAAGTGCGGGCCGAGCACTTCGGGCGTACCCAGGCGGTACCACGCGTTCAGGGCTCCTGGCCGCTCGGCGGGAAGCACAAGGCGTTCAAAGCCGTCTTCGTCACCGCCCATGTACGTGCGGCCTGCCCACGGGCCGTCGCGGATCGTCTGCGTTCGGGCCGGACCGCCGACGACGCGGAGCACTCGCGGTTCGGGGAGCAACGCGGTCAACCAGAGCGCTCCGTCTCCCTCAGTCCACCGCAGCCACTCTGCCCCGTCACACCGCCAGACGCCCGCCTCGCTGGAGCGACCCGCCACGCGGACGTCGTCCGGCAACGGCTTACCGTCCACCAGCGGCCGAGACGGGACGTTCACGATCCACGTCGGCACGGCGAGGCCCGGCGCGAGTCCGATGCGGTCAATCACCACCAGCACGCGGTCCAGCAAGAACACGAACTCTCGGGTGTACGAACGCACCACGCGTTCCTCGTAAGCCGGCGTCAGATCGAGCGCCAGATAGGCCGCCGCATGCTTTGATTCGTCGGCGTCCCTCTTCTCCGGCAATCCCACCCCGGTCGGGATCGCCCGGGCCTGCGTCGCCGGCGAACCGAACTGGTGTTGTCCCCACGCCGCGGTGCGGCCGGTCTGTCGCCGCTGGGCTGCCAGAGCCGTCGCGAAGTCTGTGCAGGTCTCCTCGATCCAGCGCTGGCCGCCGACCGGAACGCACGGCACGCCGTACCACCGGGCAGCCGCCACCTGATCCCAGAACAGAACGCAGTTGTGGGCGATCGTCGCCGCAGAAAACTGTTCGAAGTCGAAGGGCTGGGTGCGCGTCCCGAGGCGCTGCGAGCCACCCTTGCCGGGGATGGCTTCAAAACTGATGTCGTCGGCCGCATCAACCACAAGGTGGCCGCCACGGCGAATCAGGAAGTGGCCCGCGTCGAAATGCTGGCGGCGCCGCAGGAACGGCTGCGCGGCGTCGACCCACACCAACGTGGCATCCGGACCGTGGCCCCCCCGGAGAATCACGGCCCCGCCGAGGTGCCGACCGACGGGCAGACGGTGCAGATCGCAGCGTGGCGCGTCACGCAGATCAAAGACGATCGGCACCCAGCGCCACGCCTGAAGGGGATCATCGGTCGCCGCACGCAGGCTCTCCGCTACGCGATCGGCGACGTGAGCAGCCGCGGGGTCTCCGGTGCGCGCCGCCAGCAGGGCAGCGGTCAGCGGTAGCAGGTTGCGGCCATGCGGCGCGGGCGTCAGGGGAGCGTGGTTGCCGTCGTCGCGCAGAAACTGGTGCTGAAGTTCAGGGTGGTCCACCGCGACCAGCACGTAGTGCTCCATCCAGCGACCGACCGATGCGCGGTATTCAGTCCACACCTCGCCGCCAAGCAGAACGGCGGCCAGTTCGACCGCCAGCACGCTGTCGCTTTCCTCACGGGCTGCAACCGCCGGCCCGGTCGGGCTCAGGCCCCGCCACGTCACAAACGTTGGAAACGTGGTCGTGAAGTACTTCCGCGCGGCATCGAGGATCGCGCTGCGCAGGACGGCCCAGCTCGGCGCCGGATCGTCCTGCTCGTCGATCGCCAACGCGAGGGCCAGACCTGCGAGCTTCATGCGGAAGCGGTGTGGATCGAGGGGGCTGTCCGCAGCGGTCAGGGCTCCGACACGCTCGCGTACGGCAAGCAGAAACGCGCGCCGCGTAGCGGGAGGCAGGTCAGCCCAGCACCAGTCGAGCGCGATAATTAGCTCCAGGACATCGGTCAGCAGGCTGTCCGGCCTCTCCAAAGCGCTGCCGATCAGCGCCAGCCGCTTCGCGTCGGCCGAGCTGTGCGGGTCCACGAGATGGAGAAAAGCAGCCGCGAGCAGCTCGCCCGGCAAGGCTTCGCCGGCCACCCGATGGTCGATCCAGGCGCGGACGGCCTGGAAATCGGACCTGTGACACCCGAACGGGGACAAACCCGCACTCGGCGCCATGGGCTCGCCGACGCCACACACGTGCCGCAGACGTGGGAGGTCATCAGGCGTCATTAGCAGGCGCGGGTGGGGTGCCGCGGACAAGCGGCCCGCCATTGCGGCGCAGCAAAGGGCGAGCACGGCCGCGCGACCGCCCAAGCCGCCGGAAATCGTGCGGCAACGCTCACCTGCGTACCCAATGAATCGCATGGCACTGCTGAGAGTATCCTGAGGGCACGTGGCGGGGAAGACCGGGCAAACCGCGGAGGGCCGCGAATATGCCCCGATCAGCTTGGACGCTGCGCCGCGCGCGGTCCGGTCCGGGGGTTGCCGAAAGCGACGGGAGGTGACTACGCTATCGGCAGGTGGGCGCTGACGGCTCCCCTGCGCTACGGCGCAGCGCGCGGACAGGAAGGCCGAAGTGGCGGAACTGGCAGACGCGCGGGATTCAAAATCCCGTGGTGGCAACACCGTGAGGGTTCGAGTCCCTCCTTCGGCAGTTCTGGGACGGTTAGAGCTGCTCGATACGGTGCGGGAGGTCCTCCGCTCGGGCGGGGAAACGCGACCCATTGTCCGCCCCGGCACGCCTCGTATAATCCCAGCGCATGACGAGCCTGGAGTGCACACGGAGCGGGGGTTGCGAGGTTGGCTGTGACAAGTGAAGCGCCCGGCATGCTGGCCCGCCATCATTTTCTCCTGCGGCGGCTGCATTCGCTGACGGGGATCGTTCCGGTCGGGGTGTTCCTGATCAATCATTTGCTGACGAATTCGACCGCGTTCCTAGGCCCCGAGCGATTCGATCACCACGTGAAGTGGATCCATGATCTGCCGTGGCTGCTGGCAATCGAGATTCTTTTCATCTTCCTCCCGCTCGCGTTCCACGCGTGCTACGGAGTGGTGATCGCGTTGCAGGGCAAGATGAATGTGCTCCAGTACCCCTACATGGACAACTGGCGGTACGCGCTCCAGCGGATCACCGCCTGGATCACGCTTGGATTCGTGGTAGTTCACCTGCTCCATTTCCGCTTCGCGCACTACCTGGGCGTCGAGGAATACAAGGCCGCTAATCCCTTCTTCTTCGCGTTCACGCAAAAAGGGTTCCTGAACCTCTGGCTGCCCACGTGGCTGTGGACGGCAATCTACGCCGTGGGTGTCTTGGCAGCCACCTTTCACTTCTGCAATGGCATTGTGACGTTCTGCATCACCTGGGGTCTGACGCCCGGGGTTGAAGGACGCAAGCGGCTGTCGATCGCCGCTGGCGTGCTGGGGCTGGTTCTCGTGGCGTGGGGATTCGTGTCCCTGTACGCGCTCACAACCGTTCGCAGCACGGCAGGAACCAAAGAGGCACACGCCGCTCGCACAGTCGAAACGGCCCAATACGGAAGGTAGACCGGCCGACACCGGGGACCACGCGCAGCGGCCGCGAGCCCCGGGCGTCGCCGCACAAGACGGAAAGAAACGAACATGGCCAAGCAGCGTGTCGTAGTGGTCGGCGGTGGGCTCGGGGGCCTGTGGGCCACCGTCCGTCTGGCCGAAGCCGGCTATCCGGTTGACCTGTTTTCTCTGTTTCCTGTGAAGCGCTCGCATTCGTGCTGCGCCCAAGGCGGCATCAACGCCGTGCTGGACATCAAGGGCCAGCGGGACACGATCGAACAGCACATCATCGACACGATCAAAGGCGGCGACTACTTGGCCGACCAGCCACCGATCAAGACGATGTGTGAGGATGCCCCCGGGCTGATCCACACGTACGACCGCATGGGCGTTACATTCAGCCGCACGCCGGAAGGGATCATGGACCAGCGGCTGTTCGGCGGGGTGAAGAATAAACGCACGTGTTTTGCCGGGGCGACCACAGGAGCACAACTCCTGTACGCGATTGACGAGCAGGTGCGGGCGCACGAAGCGGCTGGGCGCGTCCGGAAGTTCGAATTCTGGGAGTTCTTGTCGCTGGTGCTGGACGGGCAGGCCACGTGCCGCGGAATCGTGGCCCTGGACCTGCGAAGCATGAAACTGGAGGCCTTTCGCGCGGACGCCGTCATTCTGGCGACCGGTGGCGCCGGGCTGATCTGGGGCCGCTCGACCATGTCCACGAACTGCACGGGAGCGGCGGCATCGCGCGTATACCAGCAGGGAGCCAAGTTCGCCAATGGCGAGTTCGCCCAGTTTCACCCGACCGCCATGAAGGGTCACGACAAGCTGCGCCTGATGTCGGAGGCGTGTCGCGGCGAGGGCGGGCGCATCTGGGTGCCGCGCAAGCCACGCGACCCGCGCCCCGGCCGCGAGATTCCGGAAGACGAGCGCTTTTATTTCCTCGAAGAGTGGTACCCCACGTACGGCAACACCGTGCCGCGCGATGTGGCCTCGCGGGCGATCGTGCGCGTGACCCGGCACATGGGGCTGGGCGTCCGCGGCGAGGACATCGTCTACCTCGATCTGACGCACAAGCCGCGGGAGTTCCTCAAGAGCCGGCTGGGCGGGATTCTCGAAATGTACGAAACATTCGCCGGCGTGGACCCCTACACGAACCCCATGGAAGTCTTCCCGTCCATGCACTACACCATGGGCGGGTTGTGGGTCGGGTACGAAAAGGATGCCCGTACCGGCGGCATCGTCCGCGTACATCCGAAGAACCACGCCACCACGATCCCGGGGCTGTACGCCTGCGGCGAGTGCGACTTCGCCTACCACGGCGCCAACCGACTGGGTGCCAATTCGCTGCTCAGCGCGAGCTTCAGCGGGCGGGTCGCCGGTGACGCTGTAATTGCGTACCTGAAGAACCAGAAATCAAGCGCCGAGACGGTTCCCCAGAGCGTGTACGACGCGGAACGCCAGCGACAGGACGAGCAGAACCGGGCTTTGTTGGCGCGCACGGGGGGCGAGAATGCCAGCACGCTGCATCGTGAACTGGGGCAGATCATGTCCGAGTACGTGTTCGTGGAGCGTGACAACGCCGGCCTGGACCGGGCGCTGGCCGCCATTGCCGAGCTCAAGGTCCGGTCGCAAAAGATCTCGCTCGACGACCGCAGCGGGTGGGCGAACCAGTCGCTGCCGTGGGCCCGGCAGGTGCAGGACATGATCGTGCTGGCCGAAGTCATGACCAAGTGCGCCCGGTTGCGGGACGAGTGCCGGGGGTCGCATTACAAGGCGGAGTTCGAACTTCAGCCGCCGGCAGGCAAGTTCCCGGGCGACCCGGAATACGAAGAGTTCAAGGCACGCTGGAAGGCAAACAATGAGAAATGGCTGAAGCACTCGATCGCGACGCATACGCCCGATGGGCCGCGGATCGAGTACTGGCCGGTGGATGTGTCGGTGATGCCGCCGGAAACGCCGCGGGATTATCGCTGACGCGTGGCGGGCGGCGGGCCGCACCGAGGTGGCGAGCAGCAGCGAGGTTGGCGTACGATGGAGTCGAAGTTCATCCACTTTCGCATCAAGCGGCAGGACAGTCCGCAGTCGCCCCCCTACTGGGAAGAGTTCAAGATGCCCTACGCGCCGCAGCACAACGTGGTCTCGGCGCTGATGTACCTGCGGGAACACCCGGTGAACATTCACGGCGAGCGACGCCCTCCGGTCGTGTGGGAAAGCAACTGCATGGAGGAAGTCTGCGGCTCGTGCACGATGATCATCAACGGGAAAGTGCGGCAGGCGTGCGCGGCGCTGATCGACGACCTCGAACAACCCATCGTGCTGGAGCCGCTGACGAAGTTCCCCGTGGTGCGCGACCTGTTGGTGGACCGGCAGAAAATGTTCGACGCTTTGATGCGGGTCAAGGCCTGGGTGCCGCTGGACGGGACGCAGGATATCCACCAACCCGGGCCCCGCATTTCACCGGTCGAGCAAGCGCTGCGGTACGTGTTCTCGCGCTGCATGACCTGTGGCTGCTGTATGGAAGTCTGCCCGCAGTATCACGATAAGTCCGAATTCATCGGGCCGGCGCCCCTGGGCCAGGTGGTGCTGCACAATACGCACCCGACCGGGGGCTACTTCAAGGCCGAGCGCCTGCGGGCAATCATGGGACCCGGTGGAATCACTGACTGCGGCAACGCCCAGAACTGCGTCAAGGTCTGCCCCAAGGACATCCCGCTGACAGAGGCCATTGGTCATCTGGGGCGGCAGACAACCGTACAGTGGCTGCGCGACCTCTTCGGCACGTAGCCCGCGCGGTACACTGCGCCGCCAGGAACAATGGGCGAAGCGCGCACCATCCTGGCCGCCCAGGTGTTTTCCGGGGACCTGCCGGGGCTCCATTTGATTGCCCTGCCCGTGCTGCTGATCTTGTCCGCCCTCTGCTCGGGCAGCGAGGCCGTGCTCTTTTCTCTGACACCCCTCCAGCGGGAACGGGCCGCCGCCAGTCCCGACCCCCTGCGCCGCCTGGCCGCCCGGCTGATGGAGCGGCCACGGCAGACCCTGCTGACCATTCTGGTTTCCAACACCGCGGTCAACGCGTTGCTCTTTGCCACCTCGTATGTGGTGTTCCGCAATCTGGCAGCACGCGTGGGGACGTGGGTCACGCCGGTATCGGCTGCGGTTAGCGTCCTGCTCGTTGTCGTGTTCGGCGAGGTCGTGCCGAAGACGGTCGGAGTGCAACTGGCGGACCGGCTGGCACGGTACGTGGCACCGGTCGTAAGGCTGGCGCAGTGGGTCGTGTGGCCGGTGGCACGTCTACTGGACCTGCTACTCATCGAACCGTGTCTACGGATCGCGTTCGGCACCGAGCGCGAGGGGACAGCGGACAGTGCCGGCCTCACACCGGCGGAGCTGAAAGCCCTGCTGGAGCTCAGTCGCCGGAGCGGCGGTTTGAAGCCGCTCGAAGACACGTTTCTGCGGCCCATCGTCGATCTCGGAGAGCTGCGGGTGCGGGACGTGATGGTCCCGCGGGTGCAGATCACGGCGTATAACGTGAACGACAGCCCGGAGGGGCTGCGCGCACTCATGCGCCAGACGCGTCACAAGAAGATTCCGGTGTACGACGGCGCGCTGGACAACATCGTCGGGCTCGTTTACGCGAAGGTGCTCTTCTTCAACCCCGATCGCCCCTTGCGTCAGCTCGTGCAGCCCGTGCGTTTCGTGCCCGAAATCATCACGTGCGAACAGTTGCTCGTGCATTTCCGACAGACCCGCACACAACTGGCCGTCGCCGTCGATGAGTACGGCGGCGTGGCCGGCCTAGTGACGCTGGAGGACGTGCTCGAACAAATCGTTGGCGAGCTGCATGACCCGGAGGAGCAGCCGGAAGAACCGGATATCCGCGTGCTGCCAGACGGGCAGTATGACATCAGCGGCCAGCTCAGCGTGCGCTACTGGGTCGACGCCTTCGGGCTTTCGCCCCGCGTCGCGCAGGTCGCCACCGTCGGCGGGCTCGTGATGGCCGAGCTGGGACGGGCCGCCGTGGAGGGCGACGTCGTGCAGATCGGAAATGTTGAACTCACCGTGGCCCGCGTGCGGCGCCGGCGGATCGAGCGGCTGCGGCTGCGCTTGCTGAACCGCGCCGAGGGAGAACCGCGATGACCTTCGTCGCCCTGCTGATCCTCGCCGGGCTCGCCACCGTGCTGAGCGGGTTCTTCTCCGGCACGGAAACCGGCATCTACTGCGTCAACCGGGTGCGGCTGCGTGTCGCCGCCGAACAGGGCCACCCGGCAGCCCGACGCATCGAGCACCTGATCCGGCGACCGGAAGAACTGGTCATCGCCAGCCTCTTGGGAACGAACGTCGCAGACTACCTCGCCACCGTCGCGCTGACCGCGTTGTTCCTGGCGCTCGGTTCGCCGCGCCTGGCCGAGGTGTACGCGACTGTCCTCGTCACGCCGCTCATTCTGGTTTTTGGCGGGGTGGTGCCTAAAGAATGGTACCGACGGCGAAGCAACGAATTGCTGTTGCAAACGAGTTGGGTGTTGACCGTGTGCGTGCAGGTGGCGCGCGCGCTGGGACTCGTATGGGTGCTCCGCGGCATGGCACGCGGGCTGGTGCGCTGGCTCACGCCCCAGCAGGTCGGCGGGCCCGAAGAGTGGCTCTCGCCGCGGACCCGCACGCTGCACCTGCTGCGCGAGGGGGCAGCGCGCGGGGGGCTGACGACGTTCCAGCGCGACTTGATCGAGCGCGTACTCAACCTTTCGGAGGTGCGGGTGGCCGATGTAATGATCCCGCGCGCCCGCATTGCGGCGGCGCCGGTGGATCTGCCGCGCGACGAGTTCCTGCGGATTGCGCGCATGGCGCACTTTTCCCGTTTGCCGGTGTACGACCATGACCCACGTCGGATAGTGGGCATCGTCAACGTGTACGACGTCCTGACGGACCCCGAGGCGCGTCCCGTCGCCGCGCACGCCCGCCCGCCGCTGATCTTCGCGCCGGGTGTCAGCGTGTCGGCGGCCCTGGTGCGCATGCAGCGCGCCCGGCAGGCGATGGCCATCGTCGCTGACTCCAGCGGTCACTGCCTGGGCATTCTGACCATTAAAGACCTCGTTGAGGAGCTGGTGGGCGAGCTCGAAGTTTGGTAAGTCTCCCATCAGTCGCCTGGTTGTCGGGGACACCTTGCGGGCTATAGTCTGACGGTGAAACGCTGCGCCACGCTGGCGCGGCAGGGCTACCGGCTGCCGCTCAGTGTCCCGTCCAATTCGCGGGGCATCCGGCAGTCGCCAGTCGGTCCCGGTTCGTGCGACATGCCGGCTGGGGCGCTGGGATGGGTTCAGAGGGCGGCGTGGTATCGGCGCGATCGCGCGTACCCGCCGCCGGAGACAATTCGCGGAGTCGTCCTGGTTGTCACCCTCGCGGGAGCCCCGTGAGCTTGCGTCGACGCTTGGGGAGCCGTCCACGTGGTGGGCGGTGAAGGGCCGCAGCGCACGCGGGCTCCCGAGGGGTGTGCTTCGGCGCTGGTGCTCTACAGTGCGCCGGCCGCTCACGCCCGGCGCCGCTTGCCGAGGCAAACGCTGTCGCAACCGCCGGCTCCGCAAGCAGGGCTGACCGGATTTCCGATGCCCTCCGGCGTGGAAGAAGCACAGCGATGAGTGCGTAGCACAGGCGGAGCCGTTCCGTGCCGCGTGCGAGCCACACTCGGCCCGACGCACAGTGCGGTTTCGCATAGACCCTCGCGGGCGGCACCGTCCTGCATGCGAGGCGAACTCGGCCAGGCGCCCCGGCAGAGTAACCGCGCGTTGCGTACAGACGGCACAGGCTCCCAATCGCGCCGACCGGCGCGCGGTGTTTGCGCGAAACGAAGCGTAGTGTATTATGCCGGCGACCAGCATTAGCTGGCGGGGCGTAGCTCAGCCTGGCTAGAGCGCGTGGTTTGGGTCCACGAGGTCGCAGGTTCAAGTCCTGTCGCCCCGAGTCTCAGCCGTCCTCGGCGGAATTGCTTTGCTCACAGACGGACGCTGGCCGCTTTCGATGCGCTCGCAAGGGTAGCTAAGGTCCGCCGGGCAAGCGCGGGGTCGCCGTCGGGGTCTCTCAAACACCAGTGCCGGACGAGACTTACGGATGCCGGGGCCTGGGCAAACCCAGAGACGGCTGGCGCCAAGCGAAAGGAAAGAAAGCGACCGCGAACGCCGGCGCGGCGCGCGCACCAGTCGCAACACGCGACGCCCTGCCGAGGGCGGCTCGCCTGCCCCCCCGTCGGGTACAATACTCCGGCGATCCGGCGATTCTGCGTTCGCCACCGATCCGCAGGACGCATCGCCGCGGCCCGACGCGGAGCGCCGGTCCTTTGAAACGAGGTGTCTCATGTCCCGAGCGGTTTTCGCGTTGCTGCTCATGTTCGCCGCTACTGCGGCCTGCGGCCAAACAGGAAGCGACCCGATCCCGTGGCAAACCGACCCGCAGCGGGCGGTGCAGATGGCACAGGCCGCCAACCTGCCGCTTATGGTGTATATGCTCCCCCCTGACCGGGAACGTAACCGTGACGCCGAAAAGATCGAAAACCGGCAGGAACGTGCCCTGCGTGATCCGGCGGTGCTCAAGCTTGTACCAAAATTCATCCCGCTGCGGCTCTCGCGCGGCGTGTATCGCGAGCGCGTAAGGGAATTCGGGTTTACGGAGGCGTCCGGCTACGAAATTCGCTTTGTGTCGCCGGACGGGCAGGTGCTTGGCACAATGTCTCCCGGCGATATCGGGGAGGCCGCGAGCATAGTCTTCCGCATGGAGGCTGCGTACGACGCGCACGTCAAGCGCCTGTACGCGCAGCAGGTCAAGCCGAAGCTGGACGACAAGGCCGCCAGTCCGGAGGACTTGAAAGCGGCGCTCAAGCTGGTCAGCCGCTTCAACATGACGATGGCGGACCAATCCGTCGCCGCCTTGCTCGACCGCGAACGCCTGGACGCCGGCGTGCGCGGCACCATTTACGAAACCCTGGCCGGCCTGGCGACGAAGAACGCGATCGCGAAGCTTCTGGAGCGTGCCCGCGCCAACGACACGGCGGCGATCAAGGCGCTGGAAAAAACCACCCCGGTCGGTGCGGAGCTGCTGCTGCCGGAACTCAAGGCGGACGCCGAGCCGTTCGACTACCTCGTCTATCGAATCGTGACCAAGGTGTGCAACGTCAAGTACGTCAAGCCGGAGAAGTTTTTCCAGGAAGGCGACGCGCGGCGCAAGGCCGAGGAAGTCGCGCGCGTCGCAGAGGCGGTCAAGGCGGCGGCAGAGAAATGGAAGGCCGAACATGAGTGAGGTCGTCGATCTCCGCAGCGACACGGTGACGCGGCCGTCGCCGGGGATGCGGGCGGCAATCGCGGCGGCGGAGGTCGGTGACGACGTTTTTGGGGATGATCCGACTGTAAACCGACTCCAGGAACGGGCCGCGGCCCTTTTGGGCAAAGAGGCCGCCCTCTTCGTACCGTCGGGGACCATGGCCAACCAGGTCTCTATCCGCGCGGTATGCGAACCGGGCGACGAGATCATCGCCGACGAAACAACGCACAGCTACAACTTCGAGACGGGTGGGCCGGCCGCCCTCTCCGGCGTGAGCATGCGGTTGATTGCGGGTGTGCGCGGGCTTTTCACTGCGGAACAGGCAGAAGCCCTGATCCGGCCGGACAACGCCCATTATCCGCGTACGCGCATGATCATCGTGGAAAACACGAATAATCGGGGTGGTGGGACGATCTGGCCCGTGGAGCAGGTCGCGGGTCTGCGGGCGCTGGCCGAGCGCCGGAGTCTTCACCTGCACATGGATGGGGCGCGGTTGCTGAATGCCTGCGTAGCGCGGGGGCTGGCGCCGACGGACTATACGCGGCACGTGCATTCGGTTTCCCTGTGTTTCTCGAAGGGGCTCGGGGCACCGGTCGGGTCGATCGTCGCCGGTCCCAGCGAGTTCATCCGCCGGTGCCATCGTTTCCGCAAGATGTTCGGCGGAGCGATGCGACAAGCGGGCATTCTGGCGGCGGCAGCCCTGTACGCACTCGATCACAACGTCGAGCGGCTGGCGGAGGATCACGCCAACGCCCGTCGACTCGCGGAGGCGATCGCGGAACTCCCTGGGATTCGGCTGGACCCCACCACCGTCGAGACCAACATCATCATCTTCGAGGTGGAGCCGCGGCTCGGCACCAGCGCCGACTTCGTAGACCTTCTGCGAGAACGCGGCGTGTGGGTGTTGGCGACCGGCGCCAACAAGGTGCGCGCCGTGACGCACCTCGACGTATCCCGCGGGCAGATCGACCACGCCATCGAGGTGTTCCGCCAGGTATGTCAGGCGGCATAGCGGTTCGCGCGACATTCCGCGGCAACGGGGTCGCTCGACGCGGAGGCATCCGGCGCGCATGAGAATTCGGAGCCTGCATCGCTGGCCGCGCACCGTGGCGACGGCTCTCGCGCTTCAGCGACGGCTGGCCGGCAGCGTGCGGGTAGAGCCGCTGGCTTCCGAGATTCGACTCGTAGCCGGGGCCGATGTCGCCTTCACGCGGTCTGGGCGGGCAGTAATCGCGGGCGTAGTTGTATGGGACGCACGGGAGCGGCGCGTTGTTGCGCGGGCGACCAGCCGAGCCCCCTGCCGGTTCCCGTATGTCCCCGGTCTGCTGAGCTTCCGGGAGCTGCCATGCACGCTGGCCGCTTTTCGCCGGCTGCGCGCCATTCCGGATGCGGTCCTGTGCGACGGCCAAGGGCTGGCCCATCCCCGCCGTTGCGGATTGGCCTGCCACCTGGGGCTGTGGTTGAACTTGCCAACGGTGGGCTGTGCCAAGTCACGATTGCTGGGCGAATACACCGAGCCGTCAAGCGAACGCGGCGCCTACAGCCCGTTGTGGCACGAGGGCGAGCAGGTCGGGGTCGTTTTGCGTACCCGTGCGGGCGTAAAGCCGGTTTTCGTCAGTCCCGGACACCGTTGCGACTTCGTCGGCGCGGTGCGACTCGTTCTTGAGACGACTGGCTGCTTCCGCCTGCCGGAGCCGCTGCGCCTCGCGCACCAGCTCGTCACCGCCCAGCGTGCAACCGCCGACGGGTGCGAAGACTGATAACGTTTACAGTCCTCGCCCAACGCGCCCCGCTTGCGCCGCCGCCCATCAGCCCGTATGCTGTCCGTATGACGCGCGATGAGGTTTGCGCGAAGTTCATCGAAGCCGTGCCCTACCGGCTGTACCCGTTTCAGGAGGAGGCCCTTCTGGCGTGGTTCGAGTCGGAGGGCGGTATCCTCGTGTGCGCTCCCACCGGCATGGGCAAGACGCTCATCGCCGAAGCCGCGCTTTTCGAGGCGCTGCATACCGGCACGCGGCTCTATTACACGACGCCGCTCATCGCGCTGACCGAGCAGAAATTCCGCGAGTTCCAAGACCTGGTCGAGCGCTGGGGTTTCGAGCGGGACACGGTTGGCTTCATTACCGGCAATCGCCGCGAAAACCCCGACGCCCTGATCCGGGTGGTGGTCGCCGAAATTCTGCTCAACCACCTGATTGCCGGCGACCCGGCGCTGGCGGACCTCGCCAACGTCGGCGCCGTCGTGATGGACGAATTCCACAACTTCAACGATCCCGAACGTGGCATCGTTTGGGAGCTTTCCCTCGTACTGCTGCCGCCGCACGTGCGCGTCATGCTGCTATCCGCGACGGTCGGCAACCCCTACGACTTTGCCGACTGGCTGAAGAACAAACACGGCCGCCGTGTGCGGGTCGTTACTTCGACCGAGCGGCGTGTGCCGCTGGAATACCACTGGGTCGAGGACCGTCTGTTGACCGAGCTGCTGGTCCAGATGGTCGAGCGCGATGGAGATGACTATCACGCGCCGGCTCTGGTGTTTGCCTTCAATCGTGACGAATGCTGGGACCTGGCCGAAAAGCTCAAGGGCCTGCCCCTGCTCTCCACCGCTCAGAAGCGTGAGCTGGAAGCATGTCTAGCCCAATACCGGCACGACTTTTCTGAAGGCGTCGGGCCCAAGCTCGCCCAAATGCTGCAACGCGGCGTTGGGGTCCATCACGCGGGCGTGTTGCCGCGGCACAAGGAGATTGTGGAAGAGCTCTTTGGCCGGAAGTTGATACCCTATGTATGCTGCACGGAGACCCTGGCAGCCGGTATCAATCTCCCCGCACGGTCGGTGGTGCTTACAACCCTGCTGAAAGGCAAGCCGGGAGAACGCAAACTGATTCCGGCGTCTTCGGCACACCAGATGTTCGGGCGCGCCGGTCGCCCTCAATTTGATACGCGCGGGCATGTGTACGCGGTGGCGCACGAAGATGATGTCAAAATCTACAAATGGCGCAAGCGTTATGAGCAGATTCCGGCGAATACCAAAGATCCCGGTTTATTACGCGTCAAGAAGGAGCTGGAACGAAAAAAGCCCACGCGGCGTTCTACAGAGCAGTACTGGAGCGAAGGACAGTTCCGGACGCTGATTCAGGCTGGGCCTGCCAAGCTCTACAGTCGCGGCATGCTGCCGTATTCGGTCCTCATCTATCTGCTCACGCGCACGGGGACGCTGCGCGAGGTGCGGGACTTTCTGAGCCGGCGCTTCGCCGGCGCCGAAGCGCTGGAGCGCTTTGCCAAGCAGCTTGACTTCATGCTCGCCAATCTCCAGGCGCTAGGTTATTTGACGCGTGCCGAGGACGGCGAGCACGTCACGCTGCATGAGTCGATATACCGTCTTCTGAATTACCGCAGCGTCGACCCGCTGTTCGGCGAGTTTCTCGCGCAACAACTTGTCTACAGCAATTTCGACGAGAAGGTTCTCGCGCTCGAGGCTGTACTGGAAGTGCCACCGTCAATCCTCTCTCATGTGCGTATTCCGGACGACCTGCCGAAGGGCCCCCTCCAGGAGAAAGTGCTGGAACCCCTGATGCTACAAATGGGCATCACCGTGGCGAAGCCGGTCGAGGAAGAAGAAGACGCGCCGCGTCGCGGCTGGGTCGATCCCTGGGATCGTGTGGAGGAAGAGCGACCACCCACTTTCCCTGACATGCTCAAGATCGCGTTCGAGGCACGACTGGCCGCGCCGGAGCCCGCCTTCGTGCAGCCGAAGTGGATCGCCGGCGACGCTTTTCGGCGCAACTGCGAATTCTTCCGCTGTGTGCGGGCACTCAATCTGATCAAACAGGAAGGTCTGATCCTCCGTCATTTGCTGCGTCTGGTGATCCTGGCCGGCGAGTTTTTCGTGCGTACGGAGGACCCGGACTACCAGCGCATCGGGGAATTGGCAACCGCCACCTGCCAGCGGGTCGATCCGAAATACACGAACCGGTTCCTGGCCGAGGCGCGCAGTATGTACGAGTCCCTCAAGCCACCGACGCTCAGGCCCCGCTGAACTGTGCAGTCCGCAGGCCATGTGTGCGCGACGTGCATCGAACCGCACCCGAGCGGGTCACGGTTCGCGCCGCCGGGGGTAATGGTCCACGTACCAGCGGATCTGCCGTGCCAGGCCGATCAGAATGTCCGCCTCGTTGACGCTGAGATCGATCCGGCCGAGCAGATGTCGCAAGGCGTACTTCAGATGGTCCGGATTCTGACCGAAGAAGAAGCCGACGCGCTCCAGCGCATCAAAGAGCTTCTCGAACAGCACCTGCTTCTGCTCCTGACGCGCCAGACCAGGGCCGATCGCCATGGGCAAAAGCGGCCGGCCGCTCGCCACCGACCACGCGCGCCGGAGCTCGTAGCAGATTACCGCCGCTGCTGCCGCCAGGTTGAGAACCGGGTAGCGTTCGTCGGCGGGAATCGTGACGACACGGTCGAAATGCAGCAGGTCCTTCGTCTGCAAGCCGTAATCTTCGCGACCGAAAGCGAACGCCACGGGGCCGGATGGCGCGAACCGCAGCGCCTCCTCCGCGGCCACGTCCGGCGGAATGGCAGCCTGCCGTCGGTACAGCCCCAGCTTGGAAGACGTCGCGTAGGTGCGCACGCAGCCGGCCAGCGCGGCCGGCAGGTCGGCCACCACGCGCGCCCGATCGAGGATGGAGTGTCCGTGCGCAGCGTATCCCAAAGCGGCCTCCGCGCGCAGGTCGCAGCGGGGCGCCACAACCACCAGGTCCGAGAGGCCCATGTTCGCCATGATGCGGCAAATACTCCCCACATTCGCCGGCCCACTCGGTGAAACGAGCACAATGCGCACTTGCGTCAACATGCCGTCATTCTACGGCCACCCTCACCGAGCCCGTAGGTGGCGCACCCGAGGCACATCCGAGCTCGCGAAGGTCGACGTGCCGCAGCTAGACTACCGTCCATGCACCACCGCACCGCAACATGGCTACGCCGCCTGGATCACCCTCTGTCGGTCGTACTGCTGATCGCTGCGGCGTACGCCGGCTATCTTGGGCTTCGTTGGCACCGGTTTGGCGGCGACTGGTCGCGTTTCATCTGCGCCGGCGACGAGTTTTGCGACCCTGACCGCGTGCCCGCCGGCGTCTTCGTCCGCCCACGAAGCAGCGGTTACGACGGACAATTCTACTACCGACTCGCGCTGGACCCGTTTTCGCGCCGTCCGTCAGACTTCGGTATCCGACTTGACGCGCCAGCTTACCGGCACCAGCGCATCGTATACCCACTGCTGGCCTGGCTGGTGTCGGGCGGGAACCCGCAGCACGTCCCGGCGGCGTTGGTTGCATTGAACTTCGCCGGCCTGCTGGTCTTCGCCGCGCTGGCAGCCCTGTGGGCGCGCATCGTTGGCCAGCATGCGCTGTGGGGCCTGCTCATCGCACTTTACCCGGGCTTCGTGGCAACCTTCGCGCGGGACCTGACCGAGATTCTGCAAAGCTGCTTTCTGCTGAGCACGCTCCTGTGCCTGCATCGCGGGCGTATAACGTACGCCACCGTGCTCCTCGCGCTGGCGGTGCTGACTCGTGAGACGGCGCTCGGCCTGGTTCTGGGCATCGGCCTATACATTGCAGAGCAGTCCGTCCGGGGCCGACGTGCCGCCCTGCGCTTCTGGCCCGCATTCGTGCTTCCGACAGGTGTCTACCTCGCGTGGCAAAGCGCACTGCGCTGGTGGTGGGGAGAGTGGCCGCTGACCGGAGGCGCAGGAACGCTGGGCCGGCCCCTGGGCGGTCTTAGCACGTTCGTGAGCCAGCTTGGGGCTCACCCTGGGAATCTGGCAGGCGCGTGGCTCGCGCAGCTCGTCTTGCTGGGGCTCGTCACGATCGCCGTGCTCTGGACTTGGCGCCGTGCATCCACGCTGCCGTCCGTCCGCGCCGCGTGGGTCTTGTACGCACTGCTGGCCGCCGTGTTGACCACCAAAATCTGGGTCGATGACTGGGCGTTTCTGCGGGCGCTGACGGAGTTCTACGTGTTGGGCGCCGCCATCCTGATCGCAGCGGCCGGCCGCCTGCGATTTCTCGTCCTGACCCTGCTGCCGCTGGCATGGCTCATTGCAGCCCGCACGCACAGGCCCGGGTAGGCCCGGTGCCGCGCCTGCCGGGCCAATGCTGTGCGTTCGCCCCGCTCAACGCGACCGCTTTCGGTCCGGGCGTTTGGTGCGCCTCACGCTGTCGGGCAACGACCCCAGCTTGCGGTATCCGACCAGCAGCCGGTCATTCGTTTCTTCCGGCAAGCGATAAGGCACAGTGCCGATCGGGGCCAACAGGCACGCTCGGGCAGCCGAAGCCGCCTGCGGCACCTCGCCGGTTACCGCAGTCTGCGTTTTGAAAAACCAGCACTCCCCGCCGGGACGTACCAGCCCCGCCGCATACGCGACTAGGACCGGTAACGTCGCCACGGCCCGCGCGACGACCACCTCGAACTGCTCGCGATAACGGGGATCCCGAGCCAGTGTTTCTGCCCGTCCCCAAACGGCAGCCGCATTCGTCAACCCGACGCCAGCCACAATGCGGTCCAACGCGGCGACCTTCTTCCGCGTCGCGTCGACGAGAGTTACAGTCGCGGTCTCGCACACGCAAGCCAGCGGAATTCCGGGCAGCCCGCCGCCCGTGCCTAGGTCGACCACCTTCCGGCCGTCGACGCCCGGCACGTGTACCCACAGCGCAAGGCTGTCGCAGATGTGGCGTCGCCACAACGTAGCCGGATCGCGGGCGGCCGTGAGGTTGATGTGACGATTCTCCGTCAAGAGCAGATCGACGAACCGGACCAGACGCCGGTATGCGGCCTCGCAGACCGGGTATCCGCATTCGACAAGTTGCGTGTAAGTCATGGCCTGTGACGCGCGGCGTGACACCGGCTGATCTGCGACGACTGCCCGCCGGACTGGGTGCATGGTACCATGTCGCCCGACCATGAAACCGACGAGCCGCGCAAAAACCGATCCCAGCGACCAAAAGAGCCAGGTGAGACCGGCACGGGATGGAGTATCCGCCGCGCCTGCACGTCCGCCGATGGCCACCTTCGTACGCGCGGGCTACATCGTCTTCTTTCTGGCCGCGTGCTTCACAGGGATGCTGGGGGTACATCACACAAACGACACGTGGATTGCGATCGCCACCGGCCGGTACATTCTGGAGAATGGCAAGGTTCCCGTTCTGGACCCGTTCAGCTACACGTTTTACGGCAAACCGTTCTTCAATCAGAACTGGCTGACGCACCTCGTCTTCTACTGGGTCTACGAACGCATCGCTCCGGACGCGGTCGTGCTTCTGTTCTGGCTGCTCGCCGCGACCGTGTACGTCCTGGTGCTCTACGCCTGCTGGCTGCGATCCCGGTCGTGGACTGCGGCACTGCTGGCCGCCGGTGTCGTAGCCGCCGCCGCTCGCCATTATCTGGACATCCGCCCGCAGATTTCGCTGTATTTCTTACTGTCGATTCTGTGCGTCTTACTGCACCAGTGCTGCGTGCCACGGTCGCGCCAACCGTGGTGGCTCGGCTTGCTGTTCTTTCCCATTCTGTTCGTGTGGGGCCACGCACACGGCAGCTTCGTCTTCGCCTACGGCCTGACAGCGATGTTCGTGGGATGCTGGGTCATCAGCCACGGATGGCGACAAATCCGCGTGCGACTTGGCATCCCAGTGCGTCCCGGCAGTGGACCGGCAGCCAGCCCGGCGCAGGTAGCGGTCATCTGCGCGGCGGCCCTCGCCGCGGCGGCACTGACCGTGTCCGTGGGGCCTTACGGCCTCGGGAACTTCAAACATCCTAAGGTCGTCGCCGGCAGCGAGGTATTCCGCAACGTGGCCGAGTGGCACCCGCCCTACGTCACCGTCGGACGCGGCTTGCCCGTTTGGCCCTTCTGGGTCGCTTTCGGGATCATGATCGCATCGATCCTGACCACGCTCGCGGTGCGGGCGGCGGCCCCCGCGTCGGCGAGTCCCGAGACGGCCAAGCGTCCGCCCGTCACGCTGCCGCCATTCCTGCTCTTCGATTTCGCGCTGATCGCCGTGGGGCTGTATATGGCGCTCTTCGCACGCCGGTTCGCCCCACTTTTCTACGTTTGTGCCACGCCTCCGGTCGTCGTTCTCCTGGTGCGGCTGACGGCGGGAATTCGCAATACCGTTCAACAGCGGGGACGGCTCGTCCTGGCGGCGGCGGCATGGATGGCCGGCGCGTTCTTCTTCCCATGGACGGCTCGTGCCGCGTATCTGGACCTGGTGAAGAAGTACGAAGGGTTGCCGGGCTTCGATCTGCTGCGCCGCTTCACGACGGCCGAACAGAATCCGCTGGATGTGATCGAAATGCTGCGTCCGGTTCAGACGCCGTTCAACGTGCTGACCGAGTGGACCGTGGCAGGCGTGGTGCTCGCGGAGCTGACGAAGGCCCGCGTGTGCATGGACGGTCGGGCTCAGCAGGTCTACGACGAGGCGCACTACCTCCGGTTCACTGCGCTCTTCGACCCCTACCGTTTCGACCCCGCCCAGGCTCGGCGGTTCGTGGACCAGCGCTGGGGGGAGCAGGGCTTTCAGACGGAAGCCGTGTTGCTGCGGTTCGGCTTCGGCGAAACCATGCCGCTGACCAACCTGCTGGCAAGCAGCCCCGAGTGGGTTCCGGTGGTGTTCAACGCGCGCGCCGTGCTGTTCGTCCGCCGGGGGACTCCGCTGCTGGCCGAGTTGGGCACCCTGGAACGGGCGGACAAGCTGAAGTGGCCGATAGCTGCGTCGACGCCCGCGGGCCGCGCGCTGCTGATCCTAGCTACCGAGCCGCCCGAACCCGAGCGGGCCCTCCGCTACCTCGACGAGGCTCTCAAGAGCGATCCGGCCGTAGGGCTGATGGTCTACCCGGCGCTCCGCGAAGTCTGGCAGATGTTGGGACGGGCGGGCGACGGCGTCACGTACTTTCAACGCGAGCTCGAACGCCTCCGCTCTCCGGAGCTCCCGCTTGGCGAGGAACAGCGCCGGCGCCTTCAGCAGGCGGCCGAAAGCACGCTTCGACAACTCCAACGGGACGCCGCAGGCCGATGAAACCACGTTCTGTCAGGCGTCACCGCCCCTGACGGTCGCCATTCGCGGCCAAACCGGTACGGAACGCGAAGTCCGCCACCACCGGCAGATGGTCGTACACGCCGTGTTCGGCGTCCATCAGGACGTCGTTCTTGTCGAGCCCCGCGGCGTCCAGCTCTTCCGGCGTCATGGTGGTCGTATTCAGCACGAAGCGGTGGACCGCGTCCACCACGCTATCTGTGTACACTACGAAATCGAGCCGACCGGGGGCGAATTCCGATGTGTCATCCCGCCAAGTCCAGTCCTCCGCACCCCGCGCGTTGTGTGGCGGTCGGGCGTCCGCGAGCGGCGTGTCGTCCCAGTCCGGCCGAAAATCCGGCCCGTACGCCGCCTCATCGAAAACATCTCCGTCGACGAGCGTGCGCAGCGGCTGCGGCCCCCCCACCAGGTTGAAGTCCCCAACAATCACGATTGGGGTGCCGGGAGGCAGGTCGATATCGCCCCCCGGGAGCCGCGCGTCGCGCACCCAGCCCGCAAT